>Ga0114945_10001202_pt1 | contig 16217 bp, 16 predicted proteins | sample OV2TP3_FD_87194 | JGI IMG/M metagenome (GOLD analysis project Ga0114945, IMG submission 87194) | Hot spring microbial communities from Beatty, Nevada to study Microbial Dark Matter (Phase II) - OV2 TP3 | ecosystem: Environmental > Aquatic > Thermal springs > Hot (42-90C) | place: USA: Beatty... | reverse complement strand
TTCCCGCGGGTGCGCCTCCTCTCGGTCCTGGAGCACCCCTGGGAGCCGGCCAGCCGCATCCTCGTCATCGAAGTCCGGGACCCCAGCGGGCGCCAGCCCGTCGCGGGGGCGCAGGTGTTCGTCTCCGGGCTCGAGCGGGAGCGGGGCTCGGCCGTGCGCCTCGGGGACCACTGGCTCGCCCCGACGCCGCAGCCGGGCGTCTACCAGGGCGAGGTCCGCATTCCGGGCCGCGGGCTCTGGGATCTGACCGTCACGGTCAGGGGGCAGTCCGTCGGCGAGGCCCACGTCGAGGTTGCCATCGCCGGCGACCTCCCGCGAGGCGTCTCCCGGGGCGGCCAGCCCGAGCTCGCCTTCGGCTGGCGGGGCTGGATGCTGCTCCTCCAGAACTGGGGGCACCTCGTGGGGTTTGGCGTGTGGCTCGGCACCACCGCCCTCGCGCTCCTCAGCCCGCGCCTGCCCCCGCTGGCGATTGTGGTCCTGACCTGGCTTGCCCTCGCCGTCGGCGTCGCGACCGGCTTCACCAAGCTGGAGCACGGCACGCCGTTTCCCCGGGGCCTGAGCCTCCTTCAGTGGGAGGTCCCCCGCATCTTCTTCGCGAGGGAGTACGTCTTCACGCTGGCCGCGAAGCACATCCTGATCGCGGGAGGGATCCTCGTCACGGCCGCCATGACGCGGGAGGCCTGGCGTCGGCACCCCGAGGCGCCGCCCGGCCGTCGCTTCCGGCGCCTCCTCCTCGTGAATCTGGTGATGGTCCTGGCCGTGGGCGGCGCGGCGGCCGTGATGGGGCTGCTCCACGCGATCGTCCTGCACTTCGGGTGAGGGCGGCGGTCAGCGCACAGACTGGTAGCGGTCCCCTCGCCCTTCCTCCCGCGCGACGCCGCCTCGGAGGGTCTCCTCGAGCTTCGCCTGGAGCGTGGCGGCGCCGATCAGGCCGATGTGCTTGGACGCGATGCGGCCGTCCCGCCCGATGAAGAAGAGCTCCGGGATCCCGTAGACCCCGTAGTCGATCGCGATCCGCCCTCGGGGGTCCGGGCCGTTCGGAAACGTCAGGCCGAACTCCGCGGCTCAGCGGGCAGATGGGGAGGGAAGCGGCGGCTGACGGACGCCGGAATCGGCGGCGGGTCAGGAGGCCGTGACGGGGCGGGCCGGGGGCGGTTGCGCGGCGAGCCCGAGGGCGGCCAACAGGCGCCGCACGGCAGCCGGCTCGGCCTACTACATCACCAGCCTACACCAAAGCCAGCATGGCTTGCAGACCAGGCGCTGCTGGCGTTTCCTCGTAGCACTTCACCAGTTCCCGAACCTGCGCCTCCACCTGTCTACGAACTTCCGGACTGCGCTGCACAACTCGATTCACCGCACAGACCATCGAAGCCCAGAACCGATCATCCATCCAACTCTGTCGTTGGGCCGCTCGTCGGATCGCGTCCTTCAGGTAGCCAACCCACACCGTCGATCCCTCCCGCGCGAGCACGTCCGCCGTAGCAGCCCAGACCTTCCAATCGCTCCCCGCTTCTAGATAGCCGATCAAATCATTCTCCAGCGGCTCACCACTCCATCCGAGCACGCCGCCAGGCAAGTCCTCGAGCATGGCGACCCTGTTGACACGCGGGATCGTGTCATCAGAGATTTCTGGAAGACTTAGGGGAGCCATACCGTCACCAGCGGCAGCATGGAGCGCATGGAGAGCTATCCCGCTTGCCACACCACGCCGACACTCTGCCAGGAAGAACGGTTGGCGGAACAGCGGGATCTGACGTGCGGTCGCCGTCGCGGCTTTTCTCCTCCATCTAGGGAATCTCGTCACGGCGGCGAGCTGCCTCGCGAGTTCCTGTGCCGGTCCCGAGGGTAGCTGAGCAAGGGTCTCTCTCAGCTCCTCACGACGCCGGCAGACCGGACACCGCTGCCAACCTTTGTCGTAGACAGTGATGGGTCGTATTGGCAGCGAGTACAAACGGACAAACCCGCCACTTAGCCGGCTGTCCAAAGCATTCTCACAGCTCTCACTCAGACGGCTCAGCACAACGGCACCCGCCACTGACGCGGCGCCGGCGTCCAACGCGAGCAGCGTTAGCTCGTCGATCGTCTCGCCCTGCCCAGCCGCTACATCTGCCACCAGCACTCGGCGGCGAGCGAGCTCCGCCGACCCTACCGTGAAGTAACCTGAGAGCTTCCTGGCAGGCACCAGACGCACCCCGCCCGGACCCACAGTGTGCTCAAATCGTTCTACGAGGCGCCTGCCGACCAGGAACCCGCGTGCGCGCGCCGGCACCAGGACAGCATCAGGAATGCCGCTCCGAGCCGCGATCCGCCCACAGAGCTTGTCCACGATCGAAGGACCCGTCTCCGCGTCTCCCAACAGCTGGACTGTGTCAACAAACCCGACGTAATGTCTCTTGCCGATCACCCGGTGGTGTTCGTACGCCCCCGCCCTATCCACGAGTTCCCACAACTCCCTCGCCGCAGCATCGCCTCCCAGAAACGCCGACGGACTCCTGGGAGTTGCCTTCTTCTCCGTCATGCTATAGGAAATCGGGTTGAACTCGGCTCGTGGAAGGACGCCGCATCGCTGACATTCCTCTGGTGTCCGCACGTCCATAGGAACCCGGCACAGGATCTCCCACGGCACCGCAGTCTCGCCCCGAGCCCATCCGGCATCCACAAGAGCAATCGCCTTCACGATCCTCGCTCTCTGCCTCTCGATCTCTGCCGTCACCCGGGAGAATAAGCCGCCCGTTACAACCACATCGAGAAGCACTACCGCCGTCGCGCCTGCCCGTAGGTCACTCAGCAACGTAGGCGTCTCATATCCCTCAACTGTCACGTGTCGCACCCGTCGCCGGCGCCCGATCTGGTGCGCCAAGATCAATCGTCTGGCGACAGTCGACATTGCCCACCCCGTTGAGACCACAGTATCGAAGCTCGCCGCACCGAGGGCTGCACTGACCGCCTCGGTTATAGGCCTCAAGAAATCCTCCGACCGACAGATTTCTCCCAGGTTGATATGAGCGTCCGAGTGCAGCCCGCAGGGAAGCACGTAATCGCGCTTCCGCTCGATAGCTCCCGCTTCGGCGAGAACGCTATAAACGTCTCTGTCGCGCGGCGCAGTCACACGAGAATCCCTAAGGGGGGGTTCCAATGAAGCCCGAACCTCTCGTGCTCCATGCAGCAGTGGTCGCAGACGATCACGCAAAGCGTCTAGCCGCCGGCGCCCCTCTGGACCTTCCCAAGCCTGAGCAACTGCCTCAAACTCCTCAAGACGGGAGGCACAACGATGGCAAACAGCCAGATGATCCTCCACCTTCTGTCGGCCGACCGTGGGGAGGGCGCCCTCGTCGTAAGCGAAAAGATCGTCCTCCGCCGGATGTTCGCCGATTGCGAGCGATCGGAGGTCTTCCATCAGGCCGTCGAGCTCTTCTGGCAAGAACTGGTGGTGATCGTGGTGATCATTGAGTCCTGTCATGTCCTTGGCCTCCGTGCCGCACGGCCAGATATTGCCTAACCCTCTCCTGGGCACGATGTAGGCGGGTTCTCGCAGCTCCCTCCGAGATGTTCAGCCGTTCTCCAATCTCCGCGTGACTGAGTTCGTCCTTGTAGCGGAGGAGAATTACTGCTTCGTCTTCGGCGGAGAGCATCGCCACCGCATTGCGCACGGCCGAGCGCTCCTCTTGCTGCTCTAGCATCTCGGCCGGGCTGCAGCCCGGGCTCGGGTCGTCGAAGTCAGCTGGCACCCCATCGGCTGGGGACATTTGCTCCACGGCTATCTCAACCCGTCGCTTCCGGCGCAGTTCCTTGCCTCTCTTCCAGCAGAAGTTCCTAAGGCTTGTATTCAGATAGGCCTCGAAAGACCCCTTGTCCGCCTTATAGTGCGCGCAGACCTTCGGCAGGCAGTCCTTGACGAAGTCGGAGAGGGCGTCCTCCGCGTCCTCAGCTGTCGCCCCCCGGCCCAGATGCCACAAGCAGAACCGGAGAAGGCGCTTACGCTTCCCGGGATCCTCCAGGAAGCTCTCCGCTACCGCAATAGTCGAGGGCCCAGCGCCGGCTGGCGCTGGTGACGCGGCTCGGACGGGACGGTCAGGTCCACGAGCCGCTCTCATGATCACCCTATCTGGTGCCTAGGGGCGGGTGCCTAGGGGCGGCCATACCTTCCCTCCAAGGTAGTCCGCTGGGCCGGGATGCGTTACACGACGACGGTCCTCGGAGCGGTTGCGACATCTAACTCCCTATCGAGTCAAGCTTTTCGTGGGATCCCTTCGCTTCAAGCCGGCCCGAGGCCGGGCACACCCGCGGGTGTGGGTCTCGGAAAATCCAGCCGGCGACGAGGATGGTGACCCCGGCCCGAGAGCCGGGTCAAGGGGCGCCTGGCCGCATGCGGTAGGACTGGCCAGAACCCCGAGGATGGTTGTCGCGACCACCCGGTTGCCGAAGACCTCGCCCTAGCTCACGAGGCGTAACGTTTCGCGCTGAGGAAGGCTAACTCCCGACAGATCGAGAGTTCGAGAAGACCTTCAAGGAGGACTACCATGGCCACACCGGAGCAGGCAGGTAAGAAGTTTTTCGTCAACATCGAGGGCACCGAGTACCCCTGGGACAAGGAGACGATCTCCACCAAGGAGATCCGGGACCTCGGGAACCTCCCCGCTGTTCTGCCCGTGATCGAGGAGCAACCCGATGGTACCGAGCGGACCCTGGCCGAGGACGAGGTAATCGAGCTCAAGCCGGGGCATCGGCTGGGCCGCGCACCCAAGTACAAGCGCGGCTAGCCCTATGAACGAGCGCGTACGCCAGGAGATCGAGCTCCTGCGGACGAAGTACCCCAATCTCCAGCGCGGCGAGAAGCTCGACTGGGTCTTGCTCCCCGATTACCCGCTCCCCGCGGGCCGGTACAACCGCGAGAAGACGAAGCTCTTCTTCCTCATTACGAGCGGGTATCCGTTGACCGCAATCGACAATTTCTTCGTCGAGGCTGGCCTTCTGTTCGCGAACGGTCAGGGCGGTATTCCGGCCTATCGGGAGGGCTCGACCCCGAGCGGGGCGCCTCTTCCTGTCCCCGGCAACTGGGGCTGGTTCTCGTGGCACCCGAATGCCTGGCGCCCCGCAGCGACGATCGAAGGCGGCGACAACCTCCTCACCTTCTTGCGAGCTGTAAACATGTGCCTCCGAGGCGAGGAGCCCGCATGAAGATAACCGTGAACATTCCCGGTGAGGTTGCGAGGGTGCTTCGGGCGCACCTCTTCAAGAGCGACGTCGAAGAGGCAGCGTTTCTATTCGCTCGAGCCTCACTCAACTCTGACGAACTGCGCTTTGATGTCGACCATCTCTATCCTGTGCCTTCTGATGGCTGGGATGTTCAGCACGCGCTCTATCTCGAGATGAAGGACAACGAGCGCGCGAAAATCATGAAGATGGCCCGCGGCCGTGGCGCAGCACTCGTCGAGTCGCATGCCCATCCAGGGTGGGGGCGTCAGATCCGCTTCTCGCCGAGCGATCTCGCCAACCTCCCGGACTTCGCCACGTATGTGAAGTGGAAGCTCGACGGGAAACCCTTCGCAGCGCTGGTCTGGAGCGAGCAGTCAGTGGACGGCCTCGCCTGGTACGGGGACTTCTCCCTGCCAGCGCCGGTCGATCAGGTCATCATCCTGTCGACGCCGCCCATGACCATTGTTCCTACTGCAGCCGCGCGGCGTGGCACGCCGACGCATACGGGGAGCTTTGGCTGATGAACATGTCGCGTTGGGACCGCCAGATCCGTGCCTTCGGCGAGGAGGGGCAGCGTCGAATCGCCTCGACCAGGGTGGGGGTTGTAGGCGTCGGTGGGATCGGCTCACAGATCATCCAGAGCCTTGGTTACCTCGGCGTTGAGGTAATCACTATTCTCGACCACGATCACGTCGACATCACGAACCTCAACCGGCTTGTGGGTGCGGGACCTGCCGATGCCGAGCAACGAGTTCTCAAGGTCGCCGTGGCGCAACGGTTGCTAAGACAAATCAATCCTTCTATCAAAGTACATGCCTTGCCGTACAACCTCCGGACTCGTCAGTCGATCGAAGCTCTCCTCGCCTGCGACATCATCTTTGGCTGCGTAGACCGCGACGGCCCGCGGCTAATTCTGACTGAGGTCGCCGCCGCCTATGAGATCACCCTCATCGATGCAGCCACCGAGCTCGGCGATCCCGCAAAGGACCCGGAGGCGTTCGGCGGCCGGGCCGTCGTTGCCAGACCCGGTCACTTCTGCCTCTTCTGCGCGAACCAGATCGATGCCGACCTCGCCAAATGGGAGCTTCTGTCACCAAGCGAGAAAGAGTCGCGAGCCGCCCATGGGTATGGCCTGGGTCCCGAGGTACCAGCGCCCAGCGTGATTTCCTTAAACGGCATCGTCGCCAACTTGGCTGTCACCGAGTTCGTGATGCTCAGGACCGGGCTACGGGAGCCCAACAGGATGGTCACCTATAAGGGAATGCGCGGAGTCGTCACGAGGACCACCGACGACCATCGACCCGATTGTTACGTCTGCGGGTACCTTGTCGGGCAGCGCGAAAGAGCGAATGTTTTCCGCTATGCGAACGTTGAGCCAGGCGATACCCCATCGTCGCCCCGTACCGTACCCGGTTCCCTGGACACTCGTGAGATCTGAGAATGTCGCGTTTCCGGAAATACCCAGGAGCGGCCCCCCTCCTCAGAAGCGATCCTGGAGCGTCTACGGCCCTCGCCTCCCGGCCGAGTCCGGACACCGGCCTCATTCGGCGGCTCTCCGCCCCTCGGCGCGAGCCTGCGCCGGCGTCCGATACCGGACAGTCACTCGTGGTTATAGTGCGCGATGAACTCCGCGATCACGCCGCGGGCCTCCTCTGGCGTCTGGAAGCGATGCTGTAAATTCTCGGCTAATATGCGCCACCTTTTCTTTTTGGAAATGCGCCACCTGCTGGGGCACCGTGTCCGCGAGGGTCAATCCCATACGCGGAGGGAGGGAGGGGGCTTACAGCCATGGCACGCAGCACGATCAAGTTCCTGAAGCAGAAGGGGCAGTTCAACACCCGCATCGCCGGGGTCGTCGGCTGTGACCGGCACACGGTGGCCCGGGTGCTCGCCGAGCTCTGCGGCCTGGGACGCTCGAGCCGCAGCGAGAAGCGCTGCTGAGCTGGATCCGGGAGGAGGTCCCCACGACGCGGATGCTGGAGCTGGCGCGGCAGGACCCCACGGTGCCCTACGCCGGGGGCGCCTCCACGTTCTATCGCTTCGTGGGCCGGCTCCGGGCGGAGCTCGAGGCCGGCGCTGCGCCGGTGATCCGCTTCGAAGGGCTGCCTGGCGAGTACGTGCAGTGGGACTGGGGCGAAGCCCGCGTGCGCCTCGGCGGCACGGTGGTCAAGCGGGTGTTCCTGGCCGGGCGGCTGAAGTACAGCCGGCTGAGCGCCGTGCGGTGGCAGGCCGAAGGGAAGGGGTCCCCCTACCTTTTTGAAAACCGACACGGGCCACCTCGCGGGTCGGCGCGGTTTGCCTCAAACTGCGACGAAGCGCCAACGTGACAGGGGCGGAGTGTATCCATTTGTAGACACACCCCCGCGCGGGTTGCACGTTTCGCTTGACAGAGTGACCCGACTGCCACACACTTACGGTCGATCTGGCGTCTGGGCTCACTGTCGAAGGCACCATGACCCTACGCGCTCGATTCGCATTCCTCCTCGCCGTGGTCCTCTTCTACACCGGTCCGTAGCTCTCGGCCAACGTCTGGTTCCTCCTCGGTTGAGGCAACACAGTGGAGGACACGCTCGACCTGTCGATTCTCGACCCGGGCACCCCATCAGCGCAGCTGCGATCGCGCGCCGCGGAAGCGACGCAGCCGTGGCGAACGCTGCCCTGCGGCCCCGAGCGTCAGGCCCTCCCCGCTTTCCGGCAGCGATCTGGCGCTTCGCCGGACTCGCGCCGAGCGGCCCGCGACGGGCGAGGTCACCGCGTTCGGCCAGCAAGTTCCAGCTGCCTCCCCGGGAGGCCCGGGTGGAACAGGCGACTGCTGACGCCATAGACCAGCTGCAAGCTACAGAGGCGCTGGCCGCGCTCGTCGGGGAGAATCCTCGCCTGAGAGACGTCATCCGGCGGCTTCCCACCATTGCGAACAACGACGCGACGGTCCTCGTTACCGGCGAGACCGGCACTGGCAAGGAACTGGTCGCGAGGGCCATTCACTACCTGGGGCCGCGCGCGCCATTCCCGTTCGTTCCCGTCAATTGCGGAGCCCTGCCCGACACTCTGCTCGAGGCCGAGCTGTTCGGCCACGAGCGCGGGGCGTTCACCGACGCGCGCGGAGCGCGAACTGGCCTCGTGTGCGAGGCGCAGGGCGGCACGCTGTGCCTGGACGAGGTCGACTCGCTCACGCCGCGCGCGCAGGTGGTCCTTCTGCGGCTCCTCGAGGATCGGACGTTCCGGCCGATCGGCTCCAGCCGCGAGCAGCGGGGCGATGTGCGGTTCGTCGCGATCACCAACGCCCGGCTTCCCGATCGGGTCGCCGCCGGCGCCTTTCGTGCCGACCTCTATTACCGGCTGTCCGTCTTCACCGCCGAACTGCCGCCCCTCCGCGAGCGCAAGGATGACGTGCCGTTGCTCGCAGAGCACTTTTTGAGGGTGTACGCGCGCGCCGACGGCACGATTCCGCGTCTCTCGCCCGCCGCTGCAGCAGCCCTGGTGGCCTACGACTGGCCCGGAAATGTGCGCGAGCTTGAGAACGCGATTCTACGAGCGGCGCAGTCGTGCAGCGATGGCATCGTGAAGGTGGAAGACCTCGGCTTGCCGCTTTCGGATGCCGCGGACGCCGGAAAGGGGGCTTCGTTCACGGTGCTGAAGCGGCGCGCCATCGAGGCCTTCGAGCGCGAGTACCTGATGACGCTCATGCGCTGCAGCTCGGGCAACGTCACGCGGGCCGCCCGGGCCGCCGGGAAGGACCGCCGAGACCTCGGACGACTGCTCAGGAGGTACCGCCTCGATCCCCGCGCGTTCGGCGGGGTTCCTTCCCCCCACCGGGGGGGCGAAGTTCGCCCGGCCTCATAACGCCACACAGGACGGCCCCGGCCGTCGCTCAGACGTCCGTGACCGTGGGGGCAAGCAGCCCCGCCCGAGCCAGCGGCGTGCGCCGCCCCGTCTTCGACGACGAGCACTTGCAGTGGCGGGCGGGCCTGGCCCGACTCTTGCGTACTGCCTCTCGCGATGGGGCGACTGCTCGACGAGCCCGAGATCGAGCGGGCGGTGCTCGCCTACCTCGCCGAGCGCCCGGACGCGATGGATACGTTCGACGGGATCGCCCTGTGGTGGGTTCGCATGCGCCACCTCAGGTTCGAGCTCGAGGCGCTGCAGGCGGTGCTCGATCGCCTCATCGACCAGGGCGTGCTCGAACGGGTGGAACTCCGAGCCGACGGCCCGATGCTGTACCGCCTCAAGTCCACGTAGGAGGCGCTTGCCATGGCAAACGGAACGTACGCGCGTTCGCGGTGGCTGAGCGACGCGGAGATCGAGGCGCTGGAGGGCAGCGATCTCGGGGCGCTCGCGCGCTCCCTGGGGCCCCTCCAGAAGGAGCTCGGCCCCGCCTTGCCGGGCGTCGTGCAGGGAGCGACGGCGGGAGCGGCGGCCGGCCCGTGGGGCGCGCTCATTGGCGGCCTCGCGGGCGGAGCGCTGAGCGTCGCGACGAAGCGGAGCCCGAAGCGGCCTGCTGCACCGCTCCCCACCACGCCGGTGGCGCCGACGCCGCCGGGCGAGCCCGCGCCTGCGGCGCCGGCCGTAACCGGCGAGCCGACCGCGATGGCGCCCCCGGGGGCGGCGCCCGTGGCCACCAGTCCCGGAGCCGCACCGACTGCGGTCGGGCAGCTCGTGCAGCTGCTCCAGAATCCAGCGTTGCACCGGGCCCTCGGCGCGCTCGCGTCTGGGCAGGGCCGCGAGCCGGGCGGCGTGCCCGTCGGCGCCATTCTGAACCTGCTCGGCACCCTTGCCAACAATGCGGCGTACGAAGCCGAGGCCTTCCAGGGCGAGACGGACGACTCGTACCTGCGCGGTCCCGACGGCCGCTTCCTGGGAGACCCCAGCGCTCCGGCGGAGCGCGCGGCGGTCGTGTGGGACCGGCTGTTCCAGGCGCGCGCGCCCCAGGGCCGCGTCTTCAGATGGGACGGCGAGGCCGATGCGGCGGAGTGGCTGGTGGAAGCCGGGATCGCGGAACGACTCTGAGGAGGTGATTCCGATGCCAGCCAGACACCTTGGCAGAGCTCAGGCAGCGGCCCCGCCGGCACCAGGGCACCTCGTCGCCGCGGGCGTCCAACTCCTCAACGAGCTCGTCCGCCAGCTGCAGGCGCGCACGGCGCAGGACGATGGGGACATGACGGCGAAGCTGGCGCGTCGGATCGCTCGGCTGAGGGAGCGAAACCAGGCGCTCGAAGAGTGCGTCGTCTTCCTCGCGAGCGCGGTCGGGATGTGCCCAGCGTGCTTCGGGAAGGTCGCCGAATGCCTGTCGTGCCGCGGTCAAGGCCAGCCCGGCAAGCTCACTGTCGACCAGACGGCATTCACGGAGATCGTCGCGGCGCTGTTCCAGAAACAGCCCGAAAGACTCGATGACGTGATTAGGAGGTCCACGTTCGCTGATGTGGAACGTGGCAGAAACGGTTCGGCGGAGCCGCAAACCCCGAGCCCCGCACAGACGAGATAAGGAGGGCCACGACATGGCGAACGGCTTCGAGATGGCGGAGGACGAGGAGCTGTACGAGAGCGACGATGAGGCGGAAGACGAGGAAGCCGAGGACGAGGAGGCGGAGGACGAGGAGAGTGCCATCGCCATGCTTCGGCCTTACCCGGGACCGTTCCCGAGCCCCGTTCCCTTTGGACTGGGCCCGTCTCCGGCGGCGCTCGCGATGCAACTGCGCCAGCGCGCCCGGGAGCGGCGACTCAAGGGCGTGAGGGCCGCGTTCATCCGGGGCAAGGATGGGGCGAGCGCGGTCGTGCGCCTGCCGACGCCGGTCGCCACCGCGCGTGGCGTCCAGCGCCTCAGTCGTCGCAGCGCTTGGACCGAGGCGGCCGTTGCGCAGCAGCAGCGTGTGCTCCGCAGAACGGAGACGAGAGCGCGCAACACGATCACCGGCGCGCTCCTCGTCCAACACGTCCGTGACGTCGCGAACGAGGCGCGACGGTCGGTTGGCGCCGGCGCTGGCCGGGTGCCCAGGGTCTGGGAGCCGTACCTCGCCGGCGCGGACTACGCGCTGTCCGCGGCGCAGACGGGGTTCGGCGTCGCCGCGATCCCTGCGTCCCAGAGGTCGCTGCTCTACTCGACCCTACCTATTACCGGCACCTTCACCGCTTCTCTCGCGCGCGAAGCGCTGAGGCCACCCATCGGTTTCGGCGGCGGCCGGGCGGGCAAGGACTTGTGGCCGAACGTGATCCTTGCAGTTGGCCTGCCGACCCTCGTTGGGGCCGTCATCTCGTACATCGTCCATCCGAGGCGCCCTCGCCGCTACATGCCCGTGTGGTGAATGGACCCCGGGCTGGAAGAAGCGATCCTCCGGACTCCCCCTGGCGAGGAGATCGAGGCGGTGGCGCTTCTCCGGCCCGGCCATTCCTCGCCGGACGCGCTTCGCGTCGTGACGACGTTCGGGCCGATCGTGACGGGCCGGATCCTGGCGGGTGCGGTACGGGCCGTACGCGCCCACCCTGCCGTTGTGAGCCTCAAGGCGGCGCGCGTCGTGGAGTTGAGCGCCGCGTCTCCCGCGGCTGTACCTGGCACGGTTCGGACCGGACCGTCGCTGGGCCGCCGGGCCCCAGGTATTCCGGCGGGCCGGGGCGTGATCCTCGGCGTCCTGGACTGGGGATGCGACTTCGCGCACCCCGCGTTCCTCCGCCCGGACGGGACCACGCGGCTGCTGGCGCTCTGGGACCAGCGCCAGCGCGGAGGGCCCGCCGGCGCCGACAACATCTACGGCTACGGCCGCATCCTCGATCGTGCGCGGATCGATCGCGCCCTCACGACCCCGGACCCCTACTCGGACCTCGACTATCACCCGGCGGTGTCGGATCTGACCGGGGTCGGGGCGCACGGGACCCTGGTCATGAGCATCGCGGCCGGGAGCGCCTCGGCGCCCGCGGGCGCCGAAGGGGTCGCGCCCGAGGCTGACCTCGTGTTCGTGCATCTGGCCACTGGGCTCTTACCCGACACGGCGAACCTCGGCGACTCGGTCCGCGTCTTGGAAGGAATCGAGTTCGTGCGGCGCATCGCAGGCACCACGCCCTGGGTCATGAACCTGAGCCTGGGGAGGACCGGAGGCGACAAGAGTGGCCGCTCGCTGGTCGAGAGGGCGATGGATCACGTGGTCCAGGCGGCGCCGGGCCGCGCCATCGTGCAGAGCGCGGGCAACTACTTCGACAAGCGGACCCATGCCGAGGGACTCATCCGCGCCGGTCGTGCTGCGACACTGGAATGGCGGATCGCGCCCGACGACCCGACGACGAACGAGCTCGAGGTCTGGTACTCCGGGCGTGACGTGTTCCGGCTGGAGCTGGTCCCGCCGGGAGCGGTACGGCCGTTCCGCGTGGAGCTCGGCGATCGCGTTGCGATCCAGCTCGACGGGCAGATCGTCGGCCGCGCGTATCATCGCCGGCACGAGCCGCTGACCGGCGACCAGCACGTCGACATCTTCCTTGAGCCCGGAGCACCCGCTGGCGCGTGGCAGGTGAGGCTCGTAGGCCGGGACGTCGTTGACGGGCGGTTCCACGCGTGGATCGAGCGGGACGCCGCCATTCCCGGGGCGCAGTCCCGCTTCCCTCCCGAGATGTCCTCGCCGCGCTCGACCCTCGGCACGATCGCGACGGGCTATCGGACCTTCGTGGTCGGCGCGGCCGGCCTGACGCCCGGCGGACCCGTCATCGCGCCGTTTAGCAGTTCCGGGCCGACGCGGGACGGCCGGGTGAAGCCGGATCTGCTGGCGCCCGGGGTCTCGATCGTAGGCGCGCGCTCCACGCCGGCCGGTGCGCCGCGGGGCAGCGGCGGCCTCACTGCGCTCTCGGGCACGAGCATGGCGGCGCCGCACGTCAGCGGGACGGTCGCCGCGCTCTTCTCCGCGGCGCCCCGGAAGCTCGCCGCGCCGGAAACCCGCGCGCTCGTTCTGGGAAGCGCCGAGTGGATCCCGGGGCTCGACCCTGACCGTGCGGGGAGCGGTTTGCTCGACACGCGGGCCGTGTTCGACTCCCTCGCTAGATCGCTGAAGAGAGGGAACACCACATGAGTCCGGATTCGATGCTCGATGCGATCGAGGCTGCGATCCCGGAATCTTTCACGGCGCGCCGGGCCTTCCGGTCGGCGCTGGAACTAGCACGAGCGCAGCTGCCGTCGGAACTGCAAGTGGTCGGCAACCCTGGAACGATTCCGGACGGCGGAGTTCGCCCGGACGACTTGCTGGTCCGCGTCAACCCGGGTGAGCCCGTGGCACCCCTCGTCGGACAGATCACGTCAGAGGCGACCTGGTCTCCCGGGGGTGACGCGTGGGACGCGGAGTACTCCGGACAGGGATACTATGCCCGGGTCGCGCCGATGTACGGCCCCAACGTGATCCCGGTCCCGAGGTGGAGACGCATCCTCGACTCCCGCAGGCGCCTTCCCGCGAATCACATCCTTCTGCGTCCGCGCGTGCTGCCGCGCGTCGTGAGGCGCCGCCCGGTGTATCGCGCGGCGCCGTTGCCCGTCTGGCCGGCGGCGCCACCGCTGCCGGTCGTCGAACCCGTCCCGACCTACGTCGAGCCGGAACCCGCCGAGCCCTTCGTCGGCATGGAACCGCCTCCCGAACTGCCCGAGCCCGGTCTCGATGAGCCGATCGACTGGGAGCAGACCTATGCGACGGAAGGGATAGCGCCGGGGTCGATGGACCCCGAGGCGGGACCGGCCGCAATCGCTCTCGCGGCACCAGCCGTGATCAGTGCCGCCGAACTCGGCCTGGCGGTCTTCACCGCGGGACAACCGCTCGTCTTGAGCGGGAGACTGTCGTCAGAAGCGACGACGGTCAACTACATCCACGCGAATACCCCGCCGGAACTCTCGTTTCGGAAGGCCGTGGATGAGTTCGAAATCACGGCGCATCACCCCAGACTCGGCATCGATACGCAGCGTTTCTGGTTCCGGCTCTCGTTCGAATACAACGACCACGACTTGCGCAACGTGGCCGTGGTGCTCCTGGAGGACAAGTCCAGCCGGCTGCCCTCGTCGCAATTCGCCATTCGCTTCGTTGGCCAGCCGCACAGTGTGCCAGCCGATCCCGTCGCCCAGATCATGTTCCAGATCAGCGGTCGCTGGGATCCCATCGGCCGGGGAGTGGAGTCATTCTGGGGTGAGCTGCTCGTCAGCGCCGACGGGACTGTGAAGGTGACTGTCAGTTCGGAACAAGGCTGGGTCCGTCAGGGATCGTACAGAAGGGTGAGCGCGGTCGGGCCTCCAGCGCCTGCTCAGGTTACGGCATTCTGGGACGTCTTCTTCTCACCGCCGGGGTCCGATCGGGTGGAGGCGGGAAGCGAAAGCGAGCTCGTGCAGTGGTACAGGCGTCTTCCCCCCAAGGTCCGCGAACGGATCGAGGAGGGCTCGTTGCCCATCCATCTGGACGGCTATGCGAGCACGACGCAACCGGGTCCTGCAAACCGCGAACTCTCGCGACGCAGAGCCCTGACCGTGCAGCGCATCCTCCAGGATATTGCGGGCTCCAGTGCCAAGTTCGAGCTCGTTGCCCACGGGGAGTACCAGGCCAAGACGCCCGATCAGGTGGAAGACCGTAACGAGCGCCGCGTGCGCGTCTCGGTTCCATACCTGGTTCCGGGGGGCGCCCCCACACCGCCGGATGGTGCAGGGTTTCTCGACGCTCTGCGTCGCATCCTCGGTTCCGTCGTGAACGTCACGAAGTTCGTAGCCCTAGTGCGCGGAGGGAAGGAGGACGAAGCTGTCCGGTTGGCGCTCCAGCAGGGAATTCGTGACATCAACGGGCTGACCGACCTCGTCTTCTACGCCCGTCATGGGCGGGTTCACAAGCTCGTGCCTGGCGAGCCGGGTTTTCAGCGATTGGCTGCGGACTGGCGTCAGATCCGAGACAGGTTCGTGCGTCCCACGCTCGCCCGCAGCTAGCTTAGCTACTTCCCGGTGCTGAATTGAGGCATTCCAGCCCTTGTTTGTGAGGGTACGGCTTGGTCAAGAAATAGTACCGCCAAACGCACTGCGTGTGATCGTGGCGGGCCAGAATGTCGAAGGGGAACGCCTGCGACGACTGACGCGCACGCTCCGAAAGCGTCTTAGGCGGGGGAATGGTCTTGCAATTGCCGCGCAGCTCATCGCTGCAGATGTCCGCCTTGTCGCGGCTCGCAACACAGCAGTCGGGAAGAGTCTGCTCGTGTCTTCGTTGCCGAGGGCGGCGGTGCCTGCGAACGTCGTGCTCGAAATTGGCCCTCCCGCCTTCGGGGACGCTGCAACGTTCGTCTACATGCCGAGTGACGCCGCTGACCCCGTCCTATACGGACCGAACTATGCGTGCCAGGGGCATGGCCATAGTCGAGCCGATGGTCTCGGGAGAGCCGCTGGCACCGCCGCGCCCGCTTCCGCGGAAGTAAGCGCGCCCGGAGCCGCGGTGCAATCGATCGCGCAAGGCAAACTGCAGTAAACGATCCTGGAAGAGAGCGATCCAAGGACTGCTTTCTGCGATGATGGAGAGAAATGCTACCGTCCGAGTATCCTGAGGTGCAGTCATCTCCAAGTCTGAAGCAGCTTCTCGCTGTCCAGGTCGACATGCAATTCGTCGATCTGAGAACCCTTCTAGAGTTGCCGAAGGCTGAGTCGCAGGGTGGCTGCAATCTGACTGCAGCAGGCGTCCTTTTCAACGTTATCGCGGGGAGCTCAGTATGCTTCTACGAGGCCTCAGCCGGCGCGTTCACGCAGCGGGGTGATCGCGGCGCTCGGTTTGTTGGGCTTCTGAGACGCTTCTATCCTTTTGGCAATGAGGAACTGTCTATAGATGAGGCGTCGGATCTGCCGTGGGGTTTGGCGTGTGGCTTGGCACCACCGCCCTCGCGCTCCTCAGCCCGCGCCTGCCCCCGCTGGCGATTGTGGTCCTGACCTGGCTCGCCCTCGCCGTCGGCGTCGCGACCGGCTTCACCAAGATGGAGCACGGCACGCCGTTTCCCCGGGGCCTGAGCCTCCTTCAGTGGGAGGTCCCCCGCATCTTCTTCGCGAG
>Ga0114945_10001201_pt1 | contig 16226 bp, 15 predicted proteins | sample OV2TP3_FD_87194 | JGI IMG/M metagenome (GOLD analysis project Ga0114945, IMG submission 87194) | Hot spring microbial communities from Beatty, Nevada to study Microbial Dark Matter (Phase II) - OV2 TP3 | ecosystem: Environmental > Aquatic > Thermal springs > Hot (42-90C) | place: USA: Beatty... | reverse complement strand
AGAAGGAGGCCGCGGCGGCCGGGGGGGGCAAGGATGCTCAGGGCAAGCAACTTCCAGCGGTGGTGATGAGGCCTTCTCAGGACACGCAGACGGCGTTGAGCGCCAATCTGGGGTTTGGGATGGAGGCGTTCATCACCAATTCGGTGGCCCTGGATGTTCGGGCGCGGTATAATTTTGTGATCGGGGAGTTGCGTCCGTTTGAGGACTGGAAGTTGCAGAAGGTCTTTCCTCTGCAGCTGTTCGACCTGAGCACAGGACTCAAATTCTACTTCTGGCAGTAAAAGGCAGACCTCACCCACCCCCTGCCCCCTCCCTCTCCGTATACGGAGAGGGAGGGGGTGTCAAGGGCCTTATCCACAGGCCTGGGGGAGGGTGAGGTCTGTATTTTTGCGGTTAAATGTTTTTCCCCTCCCGCTCCAGGATTCTCCGCAGGAACACCCGCGTCCGTTCGTGACGTGGGGCGCCCAGCACCTCCTCCGGCCGGCCCTCTTCCACGACCCTCCCCTCATCCATAAACAGGGCACGGTGCGCCACCTCCCGCGCGAACCCCATCTCGTGCGTCACCACCACCATCGTCATCCCGTCGTCCACAAGCCCCCGCATCGCCTTCAGCACCTCCCCGACCCATTCCGGGTCCAGCGAGGAGGTCGGCTCGTCGAAGAGCATGATCTCCGGCCCCATCGCCAGGGCCCGCGCGATGGCCACCCGCTGCTGCTCCCCCCCCGACATCTGCTGAGGGTGCGCCCCCATCCGGGCCCCCACCCCCACCTTCTCCAGGAGCTGCCTCGCCCGCGCCTCCGCCTCCGGCCCCGGCGCCCCCAGCACCCGTTGAGGGGCCAGGGCCACGTTCTGGAGCGCAGTCAGGTGAGGAAACAGGTTGAAGCGCTGGAACACCATCCCGATCTTCTGCCGCACCCGGTTGGCGTCCTCCCCCTGCCCCGAGATGACCCGCCCGTCCAGCAGCACCTCCCCGGCGGTGGGCCGCTCCAGCAGGTTCAGGCAGCGCAGGAGAGTGGACTTCCCGCACCCCGAAGGCCCGATCACCACGACCACCTCGCCCTTCGACACGGACAGGTCCACGCCATTGAGCACAGGCCTCCCGTCAAAGCGCTTGTGCAGCGCACGGGCCTCCAGAATAGGAATGTCAGGCATAAGCCCTCTTTATCCCGCTCTTCCCGCCTCGAAGCGCCGCTCCATCCAGGCCGCCAGGCGGGTCAGCGGAAAGGTGGCCGCAAAGTAGAACAGCGCCACCGCCGGCCAGACCGTCAGGGGATCCGCATAGCGGCCAGACAGCTCCTGCCCCGCCCGCGTCAGCTCCGTCAGCCCCATCACCGACACGAGCGAGGAGTCCTTCAGCAGGGCCACCGCCTCGTTCGTCAGAGGCGGCACCATCCGGCGCAGCGCCTGCGGCAGCACCACGAACCGGAGCGCCTGCCACGCCGTCATCCCCAGAGAGCGGGCCGCCTCCGTCTGCCCCCGGTCCACGGACAGGACCCCCGCCCGGCAGACCTCGGCCACGTAGGCGCTGGCATTCACCCCCAGCGCCGTCACGCCCGCGGCCCAGGCGGACAGCGACAGCCCCGCCGACGGGAGCACGAAATACACGAAGAAAATCTGCACCAGGAGCGGCGTCCCCCGCAGGACCTCCACGTATGCCGCAGCCGCCCAGGCGGCAGGGCGGGACGGGACGATGCGCAGCAGGGCCACCGCCAGCCCCAGCGGCAGCGCCAGCAGGTAGGCCGCGACCGTCAACTGCACGGTCCAGAGCAACCCCTTCGCGAACAGGGGCAGCAGGCGCTCCGAGAGCGCAGGCTCCTTCTGATCGGGCTTCTGCGCTGGATCGTCCATCCGTTGCATCGGATTATCTATCCGTTGCGCCTGCCCGAACCACCTAACGTGGAGCGCGTCGTAGGTCCCGGCGGCCCGCACGCGGGCCAGGGCCGCGTTCACGGCCTGCGCCAGGTCCGCGTCCCCCTTCCGGAACACGTACCCGTAGCGGTCCTGCGTCAGCGGCTCCCCCACCATTTCCAGCGAGGGGAAACTCCTCCCGATCATCCACTGGATCGTCGGCGCGTCCCCCACCACCGCCCGCAGCCTGCCCTGCTGGAGGTCCAGAAGCGCCAGGTCCATCGAGGCGTACTTCCGGATGTCCACCCCCCCCTGCCGCTCCAGCATGTACTGCGACGTCGTGTTGACCTGCACCCCCGCCGCCTTCCCGACCAGGTCCCGGACCGTCGCGACCTCCTGCTCCCCCTTCCGCACCGTGATGATCTGGCCCGCGTCGTAATAGGGGTCTGAGAAGGCCATCTCCGCAGCCCGCTCCGGCGTGATCGTCACCGCGGAGATGACCATGTCGTACTTCCCGGCGATCAGGCCGGGGAAGATTCCGTCGAAGCTGACGTTCGTCCAGACGACCCGCACCCCCATCTCGCGCGCCACCGCCTCCCCCAGGTCCACGTCGAACCCCTCGTAGACCTCCCCGACCTTGCTCTCGAACGGCGGGTACGTGGCGTCCGTGCCCACCTGGATAGTGCCTGTCCGCCGGACGCGCTCCAGCGTGGTCTCGGCGAAACAGGGGGCCGTCAGCAGACAGAACAACGCAAAACAGGTCAGGGCATGGCGCATCAACCTCTCCTCGCTACAAGGCTCGGTCTAAAGGATAGATCGGTCTCCGCACCCGCCGGTACGTATAGTTGTTGAAGTCCGGGCGATGCACCCCCGGCGTGTCCGCGTCGAAGATGCGCTCGGCGATGTCCTGGTAGGTGCTCCTGAAATGGACCGCGGACTTCAGGGCGATCAGCCGGCGCTCCGTCGGCTCGATGCCCACACCCCGGAGCAGCGCCGCGTCATAGGGCTGGATGCGCCGCTCCGTCACCACCACCTCCACGCCTCCGGCCACCAGCACCGCCGTCCGGCCCATGCGGGCGCGGGCCCCGCCCCCCATCGGGCCGCGCAGGACGAAGGTCCCGTCCGACAGCAGCCGGACGTGCGCCGTCAGCCGCACCGGCGCGCCGTGCCGGTCGTCCGTCTTCCCCCCCAGGTCCAGCGTGACCCGGCCTCCCACGCCCGCGGCCACGGCCTGCGCCACGGCCTGCGGGTCCGCGATCACGGCCACGACCGCGCCCTGCGCGTCCGCCTCGATGAGCTGCCGCAAAATCACCGTTCCGTCGCACGGCCCGCCTCCCCCCGGATTGTCGGACCCGTCGGCCAGGACCACCAGGCCCTTCGCCCGGTCGCGCGCGTAGGCGATCGCCTCGGACACAGGGGTGAGCCTCGGCGTGAAGTCGTCCCGCCGCTCCCAGATCGCCTCCCCCATCTCCCCCGCCCTGCGCCGGGCAAGCTCCAGATCGCCGTCCGCCGTGACCAGCACGGACGCCCCCGCGTCCCGGATGTCCGAGAACGGAAACCCCATCGCGAGCGTCACGTTCACCACCCCCGCCTCCTGCTCCAACGCCCGCGCCCGCGCCAGCAGCGAGCGCATCGGCTCGATGAGCGTGCATTGCCTGGGAGGCATGGTCAGCAGCGGGAGCTGGTGATACGCCAGCGCAGGCCTGAGGTCTCCCCGCAGGATGGCCGCCAGAACCTCCGCGGCCTCGACGCCGCGTTCGTAGGCATCTACGTGCGGGTACTCGTCGAACCCGATGATCACGTCCGCGCCCTCCGCCATTTGCGCGGTGACGTTGGCGTGCAGGTCCAGCGTGACCACGACGGGCGTCTCCTTTCCGACCCTTTCTCGCACAGCGGCGATCAGGTCCCCCTCCGCGTCCTCCAGCGCCTCCGTGGCCATCGCCCCGTGCAGGTTCCAGCAGGACGCCGTCGCACCTGCCGGCGGCCTTCAGGCGCTCCAGCAGCAGCCCCTTCAAAAAATCGTGGGCGCCCTGCTCCACCGTCCCGCCCGGCGTGGCGAACGTCCAGAGCAGCGGCTCCAGCGTCAGGCCGTGCCGCTTCGCGCCGTCGATGTACCCGCCGTGGATCGTGCGCGTGCCCCGGAAATAACCCAGGACCGGTTCTCCCCCCCCGAACTCCGGCGCCGCGCTGCCCCGCCGGAAGTCCTCCAGCGTCGTCGGCGTCACCGCGAAGGTGTTCGTCTCGTGCCCGATGCAGGCCGTCAGGATGCGCATGGGTCAACCTCCGGCAAACGACAGACCACAGGACCACAGGACTACGAGACCACCACGGTCTTGTGGTCAGTGGTCTTGTGGTCAGTGGTCGGCTTTCTGTCTCACTCCTTCGCCTTCTTCATCGCCGCCAGCAGCCGCTCCGGCGTCAGGGCCGGCAGCCGCTCCACCGACTCCGCGGCCAGCAGCCCGTTCAGTCCGGCCTCCTCCGCGGCCTCCGCGGAGGCCTCAAACAGAGGCGGCAGCCCCTCCTCCCCGACCATCCTGACCCGCTGCACGGCCCCCCCCCCGTCCACCAGCGCGTTCCTCGTCGAAAACGCCAGGACCAGCCCCTCCCGCACGTGGCCGTCCAGGAACCCCCCCCTGGCCAGCCCCAGGGCCGCCCGCCCCGCCAGCCGGTCGAGCTGGCCGGACAGCAGCGGCGCGTCCGTCGCAGCCACGGCAAAGACCGACCTGGGCCGCTCCCCCTCCGGCTCCGGCAGGTCCAGGAAACGCCCCACCCGAAACCCGTCCACGCTCAGCCCGCGCCGTTCGCCCCCGTTGGCCGCCACGAGAAGCCCCACCGTGTAGTCCCCGACCCTCCGGGAGGCCGTCCCCACGCCCCCCCTCAACCCGAAGGCGCACAGCCCCCTCCCGACCCCCACGCCCCCCTCGGCCACCTGCCGGCCCAGCCCTGCGAGGCAGCGCTCCAGCTCCGCCTCCCCGACCCTCCGCTCCGCCTCCCGGTCATTCAGAAAACCGTCATCCACCCCCACGACCACCGGCGGCCAGCCCGCGTCGATCGGCAGGCCCCTGTCCCGCCGATACCCGTAGGTGATCAATCCGTTGTAGACCCTGCCCGCCGCCGGCGCAGGGGCCAGCACGACCGGGCCGGAGAACGTCCCGAAGTCCTCCGCCACCGCCAGACCCGACATCCCCGCGCCCCCGTCCAGGGCCCAGCGCCCGATGAAGAGCCTCCGCTTCCCCGCCTCCTCCTGATACGGAGCCACCGCCGTCAGCCCGGTCAGCAGCCCCCCCTCCGACACATCCGCGTGGCCGACCCGCACGCCCTCCACGTCCGTGATCGCGTTCGCCCGCCCCGGCTCAAACCGTCCAATCTCGATCCCCAGGTCCCTGAGTCGTGGCATAGGAAAATTTCCTTGTCATAATCGTGTAGGGGCGGATCGCGATCCGCCCCTACTTCAACCGCCCGTACTTTCTCATCACCTCCACCAGCCGGTCCAGCGGCAGGGCGTGGACCCGGTTGCCGTCTCGCCCGGTCATCGTCGTGGCCGTCGTCAGGGCGTTCAGCACCGCCTCCTCCGTCGCCTCAATCGTGGCCTGGTAGAGCGGGGTGATCGCCTCGTCGTCCAGGACCTCCAGCTCTGTCACCAGGGAAGCGGGTCGCGACCTCATGGGAGCGACAGGGGAGAGGAAATCACGCCCCGGAAGCCGGTTGGCCGTGGAGAAGGCCAGGGCCAGGTCCCCGCTGGAGTGTGTCGATATGGCGCCTGTCCGCCCCAGCCCTATGGCCGTCCGCTTCGCCAGCCGCTGGAGCTGGGACGGCAGCAGGGGCGCGTCCGTCGCCACGACGATCAGGATCGACTTGCTCTTTACCTCTCCCCGCTCCGGCGTCAGCTCCGGGACCTCCCGCCCCACCGGCACGCCGGCCACCGTCAGATGCGGCCTCCCCCCGTGGTTCGCCTGCACGAGGACCCCCACCGTATAGGACTTCCCCTTCCCCTCGGTCATCCGGGACGACGTCCCCGTGCCCCCCTTGAACCCGTAGCAGATCATCCCCGTCCCCCCGCCCACGCACCCCTCCGCGACCGGCCCGCCCGAGGCCCCCTCGATCGCCGCGCGCACGTGCTCCGCGCGCACGTGCCGGCCCTCCAGGTCGTTCAGAAAATCGTCCCACGTCTCCCCCACCACCGGCTCCGGCCACCCCCCGGAGCGCATCAGCCCCGGCCTCCGCTCAACCATCCACCCCAGCGCCGCGTCGTAGACCATCCCCACGCTGGAGGTGTTCGTCAGCAGGATCGGCGCGCCCAGCCGCCCGGTCCGACGCACCTGCCCGATCCCGGTCATCTCCCCGTTCCCGTTCAGCGCGAAGTCCGCGGCCAGCGCCTGCCCCTCGCCCGCCTTCCCCACCGGCAGGATCGCCGTCACCCCGGTCCTAACTGGCCCCTGGCCCACGACCAGCCGCCCCTCCCCCCGGATCAGCGTCGCGTGCCCCACCTCCACCCCCGCCACATCCGTGATGGCGTTGAACCGCCCTGTGGGCATCGTCCCCGGCGCAAGGCCCAGCTCGCGCAGCCGCATCCTGCGCTCCCCGGCCGCGCTCCCCTCCTCGCCCCGGAGGCGTCCCGGCGCGGCCAGCGCCGCCGCGCCCGCCAGCCCCATGCCCAGAAACCTTCGACGGGAGATGCCCTCACTCACATCATACCCCCATCAAGCACGAAAGGGAGAAACGGGGAAATGGTGAAACGGGGAAGAGGGGAAAAAGCGAAAAACGAAAGGGAGAAAGGGAGAAAGAGCAAAAAACGAAAGGGAGAAAGAATCTTCTCCCACTCTCCCTTTCTCCCACTCTCCCTTTCGCTTTCCTCTTCCCCCACTCTCCCATTCTGGGTCTATCGCCTGGGGATCGTCTTCCGCACCCGGCCGTAGGTGACCGGAGGCTTGGGGGCGTCGGGGGGCGTCCCCGGGGCAGGGGCGGAAGGGGCCTCGAAGGCGCGGAAAGGCTGGGCCTGGGCAGGAGGGGGGGCTTCGGGTATGTCTAAGAAGTCCACCGGCACCCTCTCCGTCAGCATCGTGGGGCCGCAATCGTAGAAGGCCACCCCGGCGGCGTGCGCCTCCCGCGCCCTCACCCGGACCACGACCTCCGGGCCTCTCCGCCTTCCCTGCCGGCCCTCCCGGTGCGGGTCGAACGAGAGGTGGACGTACTGCCGGTCCTGGGGAACCAGCCCCTCCCGCCTCACAAACTCCAGGTCCCCCGCGGATACCTCCTGATACAGGAACTCCGGCGGCTCGACCGGCGCCCGGTCGATCTCGATGGGGATGCTATGGCCGTACCGGGCGCGAATCCTGCCGTTGGCGATCTCAAACCGCTGCTTCTCGGCCTCGTAGACGAGATGGTCGATATCCTCCATCGTCACGGACGGCGTCCGCTCCTGAAGGGCCGCGAGCACGTCGTTCAGGTCCGCATACCCGTACCGGTCCACCTCCACCCCGAACTCCTCCGGGCGGTGCCGGAGCATCAGCGAGAGCATCTTGGAAAGGTGTTCAACGTATCTGCGATCCATACCCTTCTCTTCCTTTGCGTCCTCTGCGTTCTCTGCGGTTCATTTTTCCTCACCCGAACACGACCTCCTGCGCCGCGTCGATCTGGGCCACGCCCACCACCTCCACGCCGGGCGGGGCCTTGAGCCCCCGGAGGTTCTCCTTGGCCACGAGGCACCGGGTGAAACCGAGCTGATGCGCCTCCGCGACCCGGCGGTCCACCTGTCCCACGGGCCGGACCTCCCCCCCCAATCCGACCTCCCCGATGGCCACCAATCCCCTGTCCACCGGGCGGTCCCGGAAGCTGGAGACGACCGCCAGGGCCACGCCTAAGTCCACGGCCGGCTCGTCCAGGCGCACCCCGCCGGCGGCGTTCAGAAAGATGTCCTGCGCGCTCAGGTCCAGGCCCGACCGCTTCTCCAGCACGGCCACCAGAATGGCCAGCCGGCGCCCGTCGATCCCCGTGGTCACCCGCTGCGGATAGCCGAACGCGGTCCGCGCCACCAGCGCCTGAAGCTCCACCAGAAGGGGGCGGGTCCCCTCCACGCTGCAGACCACCACGGACCCCGACCCGTCCCCCGTCCGGCCCGGAAGGAACAGCCGGGAGGGGTTCCGGACCTCCGTCAGCCCCTTCTCCTGCATCTCGAAGATGCCGATCTCATTCGTCGAGCCGAACCGGTTCTTCGCCGCCCGCAGGATGCGAAACGCCCCGTGCCGCTCCCCCTCCAGATAGAGCACCGTGTCCACGAGGTGCTCCAGCGTCCGGGGACCGGCCACCGACCCCTCCTTCGTCACGTGGCCGATCAGAAAGACCGCCGCGCCCGTGGCCTTGGCCAGGGAGACCAGGCGGGACGCGCACTCCCGCACCTGGCTCACGCTCCCCGGCGCGCTCTCCAGGTCGGGCCGGTAGAGCGTCTGGATCGAATCCACCACCACCAGGGCCGGACGAACCTCGGCGATCTGCTCGCAGACGGCCTCCACGTCCGTCTCAGAGGCGACGAGCAGGTCCTCGGACAGGGCCCCGACCCGCTGCGCCCGCATCTTCGTCTGCCCGAGGGACTCCTCCGCCGACACGTAGAGGACCCGGCCCCCCGACAGCGCCACGCCCGCCGACGCCTGCAGCAGCAGCGTGGACTTTCCGATGCCGGGGTCCCCGCCCACCAGCGTGGCCGACCCCTCCACGATGCCCCCGCCCAGCGCCCGGTCGAACTCCCCGATCCCCGTCAACTGCCGCGCCTCCACAGGCCCGGCCACGGCCGTGATCGGCGTCGGCAGGCTGCGCGCCCGGCCCCCGGCCTTCGAGCGTCGCGCCGTGGGCCGGGCCGCCTCCTCGACGCACGTGTTCCACGCCCCGCACCCCGGACAGCGCCCGAACCACCTGGACGCCTCCGCCCCGCACGTCTGACAGACGTAGATGGAAGATCGTTTCACGTCGGTAAATGGTGGGCGCGGCGACGGCCCCTGCGCTAGAACGGCTCCTCCCGGTACATCTCCGGCTCTTCAAAACGCCCGTACTCGGCAAGCCAGGTCAGGGTGACGGTCCCCAGAGGCCCGTTGCGCTGCTTGCCGATGATCACCTCCGCCACCCCCTCCTGAACCTGGTCCTGGTCATCCTTTATTCCATAAACTTCAGGCCGGTAGAGGAACATGACGACATCCGCGTCCTGCTCGATGCTGTTATGCACCACGATGTCATTTGCCAGAAAGTTACTGTGGCTCGGAACTGTGAGGTCGAATACCTCTTCCTCGCCTGCAGGCTCAACCTTCCAAACCTCGTCCCAATAGATGTCGCTGGAGGCGAGATACGCAATCTGAGAGTCACCACCAACAGCCACGCTGAGCCTCTGTGCACGCGCCCGGCTGATGTTCTGTTTGTACAAGCTCGTACCACTATATGCTGATCCCAGCGCTGACTGCATCTGCCGGGTCGTGATCCCATTGCGTCGCATTGCAGGCACGGCGAAGGAGCGCCAGACTTCACTGGGTATGACGTCTCGGTTCGTGTTAGCGGCTCTACGCTCACACCACTCCCGAGACCGGACCAAAGCCTCCGTTTTATAGACGCCAGCTGCTCCGACCTTATCGGCGAAGGATAGAATGTCTGTGCGCCCCATGACCATCACATGATACTGTGTTCGGCCCTTTTCTGCCTGATCCCGTGATGAAATCACAGCATTGATGCCCAGTCGGAGAAGCAGCGATTGTACGTCGTGCGCCAGCCGTTCGCTCGATGTGGCATAGTAAATGGCCGGATGGCCACGGCCATTGCGGGGGGGACGAATGCACCCATCAGTAGCCCAGAGATGACGCAGGAAAACGGCAACGGTCGCAGCAGGTTGCGAGAACAGCGCATCAGGGACTCTCTTCTCATAAGACCGCAAACCAAAGATACTCAGCTGGGTGAGCCACGCTGCCACCGGATTCCGAACTCTGTGTGTCAGATGCTCCGCAGCAGACAGATAGACTTGGTACCATCGGCGCTCTTGTCGCACCCGCGGTTGAATCTTTGAACCATAAACCTGTTCAGCAAGCCTCACCACAAGCTTTGCCAGATCGATCTCGCGCGTTGTATACTGGATCGCATGACGCGGCAGGGTACAGCCGTCGCCGATCAGATGGCCGAGCAAGGCAGCCTCTGCATCGGATAGACCCTTGTCGTCTCCCGATGGAATAGTGCGCGGCAATGCAATACGCTCGCCCGGACTCAACTCATCGAACCTCTTCCAGCCTTGCAGGGTCCGGAATTTATGGTTCCCGGTGGCCCGGATTGTCCGACCTAATCCTGTCTCCAGGCGATAAACGGGTTTTGTTCCGGTGCAAAAGGCATGGGTCACTTCCGCCGCCTCCAGCCTCAAGGTCTCTTCATTGAGCGCCCACACCTTGAAACCTTTTTTGCCAACAAGATGACGAATCGGAACACGCATGCCGGTGTCAGCCATGACAACCAGCGATTCGCCGGCCAGGCATCCGCTCTCCCTCAGGTCGCTCAGGATGGGGCGCTTGTCCCCGCCCCGCGTCTCCACGGCGCGGGAGAGCTGCGCGCAGGCGATCAGCGGGATGTTCAGCTCTTTGGACAGCGCCTTGAGCGACCGGGAGATCCTGGCGATCTCCTGCTCCCGGTTGTCGATCCGCTCGTGCGTCGTGACGAGCTGGAGATAGTCCACGATGATCAGCCCCACGCCGTGCTCGGCCTTCAGCCGACGCGCCTTCGCCCGCATCTCCAGGACGCTGATGCCCGGCGTGTCGTCGATGAAGATCGGGGCCTCCACCAGCTTGCTACTCCACGCCGCCAGGCGCATCCACTCCTCGTCCGACAGCCGCCCGGTCCGCAGGCGATGCGAGTCCACGCGGGACTCCGCGCACAGCAGCCGCTGCGCGATCTGCTGCTCCGACATCTCCAGCGAGAAGACGCCCACCGGCACCTTCTCCTTCACCGCCACGTTGCGGGCGATGCACAGGCCGAAGGCCGTCTTGCCCATGCTGGGCCGGCCCGCCACGATGATCAGGTCTGAGGACTGCAACCCCGCCGTCTTCTCGTCCAGCTCCCGGTAGCCCGTCGTCAGCCCGGACAGCGCCCCGGCCCGCTTGTGCGCCCGCTCGACCAGCTCAAACGTCTCGTGAAGGATGCCCTCCAGAGGCTTGAATCCCCTCTGGATGGACCCCTGCGACAGGCCGAAGAACCGCTGCTCGGCCCGCTCTAAGAGCTGGAAGGCGTCCTCCGTCTCCGCGTAGCACTCCGTCGCGACCTGCGACGAGATGTTGATCATCTCCCTCCGCAGGGCCTTCTCCTGCACGATCCTGGCGTGGTACTCGGCGTTGGCCGAGGTCCCCACCTCCCCGGCCAGCTGCGCCACGGCCACGGCCCCGCCCACCTCCTCGAGCTGCTGGCGCCGCGCGAGCTCCTGCACGACCGTGATCTGGTCCACCGGCTGCCCCTTCTCGTAGAGGGAGATCACGGCGGCGTAGATCTTCCGGTGCGCCGTGTGGTAGAAGGCGGCCTCGTTCAGGACCTCCACCACCGCGCCCACCGCGCCGGGGTCGATGAGCATGGCGCTCAGCACGGCCCGCTCGACGTCAACGGCCTGCGGCGGGAGGCGATCCGTAGAAACTGTGCGTTCAACTGCCATGGCCATTTCCGAACTTTACAACTCCACCCCGTCGTACTCTCTCCTCACCAGCTTCATATCCTCCCACGTCGGGCGCTTGAGCGCCGCGTTGCGCAGGAGGGCCGCCGGATGGTAGGTCGCGATCAGCTTGATGTCCCCGTAGCGATGGACGCGCCCCCGGAGCTTCCCGATCGGCTCGTCGGACTGAAGGAGCGTCTGCGCCGCCACCTTGCCCAGGGCGCAGATCACCTTGGGTTTCACGATCTCAATCTGGCGCTGGAGATAGGGGAGGCAGGTGGCGATCTCGTCGGGCATCGGGTCCCGGTTGTTGGGCGGACGGCACTTGACGATGTTGGCGATGTACACGTCCTCCCGCCGGAGCTTCGCCGCCTCGATGATCCGGGTCAGGAGCTGCCCCGCCGCCCCCACGAACGGCTCCCCGCGCTCGTCCTCGTCCCTGCCCGGCCCCTCGCCGATGAACATCAGGCCCGCCTCCGGGTCCCCCGACCCGAACACCACGCGCGTGCGCCCCTGGGCCAGCCGACACTTCTCGCAGTCCGCGATCGACTCGCCGAAGACCCGCAGCCCGGCGTCCGACGAGCCCCCCCCCGCGAGGCGGCCGGAGGCCCTGACGCGGAACTCCCGCTCCCCCATCTCGGCCCGCTGGCGCACGTAGCGTCGGGCCATCGAGAGCGTCTCCAGGATGTCCTGGCGAAGGTCGTCCATAAGATCAATTCGCCCCCCACCCTCCCCCATCCTAGGCGGCAAAGCCCTGAGCACCCCCTCCCTCCCCCACTTGTGGGGGGAGGGAGGGGGTCACGGGGGTGGAAGGGGGGGTCACTTTCCTTTCAGCTTCTCCCTCACCCGGTCCAGAATCCGGTCAGCCACCTCCTGCTTGGACATCTTCGGCAGGCCCTGGGCCGATCCGTCCCGGTCGATCAGCGTCACCACGTTCGTGTCCACCCCGAAGCCCGCCCCCTCCACGGTCAGGTCGTTCAGGACGATCAGGTCCAGGTTCTTCGACTCCAGCTTCTTCCGGGCGTTGGCCACGCCGTTCTCCGTCTCCATCGCAAAGCCGACCAGAATCTTGTCCTCTTTGACCCTTCCCAGCTCCTCCAGAAAGTCCCCCGTCGGCTCCAGCTCCAGCGTCAGCCCCGCCCCGGTCTTCTTGATCTTGGAGGCCGCGACCCGTCTGGCCCGGAAGTCCAGGACCGCCGCGGCCATCACCAGGACGTCCGTCTCCCGGAACGCCCCCACGACGGCCTCCCGCATCTGCGCCACCGATCGGACCTTCACGACCTCCACCCCCGCCGGCGGCGAGAGTTCGCCCGGCCCCGACACCAGCGTCACCCCCGCCCCCCGTCTCCGGGCGCGTTCCGCCACGGCGTAGCCCATCTTCCCCGTGGAGCGGTTCGTCAGGAACCGCACCGGGTCGATGTCCTCCTCCGTGCGCCCGGCCGTCACCACAAAGCGCCGCCCCGCAAACTCCGTCGTGGAGGTCAGCGCATCCACGATAGCGTCCGCGATCTCCTCCGGCTCCGACATCCGGCCGATCCCCTCGCCCCCCGAGGCCAGGAAGCCCGTGCCCGGCCCCACGGTCCGGTAGCCCAGGCCCCGCAGGCGGTCCAGATTCTCCGTCACGATGGGGTTCCGGTACATGTTCGTCTCCATCGCCGGGGCCAGCAGCACCGGGGCGGCGGAGGCCATGACCACGGCGGACAGCAGGTCGTCGGCCAGCCCGGCCGCGACCCTGCCGACGGTGTTGGCCGTGGCCGGGGCGATCACCACCAGGTCGGGCCAGTGGGCCAGGGCGATGTGAGGGATCTGCGAGCCCGCCTCCTTCGAGAACATCTCGGTCTGCACGGGATGCCCGGAGAGCGCCTCGAACGTCAGGGCCCCCACGAACTCGCGCGCCGAGGCCGTCATCACGACCCTCACGTCGGCCCCCATCTGCTTCAGCCGGCGGAGGAGTTCGACCGACTTATACGCCGCGATCCCCCCGGTCACCCCCAGAAGAATCTTTTTTTCCGTCAGACTTAGATTCGCTGGCATGCGTCTCTTCCAGAACGGCGATCTCTTTGGAGGACAGATAGGCGACCTTCACCCGACCGCCCGTCACCCTTCTCAGCGCCACCGTCGTCGGTTTCTCCTGAACCTCTATGCCCTTCTCCCGCCTCATGAAATTGATCCGCCTGGCCTCCCGCGCAGCCGCGATCACGGCCTCATAAGGGTTGACCTCCTGGCGCTCCAGATCTTCCCAGAAAAAAATCTCAACCATGCGTGGCTCCTTTAAAACGATGAAGTCAGAACGATGAACGATGAAGTAAAAGCATAACCGTTTTTGCTCTTCGTTCATCGTTCATCATTCATCGTTCATAATCTCCTTGACGATATCCCCCTCGTACCGGACGCCCCGGCAGCGCTCCGATGCCACGACGGCCCGCAGGGCGTCCACGGCCTCGTCGATCCGGTCATTGACGATCAGGTAGTCATACGACCTGGCGTGCGTCAGCTCCTCCCTGGCGTTCTTGATGCGCCTCCCCAGGTCCTCCGCGGGGTCGGCGCCCCGGTCGGCCAGCCGCCGCTTCAGCGCCGCCAGAGAGGGAGGGGCCACGAAGACGGTCACGCACGCCTCCTTGAGCTGTCCCCTCCAGTGTTGAGCGCCCTGCACGTCCACGTCTAAGATCACCACATCGTGGCACGACCGAACGGCGCGGAAGGCCTCCCACGTCGTCCCGTAGAGGAATCCGTGCACCTGGGCCCACTCTGCGAACAGGCCCTGCCGGACGCCATCCCGGAACGCCTCCTCGCTCAGGAAAAAACGATCCCGCCCCTCCACCTCGTCGGGACGGGGAGGGCGCGTCGTGGTCGTCACGCACATCCCGACGCTCGCGTCCCCCGCGACGACGGCGCGACAGAGGGAAGACTTTCCGGCCCCCGACGGGCCCGACACGATCAGCGTAAATCCTCTTCGGCGCAGCACGGGTCATTCCACGTTCTGCGCCTGCTCGCGCAGGCGCTCGATCTCCTCCTTCATCTCCACCACGAGGTGGGCGATGGCCGCGTCGTTGGCCTTCGACCCGATGGTGTTGGCCTCCCGCCCCATCTCTTGAAGGAGGAAGTTCAGCCTCCGCCCGACAGGCTCGTCCCGCTCCAGCGAACGGAGGAACTGCTCGTTGTGGCTGTGGAACCGGACGCACTCCTCGGTGATGTCCATCCGGTCGGCCAGGATGGCGACCTCGGCGGCCAGGCGGTCCGGGTCGATCTCGTTCGACAGGAGCTGCGCCAGCCGCTCCCGGAGGCGGTCCCGCGCCGCCGTCACCCGGCCTGGGGCGAGGACCTCCACCTCTCGCAGCAGCGCTTCCAGCGCCCTGATGCGGGCCTCAAAGTCCCGGCGGAGGAGGTCCCCTTCGGCCCGTCGCATGCGGTTACACTGCCCCAGCGCGGCGGAGGCCGCCGGTTCGATCAACGCCCAGGCCGCCTCCAGATCGACGCCATCCGGGGCGTAGCGAAACACGTCCGGCAGGCCGGCCACCGTCTGGAGATCGACCGCCCCCTCGATCCCGAGGGCCTCCCTCAGGCGGGACAGCCCTTCCCAGTAGCCCCTGGCCACGTCCAGGTTCAGGACCGGCGCGCCGCCGTTGGCGCCCGCCCCCTCCAGCAAGACCGTCACCTCAATGCGCCCCCGCGAGATGGCCGCCTGCACGACCTCCTTCAGGCGAGACTCCAGGCCCGACAGGGACTGAGGCATCCGGGGGGCCACGTCGCAATATCGGCTGTTGACCGTCCGGACCTCCACCACGGCCCGCCTCTGGCCATCCGATGCCTCCCCCTTCCCAAAACCTGTCATGCTGGCGATCATGGTTGCCCTTCTGCGCCCCCTGCGCCGTGAAAACGCGGCCCTGCCATACAGAGTTGTATCTCATTTGAAATAATTAATCTATCATATTCCTTCGGGCTTGTCAACAGCCAATTCCGCAGACCATCCCAACCCTCCGCAGGGCAAATAATCCCTTGACAGAGGTCCGATTGCAGGCTATAATTGTCAGACAGCGATATTTGTGGCAAACGGCAAACGGCAAACGGCAGACCACAGGACCACAGGACCACAGGACCACAGGACTACAGGTCTTGTGGTCAGTGGTCTTGTGGTCAGTGGCCAGTTTTACATCTCACGTCTGCCGTCTGCCGTCTCACGTCTTTTAGAGTTTTCCATGACCACCCGCGCCAAGATGTGGATCGGCCTGTTCGCCTCGGCGGCGCTGTTCTCCGTCTGGCTGGTCTTCGGCCTCCTCCTCTCGTCGGGCGCCGTCAGGTTCTCCGCTCACCTCTGGCTTCTCCTCGTCGTCGTGGGCCTTCAGGTGTCCACGGCAGCGGCCATTTTTTACACGGCCTCCAAGGTCACGCTCCACCGCTACGAGGTCGCCTTCGAGGAGCGGCTGCGGGCGCAGGTCCAGGAGCTGAACCGCCGCATCGACGAGATGAAGGGCATCGTGAAGCAGATCGACGACGCCTTCCGGCAGAGGTCCCAGGCCCTCACCGAGGAGGTCGCGGCCGCGGTCCGGGAGGCCCTGGCGCGGGAGCAGAGCGTCACATAAAAAAGCGAGAATACAGGAGTCAGAACGCTACTTTCGGCCATTTTTAGATAGGGCTTGCGAATTATCGTGGTACCGGGTATCCTTCTGGTCACACACACTGACGAGGAGGACCCATGTGCCAACACACAACGACTTCCGAGCGGATT
>Ga0114945_10001199_pt1 | contig 16234 bp, 23 predicted proteins | sample OV2TP3_FD_87194 | JGI IMG/M metagenome (GOLD analysis project Ga0114945, IMG submission 87194) | Hot spring microbial communities from Beatty, Nevada to study Microbial Dark Matter (Phase II) - OV2 TP3 | ecosystem: Environmental > Aquatic > Thermal springs > Hot (42-90C) | place: USA: Beatty... | reverse complement strand
GCCTCCTCGTCATGGTCGAGCCAGATACGCTTCTTGGGCAGTTGCACCAAGTGGGAAACTGCCTTTAGGAGATGAGCCATGCTCTTTTTTTCTAGGATCTCTCTTTTGGCCATATTAGGTTCCCTTTGTTTATCTTCCGTGAAATGAAGGCCGTGATAATAAAACCGTCATTTCGACTGATCTCGCGATATACCACGTTTAATAACTGTCGCCTGTCGAGAGATAAAACTGCTACCAAGGCCCCCGCATAGCCGCGCAGCACCCAAGAAGGTTTTTTCAACGGAGGGGGTCTTGGGGGTTCGGCTTGAATACGTGAATGGAAGAACTGGCCGATTATTCCGCAAGGACACGCAGAGAGAAATCTTTGTGCCGGTGAATGAGTTGGAAGTCGTCCTTGTTATAGGTCAGCAGTGTAGCCCCGATCCTTCGCGCGCACAGCGCGATGAGGATGTCGTTCAAAAGGGCCGGTAGCTTCGACCGCCAACCTCTATCCTTCTGCTCAACCGCTGTCACGATGTCAGATGCCTCGACCCAATCATCAAAAGTGGGCGTTATGACCCGTCCACTCCGCTCCATCGGGCGGATAAACTCCTGCGCCAAACTCCGGGTGCGGCTATCCTGGGCATTGACGTAAAGCTCGTAGGCAACCACAGAAGAGAGATGGGTAGCTGGGAGGAGAGGGAAAAAGGTCTGCCGAAATTGAGCCTTCTTCTGCTCGGATCGAAAGGCACCAAGGTAAACGTTGGTATCGAGGAGATACTTCACCGGTAAATCGTCCGGAAGCGGCCCACTCTGAGCATCCTCTCCAGGGCCTCCTCAATCTCTCGGTCCTCAACGGTCTTCTGTAACGCCCTTTGAATGGCCTCCGTATCGGTCTTCACGTTGAACAGCCGTCGGACTTTATCGATCATCTCCTCATCCAGGTTGTAGGTTTTCTTTCTTACCGTGGACTTCATATCTACCTCCAGTCTGTAGGATACAGACAATCTAGCAAGCCTATCCATATCCGTCAAGACAGACCGGCTCTTCTCCCTTTGGCCAAAATGACCCGGGTTCACCGATTTTGGGAGGTCGGAAATGAGTTTGGGGTAAGGACTGAGATTGGCTTTGCTCGCGGACCTTAGAGTCCTCGGCGTTGCCCCTTTTCCTTCTTGTGGGGACGTTTCTTCTTTCTATTCCGGGTTACGTATTTGGCTTCGGGTTCATGCACCGCAAGGAAGCTGTCCATCCATGCTCAAGCCCTTCTTTTCTTTCCTCTTCCATAACTCGCGTCTACCTCCTTTACCTAAAGTTGAGGAAGCGAGGCGGATTTTATTCAAGTGCCGGACGGTTGGAAAGGGGGCGGAGGAACGTTTTCCGGGTAGCCAACTTACGCTTGTCATTATCCTAGCCCTCGCTTAAAATCCCCTTAAATTAGGTCACCAGCGAGATGCTGAGCTACAGCAATCCGCCAGGGGTTAACGATGGGAACAAATTTGACTGAAGCAGAGGTCAAAAAATGGCTTCGTGGCCATAAAGTCGCCATGCAGTGGGTCGAGGAGGAACGGGCTCGTTTCTTGCTTCAGCTCACGCCTCAGGAGTCGCTACGAATTTACCTTTCCTTGCAGAATCCAGTGAAGGACGGGAGGAATCGAGCAGAACCATCCCCTCTGCTATGGAAAGTGCGCCAAGCATTAGAGCGTCATGCCCGACGCAAGGGAAAACGCCGGGCATGAGCATTTTTGAAGCCGCTGCCGAGCTTGCGGCTTTCCTGGACGAACAGGGTGTGTCGTATGCTGTTCTCGGAGGACTGGCCGTTCAGCATTGGGGTGAACCGAGAGTGACACAGGATGTGGATATAGTGGTCGTAGTACCTTCTGAGCATGAGGAGAACTTCTTGAACGCTGCGGTGCAGAGATTTCGACCACGCCTACCCGATGCTGTTGCCTTTGCGCGGCGCCAGCGTGTGCTCCTGCTGTTTAGTTCAGAAGCGACTCCCGTTGATATTTCCCTAGGTATTCCCGGATACGAGGAAGAGGTGATGCGTCGCGCGGTAAGCGTTTCCTTTCCTGAACTCCGTCCGGTCCGCCTTGTCAGTGCGGAGGACCTCATTATCCACAAATGTGTCGCCGGCCGTGCGAGAGACGTAGAGGATGTGGAACGAATTCTTATTCGCCAGCGCCTGGCCTTGGATCTTCGCTACATCCGCAAGTGGGTACGAACCTTTGGTCCGATTGTGGAAAGCCACGACGTACGCTCGGTCTTTGAGAACGCTCTTAAAAAGGCCCGCACCGCAGTAGCGAAGGGCGAAAGACGATGATCACTGGCAGCATTGTCTGGGGTGAGAATCGATTTAGGGAGCCGTGATCCCTGCCGCGCTGTAAAAACGGCGCAGGGTTTTTCCGGCGTCGAACTTCCTTCCCCATATGGTTCGCCCGTACGTTCGTAGGAAATCCTCCACCTGCCGCCGGAACTGAAGAAGGGCGGCAGAGCGCGGGCTTCTCTTCGCAGCACTGCCCCACAGGCGGGCTAAGCGGTCAGCCGGGACCTTTTGACGTTTAAAAACCCGGATCATATCCCTCACATCGGGATCAAGATAACGGGTCATCTTACCAATGGACCAGTAGGCTGGGTCCAGCAGACGAACTCGCAACAGCCCGAATCGCCGGTAAGGGTGGGTGTGACGTTTATAATCGAGCAGCGTGATCAATCCCCAACGATCGATATCCTCTGCGTAATTGGCCTGTATGCCGGTAAGCTTGACCGTACGCTCGATGGCTGCCTCCAGCTTCTCCCACGTTTCCTTGTCCCGTTTTCTCATCTGGACGGCGAAATCGATATCAACGCTGGGCCTCACCTGACCCCAGATTGTCCCCGCTGCCGCACCCGTGAGCAGGACGACCGCTTCCTCATTCAACTGTTTGGACAGCACCTGGAAGAACCCATCTATCTGTCTCCGATTCATCGCCCTCTCAGACGTTCAAGTACACGGGCGATAAGACTCTCGATCGCTGCCTCGGGATAGCCAGACACCGAAAGCCACGCCCGGTCTGAAACCCGTCCGAGCCGCACAGCGCGCTTTGTCGCCGGCCGGGCCGCGCGGAGACGAGAGCTGGCAAGATGCCTGAGCTGGTCCGCCAGAGCCTGTTCCTTTGCCTTAGCTAGAGGTGTCTTTCGGACAACCGCGTCCGCAATGCGCTCCATAGCCTCCCGGGAAAGCTCACCCTTTTCCTCTTCATGGGGTGTGATCCCGTCTACCAAAGCCCCGGGGCGGATATCCAACGCCACGGCCAGAGCGCGCACGGTCTTCAAGGACACTTCCCGCTGGCCTCTTTCGATGGCGGAGAGGTTAGGACGAGGCACGCCGGCACGCCGTGCCAGCTCCTCTTGCGTCAGGCCGCGCTTCAGACGCCAGAGTAGGACGGCTTCCCCGAAGGGGACCATGACTAGAATGTAGTATTTTTACTACATTCTTGCAAGGGCCGCGTGTTTTTAGGTGGGATCTACCAGTCTTCTTTCTCGAAGCGCATTCGGTTGGACTCGGCGATGTATTTGATATCTTCCATCGACCAGGGATTGCCGCAGGTGATGATTACGGTACTCGCAGGGTCCATCCGATCCCGAAGCTCCCTCAACTCATGCTGCGACGGCAGGACGGGGCGCACGGTCTTCGAGAGCCCGGACTTGGCCTTCGCCGCATCCTCGCCTCTGGCCTCGGCCTCCTCGACATCCTGCTCTTCTTTTAGCGGCATGCCCAGCATGTGACGGAGGAGATTATTCGCGCGCCCCTTCCCCATCGTCGGGTCCTCCAAATCCCTCGGCGTCGGCCGGCTCACGGAAGGAACATAAACGAAATCGAATCTCCCCGCCTTCTCGATCTCGCGGAATTCTTTGGTGTAGTCCAGCTCCTCATAAGTGCGGTTCGTGTGGAGCACCGTATATCTCGCGCTGTCGCTCTTCCCCTGGCCGGCCTCATGATCGAGCTGTTTGATCATCGAGATGAAAGGGGCGATGCCGGTCCCGGTCCCCACCAGCACCACGTTTTTCATTCCGTCCGCCCTTTTTTCGAGCGTGAAGTCGCCGGCGATCTTGTCGTAGTAAATGAGTTTGTTGTCTTTTTCAGGACTCATGCGAAACATGGACTCCGTCAGCCGACCGCGGACTCCTTTCTCGTCGATCTCTAGGATCACATAGAATTCCAGGTATCCTCTCTCCAGGGTCTCGAACGGGGCAGAGGCAATGGAATAAGAATGGGTCACCGGCCCCCGCTTTGGATTGCCGGACGCATCGAGAATCGTCACGTACTCTACCTTGCGGTCCTCCTTCACCACCTTCTTTGTAAGCCTGCAGTCGTCCCGACGTAAAGCGATGTATTGGCCGGCCTTATAGCTGGGAAATTTTGACCCCTCCTCGGGGATGAGACGAAAGATTGCCAATGTGGGGGAGGAGTTACGCCAACAGACGATTGTTCCCACCTTGATGTTTGCCATGAAGTCTTCCTACCAGAATGTCTTAAGCTAGCGCACGATGCGGCGTGAGGAGTCTTGAGCGGAATCGCACATCCCAGGCGAGGAGAGAAAAATGCCTACTGGATCTCCTTGTTGCCTTCGAACTTAAACTGTGTGCCCTTGGAGTCTTTACGCGTAAAGGAGATCATCTCCCAACTCCCATCCTCTATGGGCCCCTTCAAGATATAGAGGTTCTCGTCGCTTCCCAATACGCGGAAGTAGCTTGCGCCTTCCCCGTACCACCGGTCCACCACCCTCAGGACCTCAATGGCGCGGTCTCCCAAATAGAATCTGAGTGGCCTCTCATTGGCCTTGTAGCCGGAGTAGAATTCCACGCGGATCTTCATGATTGCCTCTGTCCTACAAATTAGGTAACTATACGTAAAATTATCCCTCGATTCAAGGAAAGCCGTGGAGAAAGGCGTTTTCCAGATCAAAAAGGATTTGATTGATGCCTGCAGAATCCTCTCCCACGAAGGCCTCGTACAGGGCTTCGGCCATGTGAGCGCCCGTGTGCCGAACTCAGAGCTTTTCGTGATAACTCCCAGAATCAGCCTCGCCCTGGTGACCGAAAAGGATCTGCTGCTGTCAAACCTCAAGGGAGAGGTAGTGAAGGGAAAATCTCAACCTCCTTTCGAAGCGCCGCTGCATACGGCCATCTTCAATCGGAGAAGCGACGTTCATGCCATCGCCCGAATCCACGGCCGCAAGGCAAACTATTTTTCAGTCACCGATAAAAAAATCGAGCCCGTCCATAACCATGGGAGCTTCTTTTCCGGAGGCGTGCCGCTGTTCCCGAAAACGGACCTGATCTCAACGCGAGAGCTCGGCGAGGAGCTCGCGGCGACTCTGGGAAAAAGACCGGCCATCCTGCTAAGGGGAAACGGTCAGGTCGCCGTAGGAAGGACGATCTCCGAGGCGGTGATGATGGCGATCTATCTGGAGGAGGCGGCGGACATGCTCTACGGCGCGCTGCAGATTGGAACGCCCGTTCTTTTCTCTGCGGAAGAGTCGGCCTCGCGACAAGAAGAGACGCTCCCGCCCGTGGATCTAGAGCGCGCCTGGAACTACTTTAAGAGCAGAATAGGGAGCGGACCAATCAAGAAACGAAATAGGCGATCACGTAGGCAATAAACCCGCAGACCGGGAAGGTCAAGATCCAGGCGGTCACGATCTCACCGGCAACTCCCCACCTAACTGCAGATAACCTCCGATGCGATCCCACCCCCATGATCGCGGTGTTGATGGTGTGGGTCGTACTCAGAGGAATACCAAGGCGCGATGCGGTCTCAATCACCATGGCAGCAGAGGCCTCAGCGGCAAAGCCATGAACAGGCTCAAGCTTGGTGATTCTAAGACCCATGGTTTTCACGATCCTCCACCCGCCGCAGGCCGTTCCCACCCCCATGATCAAACCACACAGAACGATAACCCAGAGTGGAACCCGAAACTCGGGAAGGACCCCCCCCAAAACTAGAGCAAGGCTAAAAACGCCGATAAATTTTTGACCATCATTGCTGCCGTGGCTGAAGGCCATGAAGGCAGCCGAGAAAACCTGGAAGCGGCCGAACAGCCCGCGCACTGTCCCTGGTCGGCTCTGCTGAAAAATCCAGTAGATGGTAAGCATGATCACCAGACCGCCCAGGAAACCCAAAAAGGTGGAGAACAAAAGCCCGACAAAAACCTTGCGCCATCCGTCCCAGAGAAGCACAGAGGGACCCGCAACGGCCAGCCCGGCCCCCGCCAACCCGGCTATCAATGCATGGCTTTCGCTTGTAGGAAGTCCATAATACCAGGCCACAGTGCTCCAGAAAACAATCCCTACCATGGCAGCGCCGATCGTAACCGTATCAATAATGGTAGGATCCACAATGCCTTTGGCTATAGTCGCCGCCACTGCCGTCCCTGACATCGCCCCTAAGATATTGAGGAAGGTGGCCATGACCACTGCCTGGTAGGGGGAAAGAACACGGGTGGAAACCACCGTGGCGATGGCGTTGGGCGCGTCGGTCCAGCCGTTGACGAACTCGGCAGCTAGAATAAGGAAGAGGACGGGCAGTACGGACCAAAGCTGTTCGGGCATGTAGAACTTGATGATTGTTAGTCGAAGAGGACTAGTAAGGAGTGCTGAGGACTGAGTTAGGATTCAATCTAGCTTGTCACTCAGTCCTCATGGCTCAGCACTTATTTCTTGGCCATCTCGAAGGAGACCTTGGCTTCTTCCTTCGCCTTTACGGTCACCTTCTGGCTCATCTTGCCCAAGGTCTCATGCCAGACTTCGACGTTATAGGTGCCGGGGGGTACATCGGTCAGCTTGAAGCTTCCCGTGTTGTCGGTCACGGAGAAATAGGGATTCTCCGCCACAAAAAACCATCCGCTCATCCAGCCATGGACGTCGCATTTGATCGAGATGATCTCGGGCTTATCGATCTTGACCGTGAGGGTCTTCTTAAACTTCGGCTGGGCCATGTTGAACGGACTATTGACCTTGCTATAGGAATGAACGTTGTGGAGGATCCCGTCAGGGTTCCCGATGTCCACGGAAGACCCTGCCGTGAAGGCCAGGACATGCGGCTTGTATTCGCAGCCGTTTTGGTCCAGCGTGACCTTCATGGGCTTCATCTCTTTACCCTTCTTGATATCCGTGATGTGCACCACGGCATTCACCAGATTTCCGCCTGATACGATGAGAGCCGGATCGCTCTTTGGGGTCTTTCCGCAGACCTCCTTATCTTTGTTGATGTCAAGCTTCTTGGGCGTCGAAGCTGTTCCCTTAAACTTGACAGTTCCTGAAATAGTCCCGCCATCTTTTACCGCCCCTCCCTCGTACCCCGGCAGATCCGCCAGAGGAACAATCATCAACGCGATCCATAAAAATGCCAAAAGAGCAATCTTCTTCATAGCACCCTCCTTGTCCCTGTATATTTAGACGTATATCACATCATTCCTTTCATTCAACGAGCTTTGGGGACAGGCACCTTCGGAGCCAGTCCCCGGCATTCAACGCGATGCGACCCTGCCGCCATCGGTCTGTCCGCCTCTCCTGCCCAACGACATGATATAGTCCCGCAAGGCCTCGATTTGCCTCTCGTCTTTGCCTCCCAGAATATTGTCGGGCCCGCCCGGGAAAAACGACGGCATCTTGGTTCCGGGCTGGACCTTCTGGGGATCCTGGAGCCACTTGAGGATCCAGCTCGGACTCAGCCGGCTCCGCGCGAGAGTCAAGTCAGGCGCCCAACCTTCCGGCGGACCTTCGGGCTTCTTGTCGCCCTGCTGATGGCAACTGAGACAGTTGAAATAGTCCCTGGAGAACAGCGCCCGGGCCGCTTCGAGATGCTCCCTGGGGACTCTTCGGTCATCAAAATAGGCGTAGGGGATCTCAACTTTAGAAAGGCCGTTAAAGAGCCCCACAAGAAGATTGGCCTCCTGATCCGAGAAGCCAAAGGTCGGCATCCGCACATTGAGCCAGGGACGAAGTGGGAGGGGCTCCTTGAGAAAGCTGTAGAGCCAGTTCGATTGCACCTTCTCGCCCTCACCATTGAGGACGGGTGGGGCCAGAGCTGGATTCTCCTGAAAATATCTCCGGATAAAGCCACCGCGGTTCTCTATCTCATGACAGCCGATGCAGTTGTACTGGTGCATCAACCTGCGCCCTTCCACGACTTGTGCTGCCCTTTGACTCTGATCCGCCCTGTAGCGCTGAGGGACCTTGCTCTCCCGAAACCCGGCAAGTACAACGCGCAGGGCCTTAATATCCTCATCCTGCAGATTGAACTGCGGCATGACTTGTTCCACCCGATTGGTGGCATAGATCCTGGGGCTCTTGAGTTTATTGTAGGTCCAATCGTCCCAGGTGCGGCGAATCTCTGTGCGATTGCCGAAGAAGAGCTCCTCCAGGGTCTTAGACCCAAAGGTGGTGAGCTCTACGCCGATGCGGGACTCTTTCTCCATGCCCTGGATATCGTGACATCCGAAGCAGCCGTATTTGCGGACCAGCGACTCCCCTCGTTTAACGTTTTTGCCGTCGAGGAGTCGCTCTTCAACACCCGCGATAGCCTCCGCTCTGCTGCCCAAAGTCATCAGATAGGCAGTAATCGCCAACGCCTCCGGATCTGTCAGGCGCAGGCTCGGCATGCGGGTGGCGGGGGAAAAATCGCGCGGGTTCTTGACCCAATGGTAGGTCCACCTCGGACTAACTTTGGCGGCGATGTTCTTGAGATTGGGAACGATATCTTTCTCTTTGCCCAGGACCGTGGAGAACTCTCCATCGGCAAAGCCGTGACAACCTTTGCAGCCAAGCGACTCCACTAAGCTTTTTCCTCTAGCTGCAAGGTTCTTATCCCCTTCCCTTAGGGCGGCGGGCGGCGGATGCTCCTGAAGCCACTCCTCCCCCTCTTCCTTGGATGCCGACCATAGAAAGGCGGCGATGGCGATCGCCTCATCCTCTTTAAGCGAGAAGTTCGGCATCCTTGTGCGCGGCAGATAGCTATGGGGGTTCTGAATCCACCGGACCATCCAGCTAGGATCCACCTTGGCGCTAATCCGCCTGAGGCTCGGGCCAATCTTGGGTATATCCTCATATCCTTTAACCAGGTGGCAGCCGGTGCAGCCTATCTGCTCAAACATCCTCTGTCCCTCTGCCGAGAGCGGCGCGTCTTGAAGACGCTGGACATCGAGATGGCAGGAGGTGCAACTCGCTTGAGTTTTGGCTCCCCGAAGCAGAGGATGTTCCCAGTAGGGGACCTCCCCATGGGCCTGCTTGACGCTATTCACCGCTGCTCCCTGCCCTTCGTGGCACGGGGTGCAACCCATCTTCTCCGGCGGATGGGCGTTGTCCGCTAACAGAACCTCGCGGCGCGGATGGGTGCGGAAGGGGTGCGGCTCTTTCTCAAAGCCCGGGCGATTGATGGCCATATGGCAGGTCTGGCACCGGTCCACGCGCGCCACAGGCTCGTCAAAGTTATTCCGATCGAACTCATCGAGTACGACCTGACGGATGTTAGGGACTTTATAAAAAGACAGCGGCCCGAGCTTTACGGTCGCATTGTCCATCACCCGGAGCCACTTATCCCTCTCGGCGGTGAGCTTGGCGACCTGGGATTCCAGTTCCTTGACGCCAGAGTGGAGCTTCTTGATTTCCTCTTTGATCTGTTCGCGCCTCTGCCCGGCCACTTCGAGCTGGGGGTCCAGCTTGGCTTTCTCCTTATCCAACTCCGCAATTTTGTCCTGATAGGGCCTGGTGTTTCTACCCTGCTGGAGCGCATGGTCGTACTCATACCAGGCCTCTTCTAACTCACTTTTGATGAATTTGACCTCTTGATCCAGCTCAGTAAATCGGACATCAGCCTTGACTTCTTCGCGCTGCAGGGCTTTAAGCTTCTTCGCCAAGTCACCTCGACTTAAGCTGGACTGCTCTGCGGTAAGTTTCTTAAGCAACTCTTGATAGGCGGGATCGGCCCGAAGCTTCTTATCCTCTTCCTCATAGGCCGCCTTTGCCTTGCGATAATCCAATCGATAGAACTCAGCCTGGTACTTCTTCCAGGGACGCCGCGTGATATTGTCATCCCAAAAAGACCATAGGGTGACCACCACCAGCAGGCCACTGGCCAACAAGAAAACACTGGCGTAGGACTTTTTTTCCTCTTCTTCGTCAAAGCCCCGGACTGCCATCCTCGTCCCCTTCGGCTGAGCTCCCTTCGATGAACTCAGGGCCTGAGCTTGTCGAAGGTAGGTCGAAGCCTCAAGCTACCTTTTTCTCCAAGACTCGCCCCAAGCCAAAGATCCCCACGCCGATCAATGTCAGCACGATCTCCTCGGCCATAGAAGAATTCTGCACAACGCCCACGAAAAGGGCATAACCCACATCCGCAACCCCAACCGCCTGGAAAACCTTGGCAACGTAGAACATCAGATATTAAACCAGGGGGTGACCCAGATATATTTCACGTTGAAGGCAAGCCTTAAAAACATCTTGGCAGGAAGAGAAAGCATGGTGACAAAAAGAAAAGCGACTATGGTAAAGCGCACCATTCCCCACCGTTCTAAAAACTCTCTCCCTTTGACGCGCAGAATCCAGAGATAAAAAGCCGCAATGCTGACTACAAAGTAACCGAACACCACTACCCCACCGCAGACCGAGGACCAAAAATAGTCCCTGAACCCAAGGAGATAGGGCAAGTCCACATTCGTCAATGCCACGACTTTGTGCGGGTCCCATCGCTGCCATGGCCAAAAGAGATTCCATCCCGGCCCGCGGAAAAAGGTCCCGATGATGATCATGCTCACCCAGAGGACGTGAAACCCCAAAAAGAAGGTCAGGATCTCGTATTTCCTCTCGCCGAAAGTGTAATACCCGTTTCCCTTGGGATTGATGTCGATAAAGGGGATCATCATGAGACCCACGATGATGAGACTCGGAAGGACCACGCCCGCGTGCCACGGGTCAAAGTAGACCAGCATCTCCTGCAGACCCAAAAAGTACCAGGGGGCCTTGGACGGGTTTGGAGTCCGAGTGGGGTTCGCCGGCTCTTCGAGCGGGGCATCAATCAGCAAGGACCAAAGCGTTAGGACCACCATCACGAAGATGGCAACGAGAAACTCCCCCCGCACCAGATGCGGCCAGGTGTGGATCTTGTCGTCGACCATGGAAGGCTTCTGCCTATCTTGAGCGCTCTCAGCCATCTCTTCCTATCCCCTTATCCCTGCCATTTTCGATTTTAGATTTTGGATTTTAGATTGAATCCAAAATCCAAAATTTCCATGTCCTTCCAACCCTTTCGTTTATAGCGAGGGCCCGGAGAAACCGTCTCTTCGAATGCGCCAAAAATGCACCGCCATCAGCAGGCTGGCCACCAGCGGGATGAAGATGCAGTGGAGGATATAAAAACGTAGTAAGGTGTGCGGCCCGATCTCGCCGCCCCCGAACAGAAACGCGCGCGCATCGTAAATCGGATTGGCTCCGACCAACTCGGCGAACGGCCCTTCGTGCCCCAAAAGCGGCGTTGCCCGGGCCATGTTGGAGCCCACCGTGACGGCCCAAATGGAGAGCTGATCCCAGGGAAGGAGGTAACCGGTGAAGCTCAACAGAAGGGTCAGGACCAAAAGAAGAACTCCGACAATCCAGTTGAACTCCCGGGGCGGCTTGTAGGACCCGGTGAGAAAGACCCTGAACATGTGGAGCCACACGAAAACAACCATGGCATGGGCGGACCAACGATGCATGTTCCGCATGAGCATGCCGAACGGCATGTCAAACTCCAGGTACTTCATATCCGCGTAGGCGTATTCCGCCACGGGCCGGTAGTAGAACATGAGATAGATTCCCGTGACCACGGTGACCAGGAACATGAGGAAGGTAAGCCCCCCCATGCACCAGGTGAAGCGCATCCTCACGCCATGCCTGCGCACTTTGGCTGGATGCAAATGGAGCCACACATTGGCGGTCACCATGAGAACGCGGTTGCGGGGCGTGTCCTCGTAACCGTGGCGGAAGATGGCCTTCCAGACCTGACTCTCAACGATATCGTTCTTGACCTCTTCCAGCTTCTTTTTGAAGTCCATGATATTTCCGGTCAAACTTTCAGGATGCTGTCCGGATACTGCTCGTCGGGCTCCACGCCGGGATTCATCTTGAAACTCTTGCTCTTGTCCACGACGAGTTGCCCATCATCGCCCACGCTGATCTTAAAGCGGTCCAGCGGCCGCGGCGCGGGCCCTTCGAAATTAAGACCGGTCTTAAAAAAACCGCTCCCGTGACAGGGGCATTTGAACTTGTTCTCAGCCGCCAGCCAGCGAGGGGTGCATCCCAGGTGGGTGCATTTCGCAAAGATGGCATAGATGCCGGTTCCCTCGCGCACGATCCAGACGCGCTGTTCTTGCTTGTACTTTTCGCTTACCTCGCCTACCGCATAGTCCGAGGGCAAACCAGCCTTGAACGTCGCGGGGGGCTGGAAAAACACTCTGGGAAAGGCCGAGCGGAGAAAGCCCAACAAACTAAACCCGGCAAAAATCCCAAACCCGCCCCAGCCGAGCCGGGTAAAGAAGTCCCTGCGGGACCAAATCCCTCTCTTGACTTCCCTGTTTTCCTGCTCTGCCATCGTTTTCTAACCTTTAACCCAACTGATGACGGCTCCCCACAGGATAAAGAACAATCCGCCTAACATCAGAACAATCCCTACGGGGCCGAAGATGAAAGAGAGCCCGGCCCCCAAAACCAAGATGAGCACGCCCGTCCCCAACGGATTGAACGGAGCCGGAGGCGAGATTGCCTTGGCCTGCTCAGGCCCGCTCCCTTCAAACATCTCCTCGCGGATAAGAGTATAGGCCAGCTCTTTGAGATCTTCCCGTCTTTCGGGCTCAGCACTTTGGATCAGACGACCAATCTCTTGGGCTAATCTCTCTATCTCTTGTTCTGGCGCTTGATGGCCTGAGTTGGGAGAATCCGAAGCCATCTAGATTAGGTCTTTTGATTATTATAGAAAATTTGCTTTGTCAACCTTACCTCACTCTTGGCCTATTTTCGCTTCCAAAGCAACACGACCGCCGTTGCCGCCAAACCTCGACCCTGACCCACCCAACCCAAACCCTCCGGGGTCACTGCCTTGATGTTGATGCGATCAGGGCGCACCTTGAGATGCCCGGCCAATCTGCCCCTCATCTGTTGGAAAAAAGGAGCGAGGCGGGGCTTCTGGGCCAAAACGGTGATGTCGCCATTGATGACCTCCAACCCGGCCTGCTCCATCATCCTCAATACCTGCTTCAAGAGCCTCTCGCTAGAGATCCCCTTATAGCGTGGGTCGGTATCCGGAAAGTGAGTCCCTATGTCTCCCTTCCCCATCGCGCCTAATAAGGCATTCATCAAAGCATGGAGGATGACATCGGCATCCGAATGGCCTCCCAGTCCGAAGGCATAAGGAATCTCAACACCGCCCAGAATGAGCTTTCGCCCGCGTTGGAAACGATGGACATCGAATCCGTGGCCTATTCGGTAGTCTCGAGCCACATCTCTGCCTTGAGGAGCGCCGGGCGAGGAATCAATCGAGCTTTATACCTGGGGCGACGCGGGAGGCCTTCTCCAATATCTTGGCTTTTTCCTCCTGACTCCTCGCTTCCCGGTAGCGCCGCCTGAGCTTGGCGAGCTTTTCCCGTCGGGCCCGTCTGCGATGGAGTTCGGTCCTGCGCAACACCGGCATAGGAAAACCGCGGCCTCCTTTCTCGCCCTAAATCTATTTCAGGAATCACCCACATCGTCAAGGGCTGGGACACTCTCCATCCGCAAGCGTAAGGCAGAGGAGGCCGAGCAACGGGAGTGCCCGAGGGAAGCGCAAGTGAGACTGCGGATGCGAGAAGCACGCTTCGGGGACCTGCCTCTCGCGCCGAAAGCAATGGGCCTCTGCTTATTTCGGACCGTTCACGCTCAGTGCTTTCGGCTTGTTCAGCAGGCCCCCTCGCTGCCACTGAAACTGTCGGCCGCGGCCGAAGGCGCGCTTTCCGAGGGTGCTTGTGAACGGGTTCGTGGATTTACCGGACAATCGGCCAATAGCGTCCTCTCTTTTTGATGATGCCGAGGGACACGTTATACAAACTTTCCAAAACGTCTCGTTTCAGGAGCGCGCTCGTACTCCCCGATGCCAGCACTTTACCGTCCTTCAGGATAAGCGTCTTTTTGAACAGAGGGAGGATTTCCTCGACGTGATGCGTCACATAGATCAGAGAGGGAACCTTTTTTTGCCTTCCCAGCCTTTGCAGGGAGGCAAGAAAGTTTTCCCTTGCTCCCGGATCCATCCCGGCACAGGGCTCGTCAAGGAAAATGAGGTAAGGTCTGGTCATCCGCGCCCTGGCGATGAGCACCTTCTGCTGTTCGCCTTGGGACAAAGTTCCAAACTCCTGGTTCCGTAAGTAAGGACAACCCATCTGTTCCAAATACTGTTCGGCCTGGGCGTAATCTCTTTTGGTCGGCTCGCCCCAGGGACCTTCCACGAGCCCGATCTGAGCGAACTTTCCTGATACGACCGTCCTCAAAGTCTTTTCACGGGGAGGTATTTGGGACGGCAGTGCCGATGTGACCCAACCGATGCTCTTTCTGAGCTCGCGCAGATCGATCAGGCTCTTGCCTTTCCGGTAGACGCTTCCTCCTTCGTTCGGCCAGATATAACCGCAGGCAATCTTGAGGAGCGTGGTCTTTCCCGACCCATTGGGACCCAAAATGACCCAGTGCTCCCCCTGTTGAACGGTCCAGTTAATCGAGTCGAGGATTCTCTTGTGGTCGACGGAATAGGAGACGTTATGGATCTCTAGCGCGGGGATTCTTTTCACGCGGATTGTCTATCGGATCATTTTTATCCTTAACGGCGATGGGTCGTCAACCACAAAAATGAATCTAGGTTGCATCCAAAATTAGGGCTTCAGGGCTCCCTTCGCTCCACGGCCTCCCGCAGGCGACCATGGACAAGCTGCTCCTCGGGGGCAACGCTTCCGAGCGCAGCCGATGGGCGGGCTCCCTCGGGAAACGCGCTCTCCGCTGCGGCCGATAGGCCTCTACCTAACGCCTCAAACGATTCAAACGGTTTGAACCATTCCAATCGTTCAAAACGTTCAAACGGTTTAAGTAGTCGGGGCCTGCGCCAACCCTCACGTCCCTGCGTCCACAGCCTCGCTCGCGTCCCCCTCGGTCGCTCGGCAAACCCCTCGCCCTCTTCATCTCCGGGACCTCCCTGCCCTCGTAGCGAACATCGGCTCGGAGGCGTTGGAACTCTCTGCGAGCCGAGGATAGCACATAAAAGTGAGGGGGCCTGCCGAGCAAGCCGAAGGCACCGAGACTGAACGGTTCGAAAAAAGCAGAGACCCATTTCCGCCAGAGGCGGATCAGCCAATGCTTTGTGGCTGAGCCTTCGGCGCGAGAGGCAGGTCCCCGAACGGAGCTTCCGACTGCCTCCCGATCCGTGATGTCGAGATCGGCGTGCTTGAGCGCCAGCACTTCATGGGCAGGAGCGAAATGCCCCACCAAATGGGACCCGATGAGCCCGCCCGCGCCGGTGATTGCGATCTTCATCTCATCGCCTCGCTTCGAACTAGCCGGACCCCTTTCGCCGGCGGGCGCAGCGCCAAGCTTAAGAAGGCCGAGATGAGCAATGTGAAGGCGAAGAGCGCCCAAAGACCATCTTGCGATGGGGTATTCCAGCCTCTACGAAGACCCGCCCGACAGAGTGGAAGCCCATTTTTTCGTAAAAGCCGATCACCGGAATCTGGGCATGCAGATACATCGTTTTGGCGCCGCTCTTTCGAGCCGACTCTATAGCCCTTTTTAACAATGCCTTGCCTACTCCCTTGCCGCGATAGCTTTTAAGCACGGCCATGCGCCCGATCTTCGCCCTCCGGTTCTTAAGGACCAACCGAGCGGTTCCCACAGCCCTTCTCCGAACCCTGGCCAAGAAATGGATGGCCTTTGGATCGTCTTCGTCAAGCTCTATTTCTTCTGGCACACCCTGCTCGCGGACAAAAACACGCAGCCGGATGGCAAAGACCCTCTTCAGCTCTTCTTCAGAGACCGCCTTCTCGACTCGCGGCACAACGCCGCTCATCTCCTTTTCACCTCCGTCGCAAACTGTGTCAAAATTATTCGAAACAACGGTCAGGCGTCAAGCGTGAGCGGAAAGGGGACAGTCCCTCTAAAGAAAAGGGACTGTCCCCCTCTTTCGCTGAAGCGTAGCACAACAGTCTGTAGAGACTTGACGGGACGCCTGCTTTCT
>Ga0114945_10001197_pt1 | contig 16244 bp, 17 predicted proteins | sample OV2TP3_FD_87194 | JGI IMG/M metagenome (GOLD analysis project Ga0114945, IMG submission 87194) | Hot spring microbial communities from Beatty, Nevada to study Microbial Dark Matter (Phase II) - OV2 TP3 | ecosystem: Environmental > Aquatic > Thermal springs > Hot (42-90C) | place: USA: Beatty... | reverse complement strand
GAGGTGTCTTCGGTCATTTTGCTTATCAATATTCCAGTTTTAGCTGCTTTATTCTAAATCTCTCATTCAATTGGTTCTTGTATTCCCAATAGACATAGCTTAAGCCTCTTATTGTCATATCATCTTGACCTTTCCTTGAAGTTATAAATCCATATAACTTAGAAAGATAATCCAAATTCTGCTTGAACGGCACTTTCTCTTTTAGCCCTAATTTTAAGATAATCTCTTCATCGCTTTTTCCAAGAGCTCTTAATTGCCTTGCGATTCTTATAATATTTTCCTGTGAATAATTTGATCCTTTGTACAGATCAACAATTCCTTGGATAACAGCTCCCTGCCCGATATGAATTATCAGATTGCACATAGGGCATATAGTTTCAAGATTTTCAAGCCTCAAATCATCAGGATCATCATTTATATGGTGGGCAATCATGTATTTCTCAGCCTGAAATCCGCAGAACACGCATGTATTTTTGTCCCGCTTTAGAGCCTGTTGCCTAATCTCTTTTCTCCTGTCGGTATTATATAGCCGACTTCTTACGGGGCTTCTCCATTTATCGGGATTATTGAATGTCGGGAAAAGATTTTTTGTCATAGGGGGATTAGATTAAGATTAATTCAAATATAAAAATCATACGTTTTTATTTGCCAATATTGCTTTACCCTAAGTCATTTAGGTGACCACAAAATCAGCAAAATTTATAAACGTGGGCACCTTATAATATTGTATGTATGTTGAAAAAAGAAAAATCGGAAGCAAAATTAAGTACTATCTTGTTCATTCTTATAGGGAAAAAAACAAAGTAAGAAAAATAAGAAAATATCTGGGCCAAAATCTAACTAGGCACGAATTAGAAGAAGCTAGAAATAAAGCTAAAAAACACGTTCTCGAGCTTCTAGAAGAGCTTAACACAGAAATCTTTTTCTTCACTTTGACAAAGAATCAAATCAACAAATTAAATGAATCCGACGAAAAAATAAAAATTACCCATTTTGATCAAAGAGAGTGGCAAAGATTTACAGAGGAATTTGTTTACAATACAAATGCTATTGAAGGCTCAACCATACAAAGGGAGGAAGTGCCGGAAATTTTGCATAAGCAAAAGGTTTCAGATGCAGAAGAGTTGGAAACAAAAGGGGTCGCAAAAGCTGTTGAGTATATAAGAAATACAAAAGACGATTTATCTATTGATTTGATTAAAAAGTTGCATGATATATGTTTTAAGGGCTCCAAGAGTTTTGCTGGCCAAATAAGAAAAGTTGAAGTGGCGGTTATGAATTCAAGGGGGGAAATATTGCACCAAGGAATGTCTTTTCTTCAATTGAATTCTGCTTTGAAAGATATGGTCTCTTGGTACAAAGAAAACAAAAGCAAGTTTAAGCCATTGGTTCTGGCAGCAATTATTCATAACCAATTTGAGTATATTCATCCTATCCAAGATGGAAATGGCAGGGTTGGAAGATTGCTTCTGAATTTCATCCTTTTAAAAAATAAGTATCCGCCCATAAACATAACTTTTGGAGATAGAGCCGAATATTACATGACATTGCAAGAGTATCAGAAAAATCAAAATTTAAAACCAACTTTAAAACCAACTGTAGAGTTTTTAGTAAAGCAGTATAAAAAAACCCTAAAAGAGGTGACCACAAGGAAAAACAGATAACAAAATGTGGACACCCAAAAATATATAAAATTACTTAACGAAACCTGATAAATGAATCAAAATGGAACTAAACTATCAAGAACAGGGCTTCAAATGTGGTCTCGAGTGTCATCAGCAGCTTGAAGGAAAAAAACTATTCTGCAATTGCCCTACTTTGAATTCTGATAAAGAAGCAGATTTAGTAGTAGAAAGAAAATTAAGGGCAGTTGCCGGTGAAACAGGAGAAATCGATATTGCGGCAGAATTTGAAATGTTAAAAAATAAAAAAATTATCTATGAAGGAAATTCTGAAGATATTTGCATTGTAGAAACTGATGATGAGCCTCCACATGAGTTGAATAAACAATCTTTGGAAACAGCCTTGAAGGTTGCTCTGCTTCTAAATGCAAAAATAGTTGATGAAATCCAAGTAATGAGAAAAACTGTTGTTGATGGCTCTAATGTCTCTGGCTTTCAGAGGACTGCATTGATAGCAATGGATGGCTATATAGATTCTGCTACTGGCAAGATTTCTGTTCCAACAATTTGCCTAGAAGAAGAAGCAGCTCAAAAAGTGGAAGAAGGAAAAGACTTTGTGAGATATAGATTGGACAGATTGGGAATCCCTCTGATAGAGATAGCAACAGGCGCAGAAATAAAAAATCCAGAGCATGCAAAAGAAATTGCTTCTCACTTAGGAATGATATTAAGGAGCGTTGAAGGTGTTAAAAGAGGATTAGGTACAATTAGGCAAGACGTCAACATCTCTATAAAGGAAGGCGCAAGAACAGAAATAAAAGGATTTCAGGACTTAAGAAGCATACCAAAAGTTATAGAATATGAAGTCAAGAGACAGATTGAATCTGTGAAACAGGGAAAAAAACTTGAGAAAGAGGTGAGAAAAGCAGAGCCAGATTTTACAACTTCATTCTTGAGGCCGTTGCCTGGGGCTGCACGCCTCTATCCAGAGACAGATGTGCTGCCCGTCAAAATCGAAAAATCCTACCTAGACAAATTGAAAAAACAGCTGCCGAAGTTACTAATACACAAAATAGAGGATTTCGAAAAAAAATACAAGTTGCCGCACCAGTTGGCAAAAGAATTGATTGATGATGAAAATTTTGAATCATTTGTAAAGAAATTCAGAAAAATTGAGCCGCTAATAATAGCAAATACCTTAATTAATCTTCCAAAAGAGATTAAATCAAGGTTTAATCTTGATTCATCTAAATTAACAACAAAAGATTTTGAAGAAACTTTATCTTATCTGAATGAAGGAAAAATAGCTAAAGAAGCTGTAATAGATTTAATAGTCAAAAAAATAAAAAATGAAAAAATTGATTTAAAACATTTTGAATCTGTTTCTGAAGGGGATTTAGAGAACGAAATAAAAGAAATTATAAAACAAAAACCTGGATTAAGCTTAAGTGCCTATATGGGATTGGTTATGTCAAAGCATAGGGGCAAGGTTGATGGAAAGAAGATAATGGAATTATTGAAGAAGTATGTCAAAAACCACAATTTACAAAATTAATAAGTGGTTTTTGAGCATGCTCGAAAATCGTGAGTATTTCAAATAAATTTTTGCGATTTTCGACATGTGAAATAATTTCTATAATCAATAAAAACATTTAAAACATACCTCATCTTTCTTGAAAATGGTGAAACAATAATGGCATTCAGTAAATTTAATAAGGATTTGGACAAGGAGATATTCTCAGAAACAATCCAATTTGAAACATCAAGGATAACAGTCGGTGTTTTCTCATATAATGACGGAGAAAAGAAACTTCAAATATCAAGAGAGAACATGTCACAAAATGGAGAATGGAGCTTTGCAAAGCTTGGAAGAATGTTCAAGGATGAAGCAGAGAAGGTACTGCCTGTGATGGAGAAAGCGCTTAAGCATATGTAGAGATTATTTCTTTAAGTTACATCTGCTTTTTCAGCTTCAGATAACTTTTTTCATACTGCGCGTGAAATGCGAGTGAGCTCGTAGCGAACTCGCTCACAAGTCAGGCAGTACTACTCCATGGGTTCCTCATCAGCTACTGAGGCAGTCATAAACAAAAACGCGCCGGGGAAGATTCGAACTCCCGACCTTCTGCTGTCACCGAGGATAGGAGGTTCGTCAGGATATTTTCAGACGCTCTATCCAAGCTGAGCTACCGGCGCATACAATAACAGAAAACATTTTCTTTTAAAAACCTTTATATATAACTTTAATAAAAAAACCAAACCCGAACAAGAAATGCAAAACATAGCAAATCTTTGATTTGCGGGCTTTGAAAATCACGGATTTTCAAAACATTTATAACAAATAGTTTAAATAAGCTATATACAAATGTTATTTATATAGTATTTAGCTTATGTTATTAAGGCTATAAAAAGAACATGTTTAAAGGTGGGATTTAAATGAGCCATGCAGTAGAGGAAGAATCAATCAGCCCGGAGGCAGCCATATTAGCCGAAATAAAGGAAGCTGAAAAAAAGGCTGACGAAATAGTGGAAAGGGCAAAACTGCAAAAAGATTCCATAACCCAGGATGCAAAAGCGAATTCCTCAAAGCTTATTCTTGCGCGTGAAGATGAGCTAAGGAAAACCAAGGAAAAAAAGATAATGGAATTCAGAGATAAAGCCAGATTGCTTAGCGAAGAAAAATTAGCGGAAGGCAAGTTGTTAGCAAAACAGATAAAGGCAAAATCAGAAAAAAACATTCCAAAAGCTGTTGAATTTGTTCTAAAAAAATTTGAAGAGATGATCTAAAATGCTGAAGCCTTATGATATGTCGGGTGTTATAATAACAGGCCCTAAAAGCTTGCAAGAAAAAGTTATTAAAGAGCTTTATAACCTTAAAGTTTTGCATATTGTGGACCATTCTAAAGGCGACTTGGCTGATATTGGTGCCCCTTTGGAATCGGCAAGTAGACTCTCTGAAATCTTGGTCAAAATAAGGGCAATTATTTCTGCTTTAGGTATCAAAAAAGAAGAGATTAAATTCGAGCTGAAAAATGATTTGTTGGAAATAGAATCAGCTACAAGGAAGTTGAATTTAGAGCTAAATCAGAACTTGGAGGAGTTAAGAAAAATAGAAGAATCAATTTCCAAGAATGAGTCAGCAAGAAAGGATATTGAAGTATTAAGAAATTTTGATGTCCCTTTTGAATATTTTACAGCTTACAAATCTTTGATTTATTTCATCGGTTCCATCAAGGGTAATGCATTATCTTTGAAAGAAGAATTGTCGAAATCCACAAGAAAATTCTTGCTTTTTGACTCTGAAACTAAGAAAAGAAATTATATAGTATTGTTTATTGATGCGAAAAGCCGGGAAAAGGCCCTTGATGTATTGCAAAAAAATAATTTTTTAGCGATAAATTTCGTAAATTCTGGAAATTTAAAGGGGACTGCAGCAGACAATTTTAAAAAAATAGAAGGTGAGCTTGGAAAATTGCAAAAAAAGAAAAAAGATATCAAAAGGAGAATAGAAAATCTTGGCATTACCTGCAAGAACTTTCTCATAGCTGCAGACGCATTCTTAAGCGAACAGTTGGAGAAGGCTGAAGCGCCATTGAAGTTTGCAGCTACCGAGACGAGCTTCCTTATAAAGGGATGGGTTCCGTATCAAGATTTGCATAAATCCATAGACATTTTAAATAAAGCCACCCGTAACAAGATTTTTGTGCATTTCGAGCCTGCTAAAAAGCAGGATAAAGTTCCAGTTAAGCTTAATAATCCAAAAATTGCAAAACCTTTTGAGTTTTTCCTTGACCTCTACAGCATACCTACCTATAGGGAGATCGACCCAACTTTTTTTGTTTTTATCACTTTTCCAATTTTCTTCGGCATTATGCTTGGCGACATTGGTTATGGATTAATAAGCTTGATTTTTTTCTGGATTCTGAAAAGAAGAATGCCAAAGGTAGGAAATTTATTGAATGTTTTAGTGATTGCTTCTTTTGTTTCTATCGTATTTGGCTTCATATTTGCGGAATTTTTCGGTTTCGAGATTTATCATCCCGCAGTAAGTAGGGAGCATGAGATGTTCATGTTGATGTATATTGCAATCGCAATAGGCATTGTTCATGTAAATCTTGGATTGATAATAGGATTTTTAAATGAATGGAAATCTCATGGACTTGTGCATGCCATTTACGCAAAAGCAAGCTGGATAACATTAGAAATAGGCTTTGCACTGCTTGTATTATCTTCTCTGGATAAAATTCTAATCGCACCTTGGGTTGGAGCAACATTCTTAGGAGCTTCAATACTTATGCTGATTAAAAGCGAAGGCTTTAGAGGAATTATAGAAATCCCAACTATTTTTGCGAATATTGTGTCTTATATAAGATTAGCTGCAATTGGACTTACTTCAGTCATATTAGCATTAATAATAAATGGAGCAGCAACAGAGTTTTTTCATAAAGGAAGTTTCTATTTCTTAGCAGGTGTTTTGGTTTTAACTATCGGGCACATAATAAATATTCTAATTGCATGGTTGGGAAGCTTTTTGCATTCATTAAGACTTCATTATGTCGAGTTTTTTTCAAAATTTTTTTATGGCGGAGCTAAAAAATACCATCCATTCGGGATTAAGGACGAATAAAAATAATAAAATAAAAAATTAATAAAACTAAGGAGGTAAAAAATGGCAGCAGACTTAGGAACTGGATTGATTGCGCTGGCAGCGGGTGCGGCTGTAGGATTAAGTGCAATTGCAGCAGCCATGGCTGAAAAAGAGATTGGAGTAGCAGCAGTAGGCGCAATGGCAGAAAAAGAGGAATTGTTCGGTAAAGGATTAATCCTTACTGTAATCCCAGAAACATTGATTTTGTTCGGGATATTGGGAGCAGTTCTTATATTGCGATTAGCAGGCGGGTAACAATTACATAAAATGGGACTTGAAGCGGTCAAAGAAGAGGTATTAGACAATGCAAGACAGCAATCCAATGCTATAATAGCCGATGCTAGAAATGAGTCTAATAGGATTGCACGAGAAGCAGAAAAGAACATCGAAGAGATAAAGCAACATAGCGAAGAAGAAACAAGAAAGATGCTCGACACTATTAAAAAGCAAGAATTAGCATCTGCTGACTTGGAAAATAAGAAAATGCTTCTTGAGGCAAAAAAACAAGTTATAGATAATGTATTTGCTGAATCGAAGAAAAGGCTTGAAAGCATGGAAGACAAGAAACGAGAAGCGCTCATAAAAAAAGTTTTGGACAAAACTAAAGGCGATATCGAAATTACGTATGTATATTGCAACAAAAAGGATTTAAGATTCCTAAAAGGCTTTGCCATTCAGCCTGCAGATATAATTGGAGGATTAATTGCAGAAAATAAGGACAAAACGATAAGGGTGGATTATAGCTTTGATACATTGCTGCAAATAATAAAAGAAAACGAATTGCAAAATATAAACAAAATATTGTTCACTTAAGATGCAACAATTGGAAACGCAGAAACCGGAAAAAATCAAACTTGGATTTTACCCTTATACTTATGTAAGGACTGTTGTAATGCGGTCCTTGCTTTTTAAGAAAGATGACTATCAAAAAATGCTGAAAATGAGCTTTAATGAGATTGCAAAGTATCTGCAGGAGTCTCACTACAAAAAGGAAATAAATTCGTTAGCTACAGAACTTTCTGGTGCTGACTTGCTTGAACTGGCATTAAACAGGAATCTTGCCGAGTCCTTTAAGAAATTGATTAGAATATCATCTTATGAAATTGGTTTGCTAATCAAAGAGTATGTTAAAAGAAAAGACATCGATGATTTGAAAACAATTTTAAGGGGTAAATTTACAAATACCGAAGAAATATTAATTGCTAAATCTATAACAGGCGCAGGTACACTAAGCTATGATTTTTTCATATCTCTTCTGAAAAAGGAATCTATAGAAGACATATTAAAAAACAACAAAATCGTTGATTTTTCAATATTAAAAGATGACTTGAAGGAATTAAAGGATAAAAATAATCTAGTTGCCATAGAAAACATGTTTGATAAATATTATTACACCAATTTAATGAAATTTTCGAATATTTTGCCAAAGGAAGGAAATTTATTCAGACAATTTTTGCTTAAAGAAATTGAGATATTAAACGTATTGACGCTATTAAGATTGAAAAAAGCTAAATTTCGGAGCGATATAATAAAGAATTTTATTATCCCAACAAGTGACAAATTGCGAGATTCAAAGATAATGAGTCTAGCAAATGTTGAAGATTTGGATACGCTTTCAAAGGCCTTAGAAAAAACTGAGTATAAAAACTTGATTTCAAGAGGAATTGATGAATTCAAAAAAACCGGTTCATTGATAACTTTGGAGACGGAACTTTACAAATACCTACTAAAGTATTCAATTTTATTCATGCATCAGCATCCTCTGTCAGTAGACGTAATACTTGGTTACATGTTTGCGAAGGATATTGAAGTTAGGAATTTAAGAATTTTAATCAAAGGCAAGCAATTAGGGCTAAGCGAACAATTTATTGAAAGCCAATTGATATTTGATTAAACTTTGACTATAGAAAAAATGGTAAAAGTTGCAGTAGCAGGAAGCAATGAATTTGTTGTTGGCTTCCAGTTGGCAGGAGTAAAAGACACGTTTGAACTAGACAAAAGTCCGTTCTATGAACTCAAAAGCTTAAAATCAAAAAAGGATTTTGGAATTATAATTGTAGATGAAAAAATTATGGACAATTTGGAGCTTTATCAACGGCTTGACATAGAGTCATCTGTTGAACCAGTTTTCATACCTGTTTCAACAAAAGTAGAGCAGGACAGTTTAAGGAGATTAATCAGGAAATCTGTTGGTGTTGATTTGTGGAAATGAGTAATATAGAACAAGGTGTAATATCTAGGGTTGCAGGACCCGTTATAGTAGCCAAAGGCATTAAGCCGAGAATGTATGATGTTTGCAGGGTTGGAAATGAAAAATTGATGGGTGAAGTAATTCAGATAGAAGGAGAAAAGGTAATAATTCAAGTTTATGAAGACACCTCTGGAATAAAGCCTGGTGAACCAGTAATAAACACAGGTGAACCATTAAAAGTTGAATTAGGGCCTGGAATGCTTGGCTCAATTTATGATGGCATACAAAGGCCTTTGCCGGTTTTGATAAAACAAATGGGAGACTTTATCAGAAGAGGTGTTGATGCGCCTGGACTTGATCCAGATAAAAAGTGGGACTTCAAAGCGCTTGCTAAAAAAGGAGACGATATTTTAGGTGGAGGCATTCTGGGAGAAATAGAAGAAAATCCAGGAATAATTCATAAAGTCCTCTTGCCACCCAACCAAAAAGGAAAAATCTCAGAAATAAAATCTGGAAAATTTACTGTTAACGATGTTATTGGAAAACTTGACAATGGATTCGAGCTCAAGCTTAAGCATAACTGGCCTGTTAGAGTGGCAAGGCCTGTTTCTTCTAAATTAAAACCAGAAGCTCCATTGATTACAGGCCAGAGAATATTTGATGCGCTATTCCCGTTGGCAAAAGGTGGTGTTGCTGCAATTCCTGGACCGTTTGGAGCAGGGAAATGTGTTGCAGGAGATACTCTGATTTTTGCCAATGCCGAATTGATAGAAATAAAAGAGCTATTTGAACTGCACTTCAATAATAAGGAAAACCAAGTAGTCGAATCAAATGAATATGAAAATTTAATTAAATTGAAAAAACCATTGAAAATTTATGCATTCAATAAAGACAAGACAGAAGAAGGCATAGCAACACACGTGTACAAGGGAAAGACAAATCGGCTAATTGAAGTCAAAACCAGATCAGGAAGGAATGTTAAGCTGACTCCGGTGCACAAATTGTTTAGAGTGGATGAGAACTTGGAGATTGTTGAGACTGAAGCACAAAACCTTAATGAAGGTGATTTTATAGCATCGCCCAGAAAAATTGATTTTGCAGAAACTTATCAGGACTATAATTTGAACTTTGAATGCAGAATATGCGATGAAGAAATTATCGGCAGTATTCCTATTCTCATTGAGGGGTATTGCAGAAAAAATAATACAACTAAAAAATCGCTGGCAAAATTGATCAGAGTTCCATACCATACATTAATGAATTTCTACTTGAAAAGAAATTATCCCTCTAAAAGTTTTGTTACATCATTGTACAAACTAATTGGGAAAAAATTAGAAATAAACAGCATAAAAGTTGAAAGAGATTCTTTGATTGTGAAAGTACCAAAAATATTTTCCGAGGAATTTTCAGAATTATTGGGTTATTTGATGTCTGATGGAATGATAAAAGGCAGCCAGTCGGTGCATTTCTTTAACCAAAAGGAAAAATTGCTGAACAGGACATCATATTTGATAGAAAAGCTGTTTGGATTGAAGAGTAAAAGATATTACGCAAGAACAGTGGATGCAATTGTGGTAAACAGCAGAGCCATTGTTAGAATTTTAGAGGATTTTGGATATCCTTTGAACAAGAAGTCAAGGAATATCAAGATACCTTCTAAGCTTTTGAAATCTCCAGACTCCGTGATTAACAGTTTCTTGGTTGCTTACATCAGCTGTGACGGGCACGTTGGCAAAAAAGAAGTGGAAATAACGACTGCAAGCAGACAAATGCAATCTGGTATTTCATATTTATTATTAAGGCTTGGAATACTTCACAGATTAAGGCAAAGAGTCATAAACGGCAGTACGTATTACAGAGTTTTCATATCTCCAAGAGAGGCAATAAAACTTGCGCCTTATTATGATAAAGAATTTTATTACAACAGCAATGACATAGTCCCGATAACTTCTGGCCTATTAAGAAGGATATTAGATGGAAGAAAGCCTTATGAACTTGAAAGAGAAGGAATTTCTACAACAACTTATTATTCCAATAGCAGACAGACAGTAAAAACTTTTAGCAAGGTTGTAGATTTATTGAATATTGATTATTTGCAGGAATTCAAATCTGCGCTTGATTATGTATTCTGTGATGAGATTGTTAGCATTAACATTATAGAAGGAGAAGCAGACGTATACGACATCACTGTGCCTATAACCCATAATTTCGTTGGTGGAAATTTCCCAATGATACTGCACAATACAGTTTCTCAGCAACAGCTTGCAAAATGGTCTGATGCTGATATAATTGTTTACGTCGGCTGTGGAGAAAGAGGAAATGAAATGACAGAAGTTCTAACAGAATTTCCTGAACTGGTTGATCCAAGAACAGGAAAGCCGCTTATGAACCGGACTGTGCTTATAGCTAATACGTCGAATATGCCAGTAGCAGCGAGAGAAGCTAGCATTTATACTGGTGTAACAATTGCAGAATATTTTAGGGATATGGGTTACTCAGTTGCCTTAATGGCAGATTCAACATCAAGATGGGCAGAAGCAATGAGAGAAATTTCATCGAGATTGGAGGAAATGCCGGGCGAAGAGGGCTATCCTGCTTATTTGTCAACAAGGTTAGCTCAGTTTTATGAAAGATCTGGCAGAGCTATCCCTCTAGGCACTAAAAAAGAAGGAAGTGTGAGCATTATTGGAGCTGTCTCTCCTCCTGGAGGAGATTTTTCAGAACCTGTAACACAAAGCACTTTAAGGGTTACAAAAGTTTTTTGGGCATTGGATGCAAAGCTTGCCCAAAGAAGGCATTTTCCGTCAATAAACTGGCTCACATCTTATTCACTTTATTTAAACACCATTGAGCCTTGGTTTGCAAAAAATGTAGCAGCTGATTGGCACAGTTTAGTTGGAGAAATGATGAGCATATTGCAGGAAGAGGAAAAATTATTGGAAATAGTTCAGCTTGTCGGCTCAGATGCTTTGCCTGAAAGACAGCAATTGACACTGCTGGTTGCCAGACTAATAAGAGAAGTTTTATTGCAGCAAAATGCTTATCATGACATCGATACATATTGTGAATTAAGAAAGACTTATTCGATAATGAAATTCATTGCCCATTTTTCAAAACTTGCAAATTTTGCATTAGATTCTGGAGTAAGACTCCAGCAGATACTTGCAACAAAAGCAAAAGACAGATTAAGTGAAGTGAAGTTTGTAAAGGATTACCAAAAATTGCTCAATGAATTGACGAGCCAGATGGAAAAAGAGTTTGGTTCAAAATGAAAGAATACAAAACCATCACAAGAGTCGCTGGCCCTTTGATTTTTGTAGAGAAAACAGAGCCCATAGGCTATGCTGACATTGTAAAAATAGCATTGCCAAGTGGCGAAATAAAAAATGGCCAAGTCTTGGACACAAGCGAAGACATTGTTGTTGTTCAGATTTTTGAAGGCACAGCTGGTATAGACGTAGATACCAGGGTTAAGTTCTTAGGAGACACTTTAAAACTGAATGTATCTAAAGATATGCTTGGCAGAGTTTTAAGCGGCTCTGGTAGGCCAATAGATAATGGACCTGAAGTAATTCCTGAAAAACGACTTGAAATAATAGGGGCAGCCATAAATCCATACGCGAGAGCTTCTCCGCATGATTTCATACAAACTGGAATCTCAACGATTGATGCGATGAACACATTGGTAAGAGGCCAGAAGCTACCATTATTTTCAGGCTCTGGATTGCCCCACAATGAACTCGCGCTTCAAATAGCGAGGCAAGCCAAAGTAATTGGGAAGCAGGAAAATTTTGTCGTGATATTTGCAGCAATGGGCATTACGAATGAAGAGGCGCAATACTTCATAGATGACTTTGAGCAAACTGGAGCACTGGAAAGAAGCGTTGTTTTCCTTAACTTGGCAAATGACCCCGCAGTTGAAAGACTTGTTACACCAAGGATAGCTTTGACTGCAGCGGAATATTTTGCTTATGAGCATGATGCTCATGTGCTTGTTATCTTGACAGACATTACAAATTATGCGGAGTCGCTTAGAGAGGTCGGCTCAGCCCGAGAAGAAATCCCAGGAAGAAGAGGCTATCCAGGATATATGTACACAGATCTCGCTACAATCTATGAAAGAGCAGGGATCATAAAAGGAAAGAAAGGCAGCATAACACAAATTCCAATATTAACTATGGTTGGTGATGATATTACACATCCAATTCCTGATCTGACCGGATATATAACAGAAGGCCAAATTGTCCTGGCCAGAGAGCTTCATAGAAAGGGAATTTATCCCAGCATAGATGTATTGCCTTCTCTTTCAAGGCTAATGAACTTAGGAATTGGGCCGACAAGAACAAGGGAAGATCACAAGCAAGTTTCTGACCAGCTTTATGCTGCTTATGCAGAAGGCAGGGATTTAAGAGGATTGGTTGCAATAGTCGGCGAAGAAGCATTAAGTGAGCGTGATAAAAAATTTTTGAAATTTGCTGCTGAATTTGAAGATAAGTTTGTAAGGCAGAAGCGAAATGATGACAGAAGCATTGCTGAAACTCTAGACTTAGGATGGAAGCTTCTCGGCATACTCCCAGAAAACGAATTGACAAGAATAAGCCCTGAGTTAAGGAAGAAATACTACAGGCAGCAATGAAATTATTTTATTTTTTTAAATTTTAGTGACAATACGAAATATTGGAATGGCTTATTGTCTAAGCCAAGAAGAAATAAAAGAATAAAGCACGAAGTGCGATAAAATAAAATTAATCAATCCGTCGCTTCGGAACAATTTGCCGATAAATCCTTTGGGATTTTCGATCATGCTCGGATGTCAAAAATGCTTGGCATTTTTGAGCACACTCGTAAATCTCTGATTTACGATGAATCTCCGATTTCCGACTTATCGTTAGGGCTCGCCGATAGATAACATCAAAAATAATCAAAATCTTATTAAAAATGCCTCAAGACATTAAGCCAACAAGAAGCGAACTTCTGAAATTAAAAAGGCAGATAAGATTAGCTAGTAGTGGTTACAATTTACTCAAGAAGAAAAGAGATGGTCTGATTCTTGAATTTTTTGAGGTGTTGCGGAAAGCAAAAACTTTGAGAGAAGAATTAGTCAATGAGTATAAAGCAGCACTTGGAAAAATAAATATTGCAAGAACCTTGGAAGGTGACTTAAAAGTCAAGTCAATAGCTATGGCTATAAGGGATATTCCAGATGTGAAGCTTACAACAAAAAACATAATGGGCGTTAAAGTTCCAAGGATAGAATCATCTGAGATAAAAAAAGCTTTTCTAGAAAGAGGATATGGTATTTACAATTCATCTGCGATTGATGAAGCAGCGGCTGCCTATGAAAAGGTTGTTGAAAAAATAATACTTGCAGCAGAGGTTGAAACCTCAATGAGAAAATTGCTTAATGAAATCGAAAAGACAAAAAGAAGAGTTAATGCGCTGGAATATATTGTAATACCATCTCTTGAAAAGCAGAAATCCTTTATACAACTTAGACTTGATGAAATGGAGAGAGAAAATATTTTCAGAATGAAGAGGATAAAGGCGAAGGCATAGTTTTTTAAAAGATAATTCTATTTTATTCTTGTGGACAAACCCAAAAAGCAGAAAGCAATAATGTGGGCTGTTGTGATATTTACGATAATAAACTTTCTAATCGTTTTAGGATTTTTTATTTATCTTTATTTTTGGATTAAGGCTAGGAATTAAATTATCTATACTTCCAAAACCGAAACATTTATATATTAATTATCCATATTCATCTATATAAATATGGATAAAAATATTAGCTTAAATAAGAAGGACTTAATTGGTATAAATCAGGAAGTTGGCAGTAATGGCAAATTCCACAACGAAGATAGCTTGGACTTTGCTTTATCAATAGCAAAACAGAAAAAAAGCTGGCTTTATGAGTTAAGCTATGTTATCAGAAGCTTGTTAGTTGATCATTGCTTTGAAGATGGAAACAAAAGAACAGCGATAACAGTTATAATAACTTATTTTGAAAATAATGATTTGAATTGTGATAAAGAAAAATTAACGAAAACTGTTTGGAAAATAGCAAAGAAAAATATAGCTGACATTAACAAGCTAATGAGGATGATCAAAAATGCCATCGTTCCTTGAAAAAGCAAAAGAAGTAATAGCGAAAAACCAGGATATTCTAAATGCGCTCGAAGAATTAGACAGGACTGGCAAACTTAGAAAAATAAATTATAAAACCAAAGTTTCTTTTACAATAGATGAAGAGCTATTCAACAAATTCAGGAATTACTGCAAGCAGAATGGAATAAACATGTCAGGAAGGATAGAATATTACATGAGACAAGAGCTCAAATAACAAGATAATATCAATAAAACAAAAGATTTTTAAGTCAGACACGCAAAGTTAATGACATGAAACTCACAATAGACACAAAAGAGGACTCTCATGAAGAAATAAAAAAAGTAATTAAAATGCTGCAAAATCTCGTAGGTGATTCGGAAGAGATGTTCTCAAATCAGCCAGTTTCTGATTCCAGCTCTTCCGTAGGTTCCCCATTTGTAAATATCTTCGGAGACACATCTGCGTCTACACCAGAGGTTCAAAGCTCAGATTCCTCAGCTTCAGAGTCTCCATCAACAGAACAAACTTCTGAATCAACAGAGGATTTGTTTGCAGAATTGTTCAGCGAGGAAGAACTCAAAAAGATGGAACCTGTTAAAGATGAAGAAATTAAAGAAGAAGAAGAGCCAAAGCCAAAAGGCAAGAAATATGATATAGAACTTTATTAAGATTTTGCCTGGATTTTGTAAATTTAATGATCAAGAAATTACGAGAATATTATAAACATATAATATTTGCTTCAACCATTCTTATTGTCTTTTTTCAAATTATTCTATATATCTATTTGTTACCTCACCACGCGTTACCTGATATATTGCATATGGCAAATTGTCCAGAAGTTTGTTATCCATTAAGTAATATTGGAAACTTAATATACATTACAATTTCTAGAATTATAAGTATTATAATATCTGTCATTGTAATCTTCTTAATAAAAAAATAAAATCTTTAATTTAAGAACAAATCTATGTAAATTTCAAACCTCAATCACTTTTCCTCTTTTGCCAACATTTATCACTTTTGTTTTACCAATCATCTCTTCTATTCCCTCTGCCTCATGCACATGGCTGCAAAGCAATATGTCAGGCTTGAATACTTCTATTGCTTTTCTTACACCTTCACTTCCTGGAAACACATCAGTAAATTTCTCCATTAATGATCCAGAGGGATGAACATGAGTGACTAAAATCTTTTTCTTTGCGTCTTTTATTCTATCGTACCCCTTTTTTATCAAATCAAAAATTTCGTCTTCTCCAAGCTGGAATAAGCCAATATTTGCTCCGCCGCATCCGAACAAGCCAATGCCCTTATACTTAATCGAATATCCATGAAGGTTCGTTGCTCCATACAACTCAGCCAGAAAATCTGCTGTTGCAACAGTCTCATGGTTACCTGGTATTAAGACAACCTTTTTCCCTTTCTTTATGAAAGGCCCTATAATGCCTTCTGTAGATGTTTCTGCATAAGTCAAATCACCAGATAAAACTACCAAATCTATATTTTCCTTCTCTGCCTGCTCAGCAAGCTTTTTGGCTTGTGTTGTGTCGCCATGAATGTCGCCTGCTGCTAATATTCTTAGTTTTGACTTTTCCATAGGTATTTTTAGAATAAAAACAGTTTAAAAATTTATCTCTCAATTATCTCCACATTATCTATTAAATTAATTATCTTGCTAGG
>Ga0114945_10001196_pt1 | contig 16247 bp, 14 predicted proteins | sample OV2TP3_FD_87194 | JGI IMG/M metagenome (GOLD analysis project Ga0114945, IMG submission 87194) | Hot spring microbial communities from Beatty, Nevada to study Microbial Dark Matter (Phase II) - OV2 TP3 | ecosystem: Environmental > Aquatic > Thermal springs > Hot (42-90C) | place: USA: Beatty... | reverse complement strand
GAGGGTCTCGGCGGTCACCCGACAATCTTACTTAACCAACTCGAGCTTGTCTCCCACCATGCTGCCGGACTTGTCCACCAGGAGGAGAAGCGCGACCGTGGCGGAAGTCGTGGGATCCGTGCGATCGGTTCCGGATCCGGAGCCGCGTTTCGCGCCGTCGCGTCCGCTTCCGCCGGAGGTCGACGACGGCTCGAACTCCACCGGGAGCCACGACGCCAAGGGCGATCGGGCGTACTCGGCCGAGGCGTTCGGATCGGGAGGCGGCACGAGCCAGAATCCGCCTCCGCTCCGAACATACCCGTGGAGAGCTTCGAGGCTTCGGACGGAGAAGGACCCGGCGCGGACTCCCACCGACACCGCGGCCGCATACTCGCCCAACGGCTCTTCGGCAAGACGCGCGGGCGGGATGCGGCGGACGTCGAATTCCTGAGCCCGAAGGAGTTTCGCGAGGGCCTCCCCCGCAGCCGGCGACTCCTCGAGGAGGAGGACGCGCGGCCGACCGAGGGCGAAGATCGAAGTTCCGGCGTAATCGTTCCGCCGCTCCGCATCCGCCTCGGCGCGCGCAAAGACGACCATTCGGTGCGGTCCTTGCGCGAGGGTCGTCTGGAGTCCGCGGATTCCCACGGTGCTCGACCCCTCGGGGATGCGGACACGTTCTCTCCGGATTTCGGCATCGTCGACGAGCACGACCAAGTCCACGACTTGGGGAGTCGTGGCGTGGACCTCGACTCGCGCGTCGAACGGCTCGCCCGTTCGGACGGATGATGGGGCCTGGACGGCCGTCACGGAGACGTCCTGGCCGGGGAAAGAGATCCGGGCAAATCGTACGTTCGGACGATGGGGCAGCGTCTCCAAAGGATCGCGGCCGTCCGTCACGAAGAGAATGTCGGTGGCGGGGGGAGCGACGGTCTCCGCGGCTCGGAGGGCCCGGGCAAAGTCCGTTCGGGAAGGATCGAGGGATAGGCGCGGGGAGAGCCCCTCCTTCCTCTCGGGATCGATCCAGCGAGCCGGAACGGTGACAGGTTCGATGGCCGGGGGGCGGACGATTTCCGCGCGTCCCGCGAAGACGACCAAGGCGGTCTTCTCCCCTCGGGCCGACGCCTCGCGGGAGAGCGATTCGATGCGGGCGGCAGCATCTCGGAGGGTAGGACCCATGCTGTCGGAGACGTCCAGGAGGAGAACGGTCACGGCCTCCGCTCGTTGGCGTTCCGTCCACGACGGACCGGACATCGCGGCCAGAAGCAACGCGACTCCGAGCGAGCGAGCGGCGAGGGAGAGCGCGCGTCGCAGGCGTCCCAGACCGTCCCGGGTACGCGCCCGCAACATCACCACGAGGGCGAGGGCGACGGGAATGGCGAGGAGGAAGGGGACGGAATCGAATCGGAGCTGGGGCACGGTTCTACTCCTCGCTGAAGAAGTAGAGCCGTCGGTTGTAGCGGGAGCGCCAGGTCTTGTACTGATCCCACCGCGCTCCGTCCAACAGAACGGAGGCCTGCTGATCGGTCGATCCGGTAATCCGCTCCACGAAGGACTTGTATTCGGTCTCCTCGAGGAACTTGTAGTCCGGAGGGGACCTCCCCTCGAAGGTGGGTCGTAATCGCCGTTCGAGATCCTGCCTCCATGCCTTCTCTTCTGTCTCGAGGAGCGATTTCATCACGGGGACCCGGTCGGGAGGAAGGCCGTCGGTCCGTCCGAAGGAATCGAGGTGCTTCTGGATCTCGGCGTCGCGCGCCTTCATCCACAGTTCATACATCTGAATTGCCTGCGCTCCACGGTCTTTCGACAAGTCGGGAAGGGAATGCGATTCCTCCATCGGCTTGGTCTCTTTGCGATCCTCGGTTCGACGCTCTACCTGTCGGACCGGGATCTCCGGCAGTTCGTCCACGGGTGGGGAGGGGCGCACCGCGGGAGCGTGAGCGCGCTTCGGTGGGCGCCGAACGTACCATGCGCCGGCGGCGACGAACGCCAGGAGAACGACGGCCAGCACCGTGATTCCGACGGAACGAGACTCGAAATTCATGGGAGTGCGGTTCCTACTCCTTGAGCAGTCGCGCGAGTCCCCAATCTGCGAATTCCCCGATGATGGTGAGGCCGCCGAAGTCGGCCACGAGGCGGAGTTCCTTGGCTCCGGCCACGCCGACCTCGATGTCGAAAGCGGATTCCCCGACCTTGGCGTTGTGGGAGGCCCGTTTCTTGCCGTCGACCCAGACCTCGAATACGACTTCCCCTCGCTGGGCGCAATCGTCCAGTCCTACGGAGGCTTGGAATTTTCGGTACTTCTCCCCCAGGGACCAGGTGAGAGACGAGTAGGCGCGAACCCCGATGCCTTTTTGGAACTCGCGACTCCGGATGGAGAGCTTCGCTCCGTCCGCATTGCGGTCCGCCTTCCACGGATAGGGCTTGTCGCTGGGAACGCTGCTTCCGTCCGGAGGGCGGATGTAGTAGGCGTTCTCTTCGACTTTGGACGGAGGAAGGTCGGAAAGATACACCACCCGCCCGTTGCGGAAGTGGAGGCCGGCGAGGGACGCCGCGGAGAGCTTCCGCTCGACCCCTCGCAGATCGTGGAATCGCAGGATTCCCTCCTTCAACTCGGCGATTTTTCCCTGGACCGACGAACCGTCCGAAGCGGTCAAGATGGCATAGAGGGTGTCGGGCGGCTTGGGTGCAGGGCGAGAGGGCTTCTGGAATAGGATCAGGGTCAGTTGGTCGACGGCCACCTTCTGCAGCTGATTCGTTCGCCGAGACTTGTACTCGACGGCGGTTTTGTCGACGACGTTGATCGACCCTTCCGCTCGATCGCTCGTCTTGGTCACGAGGAGATCGCGCACTCGCGGCGACTCCACCTCGCGCTTGGGCCACTCCGCCCGGTTGTGGAGGAAGCGCATTTCCGAGAGCTGTTCGAAGTGGAGCTCGATCTCGCCGAACGGGCCGGTACCGAGTCGGACGGTGTACTTCTCTTTCCCCGGACCGGAGAGAGCTCCGAAGAAGATGTCGCCGGTCGTAGTGGTGACGACCACGTCCTCGGGCGCGAACTTCGTCCGGGGGTGGACTCGACCGAAGGCCATTTCCACGACGTCGGCGCAGCGAATCGCTTGGCGCCGAGAGGCGGCATCGGAGTATTCGATCGTGAGATGCCCCGCGATCTCCAGGATGGCCGGATCGCGGGCGACGATGTGCCGATTGTCCGAGGTGACCAGGGTGATCTCTCCTCCCGGAGCGGAGGCGAGGAGCAGGAGGAACGGGAGCATTTTCATGCGAAAACCGGGCCCATTATAGCAGAGAAAAACCGGCCCACAAGGCCGAAGGTTGACCGAGGCATCCTTCCTCTATATAGTGAGACGCTCGCTGGGGCGGGAGCGTTAGATGCGGGTGCAGAACATCCTGGAAGCCATCGGCAGGACGCCGCTCATCCGGTTGAATCGGATCGCGGCCGGACTGCGTCCCGAGGTCTACGTCAAGGCGGACAATCTCAATCCCGGGGGGAGCGTCAAGGATCGCATCGGAGTTGCGATGATCGACGAGGCGGAGCGGCTGGGGCTGCTCAAGCCGGGGGGGACGATCATCGAGGGGACCAGCGGGAACACGGGAATCGGTCTGGCCTTGGTGGCTGCGGTGCGCGGCTATCGGCTCATCTTCACGATCACGGACAAGCAATCGCAGGACAAGATCAATCTGCTCAAGGCCTTCGGGGCCGAGGTGATCGTGTGCCCGACCGGGGTGGCGCCGGACGATCCGCGGAGCTACTACTCCGTCGCCAAGAAACTCGCCCGCGAGATTCCGAACTCGTTTTATCCGAATCAGTACGACAACCCGATGAACGGGGAGGCTCACTACCGGACCACCGGTCCCGAGATCTGGGAAGACAGCGAGGGGAAGGTCACCCATTTCGTGGCGGGCATGGGTACGGGGGGGACGATTTGCGGCGTGGCGCGGTACCTCAAAGAGAAGAACCCCAAGATCAAAGTCGTGGGGGTCGATCCCATCGGGTCTCTCTACTTCGACTTCTTTCACCAGGGGAAGATCACCACGGCCCATCCGTATAAGGTGGAAGGGATCGGCGAGGACATTTTTCCCAAGAACATGGACTTCGGGCTCGTGGACGATGTCGTTCGCGTGACGGACCAGGAGTGTTTTCTGACGGCGCGACGGCTCGTTCGGACGGAGGGGATCCTGGCGGGAGGGTCGACGGGCGGGGCCGTGAGCGCCGGACTCCGGATCGCTGGGGATCTCACGGAAAAAGAGGTCGTGGTCGTTTTCATCCCGGATACGGGTACGAGGAATCTCTCGAAGGTCTACAACGACGAGTGGATGCGGCAAAACCAGTACCTGGAACCCGAGGTGAAGTTTACGGCGGAGGACGTTGTGCGGCGCAAGAACGGGCGCCGACTCCTGACGGTCCCGCCGAGCGAAAGCGTTTACGACGCCCTTCAGATGATGAAGCGGGAAGACGTGTCGCAGCTGCCCGTGTTCGAGGAAGGCACTCCGGTCGGTGCGCTGTACGAAGATGCCGTGATCGATTTGGTTTTGGCGGGGAAGGACCTGAAGGGGCTGGTCGTACGCGAGGTGATGGGGAAGCCGTTCCCGATCGTGCCGAAAAGCGCGACCGTGGATCGAATGACGAGTCAGATTACCGCGGAGACGCCGGCGCTTTTCGTGGATGTCGGGGAGAAGAAGTTCGACATCGTGACGAAGTACGACCTCGTCCAGGCGATCGCGGAAATGACGGGGACATGACGATGCGTTTTGCCACGAAGGCGATTCACGCGGGGCAAGAGCCGGATCCGACCACCGGGGCGATCATGACGCCCGTGTACCTCACGTCGACCTACGTCCAGGAGGCCCCCGGGAAGCACAAGGGATACGACTACGCGCGGTCGAATCATCCGACGCGCTCGGCGCTGGAGCGAAACCTCGCCGCCCTGGAGGGCGGGCGATTCGGCCTTTGCTTCGCGAGCGGCCTCGCGGCGGAGAATACGGTCCTCCATCTTCTTCGGAGCGGGGACCACGTGGTGTCGTGCCGGGATCTGTATGGGGGGACGTACCGGCTGTTCACGAAGGTCTGGGAAAAACTGGGGATCCAATTTACGTTCGTGAACGCCTTTCACCTGGAGGAAATCGCGCCCGCGATTCGGAAGGAGACGAGGCTTCTGTGGCTGGAGTCTCCCTCGAATCCGCTGTTGAGCGTAACGGATCTCCCGGCGGCGGCGAAGATCGCCCATGAGCGCGGCGTCCAGGTGGTCGTGGACAATACCTTCGCGACGCCGGTGCTCCAGCAGCCGCTTTCGCTGGGGGCGGACATCGTGGTCCACTCCACAACCAAGTACCTGGGGGGGCACAGCGATGTCGTCGGCGGGGCGGTCGTGGTGAATGACGAGGAGATTCACCGGGATCTCAAGTTCTATCAGAATGCGGTGGGGGCGGTGCCGGGGCCGTTGGACTGCTTCCTGGTCCTTCGGGGGACGAAGACGCTGGCCGTTCGCATGCGGCAGCACTGCGAGAACGCTCGCGCGATCGCGGGATTCCTTCGGAGCCGTTCGGAGGTCCGGCAGCTGCGCTACCCGGGATTGGCCGAAGATCCTGGGCACGAGGTTGCGCGGAGGCAGATGAGCGATTTCGGCGGCATGATCTCCTTGGAGCTCGAGGGAGGGCTGGAGCGCAACATCCGCTTCACGACGAAGACGCGCGTTTTCGCCCTGGCGGAGAGCCTGGGAGGGGTCGAGTCGCTGCTGGGGCATCCCGTCACCATGACCCACGCCTCGATTCCCAAGTCGGAGCGGGAGTTGGGCGGGCTCCCCGACTCCCTGGTCCGTCTTTCGGTGGGGATCGAGGACGTGCAGGATCTCCTCGAAGATCTGGATCGGGCAATCCTCGAGAGCCGATGATATAGAAATAGCCAGGCTATTTCTATATCATGATATAAAAGAAGCCTGGCTATTTCTATATCATCGAGCGACGGATTTGCGGCAGGCCGGGCAGACCAGAGACTCCCGCCGCAGTCGGGGCCCTCGAAGCTCGGCGCCAAGCCGCGCGTCGACTCTCGTTTGGAGTCCACACCCCTTTGTGCTATGATCTTCCCCCCGGGGAATGTCACTCACCCACAAGATCGTCCTGGCGATTCTGACGGCCGGAGGTCTGGCCGTTCTCACGCTCGCCCTCGTCTCCGTGGGGCGATCGGCGGCCCCGACTCCCCGCTCCTCCCTTCGACTCGCCCGGGGCGATCTCGATGGATCCGAGTTCTCCTCCTCGTACTCGTCCCTTCCCCAGCGCCCTCGAGAGGCGACCGCGGCGGAGGGTCGGACCGGATCGATCGCCGGCACCGTGGCGGATCCGTCGGGGGTTCCGGCGGCGGACGCGGACATTTCGGCGATCACCTTCGACGGGCGGCCGAAGATCGGAGGAACCACCCGGAGTCGGGCCGACGGCACGTTTCTCCTCTCGGCTCTTGCCCCCGGGGCCTACACCGTAACGGCCCAACGCGCGGGAGTTGGACACGCCGTCCGAGAACAGGTAACGGTGGAGGCCGACCGATCGACGACGATGGAACCGTTGCTCCTTAGGGCGGGCACCCTGCTCCCTCTTCTCCTTCTGGATCCGGATCGCAAACCGGCCGCCGGAGCTACCGTCCGAATCGACAGCATCTTCTCGCGCCCCGATCGATCCTCCTATGCCGTTCTCTTCGGCGAGCTCAAGACCGATTCCATCGGCCGCGTCACCATCGATGCCCTTCCCGACGGTCGATATCAGCTCGGCATCGTCCCCGCGGCGGGACATCGGGAGGCCCATTCCTTCGAAGTGGAGGATCGCGTCTTGATCGCGCGGTTCCTCCCCAGACCTGGGCGTGCTCCCTCGGGAGGCGCGCGCGTCGAATTCGAGCTCCAGGATGGACGCGGTCTTTCTCTTCAGGGAGCGCAGGTCCACCTGTACCGCGTCGAACCCCGAGGAGGTCGCCTTTCGTTCGGTCTCCGCGTGGCGGAAGGATTCTCGGATGCCCGCGGCCGGGCGTCCTTCACGGCCCTCCCGGACTCGCTGTATGCCGCAGTGCTGATTGCGCCAGGCTCGGATCCCGTGGTGGATTGGCTGGAAGTCCGAAACGCGCGTTGTCTTTCACCGCTCCCGATTGTCCGGAGACTCGGCCGCCCATGAACCTCGGTTCGCCCTCGCTCAAGAAAGAACGGCTGCACAAGGTGCTCGCGGCCGGGGGATTTGGATCCCGCCGGCGATGCGAGGAACTCATTCGTGTCGGCGAAGTGCAGGTCGACGGCGAGACCGTGACCGAGGTCGGTTTGAAGGTGGATCCGGCCCATCAGAAAATCAAGTGCGCGGGGCGTTTCCTTCGATCGCGGCCGAGTACGACCGTTCTTCTGAACAAGCCTCGCGGAGTTCTCTGCACGGCGCGGGACGAGCAGGGTCGAAAAACCGTCTTCGATCTCCTGCTCCACGTACGGGAACGGCTGTTCTGCGTCGGTCGATTGGACGCGGAGTCCCAGGGACTGATTCTCCTCACCAACGACGGGGATCTCTGCCAGCGGCTGACGCATCCGCGCTATCGGGTTCCGCGGACCTACCACGTGATTGTCAAGGGGGCGATCACCCCGGAGCACTTGGCCCGGATGCGCAAGGGCGTCTGGTTGGCCGAAGGCCGCACCGGACCCGTCTTGGCGCGGATCAAACATCGCGAACGATCGCGGGCTCGCGGAGAGACGACCGTGCTGGAAGTCACGGTGCACGAGGGCATGAATCGCGAGGTGCGTCGCATCTTCGCGCGTCACGGACTGAGGGTCCGGCGGCTGAAGCGAATCCGAGTCGGCCCCCTGAGCTTGGGATCCCTGTCCGAAGGACAGTACCGCATTCTCCGTCCCGAAGAAGTGGACCGGCTTCGCCGAGCCGCCAAGGGCGGAGAGGAACGGGTGGAGGCAAAGCATGCGGAAGATGAATGAATGGGCCGTCGTCCTGGTGTTCTTGTGCGCGTGCGGGGGAGTGGAGCGAAGTCGCTCCACGCCCACCGCCGAGAAGGACCGGGGGAAAAGCGGCGAGGCCGCGCCGGGAGAGGTGCAGGGACGATCCGATGTCCTGGCGGGGCTTCAGACTCGCATCCTCAAGAACGGTCTCAAAGTACTCGTCAAGGAAGACCGGAACCTCCCCGTGGTGGCCACCGCTCTCGGCTATCGCGTCGGTTCCATGCACGAACCGCCGGAAATGACCGGACTCTCCCACTTCCTGGAACACATGCTCTTCAAGGGCACGGACCGATACAAGCGCGGTGAGATCGACCGCGTCACGTTCGAGGCCGGGGGAAACAACAACGCCTGGACTTCGGAGGACATGACGGTCTACTGGTTTCACGTTTCCTCCGACCGGCTGGAGGAGTTCCTCGCGCTCGAAGCCAATCGAATGGTGCGCTGCCTCATGGATCCGATGGAGTTCCAGAACGAGAAGAAGGTCGTGCTCGAGGAACTGAACCGCCGGCTGGATTCTCCGGGTGGCCCCCTGCACGAGGAGATCGAGAAGGTCATCTTCACCCGGTCCGGGTACGATCATCCGGTGCTCGGATGGCGCGACCAGTTGGAGAAGATGACGCGCGATCGGATGGTGGAGCACTATCGCACCTACTATCAGCCCAACAATGCCGTACTCGTGGTCGTGGGGGACGTCGATGCGAAGGACTGCTTCGAGAAAGCGGCGAAGCACTTCGAATCGATCCCGGCGGGTCCGAAAGCTCCCCTTCCGCGGACCAAGGAACCTCCGCAGGATCGAGAGCGACGCTTCCAAGTGGAAACCGAGGATGCGTCCAGCCGTCTCGTGATGGGATTCCGGAGCGATGTGGTCGGATCCAAGACCGACATCGCGCTGGACCTGCTCTCCACGATTCTCTCCAACGGCAAGAAGTCGCGGCTGGTAGCACGGCTCGTGGAGAAGGAGGATCTTGTCGCCGAAGGGGGCGTCGGCACCACCAACAACACCCGAAAGTACGACGGAGTGTTCTATGCCGAAGCCGAACTCAAGCCCGGCGCCTCCGTCGAGGCGGCCGAGAAGGCGATGTTGGACGAGCTCGAGCGCCTGAAGAACGCTCCGGTCGCGGAGTCGGAGTTGCGACGGGCCAAGAATCTCCTCCGGGCGAGTTTCGCCTTCGGAAAAGAATCGACCATGGGGTTGGCGGAGGCCATCGTGCAGTTCGAGGTGCTCGATCTCCCGGAATACCTTCGGGTCTACATGGACCGCGTGGCATCGATCACGGCCGCGGAGATCCAGGCCGTGGCTCGCACGGTGTTCGATTCCCAACGAAGGACCGTCGGTACCGCGCTGGCGAAGCCGAAGAAGGACGGAAAGAACGGAAGATCGGGCGGACATCCCGGCCGGGTCCGATGCGCGCGCTCTTCCGGACCGGCGATGCAATCCGCTCCCGAACTGGGGGAATACTGGGAGACGCGGCTCCGGAACGGTCTCACGATCCTCGCCAAGAGAAAGCCCGGAGTCCCGGTGGTGGCCGTTCGCGCTCACGTGCGGGCGGGTCCCCTCGTGGAGCCCAACGGCCAAGCCGGAGTCGCCCAGCTTACGGGGCAGCTCTTGGACGAAGGGATTCGGGACGACGTCGGACGTCGGATGCTCAGCCACGATCAAATCGCCTCGCTGGTCGAGGATGTCGGAGGAGTGCTCTCGACCGGATCGACCGGCGTCAGCGTCAAAGTACTTTCCGAGCATCGCGGTCTCGCCTTCGACCTGGTCCGCGATCTCCTTCTCTTCCCCAGTTTCCCGAACGACCGTTTCAAGAAGATCCGTCAGGACCAGCTGGCGGAAATCCAATCGGCGGACGACGAGCCGCGCTCCGTCGCCCGTCGTCTCTTCTTCGAGACCGTCTTTCCCGGTCATCCCATGAGACGTCCCGCCTTCGGATACCTCGATACGGTGGAGCGCCTCACCCGCGACGATGTACTCCGGCACTTCGGGCGGTTCTTCCGCCCGGACAACGCCGTTCTCGCGGTGGTGGGAGACATCGATCCCCCGACCGCGCTTCAGGAATTGGCGCGTCGTTTCGAGTCCTGGAAGGGCGAAGGCGCCCTGGATCTTCCCGCGATTTCGCCCGCGCCCCGGCAGACCGAGCCTCGGAGTCGGTACGAATTCCGGCGCAAGAAGCAGGTCAACGTCTACCTCGGTCACGTGGGAGTCGAGCGGAAGAACCCCGACTTTGCGGCGCTCCGCCTCCTGGAATTCGTGTTGTGCAAGGGGTCCGGATTCACCGATCGAATGTCGATGCGCGTCCGGGACGACGCCGGACTCGCCTACACGGTGGGAGGCGACATCACCGACGGCGCGGGCGAAACCCCGGGAGCCTTCCTGATCTACGTGGGAACGCAGGCGGGGCAGAAGGACGAGGCGGTCGCCATGGTTCTCAAGGAGCTGCGGGCGTTCATCGACGAGGGGCCGACCGACGCGGAGCTGGAGAGCGCCAAGAAGCATCTTTCGAGGAGCGTCGTCTTCGATTGGGAAACCGCGGAGGAGATCGCGGGCGGGCTGGTCGAGATGCGGAGGTACAATCTCCCTCCCGATCACCTGCGCGGATTCGTCGATGCCGTCCGGCGGATGACCAAGGAAGAAGTCCGGCGAGTCGCGCAGCGATATCTGGACGGCAAGAACGTCACGATCGTCGTCGTCGGACCGGTCGACAAAGACGGGAAGATCATCAAGGTGGAGGACAAGTAGCGTGAGGGCCAAACTGGCGCTGGAGGACGGGACGGTCTTCTCCGGCGAATCCTTCGGCGCCGAAGGGGAGAAGACGGGAGAGGTGGTTTTCCAGACGTCGATGTCGGGATATCAGGAGATCCTGACGGACCCCTCGTACCGAGGTCAGATCGTTACGATGACCTATCCGCACATCGGGAACACGGGAGTGAACGAGGAGGACTTCGAGTCGAGGAAACCCTGGGTGGAAGGATTCGTAGCTCGGGAGTTCTGCTCCTCGCCGAGCAATCACCGAGCGACCGCCGGGCTCGGGGGGTTCCTGCACGGGAGCGGAATCGTGGCGATCCATGGCTTGGACACCCGGGCGATCACTCGGAAGCTGCGCCTTCAAGGGGCGATGAACGGCGTGATTTCCACCTTGGACTTGGACGACGCCAGCCACGTGGCCAAGGCGAAGGCGGTGCCGAGCATGGCGGGGCTCGACCTCGTCCGCCACGTGACCGGAGACCGTCCGAGCCATTGGAAGGAGTTCGTGACGCACGACGGCGCGGATCCCGGAGTGCCGTTGCGGCATCGGGTGGCCCTCGTCGACTGCGGCGTGAAGTTCAACATCGTGCGTTCCCTCTTGCGCTCGGGTTGCGACGTGACGGTCTTTCCCGCGAACGCCTCGGCCGAGGAACTGGTCTCCTTCGACGGAGTGTGCCTTTCGAACGGGCCCGGCGATCCCGGAGCCGTGACCTACACCGTCGAAACGGTTCGAGGACTTCTCCGGCAGGGGAAGCCGATCTTCGGGATCTGCCTCGGGCATCAGATCCTGGGCCTCGCGCTCGGCGCCCGCACCTACAAGTTGAAGTTCGGACATCACGGCGCCAACCACCCCGTCAAGGAGCTTGCGACGGGACGGGTCGAAATCACCAGCCAGAATCACGGATTCGCGGTGGAAGAGTCGTCCCTCGGTGCGGCCGGAGGAGAGGTGACGCACGTCAACCTCAACGACGGCACGGTGGAGGGATTCCGCCATCGGAGTCTGCCGGTCGCATCGGTGCAGTACCATCCGGAGGCCGCGCCCGGCCCCCACGATTCGGCGCCGCTCTTCGACCGCTTCGTGTCGCTCATGAAAGGAAAGGCGTGACTCGCGATTTTCCGGTCCGAAAGGTCGTCAGGAAAGAGCCGAAAACCAGTTGCGTCGTCGGGGTCCAGTGGGGGGACGAGGGGAAGGGGAAAATCGTCGACCTCCTTTCGGAAAAGGCGGACGTGGTCGTCCGATTCCAGGGGGGAGGCAACGCGGGGCACACCGTGGTAGTGAAAGGGGAGAAGTTCGTTCTTCACTTGATTCCCTCCGGGATCTTGCACCGGAGTTCGTGCGTGATTGCCAACGGAGTGGTGGTGGATCTCGTGCAAATGCTCGAGGAAATCGACCACCTCCGGAGCCGGGGAGTGAAGGTGGATCGGAATCTGCTGCTCTCCGATCGGGCCCACATCGTGATGCCCTATCACAAATTCCTCGACAAGCTCTCCGAGTCCGGACAGAACAAGATCGGCACGACGCAACGGGGGATCGGTCCCTGCTACTCGGACAAAGCGGCCCGCAAGGGAATTCGCGTTGCGGACCTCTACAATCCGGAGTTCTTCCGCGCCCGGGTCCTGGCGATGACCGAGGAGAAGAACCGTATCTTGAAGGCGCTCTACGAGGGCGGCCCGCTCGATCCGGAGCGCATCCTCGCGGAATACGCCGGGTATGCCGAGAAGATCCGGCCCTTCGTCGCCGATACGGTGACGATCGTCAACGGAGCGATCGATCGAGGCCGCCGGGTCCTGTTCGAAGGCGCCCAGGGGAGCATGCTCGACATCGACTTCGGGACGTATCCCTACGTGACCTCCTCGAATTCCGACGCCTGTGGAATCTCCCCGGGGACCGGCGTTCCGCCGTGCAAGATCCGGAAGGTGATGGGCGTCGCCAAGGCGTATTGCACTCGCGTCGGAGAGGGCCCGTTCCCGACGGAGCTTGCGGATGCGGTGGGGGCGCGCCTCCGCGAGGTGGGCGGGGAGTTCGGCGCGACCACGGGGCGTCCTCGCCGTTGCGGCTGGTTCGACGGCGTCGCCTCGCGGCACGCGATCATGATCAACGGCATCGAGGAACTCGCGATCACCAAGCTCGACGTGCTGAGCGAACTCGAGGAGATCCGGTTCGGAATCGGGTACCGTCTCGACGGAGAATCCCTGAATCGTCCGCCGACCGACACGAATCTCTTGGCCAAGGTCCGGCCCGTGTACCGCACCTTCCGAGGATGGAAGAAAGATCTTTCGGGAATCGTGCGGTTCGCCGACTTGCCGGTCCGTGCCCGCGCCTACCTTCAGTTTCTCGAACGATTCCTCAAAGTCAAGGTGACGATGATCTCCGTCGGCGCCGATCGGGAGAAGATCATCCTGCGATGAAGGCTTCCGAGACGATCCCCGGACACATCGCCGTCATCATGGACGGGAACGGACGGTGGGCCCGGGAGAAGGGACTCCTCCGGATCCGGGGCCATGAAGAGGGGGCGGAGTCCGTCCGCCGCATCACCCGCGAATGCGCGAAGATCGGAGTCAAGCGCCTGACCCTCTACGCCTTCAGCTCCGACAACTGGAAGAGGCCGCAGCGCGAAGTGGACTATCTCATGAAGCTGTTGCGGAAGTACCTGCAGGGAGAGCGGAAGGAGATCATGGAGAACCGGATCCGATTCCGCGTCATCGGGAGGCGCGAACGGCTGCCCGAGGAGGTTCGCCGGGAGGTGGAGGAACTCGAAGCGATGAGTCGCTCCAATCCCGGCATGGTCTTGTGTTTGGCGCTCAGTTACGGTGGTCGGGACGAAATCGTCGATGCGGCCCGTCGTCTCTCCGAGGAAGTGCGGAACGGAGTGATCGATCCCGCGATGATCGACGAGCGCACGTTTTCCCGGTATCTCTACGATCCCGACGCCGAGGACCCCGATCTCTTGATCCGAACCGGCGGGGACATGCGCGTTTCGAATTTCCTGTTGTGGCAGATCTCGTACGCCGAGATCTGGGTGACGCCGGTGCGTTGGCCGGAATTCACCCTCGAACATTTTCATCAGGCCCTCCGGGACTTCGCGAATCGCGAGCGCCGCTTCGGAGGGATCCAGGAAGAGTGATCCGTCCGCTTCTTCCCGAACGTCTCCCCGAGGGACCGGTCAAGCCGCGCCGGCTCTGGATCCGACTGATCGGCGCGCCGATTCTCTTGGCGATTCTCCTGGCCATCGTATACGCGGACTATCGCCTCCAGCGGGTCGTCGCGATTCGGATTCTGGTGGCGGGAGCGTGCGCCCTGGGGATGGTGGAGTTGGGGGCGATCTTCCGCAGGAAAGGACACGAAATCGCTCTGACCCCCGCCGCGCTTCTCGTCGCGCTCCCGATGCTCCCGTGGTCGTGGATCTTGGGGAAGCCGATAACGGTGGTGTTCCTGCCCTCCGCTGCGCTCTTGGTTTTTTCCGTCCTGCTCCTCCTCGTCTTCCGTCACGGATCCTTCACCGTCGAGGGCGCGGCGTCGACGATCGCGGCCTACGCCTATTTGAGTCTGATGAACTTCGGTTGTGCGGCTCCGCCGGGGATTTCCGAGTCGCGCTTCGCCTGGTACGTTCTCTTCGTCGTCGCCGCGAACAAGGGATCGGATATGGCGGCCTTCGCGGCAGGGAAGTCGTTCGGACGGCACAAGATGACGCCGGTCTTGTCCCCGAACAAGACGTGGGAGGGGGCGATCGCAGGAGGAATCGTGGGGGCCGGGACGGCCTACGCCGTGCTCCGCTTTTCTCCGCTTCGGGCGGACACCCTCTCCGTCCCGGATTGGGCGTTGCTGGTCCTGGCCGCCTCGGTTACAATCGCCTCTCAGATCGGAGACTTGGTCGAATCCGCGTTCAAGCGTTGGGCGGGGGTCAAGGATTCGGGCCGTCTCCTTCCCGAGTTCGGAGGCGTGCTGGACATGATGGACAGCTTCATCCTGAGCGTGCCCGTGGCGTTCGCCGGCAGCGCGCTCTTGGCGAGGATCTGGGGATAGTGGAAAAAAGCCTTCCCATTCCGGATCGCGAGGATCTCCAGAAGCTCTTCGGACCCTACGATCGCCATCTCAAAGCCGTGCGGCAGGCCACGCGGGCGGACATCGTGGTTCGCGACGGACACATCCGCATTCGGGGAACCGCGGATGCGGTCCAGCGCGCGTACGAGGCCTTGGCCTCGATGCTGGAAATCCTCTTGGCACGGGGCGAAATCGGTGCGCGGGACGTGGAGACGCTCCTGAAGACTCCGACCGAGGAATCCGCGGAGAAGGGAGACTTGCGGGGATTCCTTCCGGGCCAGATCTTCCGCCGCAGCGTCGGAGTGGATCCCAAGTCGGAAGGGCAGGCGGGATATCTTCGTGAAATCGACGCGAACGATATCGTCTTCTCCATCGGCCCCGCGGGGACGGGCAAGACGTTTCTCGCGGTCGCGAAAGCCGTCGAACGGCTCAAGCGGGGGGACGTGCGTCGAATCGTTCTTGTGCGGCCCGCGGTGGAGGCGGGCGAGCGGCTCGGATTCCTACCGGGAGACATCCAGGCCAAAGTGAATCCGTACCTCCGGCCGATCTACGACTCGCTCAACGCCTTCCTGGAGTTCGGCCAGCTCCAACGCCTGATCGACGGAGATATCGTCGAGATCGTGCCGCTCGCGTTCATGAGGGGACGTACCCTCGACGAGGCCTTCATCATCCTGGACGAGGCGCAAAACACCACGAGCGAGCAGATGAAGATGTTCCTCACCCGGATGGGTTCGAGATCCAAGATCGTGGTGACCGGGGACATCACCCAGATCGACTTGGGACCGGGAAAACCGAGCGGACTCGTGGAGGTCCAGTCGTTTCTCCGTGGCATCCCGGGGATCGCGTTCGTCTATCTCAGCAAGGCGGACATCGTGCGCCATCCGTTGGTACAGCGGATCGTAGAGGCGTACGAGCATCGCCACCGGCGGAAATGAGACCCGGGGGCGGTCTCTCCGTACCTCCGGCCCTGGCCCTCTATGCGCTCCTGGCCGTGGCGGGAATTCTCTGGCTGGAGTTGGGGATGCGGAGGGATTCCCTTTCCCTCTGGAGAACGCGCCGGCCCGCACTCGAAGTCGGAGTCGGGATCGGCACGGGCCTGGCGGTGGTCCTCCTGTCGCGCCTGGCCTCCCGTCTGGCGCCCGGCGGTCGCGCGATGGAAGAGGAGTTCGCCCGCGCGATAGGCCGCCCCTCCTCCTGGGCCATTCCGGTCCTGGCTTTGGCCAGCGCGGTCGGCGAGGAACTGCTCTTCCGAGGAGCGCTTCAGGCGGCGACCGGGATCTGGATCCAAGCCCTGGTGTTCGGGGCGTGTCATGTTCCCTTCTCGAAGGCTCTCGCGGGTTGGCCGGTCTTCGCGGGTCTCGCCGGGCTTCTGTTCGGAGCGATGGTCTCGTGGACGGGTACGCTTTGGGCTCCCGTCTTGGCGCACGCGGTCATCAACCAGGTAAACCTGACCTTCCTCGCGCGTCGTTCGTGACGCGGGCCTTGTACCCTCGCGGGGGGG
>Ga0114945_10001195_pt1 | contig 16253 bp, 14 predicted proteins | sample OV2TP3_FD_87194 | JGI IMG/M metagenome (GOLD analysis project Ga0114945, IMG submission 87194) | Hot spring microbial communities from Beatty, Nevada to study Microbial Dark Matter (Phase II) - OV2 TP3 | ecosystem: Environmental > Aquatic > Thermal springs > Hot (42-90C) | place: USA: Beatty... | reverse complement strand
GTTGAGCGACCAGTCGTACGGGGCATATTCGATGGCCAGCCTACCGTCCACCGGCGTGTCCACATGCCGGCGTACGAACGCGAGGATCGCCGCGCGATTGCGGCCGAAGTCCTCGGCATACCATTGGAATAGTTGCGGCAGGCGGAGCACGCCACGTATGGTATCGACCGTCACCATATCGGCAAGGTAGGTGCGCGTCGCGTTGTCGAGTTGCGCATCGAGCCGCGCGGGCTCGAACGCGCGGACAACCGGGCACGAGCGCGCGCCGCAGACGACCGCGAAGTGGATCCGTGGGTCAACGGTGTCAACCATCCAGGCGAGGCGCGGGTCATCCGCGCCGAAGGGTATGGCGGGCTGCAGTCCAGATGGACGGTTACGGCGCAGGATGCCGTTTTCGATCGCGTGGGGGCTCATGTGCTGGCCGCCGACGAGGTAGCCCACCTGACGATAATACGCACGACCCCTGTCCTCGACCACGCCGCGCCGGATGTCATGGGCAGTGACGGCATGGATCACGAGCGCATTGTACACGTTGACCCAAAACGCGATGCGCTCGAGGTCAGTTGTGAGCGTCGCGGGATCGAACGCGATGAGTTCACCCGCCAGCCGCACAACCGTCGCATAGGCGCGGCTGAACCTGAGCTCGGCGTACCGGATCCCCGATGGCGTCGCGTGTTCGGCCAAGATCCGGAGGAGTGCGGCCCGTAGGTGGCCAGCGAGGTCCCACGGCGCGATCAGCGGGTCTGTGTTTGTTGTGTCTGTGGGCGAGTTCAGGGTGATCGGAGGGGCGGTGGCCGTCACCGGTGCTCCACGAGATGCCGGATGTTGACAAGCTTGGCCGCGATGCCGAGCATCACGAGCGTGATCACGATGATGACGCTGGACGCCGCCGCCACGATCGGGGTCAGGAGGTAGCGGATCTGGGGCCAGATGGCCACGGGAAGTGTTCGAACATCCGGGGTTGCCAGGAACAGTGACATGATGAACTCGTTCACCGAAATTATGAAGGCGAAGAGCACCGCGACGAAGACACCGGCAGCCACCAGCGGAAGGGTCACCTCCAGGAACACCCGGAGCGGGTTGGCCCCGAGCCCGGCGGCTGCCTCCTCCACCGAACGGTCCACGCCGGCGAGTGTTGTTTTGAGGACTATGAAGACGAGCGGCAGGGCCCAGAGCGAGTGAGCGATCGCCACGGAAAGGTGAGTGCCCCATATCCCGATTGCGCGGTGGAACGTGAGCGAGCCGAGGCCTAGGATCACCGCCGGGACGAATAACGGGAGCATGATCGCGGTGTTCACGACGGCCCGCCACCGCAGGTAGAAGCGCGTGAACGCTATTGCTGCCAGGAGGGCGATCGGAAACGAGATCGCGATCGTCAGCCCAGCGATGACCAGCGTATCTATGAGCGCGTCCATCCACTGGAGGTCACTGAAGAACTGCTCGTACCAGCGGAATGAGATCCGGTCGGGGAGCGCGATGAACTCCGAAGGCGTAAACGAGACAAGCATTGAGGCGACCAGGGGGACCAGGAGCACGCCCACGGTGAGGCAGTTGAGCGTTACCACGGCGGCCCACGCAACCCGGGCGATCATGCCCGCGCGCCCTCCCGTTGCATGCGGCTGTAGGCCAACATCAGCACGGTAACGGTGCCCATGAGGACAAAGGCGACGGTCGCACCCATCGCCCAGTTCAACCGCCAGTTCGTCTGCCGGTCCACCTCGACCGCAAGCGTGTAAAGGTCGGGGTTTCCCAGAAGGTAGGGCGCGGCGAAGGCGCCCATCCCCCACATGAAAGATAGCAGGAGCGAGACCCACACCGCAGGAAGGCTGAGCGGGAGCGTAACCTCCCAGAACGCCCGGGCACGACTCGCACCCAGGCCCTGCGCCGCTTCCGACAAAGAGGTGTCGATGGCGTGGAGCACTGCCGCGATCACCAGTACGCAGTAGGGAAGCACCAAGATGGTCTGGCCGAGGACCACCGAGAAGAGATTGAACAGCATGGGGATCGGTTCATCCACCAGCCGAACCGCCTGCAGGAACTTGTTGACCAGGCCACTCGACCCGAATACCACGAGAAGGCCGTACATCAGCACGAGCACGTTGGTGAACTTGGGGAGGATGACCACCAGCAGCAGAACGCTCTTGAGGAGCGCCCCCGCGCGGTAGATCTGGTACGCGACGGCATAGGAGACTACTGTGGTGACCACTGCCACGATGATCCCGAGTTCGATCGTGAAGGCGGCCATCTGGACGAAATACGGGTCGGAGAAGAAACGAAGGTAGTTGTCCAGCGTCCACGTGCCTGGAACGTAGAAGCGGGTCCCTTCGCCGTAGCCCGTACCCCCGGGATTCCTGGCGAGGCTCACGCGGAAGAGGGAGATGAACGGGAACAGGAAGAACCCGAGGAGGAAGACGGCCACTGGCGACAGCAGAAGGGATCGCTGGTACCGGCTCGCGCGCGCGACTGCGACGCCGATGCGGGCACGCACCCTCGCACCCGTCTTGATGGCTAGTGAGGCGACCTGCTCAGACAACGATCCGGCCCCGCTCAGGTTCCCACCACAGCGCGACCCTGTCGCCTTCGGCGAATGCGGCCCGTTCGCCAACAACCGGCTTCATCACGTGGAACCTGGCGCCGGCCGACGCCAGGACACGGTAGCTCGCCGTCGAGCCGAGATAGGTGACGAACTCGACGATCCCGCTCACGACGTTTGACGCGCTCGCGGGCGCCTCTAGCCCGATCTCGATCCGCTCCGGACGTACGCTGATCCCGACGTGGCTGCCGGGCCTGCAGCCATCCGTCGCCGCGACGATGACCACCAGATCGCCGGCCACCCGAACCCGGGCAAGCCCGTCCTCCAGGGCCGTCACGTCGCCCTCGAGGAAGTTCGTCTCGCCGATGAACGTCGCGACGAACCCCGTGGCGGGTCTGTTGTAGACCTCCGCGGGGGTGCCGAGCTGATGAATGTGCCCGCCCTCCATGACCGCGATCCGATCCGACATGACCAGGGCCTCTTCCTGGTCGTGCGTCACGAAGATCGTGCTGATCCCGACACGCTCCTGGATCAGCTTGAGCTCCACCCGCATGGTCTCGCGCAGCCGTCGATCCAGGTTGGCGAGCGGTTCGTCGAGCAGCAGGACGGACGGACGGTGAATGAGGGCGCGGGCTAGGGCCACGCGTTGACGCTGCCCGGCCGAAAGCTGCGCCGGGTAGCGATCCTCGTAACCGACCATCTCGACCAACGTCAACGCCTCGGCCACCCGCACGCGTCGCTCTTCTTTCCTGACTCCGCGCATCTTCAGGGCGAACCCGACGTTGTCGCCCACCGTCTTGTGGGGGAACAGCGCGTAGTTCTGGAAGACCATCCCGATGTCCCGCTGGTGAATCGGGACGTCGTTGACCACCCGACCTCTGATCTCGATGGTACCCGCCGAGGGTGTCTCGTACCCGCCGATGCACCGAAGCGTCGTGGTCTTCCCGCATCCGGAGGGTCCCAGGAGCGAAACGAACTCACCTTCACCAACATCGAACGAGATGCCTGCGACGGCGGTCACCGAGCCGAAGCACTTGACGAGATTCGTGACCCTGATTCTCGGTTTCATGGGTGCCGATCTGTCGGCCGGAACCGAGGTCGTCGCCCCCGGCGCCAACCGGGGGCGACGATCGTCCCCCCAGGGACCTCACCCGCGCTTTTTTCGAAGCACCTCGCGGTCCCAGAAATCGTTGATCCTGGCCCAGTTATTTCCCTCGAAGTAGATATCGTAGGGATAGTAGACGATCCGGCCCCAGTCCGCTTCGTTCTTCGGTAGGAACTTGCTGTAGAACCGGTCCTCCTTGGCCGCGAGCGCCGCCGCCTCCAGGTTCGGCACGGCGATCTTGCCGACAGTGCCCCACTTGACCTGGAATTCGGTGGCGCAGAAGTCGTTGACCCACTCCTCCGCCAGGCGCTTGACCTTCGTCCCGGCCGTCACCAACCAGAAGATCTGGACGATCGCCGAGCCCTCCTGCGGTACGACCGACTTCAACGGCTTGCCCTCGTCCTCAGCGGCGAATGGCCCCGTGCTGTGCGAGACGCCCCCGACGATCTCCTTCTGGAGCAACTTGCCCATGAAGTCTCCGGTGCTCGTCCACCACAGCCGCACGATGTCCCGGTGCTCCGCGCAGAACCTCAGCACCCCATCGAGGTCTTTCTTGAGTTCCTCATAGCCCTTTCCGGGGCGTCCTTCCTTGCCCGCTTTCATTTGGGCGAAGGCGAAAAGCGACTGGTACGGGGCATCGTACATCGAGAGCTTTCCTTTGAACTCGGGAGCGAGCAATTCGTGCCAGTGCTGCGGGATAGTCTTGACCAGCTCGGTGTGGAACGTCATCACCATGAGCGAGCCCGTGAGGTTGACTCCCCACCCATCGGCCTGGATCCAGTCCCGGCGGAGACGCTCCGCCAGCAGCTTCGCGTTCGGGATATGCGCTGGGCTGGTCTTCTGGAACAGCCCCTCCTTGATCGACGGGAAGCCCTGCGTCGGGTCGGTGAGGACCACATCGTATACCGGCTGCCCTGGGGGGGAGGCTTTCAGCTTGGGCAGCATGTCCCACCAGCCGACGTCGAGCTTGACCCGCGCGCCAGTCCGCTCCTCGAACGTCGGTATCAGGAACTTGCGGAGCGTGGACTCGTACGCGCCTGCGTAGCTGAAGACCGAGAGCGTCTGCCCCGCGTAGGGTTTCGCACCGCGGGCAACGTTCGGGAATCCGAGAGCTAGTGCGGCGCTTCCCGCGACGGCGCCTCTGAGAAAGTCTCGACGACCCAGCCGTGTCATAGTCGCCTCCTTTTCAGCGCTGGTGAGCCTATGGGCTCCACAGCCCCCTCCTCGTGCCGGTTGTCGTGCTGATCCTTGTCCGACGTTCCGGCTGCGCGATGATCGTGTTTCCCTCGATCACCTCCTCCCGGGTCGCCTACCGCGCGTGTGGGCGGCCTTACAGCCCGCGGCAGTCGTGCGCCTCCCTGGTCGATATCTCACGTCGATGGACCGGTATCTCACAGTTCCAGGCGCTGGGCGATGATCTCCTTCATGATCTCGGACGTGCCGCCCCCAATGGACCAGAGGCGCGCGTCGCGGTAAAACCGCTCGATCGGGTATTCCCGCATGTAGCCGTAGCCGCCGAAGATCTGCGTGCACTTATAGGCGAGGCTGTTGGCGAGGTCGCCGGCAAGCAGCTTCGCCATCGAAATCTCGGTCGTGCAATCCTCGCCACCAGCGTAGCGAGTGGCGATGGCGTGGAGGAAGGCAGTGAGGCTTTCGATCTCTGCCGCCATGCCGGCAATGGCATGGCGAATCACTTGCAACTTCGAGATTGGCGCCCCGAATGCCTCGCGCTGGCGAGCGTAGGCGATGGTATCCTCGAGGGCCTGGCGTGTGGCGGAGGCAAACCAGAGCGCCGCGACCAGTCGTTCACGCTGGAAGTTCCGCATGATCTCGTAGAAGCCGCGTCCCTCGGTCCCGAGAAGGTTCGTCGCAGGCACGTGCGCATCCTGAAACGAAAGCTCGGCGGTGTCAGACGAGCGGTTTCCCATCTTGTCGAGCGTTCGACTCACGCTGAACCCAGGCGCGCCTTTCTCGATCATGAGAATGCTGATACCGTGAAATCTCCTCTCGGGGTCGGGTGGATCGGTCCGTACGGCGGTGAAGAAGAGGTCGGCCTGGGCGCCATTCGTGATGAACATCTTTGACCCGTTCACAACCCAGTCGTTACCCCGTCGCTCCGCGCGTGTGCGGAGGCTCGCGACATCGGAGCCTCCGCCGGGCTCCGTTACCGCGATCGCGCATACGACCTCACCCCGGCAGATACGAGGGAGCCAGCGCTGCTTCTGCTCCTCGGTACCGAGGTTCAGGAGGTGAGGCGCGGCCATGTCCTTGCTCGCGAGCACCCCCATCGTGACGCCGGCGGAGCGACATCGCGCCAGCTCCTCGCAAAACACCGCGGTGTATAGGAAGTCCGCGCCGGCGCCGCCGTAGCGCTCTGGGAACTCGATGCCTAGCAGTCCGAGCTCGCCCAGCCGCCGCCAGACCCATGGCGCAAAGCAACCCGTTGCCTCCCACTCGTCCGCATGCGGCACCAGCTCTTTCTCGACGAAGGCGCGGACCGTGTGCCGGAAGGCCTCGTGGTCAGGGGTGAAGACAGCCATCGCTACCAGCTTGGCGGGGTGATCGCCCACAGGACCTCGGCGTGCCCGCGCCCCTTCCTCCAGTGGTGCGCCATCGAGGCTGGGAAACGGATCGCGTCTCCACCGCGGAGGTCGAAGCGCTCCTCGCCCACCCAAAGAGTGAGCGTGCCTTTGATGACGAACCCGAACTCCTCCCCGGCGTGCTGGTAAACGGGGCTCCGGGTGCCGGGCCGGATACGGGAGAGGATGACCTCGAGTTGCCCTTTCAGGTCGGGTACGAGCAGCTCATTGACGGAGGTCGAGCCCTGGTAGACGATGATTTTGCGCTCCTCCCGCCGCACGAGCATCCGACGCGTCGCGGGTGACTCGGCCCCTTCGACGAGGCGCCCCACCGTTATCCCGAAGGCTTCCGCGATCTTGGCCAGCATCTGGATGGACGGCACCGCGATGTCGCGCTCGATCTGGCTCAAATAGCCGGGGGAGACGCTGATCTTCCGCGCGGCGTCCCGCAACGGGATGTTCCGCTGCTGGCGAAGCTGGCGAAGGACACGACCGAACTTCACGTTGTTTCCCTTAAGAAAACAAGAACGCCTGAAATCTAACAGGTCTTCCCGGCCAGGTCAAGAGGTCTGTTGCCCCAGTCCGCCCTTCCGCTCCCGCTCCTGCTGGCGGAGGAGGCGGCGGTTCAGCTTCCCCGTCGTCGTGGTGGGGAGGCCGTCCGCGAACTCGATCTCCCGGGGGTACTTGTAGGCCGCCAGGTTGTCCCGGACGTGCTGCTGGATCCGCCGGGCCAGCTCGGCTGAGCCCTCGACCCCGGCGGCCAGCTTGACGAAGGCCTTGACGACCTCCCCGCGCGTCGGGTCCGGACTTCCGACCACCGCCGCCTCCGCGACCTCGGGGAGTTGGAGGAGCGCCTCCTCGACCTCCGCCGGTCCCACCCGGTAGCCGGCCGAGATGATCAGGTCATCCTTCCGTCCCTTGAAGAAGTAGTGACCGCGCTCGTCCCGCTCGGCCAGGTCCCCGGTCAGGACCCATTCCCCCCGCATCATCTCCCGAGTCTTTTCGGGCTTTCCCCAGTAGCCGAGAAAGCAGGTCGGATCTCCCCGCCGGACGACGATCTCTCCTTCCTCCCCGGGGGAGACAGGCCGCCCGTCCCCGTCCACGAGGGCCACCTCCCGGCCGGGGTAGGGGAGCCCCATGGAGCCCGGGACGATCCCCCAGAGCGCGGCGCAGCTCCCGATTAAGTGGTTGACCTCGGTGAGACCGTAGAACTCGTTCACCGGAACCCCCAGCTCCTCCCGCCCCCACCGGAGGATCTCCGAGGCCACCGACTCCCCGCCGCTGGCGATGACCTGGAGAGCCAACCCGTAGCTCTCCTTGGGGTGCGGGACCTGCGCCAGCATCTTCAGGGCGGTCGGGGCCAGGAAGGTGTGGGTCACGCGGTACTTCGCCATCAGGCCGAAGGCCCGATCCGGATCGAACCTGCCCGCGTAGCCGAGCACCGGGTGCCCGAGGGCCCAGGCGGGGAGGAGGATATCGAGGAGCCCGCCGACCCAGGCCCAGTCCGACGGGGTCCAGAAGACGGTCCGCTCATCGAAGCGGAGGTTGAAGAAGAGCGAGAAGGTGAGGAGGTAGCCGGGGAGGATCCGCTGGGCATGAAGAGCGCCCTTGGGGGATCCGGTGGTCCCGGAGGTGTAGAGGAGGAGGGCCGAGTCCTCGGCAGCCGTATCGGCCGGCGCGAACACCTCGCCTCCTCGCGCGAGGATCGCCTGGAAGTCGAGGTGGCCAGCGGTCTCGCCGCCCACCACCAGGACGTGGCGGAGGGCGGGGAGCCGGTCGCGGACCGGCGCCAGCTTGTCGAGGAACTCCGCCCCGATCACGAGGGCCGTCGCCTCGCAATCCCCCAGGATGTGCTCGAGGGCCCGGGGCCCGTAGAGGAACGAGATCGGCACGGCCACCGCCCCCACCTTGTAGAGGGCCAGGTGCGTGACGCCGGTCTCGGGGCGCTGCGGGAGCACGAGGGCGACCCGATCACCCTTCCGCACGCCGAGGGCCGTGAGGGCGTTGGCGAGGCGGTTCGAGAGCCGCTTGAGGTCGTCGAAGGTGTAGGCGGCGGCCTTCCCCGCCGGGTCCTCGTAGTAGAGGGCGACCCGCTCCTGCCCCCGGGCGTGGGCGTCCACGGCGGCGGCGATGTTGTAGCGGAGCGGGATCTCCCACCGGAAGCCCCGGGTGATCTCCTCGTAGCTCCGATACCGGGTCAGGTCCATGCGGCGCCTCGGCGGGGGTAAGGGGCCGGCTCAGGCCGGCTCCGGGGCGACCTCCTCGAAGGCGAGGATCTCTTCGGGCTCGCCGTCATAGGCCACCAGGGCGATCACCTCTTCACCGTAGTAGGCGCTGTGGAGGCTGCCCGGGGGGCGCTGGACGTACTCGCCCTTGCCGGAGGCGGGTCGTCCCCGGGCGTCGTAGACGCGGCCGGAGAGGGTCAGGGCCTCCTCCGTGCTCCGGGTCCGGGCGACGATGCGGACCAGGCGGCCCGGCGGGGGGACGACGCGGAGCAGGCAGACGAACCGTCCGGTCTCCCGGTGATGACGGAGAACCTTACACCACGCCCCAGCCGGATCCCGATTCGGCGGGGCCCCGGGGAAGTAGCGGTCCCAGGACTCCCAGGGCATCGCGTCGGTATCGAGGATCGTCGTACCCTCCTCCATGACATCCTCCCACTCCCCAGGGCGGCCGGTCACCGGAGCATCGCCCGGGGCAGCCAGAGGGAGATCTCGGGGTAAGCGATCAGGAGTCCAAGGGTGAGGACGTCCATCACCAGGAAGGGGACGACTCCCCGGAACAGCTCCGCGCTCCCGATCTGGCCTCCGGCGCCGCTCAGGACGGCGTAGAGGTTCAGCCCCACGGGCGGGCTCACGGCCGAGATCTCGATCAGCTTCACCAGGATGATGCCGAACCAGATCGGGTCGATCTGAAAGTGGCTGATGACCGGGAAGACGAAGGGGAGGGTGATGATCATCATGGAGGTCGTATCGATGAACGCGCCCAGGACGATGTACATGAGACTGAAGAGGAGCAGGACGATCACCGGCGAGACGGCCCAGGCCGAGATGGCGTCCACGAAGCGGGTGATGATCCCGGTGACGACCAGCAGGCGTGAGAAGAGGAGCCCCCCCACCAGGATCGTGAAGATGACGCACGAGACGGCGGCCGAGTCCTCGATGGCCCTTCGGAGGCCGCCGCCTCCCAGCCTCCGACGGAGCAGCGCGATCACGAAGGTCCCGAAGGCCCCGGTGGCCCCGGCGGCCGAGGGAGGGAAGATCCCGGTGTAGATCCCTCCCAGGACCAGCGCGACGAGCGCGATGATCCCCCAGACCCCCTTCAGGGCCCGGAACCGCTCCACCAAGGGGACCCGAGCGGCCGCGATGGGGGCAAGCCGCGGTCGTACGTGAACGAGGACCACGACCCCGGCCGCGTAGATGAGGGCCGAGAGGATTCCCGGGATCACGCCCGCTATCATGAGCATCCCCACGGACTGCTCCGTGATGATCGCGTAGATCACCATCGTGATGCTGGGGGGGATCATGGCGGCGAAGGTTCCGGCGGCGGCGATGCAGCCCGCGGAGAGCGAGCGGGAGTAGCCGTACTTCAGCATCTCCGGCAGGGCCATCCGCGTGAAGACCACGGCATTGACCACCGTGGACCCCGACGCCGCGGCGAACCCGGCCGACCCGGCGATGGTCGCGAGGTAGAGCCCACCGCGGAAGCGGCAGAGCCATTTATAGGCGGCGTCGAAGAGCTCGATGGTGATCCCCGCCGAGGCGGCCAGGGTCCCCATGAGGACGAAGAGGGGGAGGACGGCATAGCCGTAGTTGGCCGTGACGGCGAAGGGGAGGGTCTGGACCTGGGCCAGGGCGAAGTTCGGTCCTCCGACGAGGACCATGCCGGAGATCCCCACCACCCCCATGGTGACGGCCACAGGAATGCCCATGGCCAGCAGAGCCAGCAGGGCCACCACCGCTCCGATGCCAACGGTGGTGGGGTCAAGCACCCGACCGCCCCTTCCCCCACCCGGCCCGACCGGCTCGCGCCCCGGGCGTCCGGGACTCCCTCGCCACATCGGTGAGCGCCTGGAGCACCATGAGCGTCGCGCCCACGGCCAGGCCGATCTTCGCCGGGTAGACCGGGTACTGGATAAGGCCGGAGGCGTATTCCCCGATGCGCCAACTCTGGATACCCATCCGCCACCCCTCCCAGGCGATCAAGGCGAAGAACCCCAGGGTCAGAAGTTGGGTCAGGAGGCCGAGCCCCCGCTGGGTCCGGGGCGGAAACCGGGAGGAGATGATGTCCACGGCGATGTGCTGACGACGGGCCTGGGTGTAGGCCAGGGCCATGAAGATCGTCAGGACCATCAGGGTCTCTGTGGCCTCAAAGGCGCTCGGGATGGGGTAGTTGAACAGCTTGGTCGAGATCACATCCGCGGCGCCGATGAGGCACATGACGAGGAGGCTCAGGCCGGCCAGCGTGCTCGCGCCGCGGCCCAGTGTCCCCACCCAGCCCGAGGCGGTGATCCCCTTCATGGCCCCGGTTGCTCCCCGGGATGGCCAGAGCCCATGGTTTCGCTCCAGCGGTCGAGACACAAGCCCCGGCCTCCCGGTGGAGGCCGGGGCCGTTCAGCGAGTGTCGGGTCGAGGGCTACCTGTACTTCGCGCGCAGCTCCTTCCAGAGGGCGACGGTCTGACGGGCGGCCTCCCCCTTGCCGAGCTTCTCCATCTTGGCCACCCAGTCAGTGAAGAAGTCCGGACTGGCCGCGACCCACTTCTGCCGCTCGCTCTCCGGGAAGTTGATGAACTCCACCCCGGCGGCGGCCATGGCGGTGCGGGCCGTTTTCTCGGCCTCCGCCAGCTTTTCCAGGTCCTTCTTCTTGGCCTCCTCCGCCACATCGAGCATGATCCGCTGCGCGTCCGGAGGCAGGCTGTTCCATTTGTCCAGGTTGATCCAGAGGGCGTGGGTGGGCCCCTGCCAGGTCACCACCTGGGTGAGATATTTGGCCACCTCGTGGAGTTTATAGCTGACGACGAAGTCGACCGAGAAGGGGGCACAGTCGATGACCCCCCGCTGGAGGTTCTCGTAAAGCTCGGGGAGGAAGAGGGTGACCGGGACGGCCCCCGCCGCCTGAGCGAGCCGCGGCATGTCCTCTCCCCAGGTGCGCATCTTCTTGCCCTTGAGGTCGTCGAGCGTCCGCACCGGGTGCTTGCAGAGGAGGTAATAGGGGTTCAGGACGTGGAAGAAGATCGGGCGGACGTTGTTCCGCTTGGCCTCCTCCGCGAACGCGGGAACCTTCTCCAGCAGGGTGTGCATGATCACCTGGGCCTGGGTGGTGCCATCCATGGCCATCGGCAGCGAGTTGGGGGCGGTGAAGAAGGGGAGGTCGGCCGGGTAGTAGGCCGGCGACAACCCGGCCATGTCGATGGCCCCCTGCCTCATCAGGGGGAGCATCTCCTTGGCCTTCCCCAGGGCCTCCGCCCAGAAGATCTTGATGACCACCCTGCCGTTCGTCCGCTTGGCTACCTCATCGGCGAACCACTGGTCGATCTGGGCCCCCACCGGCGTGGCGGGGGTCTGGTGGTTGAGCCTGAGTGTGATGGTTTGCGAGCTGGCGAAGGAACTCGCCAGCGCCACCCCAGCCAGGGCCAGGGAGAAGATGGTCAGGAACTTCCGCTTCATGACAGCCCCCTTTCGCAAGAGGAAGGTTGAAAGACTGCCCCTTTCCACCGGAGTCCCCCCCGGGGCTCGGAAGGTTCCGCTAGAACCAGTACCAGCGCTCCTGGAGCTGCGGGAGCTTCCCAGTAGGGGCCGGTGCCGGGCGCGAGAGGACATAGGCGAGGTAGACGGCAGTCGTGGCCGCCGTGGCCCCCACGACCAGGGCGAACTCGCGCGTAAAGACCCCCACGTAGGCGGTCGAGGCCGCCACCAAGCCCAGCTCGGAGACGAGGAAGGTCCACACCGCCCACCGGCGGACCCGACCCCACCCGGCCGTCGGGCGGTCGGGGACGGCGGCCGGTCTGGCGGCCGTGGCCGTGAGGCCTTCGAGGACCGTCAGGACCTTCGCGTCCCGGAGAGCCTCCTGGGCGTAGAAGAGCCGGCCCAGGGGGGCCGCGATCACGTGGATCATGCGGGTCCAGCCGATGTAGGCGAAGAAGACGCCGGCGCTCAGAGCATGGAGTACCCAGAGTCCGTCGTAGAGGCTCGCCCAGGGAAGCTCGGCGCCCCGGAGCGGGGCCGCGAGCAGGGCGCCGAGGCCCGAGAAGGCCATGGCGGGCGTCGCGGGGAGCGCGGCGTAGCGGACCGCCTCGGTGACGAACCCGCTCGCCACGACCAGAAAGAGCATGACGAGGCCGGGAACGTCGTTGAACCGGGCCTCCGGGGTCCCCGCCACCATGGTCCCGCGGATGAGGGCGAAGACGATGGCGACCAGCAGGATGGCCCCCGAGGTGTTGAGGCCGAACTTGAGCACGGTGTGCCCGACCCCGCCCTCGAGGAAGGTGGGGAGCGACACCAGGAGCTGGAGGTACTTGGTGAAGAGGGCCGTCAGGATGTCGAAGAGGAAGAGCACCATGAAGCCCCAGAAGAGGAGCATGTGGCGGAGCCACGCTACCTGGCTCCGCTGCCGGATGCGGCGCTGGGCCAGGACCTCGTCCTGGAAGGCCTGGAGGAAGGCCCCAAGGGTCAGCCGCTCCCAGGGGATGAACCGGCCCGAGGCCCCGAGGATCACCGCCAGTTTCTCGAAGAGGTTGCGGTAGAGGCCGAGGTAGAACACCCCGATGGCGACCGGGATCATCACCCAGAAGAAGGTCATCTTGTCCACGACCGCCCCTCCCTAGCGCACGACGAAGAGCGACGGTCCCGCGGGCCCGCCCACCCGTTCGGCCCCGCGCTGCCGGGCGATCGGCTCGAGGGCCTCCAGGTCCCCGGAGAGGATCGCCTTGGTCGGACAGACTTCCTCGCAGGCGCGGGGGAGGCCGTCGGGGCGGGTGTCACAGTAGGTGCACTTGGACATCTTGCCCTCCGAGCCGATCTGCGGGACCCCGAAGGGACAGGCCCAGAAGCAGAGGGTACAGCCGATGCACGTGGCCTGGTCCACGAGGACGATCCCGTCCCCCTCGCGCTTGCTGATCGCCTTGACCGGGCAGGCGTGCATGCAGGGGGCGTCGGCGCAGTGCAGGCACGGCATCGAGAAGTTCCGGGTGGTCACATCGGGGTAGGTCCCCCACTCGAACTTCACCACCCGGCGCCAGAAGACCTGGTCGGTCCCGTTCCAGGTCGCACACGCAATGGTGCAGGCGTGGCAGCCGATGCAACGGTTGACGTCGAAGAGCCAGCCCTTCTGCCCCACGGGCGCTCCTAGACCCTGCGGACCCGGACCTTGCACTCGTTGTAGCCGATCCCGCCGGAGATGGGGTTCACGTTGGTGTCGATCAAAGGGTTGATATGCGTCCCCTTCCCCTTGGGGACCTTGCCCATCCAGTGGCCGAACCCGTGGCCGTGCCGGACGCAGACCACCCCGGGACGCATCCCCTCCCGGAGCTTCACCCGGATCGTGGTCCCGCCCAGGGGGGACTCGATCTCGATCCGGTCTCCGTCGCGGATGCCGAGGGGGGCCGCGTCCCGGGGGTTCATCTCGGCCCAGTTCTCCCCCACGAGGCCCATCAGGATCGGGTTGTTCTGGGTCGTCAGGTTGCAGTGGATGTCGAGCTTCGTGTTGATCAGCCGGAAGGGGTACTCGGTGTCGGGCTGCACCTTCGGCTCGCGCCACTCTGGGAGGGGGTTGTAGCCCTTCTCCGCAAAGCTCGTGGCGTAGAGCTCGATCTTCCCGGTGGGGGTCCCGAGGGGGGCCTCTTGGTACTTGTGGTAGCGGAGCGGGCCGGCCCAGTACCCCTGCCGTTTGAGCTCCTCCAGGCCCACCGGGAGCCCCCCGACGATGCGCCGGGCCCAGTCCTCCCAGGAGGTCCAGCGGAACTCCTCCCCGTACCCCATCCGTTCCGCGATCCCGCGGATGATCTCGTACAGGGGTTTGGCCTCCCCCACCGGCGCCACCGCGGGGGCGCAGAGGATCGCCTGGGGGCCCATCCACAGCCCCTGGCGCACCTCGGCTCGCTCGTAGAACGAGGCCTCGGGGAGGGCCAGGTGGCAGTCGTTGGCGGTCTCGCTCATGTAGACGTCGATGGCGACTGAGAACTCCAGGGCCCGGAGCATCTCCCGGTAGCGGGTCGTGTTCGGCTCGCTCATGGCCGGATTGGTGCACTGGAAGAAGATGCCTTTCACGGGGTACGGCTTCCCCTCCAGGACGGCTTGCGGGAGGAGCTGGGTAGGGAGGTCCGGGGCGAGGGGGTAGCCCATGGCGACGTGCAGGGGCGGGCGCGCGATCGTGGCCCGGCGTTCCGGGGGGATCTCGATCGGCGGGTTGAGTGGAGCCCACTCCTTGAGGATGAGGTTCCCGGGCCCGTCCACGTTGCCCGTCAGGGCGTTGAGGATGTAGACGGTCCGGGAGGCGTCCAGCCCGTTGGCGTAGTTCCCCAGGCCTTTGAAGGTCTCGGCGATGGCCGGCCGGGTAGTGGCGAACTCCCGCGCCAGCCGGCGAATGGTCGTGGCCGGGACCTTGCAGATCGGTTCGGCCCACTCGGGGGTGTAGGCCCGTTCGCGGAGGTGGGCCCGGAGCTCCTCGAAGCCGTGGCACCACTGCCGGACGAAGGGCTCGTCGTAGAGCCCCTCCTCCACGATGACCCGGACCATGGCCAGGGCCATGGCCCCGTCCGTGCCCGGCTGGATCGAGATCCACTCGTGCGCCTTGGAGGCGGTCGTCGTGAAGGCCGGATCCACGTAGACGAGCTTGGCGCCCTGGGAGAGCGCCGCGTTCAGCCCGATGGACTCGAAGATGTTCTGGTTGGCGCCGAGCTGATTGATCCCCCAGAGCATGATGTGCCGGCACCGCTCGTAGTCCCGGACCGGGAAGGGGTGGCCGAAGACGGCGAGGCAGGCCAGGCGCCGATCCTGCTCGCACGCCGAGGTGTGCCCGTAGTAGTTCGGGGTGCCGTAGCACTGGGTCAGGAAGATGTGGGCGAAGACGCTGTTGGGGTCGATGTGCCAGAGGAAGACCACGGATTCGGGGCCCCATTTGGCCTTGATCGCGGTGAGCTTCTCGGCGATGAGGTCGAAGGCCGCGTCCCAACTGATCCGCTCGAACTGCCCCGGGGCCACGCGGCGCATCGGGTACTTGAGCCGCTCCGGGTCGGCCGGGAGGTAGTGGCTGGCCTGCCCCTTGATGCAGCGCGAGCCCTGATTCGGCGAGGTGTCGTTCCCCTTGATGTACACGATCTGCCCCGCCCTGGTGTACACCTCCGTGGGGCAGTTGAAGGGGCAGACGTAGCAGATGCCGGGGGTCATCTCGGCATCCTTGAGCTGCTCCAGGATCTCTGCGGTGCCGGCCATTCCCCTCATCGCGTCCCCTGATCACTCAACGCGCAGTCCTCCAGCTTCATCTCTCGGCTGCCGCTCCCGGCCGCCTGAGGGTGAACGCGGCAGGCTTGATCCCGCCGCGTTCACCGGGACACGGGCGGCCTACTTCATCCACTTGGGCGTGAACACCTCGAACTTCCCGTCCTTCATCTGGAGCCAGGACATCTCGCGAATCAGGAAGTGCTCGGGCGCATTGCCCTTGCCGATGTTCACGACGGGAATCACGCTGCCCTTCCAGTTCTGGATGGATTCCAGCGCGTCCACGAACCCGTCACGGGTGATCTTCGCGGTCTCCTTCGGCATGCGGCGGAAGGCTTCGGTCACCACCTGAGCTCCGGCATAGCCCCAGAGGTGGATGGCGTCCGGCTCCTCTTGGGGGTAATACTTCTTCAGCAGTGTGACGAACTGCCGCATCTGAGGATCCGGGGAGTCTGGGCGCCGGAAGATCGTGCTGAAGTACGCCCCCTCCACCGCCGCCTTTCCGGCCAGCTCGACGACCTTCGGGCTCTGGCCGAAGAACACGACCACGACCGGCACCTTCCAGCCGAGCTTCTGCCGCTCGCTGAAGAAGCGGGCCGCG
>Ga0114945_10001193_pt1 | contig 16292 bp, 15 predicted proteins | sample OV2TP3_FD_87194 | JGI IMG/M metagenome (GOLD analysis project Ga0114945, IMG submission 87194) | Hot spring microbial communities from Beatty, Nevada to study Microbial Dark Matter (Phase II) - OV2 TP3 | ecosystem: Environmental > Aquatic > Thermal springs > Hot (42-90C) | place: USA: Beatty... | reverse complement strand
TTTCATCCGCGGCCAGGTTCTGGACGCGCAGTGCCGCCCGATCGAAGGCGCGATGGTGGAGATCTGGCAGGCGTCCGCAAGCGGCCGCTACAACCATCCGGACGATCGGACCAACCCGGCACCGATTGACCCGGACTTTCAAGGTTGGGGAAAGTCCGTCACTGATCAAGAGGGCCGCTACCTGTTTAAAACCATCATGCCGGGACAGTACCCGGGGGGGTTCATGTGGACCAGGCCTTCCCACGTCCACTTCACGATTCATCGGCGGAATTTCTATCCCCTGACGACGCAGATGTATTTCGCCGGCGACCCCTATCTTGAGAAGGACCGGATTTTCAGGGACATTCCTCGCGCGGACCGAAAAAGCGTGATCGTGGAACCGGAGCCGCCCGGTCCAGACTTCGAGCCCGGCTCACGCCTGTGCCGTTTCAACCTGACGCTGCGCACCGCAGAGTAAGGGGGCCGAGGCTTAGGGGGTCTTGTTCACAAATTGGTGCCCACGTGGTGAATAACCCACCCACGTTCCATCGGCCAGTTGCAGCTCCTTGAGTCCGTCTCCGTCGAGATCCTCAAGCGTCAGTTCCGCAAAAGATTCAGAGGAGCCGTGTCCCCTCGATCCGCTTCCCGGAACGGCGCGGATTCTCGGTCGTCCCGCGCCCGGAAGTGTTCCCCGTTCGCTCCACGCCCCGTTGATGAGGGCGCGCACGCGCAGGGGGCCGGTCGGATGTCCCCGCAGATCGAACGGCACCGGGGTGTCCGGGAGCATCTCCACGAGATAGACCAGTTCGCCGCTCGGCAACAGGTCCTTCGACGCGCCCCACACGTAGACATTCAGGCTGCTGAAGAGCGGCGTCCCATCGCGCTCCCGCAGCACCCGCATGTTCCACGTGCCGGGGGATTGCAGATTGCCGGCGATGCACGCTTGCCACGCCCGCTGCTTGTCCGGCGTCCAGGCGGGCGCCAGATAGAGCCGGTATTGCTCCTTGAGGCAGCCACTCAGCGGGGCGTCCTCGCGAAAGTAGTTGAAGATGACGACGTGCTCCCGGTCCATCACGCTGCGTGCGTCCGAGAACGAATGGATACAGCCGTTTTGGTGGTCGGCCGGCCGCGACACCTTGGCGCGAGGGTCCTCCGCGTAAGCGGGATTGATCTCGCTGAACGTGGCGGAGTTGAACCCGTAGAACCGCGACCAACTCAAGGTGCGCGTGCTGGGCTGTCCGGGCGACGACTCCAGCACGGCGACGAACCAGCTCACGTTGCACATGACGTTCTCGAATCCGCCCACCGGCATCCCGCCCACGATCAGCGTCCGCAGTTTGCCGTCGGTTCCCGTGAAGGCGGCATGGGTGCCGTAGCTGCGCCCGGCATGGAACCCCTTGGGCGAGCGCGGCTCGGTGGCGGCCGCCACGTCGTATGCCGTCGTCCCGATTCCCTCGGCCGTCCGGGTGGAGACGGTGTGCACCAGGTCGTGAAAGATGAGCGTGATGTCTTCCCATCCGTCCGCATCGAGGTCTTGAAGGTAGCCGCCGGCTTCTCGAAAGAACCGTTCCTGCGGCGCGGTGCTCACCGCCGTGAAGCCGGTGCCGCACTTCGGGTCCGACGGCCGGTCGGGCTTGTACAGACAGAGATAGCCCCAGACGGCCTGTCCGTAGAACGAGGTGTCGCCGTCGCCGTACGAGGGGGCGAGAAACGGATATTTCTTTCCCACAGGGTTTCGGGGGTAATCGGTGAACGAGTGGCGCTGGCCGGAGGGAGCGACGGCGCGGGCCACGACTTGGCCGGCGCTCACGTCCACGATCGCCAACGCGGGCAGGGACCCCGTGGCGCCGTTCTCGCAGTAGAGGATCGCGACTTCCTCCAAGGGATCGTTGGCGTGGTCCCCGATCACCTCCACACGCCGTCCTTGGACCTGACCGGCGCACCCAGTCTTTCCTGCCGAGAGCAGGACTTCTTTGTCGGCCGTCACCTCCGAGGTGACAATGAGGCACGTCGCATCCGGTGCGGTCGTGCAGGGACGCAGCGCAAGGTTCGTATCATTCTTCCCGTTACCGTTGAGGTCGAAGGCGTAGCGGGGGAGGGGAGCAGCCTCAGGACGGATGTATTGGCAGCCGCCCAGCGCGACCAATCCGCACAACAGGACCAGCACTTTTCGAAACATGGGCGCTCCTTTGCGGTATGATAATATCATGGGCCTTACCCCGCACCTCGACTGGATCCGCGCCCAATTTCCAGCTCTCGCGCAAACAGTGAACGGTCGTCCGGTCATCTTCCTGGACGGGCCCGGCGGCACTCAGGTGCCCCAGCGGGTCATAGACGCGGTCGGGGATTATCTCGCCCGTTCCAATGCCAATACCCATGGCGCCTTCGCCACGAGCCAACGCACCGATGCGATCATCGCCGGGGCGCGCGCGGGCGTGGCCGATTTGTGTGGTTGTGATCCCGATGAGATTGTCTTCGGGCCCAACATGACCACGCTGACCTTCGCGCTCAGCCGCGCGATCGGGCGGGAGCTTCAACCGGGCGACGAGGTCATCGTCACGAGGCTGGACCACGACGCGAACGTCGCCCCGTGGCGTGTCCTGGAGGAGCAAGGCGCCGTCGTGCGCGTCGTGGACATTGACGTCAAGGACTGCACGTTGAATATGGCCGACCTGGCCCGGCAGATCACCGCACGCACCAGGCTGGTGGCCGTCGGCTGGGCGTCCAATGCGGTCGGCACGATCAATGATGTGGCCGAAATCGTGGGACTGGCCCATGCCGCCGGCGCCTTAGTCTTCGTGGACGGAGTTCACTACGCGCCCCACGGGCCTATTGATGTCCGAGCCCTGGACTGCGACTTCCTGGCCTGCTCGCCGTACAAGTTTTTCGCCCCCCACATGGGCGTGCTCTACGGCAAGCGCGCGCACCTCACGCGCCTACGTCCGTATAAGGTCCGTCCGGCATCCGACGCGAGCCCCGACCGCTGGGAGACCGGGACGCACAACCACGAGGGACTGGCGGGCGTCGCGGCGGCAATTGACTACCTGGCCGAACTGGGACGGCGCGTCGAACCAAACGCCGCAAAGCGCCGGTCGGCCTTGCTGGCAGCCATGGCAGCGATCAGGGAATATGAACGAGGCCTAGCCGACCAGCTCATCGGTGGCCTCCTGAAGATCCCAGGGCTCACGTTTTATGGGATTTCGGACCCCGCGCGCTTCGATCAGCGCACGCCGACTGTTGCCGTGCGCCTTGCCGGGTACAGGCCGCGCGAGCTGGCGGGCTACCTGGGCGATCAAGGCATGTTCACCTGGGACGGCAACTACTACGCGCTCAGCCTGACCGAGCGCCTGGGAGTCGAATCCAACGGCGGCATGCTTCGGCTCGGGCTGGTGCATTATAATACCGGTGAGGAAGTCGCGCGCGTGCTGGAGGCGTTGAACAAGCTGAGAGGTGGCTTATGAAGACGCGTCTTTTGCCGACAGCCATGGTGATGTTGTTCAGCCTGAACGGGTGCGCAGCGCCGTCCGCCCGCATCACCGAATACCTCGCCGGATTTCAACCGCTTCAGGCGGAGCCGCAACCGATCGCGCTGCCGCTGGTCGTTGGCCTGATCGTGGCCCTCCCCGAGGACGAACTGGGCAAGCCCACCGCGCCGTCCAAAGACATGCTGGAGAAATTGGCGCAACGCGCGCAAAAGGAACTGCAGGCGCCACCGCATATTACGATCCAGCGGATCTTTCCCTCGATCACGCTTCCGGCGGGAGGCTTGCACGGCCTGGGTCTGGAACGAGTCCGGGCGATCGCCGGAGAGGGCAACCTCACGAAGGTGATCGTGGTGGTGGCCACGTCCCGGTCCGCGCAGAAGCTGCGGTTCTGGCCCATCATGGAGTACCAGCTCTATGTCAGAATGGACGCGGCGCTCGTGGATGTCTCATCGGGTCTGGTGCTGATGACGGAAGTCGGCCTGGATGATTACGTGCTCGCGGACTCTCTGGACTATGTCGGCCGGATCAGCTATCCGCGCCTCTACTACCGCAACTTTACTTTCGGCGGCCCGTTCACCGTTGTGGACGGCGATCCGTCCAAAGCTTTAGGCGAGGCGGCCTTCGGCGGCGCCGCCGATCAACTTGGCATGAAACTCCGGATGCGTCTGAGTCAAGGCACTCTCGGCAGCTAGCCGAGGGTTCAACCCACAGTGAGGGAGGCCACCATGTCCACGTACATTCTTCACCTCAACTGGACGGACCAGGGAATCCGACGAGTGAAGCACTCGCCGGAGCGTCTGGATGCAGCCAAGAAGGCGCTCAAGGCCATGGGGGGCGAACTGAAGGCATTCTACATGACCCAGGGGACCTATGATATCCTCCTTATTCTTACTGTTCCCAACGATGCGATCTTGGCGAAGTTCGTTCTGACGCTCGGCTCGTTGGGCAATGTCCGGACGACTACCGTCAAAGCCTACACAGAAGCCGAGTACCGGAAGATCATCGCAGGGCTTCCTGCACTATAAGCTCAACGGGCGCTCCAGGTAGGGGAGGGCTTGACGCCCTCCCGCTGATAGTCAAGATTTCAAAGTTTCAAGGTCTGACCCCACTGGCACCACACCGCAAGTGTAGTTGGCCGTATTTATACCGCTTTTCCTCAACCTCGGGAGGTCCGGATATCTTTGATCGAGTTCAAATAAGTGCTTGCTCAGTTCCACTGGCTTGGACGGTGCGGTAGTTATTCTTCAACGTTCTGAGCGTCTTAGTTTTCCCAGCACTTTCCATGCTCCGCCGACCATGACGCCAATGATCGAGTACAGCAAGACATTGGCGAGGATAGAGATCACTAAAATCACGATCGTGTTCGGGGCAGGTGCGTTCTGTGTAGCTAGCATCATGAAAGAGGACGGCCATAAGTAGAACCCATAGAGGTTCGAGTACGGGACTGCCTTGTCATTGATGTACAGCTCAATACTCCGCGTAAACATCAATAAAACTGGAATTACCACACCAAAGAGTGCAAACCACTTGATGATGCGCTTCATGGTGCCTGTCTCAACTGCGGCCTTCTGTCATTGTATTGATCTAAGTAATTAATTAAGGCATCAGGCCGAATTAAATCCGGCACGGGAATGCCGCCGGCACGTAAGGCCTCTTGGGTAAAGAGGGCACAATTGCGTCCAGATAGATTATAGTTTCCCGGATTACGGGTGCGGGCCTTAATTGCGTCAAGGAGGGTGTGCCAGGCTTAGTTGAAAATTGACGAAGCGGCTCCGGTGTGGTGCAGTGATCGTTGCTGAGACAACCACCACCCCACACCAAGAGAAAGGAGCCGCTCCGATGAAAAGAGTATTCCGGATTCGCGAACAAGGCAAGGTCAAAGAGGTTGGGCGTCGGACCCTGGCCACTGTGCCGGGGACTGCGAGTATCGAGAGCAAGGTGGCCCTGATTCAAGCCCTCATCCCGTTGGGCCTCCAGGCCGTGGCGGAGGCGCTGGAGGAGGAAGTCGTCGCGCTGGCCGGTGAACGCTATCGTCGAGTCGGCGGGCAGCCCGGCGTCGTCCGGTGGAGTCACCCAAGGGGGGCCGTCTACTTGGCGGACCAGAAACTCCCGATCACGTATCCTCGGCTCCGCAACCTGTCGCAGAACACCGAGGTCCCCTTGGCGACCTATCACCAGTTGCAGACGCCCCGCACGGCTGATAGCGGGCTGTTCCGGAAGATCCTGCTGGGCTTGAGCTGTCGGAATTACGAAGCGTGTGCCGAGGCCGTCCCCGGCGCGTTCGGCCTCCGCCCCTCGACGATCTCCCGGCGCTTCATCCGGGCCAGCGCGCGCCACCTGCGCACACTCAGCGAACGCCGGCTGGAGGGCGAGGAGTTTGTCGCCGTCGTGCTCGACGGCAAGACGTTCGCCCACGATGCGATGGTCATTGCCCTGGGAATCACGCTCCAGGGGCAGAAGAAGATCCTGGGGTTCGTGCAGACCGCGACCGAAAACGAGCGGGTGTGCGCGGCCTTCCTGCGGGAGTTGGTCGCGCGGGGGCTGCGGGTCGAGTCGGGCCTCCTCTGTATCATCGACGGCGCCAAGGGACTCCGGAAGGCGCTCCAGACCGTCTTCGGCACCCGAGCCGTGGTGCAACGCTGCCAGTGGCACAAACGGGGAAACGTGGTCACCTATCTGCCCAAGGCCCAGCAGGCCCCCCTGGCGGCGGAAGCTGCAGGCCGCCTATGAACAGCCCACGTACGAGCAGGCAACGGCCGCGCTTCTGACCCTGCGCAATGAGCTGCGGCTGCTCAATACCTCGGCGGTGGCCAGTCTGGACGAAGGCTTCGAGGAAACCCTCACGCTGCATCGGCTAGGTCTCTTCCAGGCGCTCGGGGTCAGCCTGAAGACCACCAACTGTCTGGAATCGCTCAATGCCCAGCTCGGCCAGGTCACCGACAAGGTCGATCACTGGCGCACGTCGGACCAGAAACACCGCTGGGTCGCCAGCGCGCTGCTGACCATCGAACCGCGCCTGCGGCGGATCAAAGGCTACCGCCACCTGTCGCGGCTCCGCACGGCGCTCCAGGCCGAGATCCGCCGAGCCGAGAACAGGGAGAACACCCAAGTTGCGTAAGGCCACAATCGGGGCCTCTTCGGAATTTCAACTAGGAATGGGATTGACTCCGGGTATAACGCACAGTCACCTACAAGCCATTTGGATCAACGAAATTCACTGGATTGTTGTACGTGTGCACATAGAAGTTCATGCCCTCTTCAAACCCAATGGGATCCTCGCTGAGGAACCGCTGCAGTCTTGGGCTGTAGTATCGCGCGCGGTAGTAGTAGAGGCCCGTGCCATCGTTCTCGCGGCCGGTGTACTGGAATGAGTTGGCGCTAGGAGCGCCCGCCACGGTGGTGGTGCCGAAGGGTTCATAGGTGTATTCGGTCTGCACGGCACCGGCGGTGTCCGCCAAGGCCACGGTGGAACCCAAAGCATCGGTGAGCAGGGTGCGCGCGCCAGCACTATCGGTGCGGGTGAAGTATTCATCAAGGCCTAACCCGGTTCAACAGATTGGCGGTTACTGTCGCTCCGGAAAGCTCCTGGACAGGATTGAAACCATCATAGAGAAATGACGTGCTGGTGCCGTTCACCGTCTTACTGGTCCGCCGGCCCAGGTCGTCATACTGAAAACTCGCGGTGAGACTGGAGGCCGTGATCCCTGACAGGCGATTGCGGGCGTCCAGGTGTAGGTGGCAGAGCTGACTGCTTGAGGAATCCTGTGCAGACCAGATGAGTCAAAAACCGTCCTGTCCCCTTATAGACCTGACCCGATGCTCGTCCACTTAGAAATAAAATTCCATATCGATGACAAGATCAGACCAATCAATGCATAGAGCAACACGTTTGCCAGAATAGATAACGTCCATACAACAAAATCTCCATACCTAGAACTATCTCCAGGGAGGTTAGTTAACAGTAACCACATAGAGGAAGGCCATAGGTAAAGCCTAAGTAATAGTGCCCGGGGAACCTCCTGGGGATTAAAATATAGCTCAATTCGAACGGCTATGATGAGGATGATAGGAATCACAGCGCCGGCTCCAGCAAAGATCATAACAGTTCGCTTCATCGTCGTTGCCTTACCATATCTGACAACTGATTGATAAACATTCCTGGATCAATCGTATTTGGTGCGTTTATCCCTCCGGCTCTTAAGACATCCGATGCAAACGTGGCGCAGTTACGACCCCAAAGGTTATAGTTGCCTGGGTCTTTGGCAAAGGCATCAATCGCCGCCTGGACGGCCCTGTCTTGTTCGGGAGAAGTCGGTATTGTTATCGTCTTCGTTCCTGGGACTGTGGTATCAGGATACACCGCACCAGGGACATCGAAACCAAAGAAGGCTTCAATCCTGGCGAGTAAATCAACATTCGTTGGATAAAATCCAACCGTTGAAGTTGTGTTGACTCCTACTCCTACATGGGTAGCAAAAGAGGGGTAATAGGTCACGGCGACATAGAGACCAAAAGGATCAATAAAGCCTAGAGGATTATTCAGAACGTAAGCATAGAGGTTGATGTCTCCACCAGCAAAACCAATAGGATCTTTTGATATAAACTTGTTTAAGGTGGGGCTGTAGTATCGCGCGCGGTAGTAGTAGAGGCCCGTGCCATCGTTCTCGCGGCCCGTGTATTGGTATGAACTGGCACTTGCAGCGCCCGCCACGGTGGTGGTGCCGAAGGGTTCATAGGTGTATTCGGTCTGCACGGCACCGGCGGTGTCCGCCAAGGCCACGGTGGAACCCAAAGCATCGGTGAGCAACGCGCGTGTGCCCGCGGCGTCGGTCCGCGTGAAGTACTCATCAATGCCCAACCCCGTGAGCACATTCCCGGTGACCGCCGCGCCTGCCTTCTCTTGCACTGGATTCTGTCCATCATAGACAAAGCTGGTGCTGGTGCCATTGATCGTCTTGGTGGTCCGGCGGCCGAGGCCGTCGTAGGCAAAGCTGGCGGTCAGTCCCGTAGCAGACAGATTGCTTAACCGATTGCGGGTATCCCAGGTGTACGTGGCAGAGCCGAACGGATCAGTCGCAGACGTGAGATTGCCATTCAGATCGTAAGTCAGATTGGTGTTCCCGAAGGTTAGTTGTTGGTTGGCCGCATTGTAGGTGGCGGAGGACACAGGCTGCGGGAGCCCCGTGCGCGCCCAGCTTCCTCCGATCACGGTCCGGTTCCCAACGGCATCATAGCTGTACGTGAGGTTCCCCATCACCGGGACTCCGAGCGTGTAGGTGAGGCCAGTCAGCCGCGAGGCCGCATCATACGTGTACGCGGTCACAATGCCGTTCGGGAGCGTGAAGCTGGTGCGTCGCCCCGCGGCATCATAGCTGATGGCAACCGTCTGGCTCCCCTGCGTGACTTGCGTGAGGCGGCTGGCATTGTCGTAGGTATAGGTCACGGGGAGTTGTCCTTGCACCGTCATGCTAGTCCTTCGGCCAGCGGCGTCATACGTGTAATCCACCGTCCCCTGCGGCGTCACTTCCCGCGTCAGCCGATCCAGGTTGTCAAAGGTCAAGGTGATCGTACCGGAAAGCGAATCCACCACCTGGGTCAGCCGATTCCCGGCATCATAGGTGTAAGTGGTCGTGGACCCACCTGTGAAGGTCGCCTGCGTACGGCGGTTCAGGGCGTCATAACTGAAGGTGGTGATCTGTCCCTTACGGTCCGTGATCTTCGTCAGGTTGCCGTTCCCATCATAGATGTAGCTTTCGGACTTCAACAGGGCATCCTTCCGCGTCGCCAGCCGATCCATCGAATTGTAGGTGTACGTCGTCGTCTGGTTCTTGGCATCCTTGACGGTTAGCAGATTGCCATTGGCATCATAGGTAAAGGAAGTTATACCGCTCAAGGCATCGGTGATCTTCGTCAGTTGATTGAGAGGATCATACTCATACCGAGTGCGCTGACCCAGTGCGTTGGTGAGGCTCAACAGCCGGCCTACACTGTCGGTAAACCGATCCACGCTGTTGCCTAATGGGTCGGAAACGCTGGCCAGATCTCCGACGTCATAGGTGAACCGGGTGGTGTTGCTCAAGGGATCCGTCACGGATACCGGCTGGCCCTGCGTGTTGTACGTTAAGGTGGTGCGATGCCCGAGCGGGTCGGTCGCGGTCGTCAGGTTCCCGAAGCTGTCGTAGGCAAACGACGTCGTATGGCTGAGAGGGTCCGTCACGCTCGCCACCTGGTTAAATGTTGGCTCATACGTCAAGGTCGTCGTCACCGCATCCGGCGTTTGCGCAAGATAGGTCACGCTGGTCACGTTGCCCATCGCATCGTAGGTGTAAGCGGTCTTGCGACCGAGCGCATCAGTGAGAGACAAGACAAGATTGGTCCCCGCCTGCCGCTCATAGGTGAGCGTTTGTTGCTCGGGCTTGCCGAGGGCGTGGGTGTCCGTCAGCGTGTAGCCGTCCGCGTTGAAGGTGACGCGGCGGACGATCCCCCGGGGATCGGTGGCGTCGGTTCGGGTGATCTTGCCCGCTCCACCGATGGTGTATGCAAACAGATAGGTGGTCCCGTCCGCCTGGGTCTGCTTGGTCACGCGGCCGTTCGCGTCATATAGATTCGTGAGGAACTTGATGCGTTTGGGGTCCGTGATGGTCAGGAGCCGATGAGACGCATCATAGCTATAGCTGGTGGCTTTCCCGGTGGGGTCGGTCACTTTGGACAGGCGTCCCTTGTTGTCATAGGTGTAGGCGACCACGCGTCCGGTATGATCCTTTGCTTGCTTGATGCGATTGCTCGTATCGTAGGTGAACTCGATGAAACGGCCGTTGGGCGTCGTGATTTTGGTGAGGTTTTTCGTGGTGGCATCGCGCGTCAGCGTGAGGGCATTGCCATAGCGATCCTGTACCAGGATGATGGCCGCTCCGGCCGGGGACGTGGCCAACTCCGCATCCGGAAACACGTACACCCCGCCGTCCTTGAGAGTCAGATTCCACCCGTTCCCATTCCAGGCAATGCGTGATTTATAGAAGGGTGTGGGGCTTGCCGTATGCTCATACACCGCGTCGGTAAACCCCGTGCCCGGCGATATCCGCGTGTAGTGGATCCGGCTGCCATCCGCTAGAATGATGTCGGCATAGGTATACGGATTCTTGTCGCCGACAATGAACATCTCGTAGGAATGGCTGGCCCCGATGCCGAAGGGCCGCGAGCGCGAATCGTTGGGACGGTAGGTACGTGCCAGGACAATGGGGATAACGTCCGGGACCACGAGGTCGGTCTTCTCCAGGACAAAGAGGCCCGTTCCCAAATCTACAGGGTCTCCACCCTTCGCAGGATTGCCGGGAGCCGGTCCTGACGCCGGCGCGAACGCTGGATTCGCCACCATTGCGCCGGTGAATTCATAAATGGTGACCCCCGGATCAGGCATCACCTGCTTTCGATCCGGCAAGACCACACCCTGTCCATAGATAAACCAGCCTTTTTCTTCCGGGTCATAGTTCCAAAAATCAAACTGGGTGCCCGCTGGTTGGTCAAAGGAATTGGGATAGATGAGCCGCGCCCCTGTTCCCAACTCGTTCTTGAGATAGGCCCCACCCGGCTGAATCGTGAAGTAGGTCGGGACGTTGACTCCTGGAGGGAGCGGGAACGGCGGGCGGTCCACGGGAATCGGCGTGATGCTCACCTGAGTGACGACCTGTCCCTCATGGTCATAGATGACCGTGCCGGCTGGAATGCGAACCTCCAGATAAGGAATATGCGGTGTCGTCACCACCACTTCATCTACAGTGGGGGAGGGAATGGTAATGGTAAACGGTGTATCTGTGCTCGGCATCCAGATCGTGTATGGTAAGACATTCGTCCGACTTTCCTGAACCTCCGCACCAACCTCAAAGATGCCGTAAGTTAGTCCGGGTGTGCCGGCAGTGCGGCCGTCAATCAGCAGTTCCCCATGCCCAGACGGAATAGGTGAGAGCAGGAATCGCCCCGAATCATCAGTCTGTGTTGAGTTGTCCTCGATTCGAAGTGTGACATTGGGAAGCGGCTGACCGCTCAACGTGAGGACCTGACCGGCTAACGCCGTCACCCCCGGGCCGGCTTGTAGGGGCGGAAGGGACTGCCAAGGAGAAGCAGACGGGTTTGTGCTCTGCGAGCCGGAGACTCCCGACGCGAAGACGAAGATCATACTCAGGATGAAGCTAATAGGACTGAACGGTTTCATCCTCTTGCCCATGCCAATCTCCTCACGGACTGGTTACGCTTACATTCATGCTGCCTGTATTGGCTCCGCTTGGATCAATACTGATCGTGTACGTGCCGGCTGTGGGTAAGGTCTGGGTCGCCAAGGTAAAACTGCTGCTCAGCGAAGTCGCTGAGGTGAGCGATGTGCTATCCGGTTTCAATAGGGCCACAGTAACCGCGCCCATGGTATTGCTTGTGATTCGGATGGTGACTTGTTGTCCAGAGGTGCCCTCAAAGGTGAGCATCCCATTCTGTCCGGGTGTGGCTATCGTCACTATGACCGAGGGCCCTCCGATCGTGATGGTGACGGTGATATCCGGCGGGACATCGTAGAGGATCACGGTCGCATTGCCGGTGGTCGTATTCAGTGGATCGACCAGGATGGTGTAGCTCCCGGTGGCAGGTAGGACCTTGGTGTCAATGAATGCCACCCCAAAGAAGCTCGCGGACGCTGATGCCAGGTTTGTGCCATCGGGATTGTAGATGGTCACACTCGTGCCCAGAGAAGCGCTCATGTATAAACTCGCCCGCTGCCCGGCTGTGCCACTGAAAGTCAAGAGGGCGTTCTGACCGGGGATTGTCGTGGTCACCGTGACCGCCGGACCGCCGGCAGTGATCGTGCCGGTGACATCCACCACATTGTAGAGTGTGAGGGTCATGCTGCCGGTATAAGTGCCGACGGGATCAATCAGGATGGTGTAGGTCCCGGTCACGGGAAGTGACTTGGCATCAATAAAACCTCCGCTTGTGCCCACGCCAGCCGAGGCAAAGATCGTGCCGTCAGGGTTGTACATAGAGACAGTACTACTGGAGATCGTCACAGCACTCATCTGCAGGCTTATACGCTGCCCGGCCAAGCCGCTGAACGTGAGTCGGGCATTCTGACCTGGTGTGCTGGTGGTCGCCGTCACGGCCGCCCCACCAGCCGTGATGGTGCCGGTCACATCCACTACGTTGTAAAGTGCGAGGGTCATGCTGCCGGTGTATGTCCCAGCGGGATCAATGAGGATGGTGTAGGTTCCGGTAACGGGAAGCGTCATAGCATCGATGAAGCCTCCGCTCGTGCTCACCGCAGCCGAGCCCGAGATCGTACCGTCGGGATTGTAAATCTTCACACTACTGCTGGAGATCGTCACGGCGCTCATCTGTAAACTTACTCGTTGTCCTGCTGTACCTTCAAAGACGATCAGAGCGATCTTGTTGGCTGTGGTGATGGTGATGTTCTTGGTCTCCCCCACCGCCATCCGGCCGGTAACCTGTACATCCGCTGCAATATAAGGAGAAGCAGGAACAAAGAAATCCCCGCTGCTCACTGCCATACCGGCGGGCGTGGCGACGGAGATCCGACCCGATGTCGCTGCTGAGGGCACGCTGGTTGCTATTGTCGTTAGCGACGCGGAATTGACTACCGAACTCGTGATGTTGAATTTCACTTTGTTATTGGCTGGAACGAGCTCAAAATTAGCTCCGGTAATGCTTACGGCAGTCCCCGCTATTCCGATTGTTGGAGAAAACCCGGTGATGGTCGGCGCGCCGGTCGGGCCCACGGTAAAGTTTGTGCTGCTTGTGGCGGAACCTGCCGGTGTCGTGACGGCGATCGGTCCCGTCGTGGCCGCGGACGGGACACTCGTCACGATCTGTGTTGCGGTGGACGAAGTCACCGTGGCAGCGGTGCCATTGAACTTTACGGTGTTCTGGCTTGCCGCCGTGCTGAACCCCGTACCGTAGATCGTGACTGATGTACCGACCGGTCCGATGGTCGGGGTAAATTGGATGATCGACACCAGAGCCGAGCTTTGGCGTGAGATGGATAGAAGGTTTCCGACCGCATCATAGGTGTAGATGGCGGTATCCGTTGCAGGATCTATGACAGCTTTAAGTCTGCCCAACTGGTCATAGATGTAGCTGATGTCCGACGCTGCGGCTGGGGGTTCCTGAATCTCCAGAGAAAGGCCGGCATTGTACCAAACGAGAGTGAAGATTCCGAAAAACCAGGAGAATAGGAAACCAGACAGCGTGCAAAGTACGGGACGGCGAAGGGAAGCGTGCTTGGAAGCAGCTCTCACAGGAGCCATTGGAGGGTGGCCTTCTGTTTGGAAAGCGGCCAGACTCTAGCCGGTCAAAGAAACCATGTCAATGGCTATGAAACCGGCATGAATGGCGATCTTTTCGGAGGTGGCGGGCGTCCTTGCTCGGCACTGGTCAAGTTTGGAAGCTGAGGTCGTCGATGCGACTACTCCTCGCCGACGATATAAATATCATTGCCCAGCCTCAGCCGTTTCGGGTCAGGGCGCTCGCTGCCACCCAACTTGCCATCTGGCCTCAAATACTGATGAATTATGACAAGCCACTGCCCATCACGAGTACTATAGCGAATAATTTGGGAGCGCGTTCCAGGTGGTTCTCCTTTATTTTCAGGATGTTCCATTGGCTCATTGTAAAAAACCTTCCGTAAGAGAGATGGCCAGCTGCGATAAGGGCGGGGTATTGACTCCGGTTGTACAATGGTGCGTATAGTTTCTGGCGGAACACGGATTACGCTAGTAGAGGGTATATGATGCCGTATTGGGTGCTAGTTGGATTCGTTAAGCAGTACATCGAGGGACTCCTCTCCACTAGGGAGTTTGAGGAGTGGATTATAGGCCACATGCAAGATGTGCTCGATTCGGGCGATCAGCGCGCCATCGAATTGGCGGAGATGACCGATGCTCTGCTGATTGAACGGCAGGAGCGGCTCTTCACAGAGGAAGAATTACGTCCTCGGCTGGCGAGCTTGATCCGCAAACCTTTTACCATCACGGGTACTTCCAGCAGCACAACCTTCCAGCAACACGCCTTCACCCAGACTCATCACTTGCCCATCAGGTGGGTCCCAGAATCGGCTGCGGCAAGTAGATAATCTGCATCGGTATCCTTGTCAGCCTTACCTCGTTGAGGGTGATGTCAAACCACCATAGCCCTGGCATATCGAATGGAAAGCTCACCCTGCCAACAACGTTAGCGCCACGATTTGCAGGGGGCTCCAAGTTCACCGTATAGACGAACGTTGGAAGCCGATCGTTATTGGGCTTGATGGGCTGCACACCTACACGGAAGTTGCCGGGGTTCTCCCCAGTCTTCAGCATCACAACTAAGCAGAAGTCGTAGACAAAGGGGATCATCTGCTCCGGTGATCCTGGCCCTTGGGCAGTACGTGTGATGCGGTCTATTGCTCGGATGAATGAGAGGATTCCGCTCTTTTCCTCAAGGGCCTGTTCGCAAATGAAAGCGGCTTGCAAGTATGGCCCCAGCTCAAATCTACGGCTCAGATCGGTTTCCGGTGCAATCTAATCCTCCTTTTGCGTTCTTAAGATTTTGAATCCGGCAGCCCCGTGATCTCCTCAATGCTCCACGCATGATCTGTGACCCCGGCTTGAATGGCCGGGGTCACCCTCAAGGTTTGGTGAATCCGAGCGAAATTATAGTACATGAAATAAAGGGACAAAGCATGCCTGTGGTTTTCGATCTTCTAATCAAGGGTAAGGTCTTGCAATGCATGGGACCGAGAAAAAAAAGAGAAGTCCCTCTTCCCCCTCTGACCGCCCCGCGGCCCGGCCTGAGAGACGCGATTTCCTGCAACTCCCTAGGATAAGGGAAAGTGGTAAGCTATGAATGGTATGCAGGAGCGATTCAGAATCGTCACGGGCACGTGGCCCGCACTCGTCCTCATGCTGTTGTCGGCGTGCGCGCCACAAGTCATCCCCAAGGAACTGGAAGCTCAGGTCGATCGGAACGTCTCATTTCTTCAGGTCAAGCAAGCGCCCGTAGCATACAAGAATCGAATCATCGTGCTCGGGGGTGAAGTACTGTCGGTCAAGCGCGATCGTGGCAGCATCCGCATTGAGGTCCTGCAATTGCCGCTTGATGGTTCTTTCGAGCCCGCCAGGGACCGCACCAACTCCTTAGGTCGCTTCCTCGGCGTCCAAAAAGAATTTTTGGATCCCGCCATCCTCCCGGCCGGGACGCTCGTCACCATTGTCGGGAAGTCACGGGGGTCACGACCTTGCCCCTTGATGAGACCGAGTATTCCTACCCGACCCTTGCCGTGAAGCATGTCAAGATCTGGGAGCCCCAATCATCTCGGCGTTCGGGGATCTCGATTGGAATCGGTGGGGGGATTGGCGGAGGGGGAGGCTTTGGCAGTATCGGAGGGGGTATTGGGTTTTGAACAGGCCGGTTGCTGGGCTGAAGCGGGTGGGCGGGCCGTGCTACTTCTTCTTGAAGAGGTTGTCAAACGCGCGCCGAGCGTCGTCAGGGCGCGCAGACCCCGACGAGGTCTCGCGCTCCACCGTGACATGCAGCGAAAAGAACGCGCACTCGTTGCGGGCGCCCTTATTGGAGATGCGCTCCGGCACGGGCTGGGTGCACTCAAAATGGTGGCCGGGATCGAAGTGGGCGCACTGCCGGAAGGAATGGAGTTCCGACCTGCACTTGGGGCACTGGCCGAGCGAATCGGTCAGAGGCGGGAGTGGCGTGCCGCAGTCCACGCAGCGGGAGACGGTCCGGGTTTGAGGCATCGCAGGCGCGCCCGATCGGGCAGGCTCCGTGGGCTTTCCCGGC
>Ga0114945_10001191_pt1 | contig 16318 bp, 16 predicted proteins | sample OV2TP3_FD_87194 | JGI IMG/M metagenome (GOLD analysis project Ga0114945, IMG submission 87194) | Hot spring microbial communities from Beatty, Nevada to study Microbial Dark Matter (Phase II) - OV2 TP3 | ecosystem: Environmental > Aquatic > Thermal springs > Hot (42-90C) | place: USA: Beatty... | reverse complement strand
GACGGTAAGCATCCATCTAGGCAAGCTTCGAGCCGCAGATGTGGTCAGGTACGATACCCAAGGAAGGCAGACCCGGTACTGGCTCAAGCATAAACGGGAGATGAGCGATCTCCTCGAAGTCTTGAAAAAGATCGTCGAAACCTCAAGCAAGCTTCGGCGACCTGTTATTTTGACCTTTTGAGAATTCTCAAAAGGTGAAAGTACCCGGATGGACTATGTCTTCGTCGGAAGGGCGGGTCCTTGTCGACGAATACCCGACCGAGCTGAGCCTGCCAGCGAAGCAGTTGTGTCCCGGGGCCAGGATCGAAGACTCAACACCCAAAACTAAAAACTTCCTTCCGCCCGCCTCGCACCTGAGTTCTGTCGCCTATTGCCTGTTTCAGCCGGAGGCTGAGGCGCCAATCTTTGTGGCGGAGCCTACCACCTCTTGCCTATTTGGTAATTTTGCCTTATTTTACGCGGAAATAACTTCGGCTGGCTCCCCCGATCCGGCCTGCCTGCAGGTAGGTCACAGCTTTGGTTCTGCATCATAGCCGGACTGGCCCCCCAAGCCGGGAGTTCTGATGTGGACGGAGCTAATGGATTGCAAATCGTGACTCTCAGAATCCACATGCCCCTCAGAGTCGGAGTATTTCTCGTATTCGCCGTGTGGATTTCGCTCGCTAATTCGATTACTATGAAGCTAGATTGGAGAACAGGGCCAGGAGGGCTGAGAGAGTATGAGTTCAACAGATCCCCTGCCTAGCTACAAACAGCCACCTGTCGATGAAGTGGTCTGTGGGATCAGATTTGACCCACTACCGCAATTAAAGGTGCCCCATATAGGACTCCTATGGGAGAAATTTCGCCAGGAGTACCCTGTAACGCAGCATGCAATACCGATTGCCACTGACACATCTTTGCCGGTGGATGAGACGACAGGAGTTCCGTTACCAAGGATATGGTTCATCAGCAAAGCAGATAACGAGTTGGTTCAGTTTCAGTCGGACCGGCTCTATTATAATTGGCGCCGTCGTGGAGACGATTACCCTCGCTATCCGTCCATCATTGAGAAATTTGAGATCGCGAAAAGTCAATTGGACGCTTTTACGGACGAACTACAACTAGGTACAATAAAGACAGTCGAATGTGAATTGACCTACATCAACCATATTCCAAAAGGACAAGGCTGGGAAAGTATCGATGATCTTCCAAAACTGATGCAGGATTTCACGTGGCAGAAACAGAAGCATTCTTTTTTGCCTGCTCCCGCGAACGTTGCGTGGCAAACTAGATTTCCGCTGCCCGATGGTAAGGGCTGGTTGAACGTGAAACTCAACCAAGCTAAACGAAAGGTTGATAACGTTCCTCTGCTAATTTTAGAATTAGCTGCAAAAGGTCTAGGAGAAAAGACAACGGCAACAGCCCTCCGCAATTGGTTCGATTTAGCCCACGAATGGATTGTCTGTGGCTTTGCCGACTTAACAACAAAAGGAACACAAGAAACTATTTGGAAACGCGAGACATGACGGAAGAAGCTAGAGAGCAATCATTCGCACGATATTTGGCCGCAAGAAATGCCGTGGCAGCTTATGGGCTCTCAGAAAAGTTTGGGGATGAGCAGAACTTGGAGACGGCTCCAACCAGTACAGCGTCCCGGGTGGCGAATGTGATACTGATTAGCCCGTCTAGCGAGTGCATTCGGTTGGTCCAAGTAGCCGCTGGAAAAACTTACATCCTAACCTACTTGCGAGCTTCAGGTAGGGTCGATAAAACGTTCGACATTTTATCCGACGCACTCGTCACTTCAGGAGCGCTAAGCACTCAATTCACGATCGGTCAGGGCGGTAGTATGGCTACCCAACAGCCATCCATCGCAGACGAACAGAGTGTAGAGCAGGTAATCTGGCATGTACGGACAACGCTCCCTTTAACGTATAGGGTAAGACTCGCATCTCGGTTAAGTGAACTTCAAAAGGCCGTTCAAGAAGAAGAATCGGATGGCCGTGGAATCTCGGTTAGATCACTGCAACACTTTGTTGAATTTCTTGAAGCCAATCCGTCCCTCCGATGTCCTGCTATTTCAGTCACGCCCGACCGAAACATCTACGCGTCCTGGAAATCAGGATCTGACCGGGTTTTCAGTATTCATTTTTTACCCGACGGGGAAATTCGTTTTGTGATTTTTCGTCCTAACTACAAACACCCGGGTCAAACCATTCGGCTTTCGGGGACAGCAACCGTGGACGTGGTCATGAGCATCACAGCGCCTCAGGGGGTTCTAAACTGGGCGTCGGAATGAAAGGCCAAGCAATACCAGATTCTGACCACGTGGCCCGGTATTGCAGGGCCTCTACAATCGAAGACGGTGAGATTTTGCCTACCGCGTTCATGCTGCGTGAAGCCGACGAGTATCTATCGGTGAACTGGTTGGAGGAGTTAAGACGTTCTGATCGAGCCAGTCAGATTCGTGACTTGCAGGAACTCTACGCGAGGAAACTGCGAGTTGGGGCTAAGGCCCGAATTGCGATCCTCAATATCGGGATTGTCCGAAGCAAAGTCGAGCGGGACAGCCCAGACAGATGGGTACTTCGCGTATTACACGAGCCTGAACCTGATGACCCATCGCACTCGGGCATTTACGACATTCCCTATGACGATGAGATTGTGGCGGAGCTGATTGCGCAGGTCGTGCTAGAGAACCATCCGGCACGAGAGTAAAACTGGCAAGAAGGACCGCTGGGATCAGGCCCGACAACCTTGACAATCTTCGTGAACTGCAACTGGCGACGGATCTAAATTTCAGAGGGTCCTGGGCTTTCGAGTTAGGTCTCCTTTTTGGCTTGACGCACGGACTCAATTTGCCTTATTTTACGCTGAACTAACTTCGGCTGGGTCTCCCGATCCGCTCACATCTTTGATCCCGCACCATCGCCCGGACTGGCTCTCCCCAGCCAGGCTTATTTGTTGGAGCGGCAGCTTTAGCCATGAGCGAGGTAACGTAAGTGAATTGTTGAGTCGTAGAAGCCCCCCGGGCTAAACCGACACCCCATTATTAAATCCGGGAGTTATACATGCCTCTTTGCAATCCCTGTCCTGATTGTGACGGGCCTGCAATTGATTTCGGTTTTGGAGCGGGCGACGGAAAATGTTCGGCTTGCCATGGTACAGGGTCGGATTGTGTACCTCATCTTTGGGCTGGACAGATTCACGACTGCTACAACTGCGATGGGACCGGAAAATGTCCTACGTGTGACGGTAAAGGCTATCTCGATGATTATTTTTCCGGTTCAGGACGTGAAAGTGACATACACGAAACCCAAGATGGGCCGAAAGAAATCGGAACCTCCGGTTATAGTGGGGGTGGTGGTGATTACTCTGGAGGAGTTTCATCCAGCAGCTCTTCTAGTTCGTCGTGGATCTGGGGCGGAGTTTTGTGTGTTACGATCCTCTTCGGTTTCTTCAAATATCTGTCTACACCTAATTTCTCAAATTCCCGTAGAAATAGTGGTCTAGCTAACGTAGCGAGGGAAGTTTGTCCGGGTGATGAACTACGATTCAATACAGGAGAAGAAATTACCTTCAGATTTGGGGATAGACCTGGCTGTAGTGTTACTAAATTTAACCTCATAGAAGGAAAAGTACTGAGGCGTTGGATATATTCGAACGGACGGGTAGACGAAGGCGTATGGGCCTCCAATGATCCTGAATTCACTCTTCCGGAGCGTCCTGTGGCTGTCTATCTTCGGGCATTAGAGCCTTCGGTTTTCATGCTTCCCCAGCAGTATCGAGAGCAACGTCAGGAAGTTCGGCAACTCGTTCGAAAACAGCTCTGTCCAGGTACCGAAGTTCGAGTTGAACCAGGCGAGGAAGTTTTGTTCAACATTGGCAGCCAGCCCGGCTGTTATGTTCTTTTTGTACAACTCGAAATGGGAGAAGTGTTAGCTCATTGGTATTACTCCGGCACCCCACAAGATCCACCTAGCGAACCAGAGCTAGGCGGTTGGAAAGCTAGCGACCGGACCTTTAAACACCCAGAGCGGCCGGTTGCCTTATACGTGAAACCCACAAGATCCTCCGTCTTGAAGGCCCGTGCGGAGGATTGGATCACCCAGTGGTACACCGCAATTACTCCTGGATGGCATCAGATCGAACCTGGGGAGGTAGTTTGGATCTTTGACTCAGAAAATAATGGTCTTAGGTTTGTTCCTTACTCTAATCGGGCATTTTGGGAAGCACGCAGGTAAGGAGGGGAAATCGGGGTCTGGCATTGCCCTATGTGAAAGTAGAACACGACCTTAAAAATGAGGGCCCGACTCGAAAGTGGTCGAGACTTTTTGTTTACTTGACGCATACTTAGCGGTGATCTAACCTATCGTACTATCCACGCCAAACTCGTAGGAGTGTGACCACAGATGCCGGTTTTACAGTTCAAAGGGAAGACCGCGATTGAGTGTTATCACCCCTGGGTCCCGCACCAAACCCTGGAGTTCGACAGCTAGCTGTCGGAGGAGTTGGAGAAGAAAGGGTCTACCATCGGGAGTCTTTATCCCAACGAACTACGTCAGTACGCCCCCGCTCACATTCGTGCTCGTGCTCGGATTTCGTGTTCGTTTACGAACACGAGCCGCCCTTCGACTTTGCTCAGCGTGGTGAGCCCTCGGCCTGAGCTAGGGCCAAAGGGTTTGTCGAACCACAAACACGAGCAACGATTTTCTGGGCTCTTTTAGACCGGCCTGCCAACAGTGTTTTTCAACACCGTGTGAGGTTCGAACTAGCGGAACGGCTTAAACCGTTCCATTCGTTCAAAGCCTTAGAGCAGGTCGCTACGGTTTGGCTTCGATACCTCGCAAATTCACCTCTTGAGAATTCCGCATGGGGAAGAACCGTGTACGTGGATCGTGCTGGTGGAGAAGAAACATCGTGGTCCATCGTGCTCGTAAAAGCATAGGCACTGGGTAGTGACCACTTTCACGTTTTCGCAATTGCGAAAACGTGGAAACGTTCCACAGAGCCGCCGAAAGCGTCCTTGACGCCGTGCTCCTGGCAGTGCCAAAATGAACGACAAGTAGACGCTACGGAGGGGTGCTATGACTATCACTGATAGAATAGAGATCAACCCTAAAGTAATGTTGGGAAAGCCGGTCATACGGGGAACGCGGATTCCGGTCGAGTTGATCCTGCGCAAACTCAGCGAGGGAGCCGCCGAGGCCGACTTGCTCGATGCCTACCCGCGCCTTACGCGCGAGGATATTCAAGCAGCCATTGGTTATGCCGCAGACACGGTGGCACACGAGGAAACACTTATCTTGGAGCCAGCACGCAAGCGCTCAAAGCGTTAAGCAATGCGGTTCCTGGCTGATGAAAGCTGTGATTTCGGCGTTGTTGTTGCTCTCCGAACTGCTGGACACGACGTTGTGGCCATTGCTGAAGTCTCCCCGAGAGAAGAGGACGGTAGCGTCATGGAGCGCGCACTTCAGGAAGAACGAATTATGGTAACCGAAGACAAGGACTTCGGTCAGTTAGTGTATGCGAATAGGCAAGCAACGGGAGGTGTTCTTTTCCTCCGCTTTCCGGCAAAGGCACGGACCAGCATTGCCAAAACCGTTGTGGATATTGTCCGAAGACGACGCGAACGACTCAAAGGAAAGTTTACTGTCGTTCAACCAGGCCGCGTGCGGTTTAGTCGAATTCCTTAGAACTCTGCTTACGGCCCCCTGGTGCCGAGAGAAGAAAAGGCAGTCTTTAGCCCAATGAACTACGCCTGCACGTCTCCGCTCGTCGGCTTCTCGCACGCCTTGCAGCTGAGATCTTTTTTGACCGGCTTGGAGGTGGAATGCCTACCACATTTGTCTACTCCGATGGTTACTACGCGGATATCGGGGTCCATGTCTTCCCGGTAGAAAAATACCGTCTCGTCTACGAGCAGCTTAAGAGGCGCGGAATTATCCGGGGAGATGCGATCGTGCCGGAGCCGGCATCCGAGAACGATCTGCTTCTCGCCCACGATCGGGACTATGTCGACGACCTCGTGCATGCCCGTCTGACTCCGCGCACTGCCTCCTCCGAACTGCCTATCTCTAAAGCGATCATTCGGGCGTTTCTCTTAGTAGCCGGCGGGACCATACGCGCCTGTGAGGAGGCCTTACAGACGGGCTCAGCCATCAACCTGGCGGGCGGCTTCCACCACGCCTTTCCTGACCATGCCGAGGGATTCTGCTACGTCAATGACATGGCCGTTGCCATACGCAGGCTTCAGAGACAGAGAAGCGGGATTCGAGTCGCCGTCATCGACTGCGACCTCCACCAGGGGAACGGCACCGCCTTCATCTTCCGGGATGATGAGAGCGTTTACACCTTTTCCATCCACCAGCGGGACCTCTATCCGCCGAAGCAGGACAGCTCCTGGGACATTCATTTAAAAGACGGCGTTGAAGACGAGGAGTATCTCGGCCACCTGGAGAGGGCGGTCCCGGCCATTATGGAGAAGTTCAAGCCCGATTTTGTCCTCTATCAGGCCGGCGCAGACCCTTACGAAGGAGATCAGTTGGGGAACTTAAAGCTCACCATAGATGGGCTTCGAGGACGGGATGATCTGGTTTTTCGTGAGTGCAAAAAATACGGGGTGCCCGTCGCGGTCTTATTAGGCGGTGGCTATGCTGTCGACACGAACGATACCGTAACTATCCACGTCAATACCTGTCTTGCGGCGCTGGAGAGGTTTGGTTCATAGGTCATCCGCATGGCCGCTCGCTCAGATCCTCGGGTCACGGTGGCATGGCCGCTCCGTAAAGGAGCGTCATGTCACCGCCGAGGTAGCGATTGTTTAAGGGCCGGAAGCGGCGCACCCACTTTTCGATGGCAGCGTTGGGGAAACGGGCGTAGTAGGGCTCCATCCAGGCGAGCTTATCCCCGCTGAGATCACCTACCCAATCCTGGCTGCGACCGGTCTTGTGGCGGAAGAAATCAGGAGAGTTCAAAGCTTCGACAGAGCGCCGGATAAGTTGGTGCAGGACACCGTCCTTCTCGCCGTACAGGTCGATGGCATTGCGCAGCCCACTTTCAGCGATGAGGACGAGCGGCGCGATGGAGAAGACGTGATAATGGAGGGCTTTAGATTTTCGCTTAAGCTCGAGCGGAAGCGTGCCGTCTTCCTGAATCTGTCCCAAGGCTGACCGATACCCTTCAATGCCCCACTCGAACAGCTTTCGGTCATTCAGGACCACCGACGCGGCCGTGACCGACCAGGCGGCCCAGTAGAGGTGGTTGTTGCGCCGGCTTTCTCTATTGAGGCCGGTAGAGTAATCGTTTTTCACCACCGATGCCCAACGTACCATCCAACGTTCCACGCCGGCTTTCTTCTCGGTCTTCAATATGGGATCGTCCCGAACCTTCAGGTACGACGTGGCCACAGCCGCCAGACTCCACTTGCGGACAAAGCCTCCTTGCCGGGAGGCCTTACCCAAGAGCGCGTCAGCCTTAGCCCAGGAAAAGAGCCAGTCTTGCACGCATCGGGCCGCCTCGGCCCTCGGCGGTAGGCCTCGAACATAGAGGTCGCTAAATTCGCTGATGGACTTTTCGAATCGGCTGATCGGCCGAACCGCTTCGTCATAGTCCTGTTTTGCCTTTGCATCGATGATCGATGATCCCTGTCCGGCGTCAGCGTAAAAACCTTTGAACAGGAGGCTGCGGACCGGCGGCGGAGGTGTCGGGCAATCGAATCTGGTCACTGGGGCTCCGAATGCGGCCCGTCGTTCCTGAATGTCAAACGGAGGGCTCAACCTAGGAGCAGAATATGCTCCGGCGCTGGCGAGAGACAAAATCGCAACAGTGAGAGGAAGAGCATACATCTTCATCTTATCCTACCCCACCGCACCAATGCGAGAGCGCCTAAGGCCCCGAGGCCAACGAGCGGAATACCCAACCAGTAGCGTTGGCGTTCTCTTGCTTTATTCCGAAGATAGATGAGTGTCATCTGGTCGCCGGCCGTGATTTCGCTCCGGCTGGCAAGGTACTGTCTAAGGCGCTCCTGCATCTCCTCGGACATCTCGCGTGTTCCCCACCGGACCTCCTGCTGCATGGCGCGGAGGCGCCGGATCTCGCTCAGCCCCCGCTCGACGGCTTCTTGGCTATCCCGATAGGTTTCGCGCCCATCGGAAGTAAGAAAGGTGAGCTGAATGGCTGGCGCTGCCTTTTCGAGCCAGTTGAGCCAGTGATGGTCCATCCGGGGAAAGATGAGGAGCAAGAGGCCAGCCAACCCCACCGCGGTGAAAGCAGCGATGCCCACACCGGTGAGGGCGCTTGGGCCTTTAGCTTTAACCCCTCGAATGAGGGTTCGTAAACCGAGCCAGGCGCCGGCGGCCGCCATGAACACACCGAAGGTTGTCACCACGGTGGCCCCGGTGGGAAGGTCCCACGTGGCAGAGGCAACAAGACCAAGCATGCTGACGACGAAACCCAGTCCCCAGCCGAGAGCTAATCGTTTGATTATCGATTGCGTGAGGAGGGCTGCGATAGCGGCGGGGACAATGAGGTAGGAGAAGACCAGCAGGACGCCCGCGATTTGTACCGAACTGGTGACGACAAAGCCGAAGGAAGCGTAGAAAAGGAAATCCCACCAACGCACCCAACGCCCCTTGCTGCGGGCTGCCTCAGGATCAAAGGAAATCTCCAGCAGCGGCTGGCGGATCGCCCAGTGGAGCACGCCGACAATCCCATACAGAAGCGCGAGCATACCGATCTCTCTCAGGCTAACCGTAAGGATGCTTCCCACCAGGAGCTGTTTGATATGCTCACTCCCTTGTGGTGCTCGATCCACCACCAGCACAGCGACCGCCGCCGACACGGCATACACGATTCCAATGATGGCTTCCTGAGGAATAGGGGCTCGATAGGTTCGACTCATGGCGAAGAGGAGGCTCCCGCCCACTGTGAACGCCAGGGCATACCAGTAGGCCGCTTCGCTTTGGATCGGGTGGCCGGCCAGTAGCGCAACCGTGATTCCCAAAGCGGCTACCTGAGCAAGCGCCAGGTCAACAAAGATGATGCCGCGAGCCAGGACATGGAGGCCCAGGTAGACGTGGATACCCGTAAGAACTAAGCAGGCTAAAAAAGGGACCCAGAGAAATTCAATGGTGGGAGTCATCTTCTCGTTTCTGGAGTAGCCGAAAGATTCTTATCGCCCCGCCGCCGCGGCTTTTGAGAACCGCTTGATGTTGAGGTCGAAGAGGCTGAAATAATCAGAGGCCCCTGGATCTCCACCCACAGAGGGAATCAGGATCATGGCGGTGGCGCCGCTTTGCGTTGCCACTTGCTTTACCACCGATGCGTTCGAGTAAGGCTCGGCGATCAGTAGCCTGATGCCGGAATCTCGCATCTTTTGAATGAGACTAGCGAGATGGGATGGGGAGGGTGGGACTCCGGGAGTGGGCTCTACAACGCCGACTATAACGAGACCGAAGCGTTGGGCAAAATAGGGCCAGGTCTCGTGAACCGCGACCAGGCGCGTGCCCTTATAGGGAGCCACGGTGTGTAGCCAGCCCCGGAGGCGCTTGTCCAATTGGTCGAGGAATCGCTTTCTGTTGTTCTCAAAGTAAAGGCGCTCCGCAGGTGCGAGGCGTACGAGGGCTTCCAGGATTGCCGCAGTGATGGGTCGGCCATTTTGCGGATCAAGCCAGTAGTGAGTATTACCGAAGCCGTGAACGTGAGTTCCCTTATCTGCTCTGACTCTTGGAGTCTCGGCCTGGAGCAGTTGAATTCCCTTGGAGGTATCGAGATAGTGCGGGCTCTCACGAACAAAGCGCGGATCGCCCATCGTGCGCAGCGCGCGGCCGAGCCAGGGCTCATGGTCCAGGCCGATCCTCACGAGGAGAGCGGCAGCTTTGAGCTTAGCAAGTTGGCCTGGCTTGACCTCCACAGCATGGGGATCGTGGAGGGGAGGGGCCAAACTCTCCACCTGGACCCTCCCCCCGCCCACAGCTTCCACCAAGGCCTTAAGGTCCGTTGAGGTAGTGACTACAGGAAGCGGGCCGGCGCCCCAGGCGACAGCGGTCCAGAACAGGAAGAATGCAAGCCCGTAGAGCACCCGCTACTTCTTTTTGGCAAAAACAGACTTGGGAACCATGCAGTGGACCCCTTTTCGAATATCCACCACTTGGGTCACGCGACAGTCAGCCACCATGGAGGCGACGGAATAGGCCTCGTACCGATCCAAGGGCGCCATTTTTTGACTCGCCAGGAAGTCCACCGTCTCGCGAACCGCGTTGAGCATCGCTTTGTTGAGATCTTCATCGAAGCCCATCAGGATCCAGTGGGTTTTGGTCTCCATCCGCGGCCACTCGAGCTTCATGTCCTTTCGGACAATTGGCTGCATCACGAACTCACGGAAGGCGCACTCGAGCGCTGTGAGATTGACCTCACCGTTTCCCTGCCGACAGTGCGCGTCCCCAACCCAGATAAGCCCTCCCTTGAGGAGGACCGGGATAAAGATGGTGGTTCCCTCCTGGAGCTCGTTGAGGTCCATGTTGGAGCCGTTCTTCCAGGGCCTGAGCGTTGAGACCGGTGCCATGGGATCTTTAGCCCCGCCTTTGCGCGGCGAGGGGTCGTTGGGATCTATCCCGACGGCCAGAACGCCCGGGAACGGCTTAAGATCGATCATGACTCCGGGTTTAAACTCGGCTTGGCGGTTCTTCCAATCAAGATTGAAGTACTTGACGAACCCTTCGGGAAATTCGGGGGCCAGGATGCCGATGGTGGGGAACTCCTTTCCCGGAAGGTTGAAGTTGACCCCAAATGGCTTGGGCGTGATCCTTAAGATGCGAATCTCCATTACATCTCCAGGCTCGGCACCGTTGACGTAGATGGGACCGGTCACCGAGTGAGGCCCGCCGCCGGGATTGGCCTTTCGAAGGGCGACAATCTCCTCCATCGTGGTTCCTGGCTGGATCTTGTTGTGGGAGTGCATCATGGTCTCAACCGTAACGATCTCCCCGGAGTTAACAGTGAGCTTCGGAGATTCTTTGGGGTCGAGCCATCCCCACTGTGTTGTTTCCAGCGTGGCAGCAAGCTTGTGCCGCTTCGGCCCTGCCTGCGCCTTCTTTGCTTCCGCTGCTTGTAAGCCCTCTGCGGTAAGGTCTGCAACGAGCAGCAAGGTGAGAGCCCAGAGAGCTGTGACAATGAGCCTCTTTGTCATGAAAAAAGTGATCATGGTGTGCCTCCTTGTGTTTGAAAATTTACTCTATGCCTTTTCATCTTTTAGCTCCAGCCGCTTCTTTTACCGGCCCTTCCTGTTCCCAATGGCTTTGCGCAATGCTCAGGGCTCTGGGTTCCGGCAGGTTTTTAAGCTGGAAAAAGTCGCCAGCGTTTAGGCCCAGCACCCTCTCCTTTTGTTCCAGCGTCAGCTCACGGTTCTCGGCGATGTCCTTCACGGAGTAAGGGAAATGGCAATCCCAATGGCAGTAGTCGGAGGCGTAGAGCACGCTTGTGGCACCGGCGAATTCAAGCACCCGGTCGAGCCCGCTCTCTTCCGACTCGCAGCTGATGGCCAACTGCCCGCTCCGCGCGATGTCCCTTGGCATCCGCTTAAGATCAGGCATTTGCGGCGCCAGCTTCTCCACATGCTCGTCGAGCCGCTCGACCCAGCAGGGCAACCAGCTCGCGCCCCCTTCCATGAAGGCTATCCTCAATCGCGGATAGCGGTCGAAGATCCCTTCGCCGATCATATGCATCATGGCGATCATGAGCTCGAAGGGAAAGGCGGTCATATGAACATAGACATATTTGTGAAAACGGCGGCTCCCCGCCCCCATGACCCCCGAGACGCCGGGGACTCCATCATGTCCGGTCTGGGGATGAACGCTGAGCACCGTTCCTAGATCCTGTGCGACCTCGTAGATCGGATGGAAAAAGGGGTCCCCCAGGTTTCTTCCGTAAACGTTTGTCGGGAGCATCACGGACGTGGCTCCAGCTTTGGCTAGGGACTGAAGCTCTTTGACGGCGAGTTGCGGGTCCTGACAGGGAATCAAACCCACTGCCTTAAGTCGCTTGGGGTCGGCGGAGCAGTACTCAAGCAGCCAGTCGTTTACGGCGCGGCAGAGGACAGCGGCCAGCTCTCCGCTCATGAGGCCGTTCACGGTGAGGGCGATCTGCGTGCCGAAAATGATCGCCACATCGATTCCTTCAAGGTCCATGTCCTTGAGACGCTCCACCGGATCGGTCATGCCCGGCCGGCCCTTGCGCGCCTTCTCGGTAAAGGGTCCGGTGACGCCGGGCCCGGGCCCTTGAGTCATCGGCCAGATCCTTCCCTCCAGAAAGGTCCGCGTGTGGCCTAGATCGTCTTTGATCCGACGCGGAGCCCAAGGGCGCCACTTCTCCGGCATGCGCGGCGCGAGGTCAACATCGCCCTCGTTCACATGTCCATCGGCGTCTACAACTACGATATCGTCAAGGCTCTGTGCCATGGTTCCCTCCTCGAGCGGCGCTGGATTTCATTTGCGCTCCGATCTGGGCACGCTCAGCAGCTCTGTTAAACCACAACATACGGGTGCTGGCAAGGTGACACGGTTTTGCTTTTTTCATTGAGCCTTTCGATTCGCCTCCGTCGCCGCCCGGAGATAGTCCGGGAGGCGGGTCTTCTCATCTACGAGAGCCGACTCGATCTGTTTTCTGGTAAGGCCGCTTGCCTGCATCAGGTTGGCTCCCCGGAGGTTGGACCCTTCGAGATTGGTTTCGCTCAAAACGGCTCCTTCCATTTGGGCTTCTTCTAGGTTCGCTTCGCGCAGGTTCGCGCCGCTTAAGTCAACCCCCCTTAGGTTCGCCCTTTTAAGGATAGCCCACTGGAGGTCAGTCTCGAAAAGGAAGGCCTCTTGGAGATCTGCCCATGTGAGATCAGCCCCTCTCAAGTTGGCCTGGAAGAGGTAAGCCCCCTGCAAATGGGCCCCGGACAAGTCCGCGGCAGCTAAGAAGGCACGATACGCGTCCGCGAATCTCAAGTTACTCCCTTTGAGGCGCGCCCTCTTGATCAATGCAATGTCTTCTTTCCTTTGGCCCACGAAGTTGGGAGGCTTTATTGAGATATCGACCTCCCTTAGATCGGCAAATGGGCTATAGCCGAGCAGGATGAAGAAGCGCGGCACCCAGATCTTGGGGTCGGTGACCTTGAGGTTTGACATCAGAGAGGAGTTTGGTGGCGCGCTGGAGGCAAAATCAGGGTGGATGCCATGGATGGTTCCAAAGGAGAGAAGGTATAGGACGGCGAAGAGTGCGAGGAAAAAGAGACCACGCTTGTAGGTCCTTTTGTCTCTAAAGGCGTTTCGCCAAAAGAAAGGTTTTGTCTCTTCACCGCGAAGCGTGGAAGCCGCAAGGCCGTGAAGCGCCACCGCTCCCCATATGGAAGCGCTAAGCAGCACAATCAGGAGGATCGTTCCCAAGGAGTCATGTCGGCGAAGATATCTCGCCCAAAAAAGAAGTATGGTGGCTGGGCCAAGCCACCAGGCAATGAAGATGGAGATTCCCGTCTGCAAGCGCGAGAGTCGAGGGCGATAGGCTCTCAGCCGCAAGAAATAGGCAGATACGAGCCCGTTCAATAACCAAGGGTAGGCCTTCTTTTCCAGCGACCTTCCGTCAGGGAATATGGCCGGGAGGTCGGCGAGGGCATCCCACAGGCGCTGGAGGTTGAGATGAAGGTAGAGGTAGAAACCGAGCAGGAAAAGCGGCGCAGTCAGGTAGAACGCTACAATCGGGACCGGGGCTCCGACAATGGGAAGAGGCGATGAGGAGGAATTGGTGAGGAGCAGGGCGTCCGTGGTGGTTCCGATGGTTAACCAACCGTAAATGCACACCACTAGCAAGGAGAAGAAGAGATTCCCGGTATGCTTCGATGCCTCCTCGATATTCTTAAGATCGCCAAAGACCTTGATCTCATCGGGCAGTTTGGCACCGCAGACGTTGGTTCCACCGAGTTGGCCGGCCGAGAGCCCCTTCACCCCCTTGAAATCCGCATCTTGGAGATCGGCATCCCTGAGTTTGGCGCCCAAGAGATTAGCTTGTTGGAAATTGACCTTGCGAAAATCGGCGCCTCGGAGGTTTGCCCATCTTAGGTCGGCATCTTGAAGGTTGGCCTCGAGGAGAAAGGCATCCTGCAAGTTGACTTCCTGAAGGACGGCTTTGGCGAGGTTTACGCCTTGAAGTGAACTCCCGCTGAGGTCGGAGCCCGTCAAGTCAATACCGGAGAGGTCAGCCTGAGGAAGCGTGCTGCAGGGGAAGAACCGTTCGCCCTTCTCGTATCTGCTAAGTAGCTCTTGTGCGTTTCTTGGCGGCCGATAGCTCTCAGGCGATTCCCTCATGTCGAGTTAGCGGAAGTCTAGGTGGGGCTGAGGAAGGTGTCAAGGCCTCCTGAGGCCTTGCGGACAGTTGACCCAAGGTGTCTAATCGGTTATTCAAGCAAAGGTGGTCGAGACTGTTCTACAGAGTTGCGTGCGGGGAAAGGCACTGACGAAAGCAGAAGCCCTTGCACTCTCGGGCGTGCGTGGGGAGGAGCTTGCCGTTCTCCTTGCGGCCGCCTCTGAATTGCGTGACCGTCATAAAGGCAAGACCATTACTTTTTCTCCCAAAGTCTTCGTTCCGCTGACCAACTTATGTCGGGATTTCTGCGGCTACTGCACCTTTCGCAAGGCCCCGCAGCAGCCGGGTGCCAAGACCATGACTCTGGATGAGGTTCTGCGAGTGGCGCGTCAGGGAGAGCTGCTCGGATGCGCTGAGGTTCTCTTTAGTCTTGGTGATAAACCCGAGGCGATCTATCCCGAAATGAGGGGCTTTCTCGAACAGATGGGTTTCAGGCGCACGCTCGACTATCTCTACGAAGCCTGCAGGACGGTGCTGCAAGAGACGGGGCTGCTGCCGCACTCAAACCCCGGGCTTATGGGAAGAGGAGATTTGGCGAGGCTCAAAGAGGTCAATGTCAGCCTCGGCCTGATGCTTGAGAATATCAGCGAGCGGCTCCTGCTTCCTTCGGGTCCCCATTTTGACGCCCCGGACAAGCGGCCGTCTTATCGTCTTAGGACGATCGAAGAGGCTGGGAAGCTCCGCATCCCCTTCACCACCGGCATCCTCGTCGGGATCGGCGAAAGGTGGGAGGAAAGAATCGACTCTCTCTTTGCCATCCGCGATCTGCATCGACGTTACGGTCATATTCAGGAGGTAATTGTCCAGAACTTTCGCCCCAAGCCAGAGATTCCTATGCGGGATCATCCGGAACCGTCCCTTGAGGAGATGTTAAAGACCATCGCCCTGGCTCGCCTGATCCTTGGCGGGGAGATGAATATCCAGGCGCCTCCCAATCTGACTCCCGAAAGCTATCCACTCTATCTCCATGCGGGAATCAACGATTGGGGGGGGATCTCTCCGCTTACCCCGGACTATATCAATCCGGAAGCGTCCTGGCCGGCGTTGACGAGCCTCAAGCAAAAAACCGCCGGGGCAGGTTTTGAGCTGAAGGCGCGGCTTCCTGTCTATCCGGAGTTTATTTTTCAGGCGGAAAAATTTCTCCCGTCTTCACTGCTGCCCTATTTAGAGAGGCTATGCGGTCCCGATGGTCTGCTTAAGAGCGAGATCTCTCCAGTGCCGGTGGCTGCTGAGAATCTAAAATCACAAATTGGGTAATGGATAGTGGTCGTTCTTAGTGGAGGTACCGGCGGTGCAAAGCTCATCCAAGGTTTAAGCCAGGAGGTTAAGCCGGAAGATCTGGTTGTTGTCTGCAACACCGCGGACGATTTTATCCACTATGGCCTCTATATCTCTCCGGATATCGATACGATCACCTATACTCTGGCCGGCATAGAGGATGCGGAAAAGGGTTGGGGGATCAGAGATGACACCTTTGTGGTCCTGGAAGGGTTGGAAAGATACGGAGGGGAGACCTGGTTCAAGCTGGGGGATAGGGATCTGGCGACCCACATCAATCGGTCGAGGCTTTTGCGGCAGGGATGGACGCTCTCCCAGGTGACGGAGCACATCCGAAAGAGCCTCGGCGTGAAAGCCGCGATCAGGCCGATGTCTGATGATCGAGTGGAGACGCGCATCGTGACGCCGAGAGGCGAGATCTCTTTCCAGGAATATTTTGTAAAGGGACGTTGGGCAGATGAGGTCAAAGGCGTCTTTCTTCGCGGCGTGGAAGAGAGCCGGCCGGTTGCAGGTGTGGTCGAATCGATCCACGAAGCCCGGGCAGTCATTCTCTGCCCGAGCAATCCTGTTAGCAGTATAGGCCCCATCCTGGCTGTGCCGGGGATTAGGGAGGCCCTGAGAGAGACTAAGGCCCCTGTGGTGGCTGTCAGTCCGATTGTTG
>Ga0114945_10001189_pt1 | contig 16319 bp, 11 predicted proteins | sample OV2TP3_FD_87194 | JGI IMG/M metagenome (GOLD analysis project Ga0114945, IMG submission 87194) | Hot spring microbial communities from Beatty, Nevada to study Microbial Dark Matter (Phase II) - OV2 TP3 | ecosystem: Environmental > Aquatic > Thermal springs > Hot (42-90C) | place: USA: Beatty... | reverse complement strand
TTGGCAGTCTTAGTGCCAAGAATGTTTATGAAGCTGAATGCCAGAATGCTTGCTAACATGCTTATTGACAGAATTACAAAACCAAGCTTTTTGTTTTCCATTTGTACCTATCTTATGTAAGTTTATATATATAAATTTATGGCTTAAATTGATTTGGAAAAGATATGCTTATATACCAAAATAATCATTTGTGGTATTTAAATATTTTGCTTTGAATTACTGGAAAGTAGTATAAGAATTCTTATTATTACGCAAAACACTTAAATTTCTTACATTTAGCTTTTAAATATATGAGCATTAACCCAAAAGCCGAAACTATCACTCCCATATAATCCCAAATAGTATTTTTGTATTTTAGCTCTATAATTCCATTGCCGTAAATCAGCATTATATATGGTGATGCTCTGTAAATTTTTGTAGGTTGTCCATTTAAATAAGCATTCCAGTTTGGAAATTCGGAAATTTTTATCAAAATTGGAACAGGCTTATTGGAATCAACTTTAAATTTTATGTATTCCTGAGTTTTAGAGATATTTAAGATTTTCACCTTTTCGCCGCCCCTCCCTTCATATTCTGGAACTTCCTCATTGACAAAAACTTTGGATACATTTTCTGAAGAAAACCACTCCCTAACTGCTTTATACCAACTGTCTTTCACGGTTTTGGGCTTATAATTTAAAACTTCTATTAGTGAAGAGTTTGAAATTCTGTAAAGACTGTAATTTACTCCGTTATGCACAACAATATTTTCCTTAACCAGCTCTTTATATGGATACCAAACATCATTTGGAGTAATCAGATAATTTATCCCTAACAATGAAACCTGATTCTGTATAATCTTGGCTGAGGCACTCTTGGAGATATTTTTCACAGAGTGTTCTGATTCATAAGGGTAATGTGTATCGTTGCGAATTGATTTATATAAATCAATTAAAATAAAAGCGTTTAGGCTTGATTCAGAATATGGACCTTTAACAACAATGTTTTTTGATTTCATTGGAATTATAGTGTCCCTTGTACTGCCGTATTCTGGAGATTCTGGAGGTCCAATAATCAATACCCTTCCATCTAATTTTTCCATGTCGCCTATACTCAGCTCATTTTTTATTCTGAAGTGTATAGAGCTATAATTAAGTATAACAAGCGAACAAAAAATTATTATCAAAATTAAAAAATTTGATTTTTTTTTGATAAAATTGATAATAAAGACCGGAATTAGCAATAGAAAATATATGTTAAACCTATAGAGGTGTATTGGCATCCTTGTGGCATATGCAATTATATAAAATATAAAAAATAAAAACATGCCCATCGTCAAAACCCTTAATTCTTTATTTTTATAGGAACAAAAAATAATAAAGATTAAAAGGAAATAGAGTAAAATATTCTCCAATTGCAGATTTAATCTAGAATTAAGGAAGAATACCTTTGTATAATTTATTTTGAGCAATAATGGTACAGTCCAAAAACCGCCTAATACAAAACTTAAAACAAGATGCTTTGCAAAAAAAATTAACCTAGACCTGCTGAATTTATTAACTAAAAATGAAAGAGTAAAAATTAATCCAGCCACTGCAGTAAATATGTGCGATAAGATAAGAAAAGACATTAATAATGAAGGGACAATATATGATTTTTTTTCAACAGACCTTTTGAGATTTCCCAAATAAAAAAATAAGATTGGAATTGAAAGAAATTTTGGAGCCATTCCAGCATTAAAAAGAGATATTATATCACCGCCAGGCGCATGCCTTCCCAGAATGAACAATAAGGCAAACATACCCAACATTATTAAGCTTGATTTGAATTTATCGAACCGAAAACTCCTTGCGAAATAATAAAATGAGAAGGGTGCGGCAATAATAGATATACTTGTTACTATCTTAAAAGACAAATCCAAAGGCACTATATAACTAAGCAGTATTGTTAGAATTGTATGTAACGGCTGATAGAACTGATTCTGTGGAAACCCAAAATAATGAAAAGGATTCCATCCTATTAATCTGGGGAAGAGATACTCATTTGTGTACCAAGCAGAAAAATAATGAGCAGCAGCATCTGTTGTATCCAATGTATTATAAACTATGTATGGTATAATCAGAAATATTAAACTGAATAAAAATATTGGCACTATAAAATATAAAAAAATTTTTTGTTTTTTCAAATATTCATTCATTTTAGTTCAATTTCAAATACATCAAGATAATTAGCACAAATAATGTAGCCATAATCAGAAACTTATATGTGAAATTTCTTTTAAACTCACGGCATTCCAAGTACAAAAGATACAATAAAATAAGAAAGATTACTATATTCGCTAATGAATAATGATATAAGTATTCTAGTTTCATTTCAAAATTCATTTCAAAAAAATATGCGATAAAAAAGGAATAAAAGCTGATAAAACAACTGCCATATACCAAAAGCATAAATTGTTCCATCCATATTTTTTCCTTTCCAGTTCGGTGTACATAATATAAACAAAAAGCGGGGATAATTTTGCTAAATAATCAAACTGAATGCTAAAAAATAATTCTGAGATATATGTCAGGAATAAAATACACCAAATAGTCAGTAATAAAATCTTGAATTTCTTGCTCATCTATAAAGTTACATATTCATTGGTATTAAAACTTTACTTTTGCAAGGCTCGATTGCAAGTTAACTCGTAAATATAAAGATTTAAGGGGCTTTAGCGAGAATGAACTCAAGCATTTCCAATTGGAAGATCTCAATATATGCGAAAAGGCATAAAGATTTAAAAACAACAGAAAATAACATCTTGCTAAGACTTAAGAATGAAAACACCAAAAAAAAAACTTTACATCACTACTGCAATCGCATATCCCAACTCTGCGCCTCATCTAGGCCATGCTCTTGAAATAATACAAGCTGATGTAGTTGCACGTTATCACAGACTTTTAGAAGAAGATGTTCATTTCCAAACTGGGACAGATGAACACGGATTAAAGAACTGGCAAAGTGCGCAAAAGGAAGGAAAGGATATTATAGAATTTCTTGATCATAACGTATCTATATTTAAGGATCTATACAAAAAATTGAATATTTCTTATGATTATTTTATAAGAACAACAGATAAGAAAATCCACTATCCCGGCGCAATCAAGCTCTGGAATGAGTTAGTTAAAAGCGGCGATATATACAAAAAAAACTACAGGGGATTGTATTGCACTGGGTGCGAAGCATTTAAAACAGAAAGAGAGCTAGAAACTGGAAAATGCCCCAATCACCCAACTAATGATATAGAAATTGTTGAGGAGGAAAATTATTTTTTCAGACTTTCAAAATATAGAGAAAACATTGCAAATAAAATACAATCAGACGAATTCAAAATAATTCCTGATATAAGAAAAAATGAGATACTATCTTTCTTAAAGATTGCTGAAGACATCAGCTTTTCAAGGCCAAAAACATCATTGCCTTGGGGCATCCCTGTCCCCGGCGATGAAACGCAAAATATGTATGTATGGTGTGATGCACTTTCGAATTATATCACAGGCGCAGGGTATGGAAGGGACGAGCAGCTCTTTAAGGCATTATGGCCTGCTGATATTCAAATTATTGGTAAGGATATAATTAGGTTTCATGCGGCATTTTGGCCGGCAATGCTGATTTCTGCAAAAATTGCTTTGCCTAAGCAGCTGTTTGTGCACGGCTTCATCCTGTCCAAAGGCGCTAAAATGGCAAAATCTACTGGTAATGTTATTGAGCCATTCGAGCAGATTGATAAGTTTGGAGTTGAACCATTTAGGTTCTATTTAATCGGAGTAATGCCTATAAGCGCTGATGGAGAATACGCTGAAGATTTGCTTATTGAGAGGGTCAATAAAGAATTACTAGCAAATCTCGGAAATTTCTGCTATCGTGTCTTGAGTTTCTTGAACAAAAATTTTGACGGCAAGATTAAAGGGATAGACAAAAACAATGTTATAATTAATGAAATAGGCAAAAAAATTGAAGAGATCAAGAAACATTATGAAAATTATGATTTGAACACAGCTTTGAACGAGATTCTTGCAGTGTCTGCCATTGGGAACAAATATTTCCAGGACAATGAGCCTTGGAAAGCTATTAAGGAGAACAAAGAAAAAACGCATAAGGTTTTAGGATTAGCAGTTAATATAGTCAAGAATTTAAGCGTTTTAATTGAGCCACTTCTACCTGAATTCTCATCCAAACTGCAACAACAATTAAATTTATCAAATCTTAAATGGAAAGATATTGATTTCAAGTTAAAGAACCATAAGTTAGGAAAAGAAGAGATTTTGATATCTAAAATAGAAGAAAAAGAGAAAATAAATAAAATATCAAAAGAACATTCTAAAGAAGATACAAAAAAACAATTTCCATTAAACCTGAAAGTCGCTAAAATAGTCGATGTCCAGAATCACCCAAATGCAGATAAATTATATATTTTGCAAATTGATTTAGGAGCAGAAAAAAGACAATTGGTTGCAGGACTGAAAGGACATTATTCAAGTGATGAATTAAAGAATAAAAAAATAATCGTCATTACAAATTTAAAGTATGCAAAATTAAGAGGCATAGAAAGCCAAGGAATGCTTCTTGCAGGTGACGATGGCCAACGAGTTGGTGTTTTGATGGTTGACAAATCAAATGCAGGAGATAAAGTTTATCCTGAAGGTTATGAAAACTCAACAAAAGAATTGACTTATGACGAATTTGCGAAATTAACCATTTCAGTTAAAAATAATCATGCTTTTTTCGAAGGAAAAGAGTTAGGGACAGATAAAGAGCTTGTTAGAGTTGAGAAGGTAAAAGACGGGGCGAGGGTAACATAATTGTAAGTGCTTCACTTAAACCCTGTTTCTTCTCTCTCCACCAAAGAAAATGGAGTTTGATCGTATAAGACCTTTAAACCATCGCTGCCAATACTGACTGGATAAACGTCCAAGCTATGATCCTGGCCGCGCATTTTTGCTATTGTTAGAACTCTCTCAAAATAAGAACCTTTCCTTATTCTTGAAATCAAAATAATGCCTTCAAAAACAAAATCCATCATGTCGTAAGTTAGTCGATCAAAATCAGTCACATACCGTTCAGACACAACTAGAAATGTTACCCCGGCTTTTTTCATTTGCTGAATAAATGTAAGTACCTGCCTCCTGAATTCCAATTTATTACCATCTAATCTCGGATAAAGGTACTCAAAAAAGATTAGCGAGTCCAGAGCAACTCTTTTCACATTATATTTTTTTATTCCATCCAAAAGTCCTTTGACTGAAGCTATGCCACCTTTTAGCGTGGCAATTGGCTTTTGCACTATGAAAATTTTGCTTCTGTCTTCCATAGAGTGGATATCCATTCCAAGATTTTTTCCGCTCTGATGCAAAACTTCTAGACTTTCTTCAGTCGTAATAAAAATTCCGTTTTCGTTATAGTCCTTAGCGCCATAATATACAAACTCCAGAGCGAACAAGGTTTTACCTGTTCCTGGTGCGCCCGTTATCAAGACAGAAGAATTCCTTCTTAAGCCCCCTTTTAATACATGATCTAATCCTGGAATACCAGTTTTAATGAGCTCAACAGCCAAAATTTCACCCTTTTTCATGATTTTAGCATATACTAATATAAAAGGCTTATGTTTTTGTAAATTTCTTGCAAATTGAAGCACACTCCTATAGCAGAAATTAATACGAAAAGTTTATATTCAAAGGAATAGAATTCCAAGTACAAAAAAAAGTGGCGCATATGTTGGAAGTTAAAGAAACTATTAGAAAAGAGGTCAAGAATTTAAAAGACTACTTGCTCCTTGTAGTGGTAGATGCTAAATCTTATCAGAAGACGTCGATTGACGTAGTAAAGGCCCTTGTTTCAGAGCAAAACATCCCAGGAGTCTACGTAACTCTAAATAAGCCATGTGATATACTTCAAAGGAATTTTACTGCTAGTGGTATTGATATAAGACTCGTTATATACATAGACTGCACCTCAAGAACAGAAGGCTCAAAAAAGGCCAATAATTGCCTTTACATCGGAAGCCCTGAAAAATTGAGTGACATGTCTATCGCAATTGACCAAGCAGTTAAAGCACTGCAAACAGATGAGAAATTTGTCATTTTTGATTCGCTAAACACGTTATCCATCTTTAATAAGCCAGCTACTGTGGCAAGGTTTATTCACTTCCTAACAGGCAAGATAAGGGAATGGAAGGTTAAGGGCATAATTATAACCCTTGAAAAAGAAACTGATCCAGCATTATTGGACGAGTTAACGCAATTTTCTGACGCCAGAGCAGACATAGGAGGTGTTTAAAATGGTTCATCTAATCTTGGTAAGTGCAACTTCTGTAATATTCGGGGTTGCTTCTCTTTTTTTGATTTCAAAGGCAAGAAATCGACTAAGCGTGGGTTCAATAAGGCGATATTTAGATAATTTTGCAATCTGTTTAGCCTTTATAGTAATTTTTTCAGTATGGCAAACTGCTAGAACCATCTTTGGTATAGATATAAATGTTGAAGGGCTTACCACTTACCCAGAATATGTATTTGTTATTTTCGCATATATCGCTTTTATCATAGCTTCTTACAGAGTACTTAAGATAAGCGAAGAATTTGGTTTCAAGGAAGATGGAAAAAGAATAGCGCAAATAATAAAAGAAAAGCCGCTTAAGAAGGAGGTAAAATCAAAAAGTTAGAAAAATGCATTTGAAATCGCAAGTCAGTGTAGAATATATGCTTGTTATGGGGTTTGCAGTAGTAATGACAATACCTCTATTGCTCATCTACTATTCCTACTCTTCAGATTCAAGCGATTCTGTAGCAACAAACCAGGCACTGCAGATTGCAAGAAAAATTGTGGATGCTTCAGAATCAGTATATTACCTAGGAAAGCCTTCCCAAACAACTTTAAAGCTTAATTTTCCAGAGCGCATAGATTCAATCAATTTATCAAACAAGGAGGTAGTATTTAAGATAAAGACAAAAACAGGCATAGCAGAAATCGTGCAGATATCCCCAGTCAACATAAGTGGTAGCTTGCCAACAAGCCAGGGATTACACATCATAACCATAAAAGCTGAAGATGGTTATGTTCAAATAACATCAAATTAAAAGATAAAATAAAGAGGTGTTGGATGGATTCTAAGGCACAGATTAGTGCTGAATTTTTTATATTTGTAGGTTTGGCTTTCTTGATAGCTATAGCTTTTGAGTTGATTGCTGTTAACCAGCTCACAGAGTTTAGACTGCAAAAAGAAAATGAAGCTGTCAAAGATCTTGCGCTTAAGTTGCAAAGGGAATTGCTTATTGCTGCTTCTGTTGAAGATGGTTATGTAAGGGTTTTTGACATCCCTAATCAACTCGAAAGCATCAATTATTCTCTAACAACATTAAATTCATCAATAACTGTGCAATCAAAAAATAGCTTATATATAATATCGATACCGACGTCATTTGGAAATATATCTAAAGGCGTAAACAGGATCAATAAGACTGGAGGTGTTATATATATCAACTAAAGGTCAAGCGTGGTATATGGATTTTGCAATAGCATTACTGATTTTTGTCGTTACTTTAGCGGTTTACTTTAATTATGCAAACAACTTTCAAAAACAGGAGAAGGGGGACATAGATTATATGATCAACGAAGCAACAGCTATCTCGTCTTCTTTGGCTTTAGGAGGCTATCCAAATGATTGGGATAATACATCTGTTATAAGGATAGGAATATCTAACGAACAAAAATTAAATTCTTCAAAATTAAAAAATTTCAAGAAGCTTGATTATGCGATAACAAAAAGGAAATTTGCCACAACTTATGACTATTTTGTTTTTTTTGTAAATAATAAAGGTGAAGTTTTGAACATAAATGGCATTTGTGGCGTAGGCTACCCGCTTATTAATGTTAGTTATAATATAAAAAGTGCATATTACTACTCTGCTGAAGATGACTCATTCCTTAAGGATTTCATTAACGAATCCTTTAACGCAGATATTTATTTTGGAGACAACCCTAGCGACGAAGATGATATTGACAGTCTTAAAAGCAACATAACAAAGTACAATTTCTTGATCATGGAACATCCCTTGCTGCCTACTTCAGCTTATAATGACATCAAAGATGAAATCAATAATTTTACATCAACTGGCGGTCTACTAATGATTAGCGGTGAACTTACAACAGCACAAGGAAAAGATCTTGTTGGGGTTGATTTTTACAAAAAAGCTGGCCAATCAACCAGTGACAGAAACTCCACAGTTAACAGCACTGATCCTTATTTATCAGTTAATATCGGGCAGAGCATTGTTTTTGCTCAAGCATATTATGTCGAAAATAAATCAGAATCTCTTGAATTCAAGCAAATAGCATCTTTCAATTTGGATCAAAAGAATGCAATTTCAAAATGGAAATATGGTAATGGCTCAGTTTACTTCTTTAGCGATTTTGATATTACGGCTTTTGATGGTAATTTTGTAGAAGCTGTGGAAGACACCATTAAGGGATTTATTGCAGGTACCTGCAGTCCGGTTAACATAAGCATAGCTATAACTCCAAAAAAACTTGTTAAGACTGAGCGCTATCTAAATTATAATTCAGATATCATTAAAATGATAGTTTACCTGTGGCAATGAAGAAAGCAATATTTTTTACAATTGACAGCTTGCTTGCATCAGGAATTATAGTCATAGCTATAATACTTGTTGCAAATTTTTATCTTGTAGAGCAACAAAAAGTAAACGTCAAATTTTCATCACAAGATCTTGTCAGGGTTTTTTCTTCAACAAGAATAGTAGAAATTAATAACGAATATGTAAAAAATCTTACTGCGTCAGGTGAAATAATAAACATTAACAATACTGTTTTGGAACAAATTGGAGAGTTTTGGGCAAATGGCAAGACAGGGTTGGCACTTAATCTCACGAAAAATCTTACAGAAATTGTTGTGCCATCCTATTACGGATTTAGCGTCCTGGTGAATGACGAGGAAATTTATTCAAGAAGCCTTCCTCTTAACAGGGTTCTAGTTTCTTCAAGGAAGATAATAAGCGGAATAGCCAAAGCAAAACCGACACAGGGATTTACAGCACGGGTTTTATTGAGCGGGATCAAGAGCAAGAGAACAAGTGCTTACGTTTATTTCGGAGGATATGAAGGTGATGGAAATCTTACAAAAAAATTAATTTTGCCCAATGATGTCATATCATTCAACAGTTCATATGTTGAAGTTTCTGCTGGCGGGAACTTTGACCTTTACATCAACAACATCTTTTCTGGAACCTACGCAAAAGGCTCTGCTGGAGGAGGCAATATGCTTGCTGACAAGTGGAACATAAGCAACGTATACCTAAGCAATTTTAGGGTTGGAGAGAATAATGTAAGCATAAATTTCACATCAGGAGAAAGCTATATATCAGGTGGATTTTTAAAAGTGACTTATATTACATCTTCCTATAATGACACCCAAACCTTAGGATATGAAAAATATTTGTTTCCAGGCATTGATGGCATCATCAACCTTTATTCCTCCATTTATCCGCCAGAAGAACCTATTCATATGAACATTACTCTTCACTTCTTGAGTGAGTATCAAGTATATTTAACAATAGGTAACACAACAGTATTTGAATCAAATCCCTCCCAATCAGAGCAAACAGTAGTTATAAACAATTCGAATATTTCTGGCAATCTAAATTATGCCTTACTCGGCAAAAAAACTGTTCCTATTAGGCTTGGCTTAAAAAGTGCAAATATTACTGTGCTTGGCAAAATTTCTGACTCTGTCCTGATTACAGACAGGACAGGCAGCATGTCATCTTGCGATGTTACAATTGCTTGTGGCACACCAGGCATTTGTGACACAAATCCTAGCGGAGGCTGTCACCAAAGAAGAGATAAGGTTGCAATTAGCTCGGATAAGCAGTTCATCAACACGATTTTAAGTGCACAGGGCAATAGAGTTGGTTTGGTGGGTTATGGCCAAAGAGCCAATCCTGTCTGCGATTTTCATGATGTTGACAACGATAATATTTCCTTAACAAGAAGGGTTGATGATTATTTTAATGAAGATTGCGGATGGACATGTATATCATGCGGAATTGTAGGAGCAACCCAGCTAATAAAAGAGAATGAAGCGTTATATGAATTCAATGAAACATTTGATATTGACAAAACACAATACCATGTTGGTGACTCCGGTCCTGTTTCTGTTAAAGAAACTTTAAACGTTGAAATTGACAAATCAAAATTCCTAAAATCAAGATTAACAATATTCGGCAAAAATGTGGATACCCAAAGCGGCTACAGAAGCTGTGTATTTTTTAATGGAAATTATCTCGGAAGAATGTGCATAGCACGCCAGACTGACAGCGGGGGGTGGCATACATGCTCATATCCGCTTAAGCCTGAATGGTTCGTTTCGGGAGTGTATTCTGGCAATTCCTGGATTCAAACAACTCAGGCTGATTTTGAAGCAGGAACTTTAAGCAATGTGGATACAACATCAAGTCCAGGGGATGTCAAGATCGGCAATGGATCATCTGGCTTGATGCAGTTATTTTATGATGATTTTGATGACAACGATATTAGCGAATACAGCAATATCAATGGAAATTGGAATACAGTAGCTGAAACAGGAAAAGGATTTGTATTAAGGCAAACATCTAATGTCAACACCATAATATACCAGCCGATACTTAATTTTGATGGAAGCCATATTGTAAAAGCGATTATGTGGAATGAGGACAATGATGCAGCTGGTGTTGCTTTCAGGTTAAATACCGCTGATGCTGATAATTTCTACAGTTGCTCTGCAACATCAGACAATGGCTTCAGCGCAGGCATTTGGAGGCATAACAATGATATAAGCGGCACTCCTACAAGCAACCTGGCAGGAACTTCATGGAATTATGTAAGGAGCAGGTGGTATAATATCACAATTAACATTAACGAGACTGCAAATACAATCAGGTGCACTTGGAGTAGTGCAGAAGCAGGAATAGAGCTTGATGTTACTTCTGCCGACGATGATGTTCGCCAATCTGGATCTGTGGGATTTTGGCTGTCCGATGAAGACAATTTCAAGGCTGACTTATTGTCAGTATGGGAAAGCATGGATCTTGGCACTAACAAGGGCACTATTTTATCACAAGTTTTCGATGCTGGGATTTCTGCAAACTGGGACATCATAAATTGGACGGAGGTGGTTCCAGCCAATGCAAATATTACATTGCAAGTCAGGACAGGCTATACACCAGCACCAGATTCAAGCTGGGATAATCTTAATTGGACTGACCAGTCATACAATATCTCAAAAGGGAGTAAGGTTACACAAGAGGCTGGAAGATACATCCAGTGGCTTGCCACCCTCCAAAGCAAGAATGTTACTCTCTACAATCCAAACATAAGCGACGTAACAATAAATTATTCAGGCTATTATGGCAGTAACAATGTTACAATAACAGGAGCAAACACAAATGATTGCTTTGGAACAGCTGGCGACCAAGATGATTGGGATTTCAAGGACGTCAAATTAATCGCCTGGCAATCTACTGATCCTTCCAATCTCATTTACGGGGTATACTCTGCTGAAACAACAATTGATGATGGTCAAGAATCTGCAACAGTTTCTTTGAACATTAATGTTGATAAATCCAAAATGAGATCCTCATATCTCGAGTTCGAGGCCATTGATGTTAATCCAAGCTACTATGATTGTGCTTATGTAAACGGGAACTATATCGGGAGGGTTGATTATCAAAAATGGTCAGGCACAAATGAATGGCAAAGGATACTTTTTGATGTGCCGACAATCTATGTTAATAATGGCCAAAATAATGTTACTATAAGAAGCGGCACTACAGACGGATGTGAAAGAACCTCCGGCGATAATGACTTGTGGCGCTTTAGGAATCTCAACTTAAGCGTGCGATGGACAGATGAGCCTGTCAGCTATGACAGATTTAAATCTATGCTGGTGATGAGCGACGGCGGAGCAAATACAAAGATCGGAGACTGTGCCGACTGTGATCCTGCAGGAGCAAGGGCCGAGACTATTCAAAAAGCGTGCGACGCCCATGATTTGTACGGCATCAGCATTTATACTGTTGCCTTTGGAAATGTAGGGCAGACCGCCATTAACACATTAAACCAGACAGCATGTTGTGATGATTGTTCGCACTTTTATACAAGCAATGATGCAGACGAGTTGCTTGATATCTACACCCAAATTGCCCAGTCAATAGGAAACATAACTTTTCAAGCACAGTCTGTTAATATCAGTGCTGGAAATTTGGTAAGAACCGCATTATATCCCGATTCTTTCATTGCCTTCAACTATTCAATGCCAGAATTCGAGTTCAACAAAGTTCCACTAGGCTTTGAAACTGATAGGTTTGGCAATAACGTATCTTCTGGAATTTTGACATTATATCCAAACACGTCTGTTTTAGACGCAAAGGTTACTTCTTATTCTGGAAACAAATGGACCGATAACATGGTCGTTAATGGCAATAATGTATACAGACTAAGCGATTACGACAACAACTACCTGATCTTAGGCGATCCATTTACGGTTAACATTCCAACTGGTAGCCTAAATCTAGGAGACAATAGCATCACAATAAGCACAGGCATAAACTCAACAACTTCTTCAGGTGGCTCTAATGACAGTAGAGTAGTTTATACATTGCTCCTCAACGGGTTTGCTGACTATAGCAGTGTTGTGGCTAAGTCAGACGGTTGTTCTTGGACTGTTAGCTTCGAGGACGGAACAGCATCAACTATAAAAGTGCCTTCTGATTACAATGGAGCAGATTTGTGCAGCTTCTCAACTAAAACTTATGATACAAATGATGCGTTAGACATTGTTGTTTATCAATTATTTAACAATCTCGATATCGACAAGGATGGAAAGCTTGAGATAAATATAGACGAAAATAGCCTCGATGTAAGCACCCTAACAGTTTCAAAAGTGCCATCCTTGTGGGGCCCGGCTATAATCGAAATCAGGGTGTGGGAATAAAATTAATTTACCATGTACAAAAAATCAATTTTCTACACAACTGCCGCAATAGCCTTGACAATAGTTATCATAGTGACATACAGCGCTTACACCACGTATAAGCTTAACCAAAGAATGGATGTGGTTGAGACTAGAATAGAGACAGTAAATTTTTTCATCAAAGACATTGAGAAAGATCTTGTGAAGGGCGCTTATATTGCTGGGTTCAGGACTTTGTTGAGTTTTAATCAATTCATTACGACTAATGGATCTTATATTGATAACTTAAATGCTAGGTTTAAGGAGTCTTTGCTTAACGGCACTATTAAGCAACAGTCATTGAGCTTAATGAAAGATTCAACTTTTACAGATTGGGCAAATAAAATCTCAGCAGAGGCGGAAAAAATCGATATCAAGTTCAATTTCACGATAAATGAGGTAAAGTTAAATCACACCGACCCATGGTTTGTTGATATTGGCTTGAACGTTAGCTTGAATATAATAGATAAGATAAATACCAGCTATTGGGTTAGAGAAAGATATTTGACCACAAGAATAAACATCATTGGATTTGAAGATCCGCTCTATGTTGTAAATAGTAAAGGCAGAGTAACTAATACTATAGTAAAGTCAAATATAACAAATTTTGTCGTAAATGGCAATGTCGATAATTTATTAAAGCACGCGAATAATTCATTCTATATACATCATTATGACAGCCCGAACTTCTTGATGAGGCTTGAAGGCAACTTAGGGAATTCTACTTATGGAATTGAAAGTATGGTTAATTTGGACGAATTTCAGCAACAGGGCCTAGCAATCAAAGACCGGAGCATAGTAGACTACATCTATTTTGGAAATAAAAACACTGTCAATTTCAGAATTAATAACACTCCAAACTGGTTTAAGATAGACCAAGAGCATCTTGATATTTATCAAGTTACGAACATAACAATATAAAACATAACATTTTTAAATAAAGAATAACAAAAATTTACAAGCATGGAAATAGAAGGTGGTATGATAGAAACTGGCGTAGATAAATTAGTCAAAATCGTCAAAGAAAGAGGAAAAATTGCTTTAGCAGATGCTGCGAAAGAGCTTGGGGTAAGTGCAACTGTAGTCCAGGAGTGGGTAGATTTTCTCGAAGATGAAGGAATAATAAGTGTAGAATACAAGCTTACCAAGCCGTTTCTTGTCGAGAGGAAGCTCACAAAAAAGGAGGTAGAGACAAAGGCAAAAGAATTTGCAAGCAAAAAAGATGTATTCATAAGAAAATCAGAAGTAAGCTTGAGTTTTCTGGAAAAGCAGGAAGAGGAATTAAGAAGGGTAAAAGACGAATTTGACAGGCTAAAAAACGAGCTTGGACTGGAGCTTGACACTGTCAGAAATGATTTGAAGGAGCTGGAAAAATACCAGCAGATGAAGCAAGAAATTCAAAAGCAAATAGAAGAGCAGAAAAATGATGCAAAGGCGAAAATAGAAGAACTGTCCAAGCAGATTTTGACCGAACAAAAAAGGTACAGAGAATTTGTTGCCGATGTTCAAAGAGAAAAGCAAGTCCTGAGCAGTGAAAAACTAGAGGCTAACTCAATAGAAGAAAGTGAAAAAATCCTCAACCAAAAATTGACTGAGCTTAAATCTATGATAAGCATGATTGAAAAAAAGATTTCCAATGAGGATGTAGCAATAAAAAATTCTGAAATGCACATAGAAAGATTAAACCAGCTTATGGAAGATATCAAGCATAGGATAATAGAAGAAAAATCTGCCTTGGACCCGTTACTTGAAAAAAGCAAAGAGCAAGAAAAGAACGTACTTGAGCTTCAAAGTCAGATCGCGAAAAAGCTAGCTCATAAACAGAAAAACATTACTAATATGAAAGGCATTACAAAAAAAATTGAAGATTTTTTCGAAAAAAAGATGGTGATACTTAATTTAGTTGACAAAGTCAATAAAGACCGGGACGAACTTGAAAAAAGCCTGATTGAGCTGATCAAGAAAGCAAAGGCATTTCAATTATCTGCAAAAGCAGGAGATATAGGCAAGGAAATGATAGAGTTGGAAAAAAGATTTAGTGAAGTAGATAAGAAAAAAGGTATTTTCGAGGCTGAGCTAAAAAAATTGACATCATTTTTTAGAGGGATTTAATTTAAATGGCATTCTATTGCTGCCATGCTTAGATTTTTATAAAAAAGGGGTGCGAACTTGAGGAAAAAAAAGACGAAAGTCAATATTAAGAAAGAAAATCCTACGAAAATTCCTTCTGTGGAAACCTCCTCTAAAGACGAGAAGAATCTGGGGTTAGCTGCGCCAATGAAAATAGGAGATGGCAAATTTCTTGGGTTACTTCATGCATTTAGTTTTAAACACCAAAATGTCAAAGAACGCGAAAAAGCAGGATCGATAATCCAAAAAGAACCTACACACACTGGATCTGCATCAGGCGGAGAAGTCAAGGTGATTGGGCTTCCGCCACTATTGAAAAAAGAACCTAAAAAGGAACAAGAAGGTCTAGAATTGCAGACTCCTCACGCAAAAAAAGAAAATGTTAAAATTCTCGGAACATACAATTTTGTGTCAGATAACATACCTATTACAATCAGCGTATATAGGCAAAAAGGCGAATTTGTGCCGATTTATGAGGTTTCATTATCAAGCATAAGTAAGCATACAGAGCTTATTCTAGAGAAGATCAGGGAGGAATTGACTGCGCAAGTTAGCCTTGGTATGGTTGATATTCTTGCAACAAAAGATACCGGAATAATTGAGCAAAAATTTATAGACACAATAACAAACCTGATTAATAAGCATTTCCCTGATGCTGACGAAAAAACAACAAACTTTCTTAAATCATACCTTATACAAAAAAGCCTTGGGCTTGGAAGCATTGAAATTCTAATGGACGACACCAGCCTGGAAGAGATAGCGGTTAATGGCTCAGATGAGCCTGTTTGGGTTTATCACGTTAAGTATGGCTGGCTCAAGACCAACATAAGGATCCGAAGCGAAGATCAAATTAGGCATTACTCAACAATGATAGGAAGAAGAGTAGGAAGACAACTTACAATTCTTGAGCCTTTAATGGACGCGCATCTTAAAGGAGGCGATAGGGTAAATGCGACTCTTGAACCCATATCAGTAAGTGGCAATACAATCACTTTAAGAAAATTCGCAGCAAAGCCATGGACAATAACAGATTTTATAAGAGAAAATACAATTTCAATAGATGCTGCTGCGCTGATATGGCTTGGAGTTCAATATGAATTATCAACATTAATTGCCGGCGGAACTGCCACTGGCAAAACATCCATGCTTAATGTTGTTGCAAATTTTT
>Ga0114945_10001188_pt1 | contig 16321 bp, 15 predicted proteins | sample OV2TP3_FD_87194 | JGI IMG/M metagenome (GOLD analysis project Ga0114945, IMG submission 87194) | Hot spring microbial communities from Beatty, Nevada to study Microbial Dark Matter (Phase II) - OV2 TP3 | ecosystem: Environmental > Aquatic > Thermal springs > Hot (42-90C) | place: USA: Beatty... | reverse complement strand
GCGAGCGAAAGGCGCGCGCCTCGTCGTCCGGAGGGAATCGCAGCCCCTTGGAGACCGCGTCCAGGACTCTTCGGGAAACCCAGATCCCGTCGATCTTGCGGTGGCCCAACTTCGCGCGCGCCGCCTCGTGACCGGGTTGCGCCGCGATCGTCTTTTCGAATTCGGTCCGAGCCGAGTCGGCGAGCTTCTTCTGCTCGCACCAAAGTCCCAACCGATAGTGCCCCTCGGCATCGGAATCCCGAAGCTCCTTCGCGCGACGTGTATATTCGTCCCGCGGGTCGGTTTGGAACGGCACCAGGACCAGAAGAAGGCTCAGCACCTAGACTCTATCCCGGTAGGCATCGTGGCCGCGGCTCACGAGGCCTACGGGGATCGGGTCTTAGATTAAATACGCCCCCCAAGCCTACATTGACGGATTTTTTCGGCTCGCGACCACGATTTTACTTCGGCCTCTCTTCGGAGGGCGGATTTACGATCGCGCCGCCGCTCGACCCAAACGAGCCTTACGGGCCGACGAGCGCGAGTATACCGAGCCCCCCTACCTTCGTTATGGGCGCGGAGCCGCTTGGGGAGATCGTTGGTGATCCCGGTGTAGAGGGTGCGATCGCGGCAAACGACGACGTAGACCGCCCAGCCTAGGGAGTCTTGTTCACCTGCCGGTAGTACTCTTTTTCCAGATGAAGGAATTCGTTCCGCAGGTCGCTTTCTCCCGACCACTGCCGCACCGCCCATTCCATCCCTCCGGCCGGCCACGGAAGCTTGCTCACGTACCTGTTCTGGATCCGATCCAACTCCTGGAGCGCCCATTGAAGTTGATCGACCGATTCGGCGAATCGGCGCCCCTGTTTGATGCACTCCACCCGGAAACGAACCCGGATCCGGAGCGAATCGAGACGGGAGAGGAAGTCCCTTCGGATGGCGAGGGTGCGGCGCGTCGTCTTCCGGGGATCCGTCACGGCCGTCAGTGTAGCAAATCAGGAAAGAGCCCACATCTGGAAAGGGGCGATTCGACGTGAATCCCGGGGTGGAGGAGAAGAGGATTCATGCCCGGCCATTGAGCTCCGCCCAAAGCCACTCCGCGAGGGTCGGTCCCTGGGCCCAAAGGACTCGGCTGCCATCGGTGCTGATCAGTACCCCGCGATCGACCAAGTGTTCATCCGGAGCGTGGCGGGCGACCAGCTTCCCGCGAACGGTGTCGACGACCAGAACATACCCAGGATCGCTCGCCCGTGCAAACGTGAAGGCCGCCCATCGACCTTCCCGCGACACAGAGACTTGATGTACATAGAAGTCGGGATCGCATCCCAACGACAGGGTTTGCCGCACCTTCAGCGAGGGAAGAGCGATCGGCAACAGCACTGTCTCGCCTTCGAGACGGCCTGCCAAGAGTACGCTGGATCCATCTGGGGACAATGCCCATCGGTGCGGAGGCTCTAGTTTGACCTCCGCGATCACGTCGCGTCCGGGACCCAACGACTGAGTATCCCAGTACAAGAGCTTTCCGCCCCCGAGCGGATCTTCTGGTCCCACGACCCGAATCGCATCTGGCGCCTCGACATAGGCAACTTGACAGTCCACCCCGCATGGACAGTCGGGCTGATCCTTGAACTGCATCTCGGCCTTCGACAGATCCCACGTGAGCAGCTTGCCTTTCCCGGAACTTCGGATGGCGATGGCAAGATGTTTTCCGTCCTCTGACAAGGCTGACGCGCTGCCGCCGTCCCCGGCCGGAAACGCAAGTTGCCTGCGGCAATTCCCGCGCGTACCCCCTAAGACCTCGACGCACCCCGTCTCGCGCATGACCAGAGCGGTCATCTCGGAACTCATCGCCACGCTGCTCACTCCAACGTAGTCCGGCCCGATTTGGCCGGTCTTGAGTACGCCGATTGCGGTGCGGAAATCCTCCGGTACCCCCGCTTCACAAAAGGTCACGGCAATCCGCTTGCCATCGGAGGACCACCCGCTGAAGAACGCCTTCTCGTGGATCCGGGGGTCGCCCTTCCAGGGAATCTTCCACCACCGGATGGTCATGGCTCGCCTCCCGTCTCCAGGTTGTCCCGCATGCCTCGGAGCTCCCACTCTGTTGGGAGAGCATCTTCGTTCCTCTTGCCTCTTTTGTCGTCGGGCCAATCTCATAGAGCAACACAATACCGACCGCCGGGGGTTGTTTAATGGTAGAGGAGGCCCCATGCTCACGATGGCCCTGATGTCCCTCGTCCTGCAAGCGACATCCGAGGATCGCCCGAACATCCTCTTCATCATCACCGACGACCATCGGCCCGACGCCTTGGGTTGCTACGGCAACGCCTCGATCCGGACGCCTCACTTCGACCGAATCGCGGCGGAGGGAGCGCGCTTCGACTGTTTCTACGTTGCGGCCCCCCTCTGCTGTCCCAGCCGCGCGGCCGCGCTGAGCGGTCTCTACCCGCACCAGGAAAAAAACCTCGTGCTCAACAACCGCGCGAAGCCGGACCTCCGAGACCCCTCCGCGACCGTCGCGACGCTCCTCAAGAGCGCGGGGTACACGACCGGCTTCATCGGCAAGGCCCATATGGGCGGCGACCCGCGGACCTGGGGCTTCCACGAGACCCCCATCTGGCTCCCCACGGGCGGGTCGAAGCATCGCAATCCGGTTCTCATGGTCGACGGCGCGGAGAAATCCGTCGAAGGCCAGATCACCCAGATCTTCGCGGACGCCGCGATCCGCTGGCTCGATCGTCACAAGAGTGACCGGTGGTTTCTATGGCTGGCCACCACCGCGCCCCACACGCCCTACGTCCATGATCCGCGACATCCGTATGAGCGCGCGAAGATCCAACCGCCGCCGCTCTGGCCCAAGGGAAAGCCGCTGAGCGATGCCGACTGGCCGGGGTACTACTCCACGATCAGCATGCTCGACGAACAGATCGGGCGTGTCGTCGCCAAGCTCAAGGACCTGGGTCAGCTCGACCGCACCCTCCTGGTCGTCATGGGCGACAACGGCTTCATGCACGGGAGCCACGACCATCGTGCGAAGTCGGTCTGGTACGAGGAATCGGCGCGGGTACCGGCGCTGGCGCGTTGGCCCGGGAAGATCAAGGCCGGGAGCGTGGTTTCCACCCCCGCCGTCAGCGTCGATCTCATGGCCACGTTCGCCGGAGTGACGGGCGCACGCGTTCCGGAAGGTCGCGAAGGGCTGAGCCTTCTTCCCGCTCTCACGGGGAAGGAGCCTCTCCGCAAGGTCGCCTACGCCGAGGTCCAGGCCTAGCGCGAAGGCGGCCACTGGCAGCTCGTCCGCACGCCGAAATTCAAGTACGTGCGCTTCGTCTCGTCGGGGAAGGAACTGCTCTACGACCTGGAAAAAGACCCGAACGAGCAGAGGGATGTCGCCGGAGACTCCGCCTATGCCGCCTCGCTCACGGAGCTACGGAGCCTTCACAAGGAGTGGGTGAAGGCAACGAAGTAGCCATTCGCGACCCTGCCCGAATCCGTTTGATCCGATTCGGCTCGACGCCAGAGTTCCAACGGGTTACTGCTCCAGTTTTCGGCGGAAGATTGTGATGACCGCATCTAGTCGTGCGCCCTGGGCCTTCAATTCATTGCCTTGGGCCTTCAACTCTTCGCCCTGGGCTCTCAGCTGTTCGCCCTGCGCCCTGATTTCCTCTCCCTGGACTTCGACTCGTGCAATGACCTGATCGATCCGTTTTCCCAATGCGGAAATCTCTCTGAGCATCTTGATCATGACGCGCTCATTCCGCTCCGAGCGCCTCTCCAAGGAGGAGACTCTCCTCTCGACCGATCCGTTTCCGTTCGCCATCGCTTTGCAGTATAGACCATCGCGAGTCCATGAGCAATTCCTGCCGGAGCGGCCACGCTGTACTGCCCTTGCCGCCCGGACTTCTCGCTGCTGCCTTGGTCGGAATTCCGGGACGGCTTGCTTCGCGGCAAGGATGGAGTAGAGTTTGCATGGGACGATTACGAGACTCGCGCCTGCGAACGAACGCCGGCCGGCGGGGACAGCCGAAGTGGACTGGATCATGACCGACGCGCGGAGGTCGTAGTAGGACTGGTCCGTCGAGGTGCCGGTGCGGAACACGTCGGGCTCCTCCGTCCCCGCCTTCCTTCGAGGCGTGTACCTGGAGTCCGACGGCGGTGGAGTTCGATCTGACGGCGACGATCGAGTCGCGAGCGGATTAGGAGCGTGCATGAGAGGATTCGCTTGGTCTCTGGCGGTCTTCGTCCTTCCGTCGGTCGGATGCAAGAACGAGTCCCTCGTGACCCCGGTCGGCGCCGTCCTCGCGGAGAAGGATCTCTCCTCCAAATTGCCGGCCTCCGTGGGGGAGCGCCCCGTCACGCGGTGGAAGAAATCCCTGCCGGTCGGCGAGGGGAACGACGCCACAGTCGCGATCGAGTTCGACGCGGTCGAAGATCCGGGAAGCGGGACGTTGTATCTGCGGTCCGTGCGGGTGGCCGTCGAGCGCAACGGCCGATACACGCTTGCGGCAAGTTGCTCCACGGATCCGAGCTACACGAACGATTCGTCCGGTCGTCGGACCTTCATGACCCAGATGGCGAACGTATCGTGGGTCTGGAAGGACGGCGCCAAGGCCCACATTTTCACGGTCGTCGCCGACGGACAGGTCCGGGAGTAGAGAAGGGCCGGGAAATGAGCGGCGGCGGGGGGGCGGGATCGGGGCCGGGAGCAGGGCCACGGCTCTACGACGATCTCTCGGACTGGTGGCCCCTCCTCTCTGACCCGTCCGACTACGCCGGCCCGGCGGCAACCTTCCGTCGCATCCTCTCCGGGGGCGGCGAGCGCCCGTTAGAGCGCGTCCTCGAGCTCGGGAGCGGCGGGGGCAACAACGCCGCGCACCTCAAGGCCCACTTCCGAATGGCGCTCGTCGACCGCTCCGAGGGCATGCTCGCCGTGAGCAAGAGGCTCAACCCCGAGTGCGAGCACATCCTCGGGGACATGCGGACGGTCCGGGTCGGGCGGACGTTCGACGCAGTCTTCGTGCACGACGCCGCGTCGTACCTGGCCGAGGAGGGCGACCTCCGCCTCGCTGCCGAGACGGCCTTCGTCCACTGCCGCTCGGGCGGCGTCGCCCTGTTCTGCCCGGATTACGTCCGCGAGACCTTCCGGCCCGCCACGACGCACGGAGGCCGCGACGGCGCCGATGGCCGGGGGCTGCGCTACATCGAGTGGACGTGGGACCCCGACCCCGCCGACACGACCTACGTCACGGACTTCGCCTACCTCCTGCGCGGCCCGCACGGGACGGTCCGCGTCGAGCCCGACCGGCACGTCCTCGGGCTCTTGCGGCGGGAGGACTGGCTCTCTGCGCTGCGCGAGGCCGGCTTCGTCGCGAGCGCCGTCGCCTTCGACCACGCCGGCACCGCGGGAGAGGGCGCCGAGGGCTTCGTCGGGGTGAAGCGCTGATCGCGGCCGGCGCCCGGGTCGCCCGGTCACGACCGCCTCCGCAAGTCCTTGCCTGGCAACGCCCCTCATCTTCGTGACGAGGTGTGGCGGATAGCGGCCCGATAGCCCAGACCTCGTCACGGTGATGGCCGGTGGCGCCGGGGTGCGGATCGCCGCGGAAGCCGCGAGAACAGGCGGAAAACGACCGAACCCCAACGGGTCTCCCGGGCGGGCCGTGACCGAACGGAGCGGGTTCGCTCCGAAGTAGATGATGGACCCGGGGAGAATCGAACTCCCGTCCCAAGGTGATTCGACAGGGGCTACCACGCGCGTCGTCCGCGATTTGTCTCGCCCTCGGGACTCCCACGGACGGGATTCCCTGGGGCCTTCCGACGGTGTTTGGTCGTCTCGGCGCCCCGCCGGCGCGACGCCTCGACCGATCCCGCGCTTTAACGTCCTCCTGAAGCCGCCCCTTTCGGAGCTCGCGGGAAGACTTCAGGCGACGTCACGGCTAGGCCGCGACAGCGTAGTTGTGGTTGGCAACTATGTTTTTGCCCGGTGTTTAGCGAGGCCAACGGGCGTCCTCGGCGCGCAACCCTCTGCCTCCTCGACCCGGTCGAAACCAGTTCGGGCCCGTGCGTTGTCAAAGAGCTATTTCTGTGACGTCTGTGGTCCTGCCCCGTTTCAGCGCATTCTGTGCTTCCGCAGTTCCCGATCCGCTTCCCGTTTTCGAATGACGTCCCGCTTGTCGTGCTTCGCGCGCCCCCGCGCCACGCCGATCTCGAGCTTCGCGAATCCGCTCTTAAAGTACAACGTCAGCGGAACCACGGTCAACCCCTTCTCCCGGGTCTGCGTCGAAATCTTCTCGATCTCGCGCCTCTTCAGGAGCAGCTTCCGCGCCCGCTTCGGCTCCTGAAGCGCCGTCGGCGTGTGCGAGTACGGCTGGACGTCCATGTTGATCACCCAAAGCTCCGTCCCCCGCATCTTCGCGTACGACTCCTGGATGCTCACATGGCCCTCGCGAATCGACTTCACCTCCGGACCCTCCAGCACGAGCCCGGCCTCATACTTGTCCAGAATCTCGTAGTTGAAATAGGCTTTGCGGTTCTTCTGGACGATCTTGATCGATTCCCCGTCGTTCTTCGCTGGACTCATTTTCGGTTCCGGCTATTATAGCACGCCATGCATCAATGGCCGAGGGGGACGGGCTGGATCGAGGTCATTTGCGGAAGCATGTTCGCGGGGAAAACTCAGGAGCTGATCCGGCGCATCCGCCTGGCCACGATCGCGCGACAGAAAGTCCAAGTCTTCAAACACGGAATCGACAAACGCTACGCCAAGGACTTCGTCGTTTCCCACGATTTGCTCAAGATCCCGTCGATCCCCCTCACGCGTCCGCCGGACATTCTGAAGCGCGTCTCGCCGGACACGGACGTCGTCGGCATCGACGAGGTCCACTTTTTTCCTCCGGAGATCGTCGACGTCTGCGAGGGGCTGGCCGACAGCGGCCGGCGGGTCATCGTCGCCGGGCTCGATCAGGATTACCGTGGCGTCCCGTTCGATCCGATGGCCAGCCTGCTGGCACGAGCGGAATACGTGACGAAGAATCTCGCGATCTGCGTGGTCTGCGGAAACCCCGCGAATCGCAGCCAGCGGGTCGGAGCCGGAAAGAGGCGGATCGAGGTGGGACACACGGACAAGTACGAAGCGCGGTGCCGCCGGTGTTTCAAGCCTTGACCGCCACGCAGAAGATCAGCTTCCCTTCCACTTCAACCTGGTTCGCCACGAAGCCGCCTCCGAGCTGGTACCGGGTCTCTCCCAATACCGAGGTCTCGGATCCGTCCAGAAAGCACGTCAGTCTCCAGACGAGCTCCGAGAGGATTCGTTCCCGTTGGGCCGCGGGGAGAGTCTGGAATCGGGGCACTGACTTATCCGCAAGATAGGTCCGCTGCTTCAGGAAACGATGGACCTTGGCCATCGTTTGCATTCCAGGAACCGTGGCCCGGATCGAGCGGTTGAGGATTCTCCTGAGGTGGTCCCGGTCCGAGTCTCCAAGATAGGAGACGAGCAACTTCATGGACGAAGCGCTTTCTCGGCCGCGCGGACCAGGAAGTCGAGCGCCGAGGACGCCCCCTTGCCCCGGAACCCATGGTCCAGATCGTCCCATCGCGACAGCACGACTTCGGTCCGTCCGGCTTTTCGCAGAGCGGCCTCGAGAAGATCCGCGTTCTCCGGCGCGATGCGATCGTCCTCGCATCCCTGCATGAGCACCACCGGACAGAGGACGGGCCGCAGGGCCTCGAGCGGATCGTGTCGCATCCGCTCGCGAAGGCCCGCGACGAAAGTGCGGCGCCCGTCGATGACTTCGAACTCCGCGGAGCCTTGAGCGAGTTCGCGCAGGCGACGGCGTTGATCCTCGAGGATCTCCGCACCGGAATCTCGAAGATCCCGCTCCATCCGGGCCAGAAGGACTTCCGGGTACTGCCTCCCGGGAGTCGCGAGAAGGAACAGGGCGCGGGCCTTGGGAAAGCGGGCGACGACAGGAGCGGCCGCGAGTCCGGCATCGCCGTGTCCCACAATCGCCCACCGGGAGGAATCGACGTCGGAACGCGAGGCCAGCCAATCCAGCGCGGCGGCCGCGTCGGCGACCTCATCGGTCAACGTGGACTCGGGCACCGGTTCCGTACTCGCCACCGCCATCCCGGACCGGATCAGCCTCCCGCGGATCGCCTCGCACAACGCGGGGTCCGTCGACAGGAGCAGGACCGCGGGAACTCGGTCCATCCCCGCCGGCCGGGTGAACGCGAACATTTCCGGCGTGGGGCGAAGCGCCCAACGGAGATCGCCCCAGGAGATCTCCCAGACTCGGCCCCCGGCTCCCGTGCGAGCCGTGGCTCCGCTCGACCAACGAAGCCGGCGTCCCGCCCGCTCGATCTTTCCCGTCGTCTCGCCCGATTCCCCGATCATCCGCACGTCTTCGAACTGCGACCGCGCCCACAGGACGACTTGCGAAGGGAGACGCTCGTCGAGAAACGCCTCGCGGGCCGCCGTGTTCCGCTCTCGTGAGATCTCCCGTCCCCCCGCCTTGACGCGCGAACGCAGGACTCCGTTCTTCCATTCCAGACGGAGCTCGGTCGCTTCCCGACCGCGACGATGGACGGCGGCATAGAGGAGAGGCCGAAGATCGGCGGCGCTCAACGTCAGCACCGCGTCCGACCGGCCCTCCTCCCTCCGCGAGGAGAAGTGGCAGACGAGATGATCCTCGACGGTCTCGAAGCGGTAACTCTCTTCGCCGACGACTTTGCCGCGAGCGGAGAGGGTGAAGGTCCCCCGCTCCTCTCCCCCCGTCCCGAGTCCGGCCAGTACGGCGAACAGGACATGCATCTCGTGAGATCTTATCCGCGAAAAAAAACGTTTTCAAGGCGCCCGGCCGATGAATAAAATACGGGCTCCTTCATGGCCCAGCTCGTATTCATCGACGGGCGCAACATGGGCAACGTGGTCGCGCTCGGCGCGACCAATACGCTCGGGGGCGCTCGGGACAATTCGATCGTGCTCGGGGACCCCGCGGTCCGCGATCGCCACGCCGCCATCCAGTATCGCGACGGTACCTATCGCATCCACACGATGGGCGCGGATTCGAAGATCTCCGTCAACGGGAGGGACGTCCGCGACGAGGCGCTCCGCCACGGAGACATCATCACGATCGGGGACGTCACCATCCTCTTCAGCGACGAAGCGGGCGCGGCCAAGAACCCTCGTCCCCCGGGGGAGAGCGGGCTCACCGATTCGGTCGTGCAGTCCCGGCTCCGCACGTTCGAGAGCGCCGAGGAGGTCGTCTCGACCTTCCGGGGAAAGGAATCGCTCGCCCGCCACCTGGAGACGCTCTATCGCGTGGGAGCCGCGCTGAGCTCGACGCTCCGACTCGACGAAGTGGTGGAGCAGCTTCTCACGATCGTCTTCGACGTCCTCAAACCCGACCGCGCGTTCATTCTCCTCTACGACGAATCGGGAGAGCTCAAGGTGCGAGGAGAACGCGTGAGCGAAAAGAGCCGGCTCCACGGCTTCGTCCGCGTCTCGCGCTCCGTCCTCAACGAGGCGGTCGAGCGGCGCGAGGCGATCCTCACCCAAGACGCGAAACAGGACGAGAGGTTCAACCTCCGGCAGAGCATCGTCGAACAGAACATCCAATCCGCGATGTGCGTTCCGCTCAGCCGCAAGGACCGGATTCTCGGCGTCATCTATCTCGACACCCTGACTCCGCTGCGGATCTACACGGAAGTCGAGCTTCATCTCGTCAACGGCATCGGGGCGCAGGCCGCGGTCGCGGTCGAAAACGTGCTTCACTACAACCGATCCGTGGAATACAGCCGCAAGTTGGCGACGCTCGGCGAGATTTCGCGGAGGATCAGTTCGTATTTGTCACGGGACGCCGTCCTGCGCGACGCGGTCGAAAGCGTGCTCAAACTCTTCGAGTGCAAGCGCTGCACCATTTTTCTCGCGCGAGCCGACTCTCTCCGCGTCGCCGCGTCGCGGGGCATAGACCCCAAGGAGTGGGACGAGATCGACATCCACGCCGGCGAGGGATTCTGCGGCAAGGTCTTCACCGAGAATTCCCCCCTCCTCGTTACGGACGCGAGCCAATGGCCGGGAACGCGGCAACGGGCGTACGAATCGAACTCGTTCCTCATCGTCCCGATCGTCGCGCGACCCGAGGGAATCCGTCCCGACGTTCGACCCGTCGGTGTCGTCGCCGTCACCGACAAGCAGAACGGCGGGATCTTTTCCCTGGACGACCAAGAATTTCTGGCCGTCTTCGCGGCCCAGATCGGTATCGCGATCGAGAACGCCACGCTCTTCGAGAAGGCCACGGTGGATACCCTGACCAAGCTCCATACCCGCCAGTACTTTTTCGCCCAAGCGGACGACCTTCTCGCGAAACATTGCACCGGGTCGCTGTCGCTCCTGATGTGCGACCTCGACCACTTCGGCGAAAAGAACAAGCTGTACGGACACCAAATGGGCGACGTCATCCTGAGCGAGATGGGCCGAATCGTCAAAGAGAAGGCCGCCGACGGACTTTCCGCCCGCTATGGTGGCGAAGAGATGGTGGTCCTTCTCGGCGGGACGGACCGCGAGAAGGCCATGGGAATCGCCGAGGAGATCCGGCGCGCGCTCGAGTCCCACCCCTTCGGCGAGACGGAGGGGATCCGCTCGACCGTAAGCATCGGAGTCGCCGCCGCGACCGCGGAGGACACGCTCGAGACCCTCCTCCGAAAGGCGGACCACGCGATGTTCTCCGCGAAACACGCCGGCCGGAACCGAGTCCACGCCTTCGAAGGGACCGTACCTCCGCCCGCCACGAAGTCCGGCGTGATGCGACTCCAGTTGCCGCCGAAGGAGTAGCGGATTTTTTTCCGCCAATAGCCCCTCTCCGCCTTTCCAATCATAAGGCAACCAAGGAGGTGAAACATGCGAACCCGGAATACCGGCGTCCGCGGCGGGCTCCAAATGGAACCCCTCCCTCGGCGCTAACGCCCGCTCGGCGCCCCGGGCCCGTCCGCCCGGGGCGCAAAGAGCTCGAGGGAATGGCGAGTCCGACCCTCGATCGCCAGATCCGCCAGGATTTCCCCCACGACCGGCGCAAATTTGAACCCGTGCCCCGAACACGCCGAAGCGTATACGACCGACGGATCGCCGGGCATCGCTCCGATTCGAAAATGGGAATCCGGAGTGTTCGTATAGAGACATACCTTCGAGCCCCGCGATCTCCCGAGGCCGGGAATGCGCTCCGCGACCCACTGCTCCATCTCGACACGTTCCCGATCTGCGACTTCCCGATCGACCCCCTCGGGATCCGCGGATTCTCCGCCATGATGGAACGCGATCTTGACGCCGTCGCCACGAAGATCGGGCAGGCCATAGAACGGCCGATCCCCATCGTCCCAGAGAAAGAGCGGCACCCCGGGAACGCGGTCGAACCAGAACGAGACTTGGCGCTCGACTTGGAGCGGAAGAAACGGCGCTAGTTCGGGCATCCACGGTCCGGTCGTCACGATCGTGCGATTCGCGCTCGGATCTCCAATTGTCGCGCGAACGCCGAACCGGATTTCCGCGTCGAGGGCTCGAGCCCGATCCAGGAACGCCTGAACGCACTCTTCGGCCAGGAGGACGCCCGCCTCTCTCTCATGGAGGGCGACTTGGTCCGGCGGAGGACGCAAGGCGGGGACCGCGGAACGCAACTCCGCTGCCGAAAGAAACCGGTGCGCGAGTCCGTGCCGTCGGGCGCTTTCAAGCGAGCCGCGCACGATACGGCTCTCCTCGGTTCCGATCATGTACGCGCCCGTCGTCTCGAGAAGCCGCGTGCCCGAATCCGCCTCGAGTTCCCGCCAGAGCTCGTACGCCCGAAGCACGAGCGGAACGTAGTCCGGGTGTTCGTAGTAGGCCTGCCGGATGACCCGCGTGCGTCCGTGGCTGGATCCGCGGTCGTGCGGCAGATGAAAACGGTCGAGACCGACGACGTGGAGCCCGCGCTTGGCGAGGCGGTACAGGGCCGCGCTCCCCATCACGCCGAGCCCGATGACCGCCGCGTCCCAGGTCATTTTCGCTTCTTTCCCCGAAGCTCCAGCCGGATCGGCACCTCGGGGAAGGGGAGGAATTCCCGGAGCTTTCCTTCGAGATACCGGACGTAGTCGGGCGCGAACGCCTGGGCGTCGTTGCAGAAAACGATGAACCGCGGGGGACGCACCCCTCGTTGCGTGGCGTAGTAGATCTTCGCGATCTTTCCCCGCCGTCCGGAGGGCGTGCGGCTCCGCATCGCGGCGTCCAGGGCGTCGTTGCTCTGCGGCGTGGGGATCCTCACCCCCGATTGCTGATACAGTTCCTCGGCCACCTCGATCACCTCCCACACGCGCTCGCCCTTCGCGGCCGAGAGGATGGTCACCGGAGCGTACGAAAGAAGCGGCATCGCCTTCGACAGGTAGTCGACGAACTGCTCCGGCTGGAAGTTTCGCGGGATGAGGTCGTACTTGTTGAGGGCGATCGCGCAGGGTTTCTTGCGCTCCTCGATGAGCGCGGCAATTCGCTTGTCGGCCTCGCTGATTTTCACGTGCACTTCGAGCATGAAGACGATCGCGTCCGCCCGTTCGATGGCCTGCTCCGTCCGAGTCCGGCTGAAAAGCTCGACCGCATTCTCCACCTTCTGCTTCTTCCGAAGGCCGGCGGTGTCGACGAGGACATAGCGCGTACCGTTGCGCTCCAGCCGGACGTCCACGGCGTCCCTGGTCGTTCCCGGGATCTCGCTCACGATGACGCGCTCCTCGCCGGCGAGCGCGTTGACGAAGGTGGACTTCCCGACGTTCCGGCGCCCGACGACGGCGATGCGCAGGCCCTCGAGCGGCGGGGTTACGCGCGGGAGGTGCCCCGAGAGACGCTCGAGGAGCTCGCCGATTCCACGCCGGTGGATGGCGGCGACGGGGATCGGATCCCCGAATCCCAATTCGCAGAGCTCCACGGCGGAACGTTCGAGCTCCGTGGTATCGGCCTTGTTCGCGACGAGCCAAACTTCGCGGCCGGAGCGCCGGAGCCGATCCGCCACCTGCCGATCCATCGGGGTCACTCCCTCCTGGACGTCCACGACGAAGAGAATGAGCCCCGACCGGTCGATCGCGAATTGGATCTGTTTTTCCACGGCCGAGTAGAGCGGATCGTGCTTCGCCAGCCCGATGCCGCCGGTATCCACGAGGAGGAAGGTCGCGCCGTGGCGGGAGATCACGACCTCGACTCGGTCTCGCGTGACTCCTGGAGTCCGTTCGACGATCGAAAGCCGCTTCCCCGCCAGCGCGTTCAGGAGGGACGATTTCCCGACGTTCTGTCGGCCGACGATCGAGACGAGGGCAAGTTCAGCGTCCATGGTTGCGGGCCGAAGATTATAGCAATTGCCCCGCGCCGTGCTATGATCGCCCGACCGTGCGCCGCCTCCTACAGCTCCACAACCTGATCCTGATCGGCATGATCCTCGGAATTCTCGCCGGGGTTCTCCTCGCGCGGGTTCCGGAAGGACCCGCCCGCAAGTTCGCCCTTGACCTATGCACGACCCTCGGGGAGATCTTCGTGCGGCTCATCACGATGGTGATGATCCCCCTCGTCCTCTCCTCGCTCGTCCTCGGGATGGCCTCGATCGGTGACCCTCGGAAGCTCGGTCGAATCGGGGCCAAGGCGATGACCTATTTCGTTTTCACGACCATGATCGCCATCGCCATCGGGCTGTCCACGGCAAACCTCGTCCGGCCGGGGATGCGCATGGCGCCGGAGCGGGCGGCTCAGCTTCAGTCGAAGTACCGCGAAGACGTGAAGAAAAAGGAAGGGGACATCAAGAAGGCCAAGGAGTGGAACTCGTGGGAGTTTGCCAAGAGCCTGTTCCCCAAGAACGTCGTCGCAGCCATGGTGAGCGACCCGCCGCACATGCTCCAGATCATCGTCTTCGCGGCGCTCCTCGGCCTCTGCGCGACGCTCCTCCCCGCGGGAACGCGGAAGCCCTTCGTCGATTTCGTCTCCGCCTTCAACGACGCGATGCTGAAGATGATCGTCCTCATCATGTGGACGGCCCCGGTCGGAGTGCTGGCGCTCATGGCGAAGGTGATTCTGGTCTCGGGACTTTCGATCCTCGCCACCCTCGCCGCGTACGGGCTCACGGTTCTCGTCGGGCTGGCCCTCCATTTCTTCCTGACCTACTCCGCGACGGTCTGGTTCTTCGCGCGACTCTCCCCGCTCGCGTTCTTGCGCGCACTCCGCCCGGCCCACCTGACCGCTTTTTCGACCTCGTCGAGCGCCGCCACCTTGCCGGTCAACATGAAATGCGTGCAGGAGGGACTCGGGGTCTCCAAGCCGGTGACGTCCTTCGTGCTCCCCCTGGGGGCGACGGTGAACATGGACGGAACGGCCCTCTATCAGGGCGTGGCGGCCGTCTTCATCGCGCAGGTTTTCGGGATGGACCTGAGCCTCGGCCAGCAGGCGACGATTCTGCTCACGGCGACGCTCGCGTCCGTCGGCGCCGCGCCGGTCCCGGGCGCCGGCATGGTGATGCTCGCCATCATCCTCGAGCCGCTCGGGATTCCCGTGGAAGGACTCGCGCTCATCTTCGGCATCGATCGCTTCCTGGACATGTGTCGCACCGTCCTCAACGTCACGGGCGACGCCGCCTGCACCGTCATGGTGGCGGCGACGGAGGGGGAAAGCGTCGGGGCGCAGGGGTAGGGAAGCCGCGCGAACGGCTCAGGGCCGTACGGACCAGATCGAGATCCGGCCGCGACGGTACAGAATCCTCCCGTGCTCGCTCAAGAAACTGCGGAGCACGGGTTCGGGGGGCGATGGGTAGCCCGATCCGAAGTGTTCGGTCACCAGAACGTGCGTCACCCCGAGAGCCCGAATTCGCGCGGCGAGCGCCTCGGCACTTCGAATCTCGGACCAGAGTATCGCGGTACCGACGATGGGCGGCACCGGGACATATCGACGGTGGAGGCGAACCTCGATACGCGTGCCGTGGACCAAGATCGTCGAAGTAGGGGGCAGTTCGCGGTTGATGAACTCTATCGCGGGGGGGACGTCGGAGAGAACGGGCGTCCGTCGGTGCATTTCGCGACCCAGATCGGCGGCCACCAGGACGGCGCCGAGTCCGATCATCGTCGTTCCGGCCGCGAAGCCGGCGAAGAGCGGCATCTCCGACGCCGAACCGATGTGCTCCTTGGCGGAGAGCGTGGCCGCGAACGCCGCTGCGGCGATGGCTCCCGCCCGGGAGCCGTAGTGACGCGCGGTGTAGGTCCCGACGAGCGCCGTCGCGACCGCGAGGGTCGCCAGCGCAAAGACCGTGGCCCCGCGCTCTCCCGGAAATGCGAGGAAGAGTCCGTTCAAACCCTGCGCCGCCGCGGGCCCGTTGATCTGCACGAGGGGCACGTAGTGCATCCCGCCTGCTTCCAACCAGAGCTTCGGCGCCGCCAAGTGATACCGCAACGTGTCGACGTCGACCGACGGTTCCAGGGCGCGAGGAAGACCCCAGGCGAACATGAGGGCTATCGCCGCAACGAGAAGGCCCGAAACCCCGTCGAGGCGGCATGTTCGGAGATCCTCGAGTAAGCGCTTTCCGCCCACGACCGCCGGGATCACGAGAACCCCAGTGAGAAGAGCCAGCCCCGTCCGGTGGTATAGGCCCGCCATGCCGGCGGCAAGAAGAACGAGACTCCAAAGTCCGAGTCCCGCGGCGATGGGGAGGACCAGCCGGAGCGGAGAGGCGGGTCCGTCCGCAAAGAGAAGTCTTCCAAGACCGTGCGCGAGGATAAGCGCAGCGACAACGGAGGCGATCGCGAGTGCCACTAGGAGACCTTCTTGAGGAAGGGCCGCTTTCGCTCTCCGGGGATGCACACAGGGATGATAATACTTTCCCTTGGGGTCCCGACAACCGGAACTGTGGAAGAGGCGACCGACTCTCGCTGGGCGCCCCCCCGGAAGAGCTGAGCCGGGAGATCGAGCGCCGCGATCCGATTCACCTCAAGGTGCGATTACAAATCTGCGGCCGCGAGCCCAACGGTCTCGGCATCTCGGGAGCGGAATACGTCCTTCGCATCCTCAACACCGACTGTCCGATAGACCTCCACGCATGGCTTCAGCCCCTCGCGTTCTATGATCGGATACGACCCCTAGGCGCGCATCACCCCGGGAGAGGGACGCGCGGCCGGCGAAGTTGCGCTCCCCACAGCGTCCTCCTGCGGTCTTGGGAAACACGAGGGCTGTTCCCCCTTGCTTTTTGCTTAGAGCACATCCCGGTAGGATCGTGGCCGCCATCCCCGCCTGCGCGGCCGAAGCCCGCCGCTTCGGCGTGGCGAAGGCCCGAAGGGGACGGGCCGGTGAGGATTCAAGCCCGGCTGGCCG
>Ga0114945_10001185_pt1 | contig 16338 bp, 14 predicted proteins | sample OV2TP3_FD_87194 | JGI IMG/M metagenome (GOLD analysis project Ga0114945, IMG submission 87194) | Hot spring microbial communities from Beatty, Nevada to study Microbial Dark Matter (Phase II) - OV2 TP3 | ecosystem: Environmental > Aquatic > Thermal springs > Hot (42-90C) | place: USA: Beatty... | reverse complement strand
GACCGGATGCGGCGACCTGGCGCGCTGGCGCGAGCCGTTGGCCCAGCGGCTTGGCATGCCGGTCACCGTGAGTGAGAGCGTCCGGCCGCTCGGTCCTGCGGCCGCCGCGGCCGCCACGGTGCTCTCGCCGGTCGTCGCGGGCGGGTTGGCGACTGGACGGGCGCCGATGCTGGATCTGAGCCCCGCCGAGGTGCGAAGCGACGTGCGCCATCGGGAGCAGGTACGGCAACTGGCCACGGTGGGGGTGTTGCTGGCCGCCGTGCTGCTCGCCGGATCCGGCTGGTTGAGCCTGCGGCTGGCGCGCCACCAACGGCTGGCGGCGCGGTTGACCCAGGCGCTGGCGCAGGCCGAGCCGGCCGCCGCGGTGGTGCGGGAACGGCTGCGCACGGCTGCGCTGGTGGAATCGCTGATGGAGGACCGCTGGCGGCTGTTGGCTGCGCTCTCCGGGATCTTCCAGCAGACGCCGCCGTCGGTGGCGTTGGACGCCGTGACCGTGGAGCGCTCCCGCGCGTCCATCGTCCTGCGCGGGGATGCCGACTCGACCCAAGCGGTGCTCGAGTACATCAAACAGCTGGAAGGGCTTGAGGGCGTGCGTGGCGTGGAGCTGAAGTATTCCACGCGCCGCACGACGCCATCCGGAGAGCGGACCGCGTTCGAGCTGCTGCTCCATCAGGCGCCGGAGGCGGGGAAGATCTCATGACGCCGGCGATCAGCCTCCGTCCCCGCGAGCGCCGCTTGGTGATCGTTGCGGCGGCGGTCACCGGCTGTTGGGCGGTCGTGTCGATCGTCGTGCAGCCGCTCTGGGACCAGGGGCAGGATCTCCAGCGCCGGGTAGAGGTGCAGAGCCAAAAGCTGCAGGCGCTGAACGGCCTGATGGCGCAGGCGCCGTCGGTCGAGCGTCGCTACCACGCGGTGACAGCGGCGTTCCAGGTGATGGACGCTGAGCCTGCAGGGGTCGCGCAACGGACGTTGTTGGATGAGCTCGAGCAGATCTCCCGGCAGACGAACGTCATCCTGAACCTCAAGCCCCGGCCGATGAAGCCGGACGATCGGATCAGCCGGTTCGAAGTCGAGCTGGATGCTGAAGGGGCTCAGGCGACCCTGCTGGCGTTTCTCGATGCGCTGCTGGCGATGAATCGGCTGCTCGAAGTCGAGCGGTTGCATCTGGCCACCATCCCCGCCAAGACCGACCGCCTTCGCGCCACCGTCGTCCTCCACCACCTCACCTTCCAATAGGTGTCAGACACCTTTCAAAGCGGGAAAGGTGTCTGACACCTTTTCGGGCTTGACAGGGGAGGGGTGTGTGCTATAGTGTGTCCACTCTCTAGGTAGAGAGTGGCCGATGCAGGCAGTCGACAACGTCTATTTGTTGAAAGACTTAGCGCGACTCAGCGGCCACTCAGTCCACACGCTCAAGTTTTACCTCAAGCTCGGCCTCATCTCCGAGGCCGGCAGAACCCCGCAGACCCGCTTCCGCTATTTCACCGATGACACGCTGGCCACCCTGGCGGCGATCCGCGCCCTGCGCAAGCAGCGCAAGAGCCTTGCCGACATTTACGCGCTGCTCAATTCCCAAGATGGCTCAGGGCTCAGGGCTCAGGGCTCAGGGCAGTTGCCCACAGCCCGCAGCCCAGAGCCCACAGCCAGCGACGGCGGATGAGCTACTACCGTGCGCTGGGCTTGACGCGAGAGCCGTTTTCGACCAGCCCCGACCCCGCCTTCCTCTTTCGCTCCAGCTCCCATGCGCAGGCCTTGACGCGTCTGGAGATCGCCATCCGCCTGCGTCGAGGTCTCTCGCTCATCTTGGGCGAGGTCGGCACCGGCAAGACGACGCTGGCCCGCACCCTGCTCTCCAATGTCCCGCAGGAGGACGGCTTCAGCTTCCACATCATCCTGGATCCGACGTTCGAGTCGGAGTACCAGTTTCTCCTGCACCTGTGCCGCCTCTTCGGGCTGCGGCAGCCGGCGAAGTCCACGCTGGACTGCCGCGAGGCGATCGAGCACTACCTGTTCCAGAGCGGCGTGACCGAGGGCCGGACGACCGTGCTCATCCTGGACGAGGGGCAGAAGCTCACCACCGACATGCTGGAGCATCTGCGCGTGCTGCTCAACTATGAGACCAACGAGTACAAGCTCCTGCAGGTGGTCATCTTCGGCCAGATGGAGCTGCTCGGCCGCATCGGGCGCATCCGGAACTTCATGGACCGGGTCGCGCTGAAGTACATCATCAACCCGCTGAGCGAGCAGGAGACCGCCGACATGATCCGGTTCCGGCTGCGCTCCGCGGGGCTGCCGGAGCCCCACGAGCTCTTCACCGCCGACGCGATCCAGGCCATCCATCGCTTCACGCAGGGCTACCCGAGGCGGATCGCGCTGGTGTGCCACAACGCGTTGGAGGCGCTCATCATTCACGACAAGACGACGGTGGATCACGCGCTCGTGGAGGGATTGGTGCACGATGAGTCCCGATGGGTTTACGAACCCGCCTCCTGAAGAAAAGCTGCTGCGGTTGATTCGGGGGAAGGAGGCGCCGCCAGCGGTCCCCCCCCCTGCCGGCGCCGCGATCCCGACGGCGCCGATGCCGACCGCCGGCCGATTCCTGGCCGCGTCGGCCGCACGGGCGGCGAGGCGGCCAGCGGTGCCGTGGCCGAAGCTGGCGATCGCGGGCTTAGGCGCGGTAGTGGTGGTGGAGCTCGTGGGCATGGTCAGCCTGGTGGTCCGCCCGCTGCCGGCGGTGGACGTGCCGATCCTGGTCGAGCCGGCAGCCGCCGAGCCGGTAGTCGCCGCGCCGGCTCCGGCGCTGCCCTCGCTGGCCGCCAGCGCGACACGGCCACTCTTTACCGCTTCGGCCTCGGCGGCGGCGTTTGCGGCGCCGGGAGCGCAGAGCAGCCTGGCGAAGCAGCTGGCTTCGCGCCTGACGCTGATGGGCATTGTCGCCGGCGAGCCGCCCCAGGCGATCATCGAGGATTCGCAGACGCAGCGCACGTACTTCGTGACCGTTGGGCAAACGGTGGTGGAGGGCGCGGTGCTGGAGCAGGTGCTCGAGAGCCGGGTCGTGCTTGACCTGGGCGGCGAGAAGATCGAGTTGGCGCTGTGAGCGGAATACGTCCCCCCCACCTGTCGTCGGCCCGGAGAGCCGATCCTCCGCCTCCGGCGGAGCGACAGGTGGGGGGATTCAATTCGCACAACGACTTACGTCGCCCGGCGGGCTCCGTAAGTCGTGGGCTCAATGAAGGAGGTGGTCGATCCATGGGGTGGGCTCGCGGGGCGTGGGCGCTGGTCGCGGTCCTCTGCGTGGCCGGGCCGACGGCGCAGGGGTGGGCGCAGGCGTCTGCGCAGGCGGGATCTCCCCTGGCGACCGGCCAGCGGATCTCGCTGGACCTGAAGGGCGTGGACATCCTCGACGTCCTGAAGCTGTTGTCGCAGAAAAGCGGGCTGAACTTCATCGCCGGGCGCAACGTGACCGGCCGGGTGACGATCTTCGTCAACGACGTGGACGTCTGGGACGCGTTTGAGCTGATCATCGGCGCCAACGAGCTCGCCTACGAGCGGCAGGGCGACATCATCACCGTGATGCTCGCGCGGGACTACGAGCTGTTGTACGGCGAGCGGTTCCAGGCGCGGACCCAGACCTCGGTGGAGTCGCTGCGGTACGCCAAGGTCGTGCAGGTGGCGACGGTCCTCAACCAGATCAAGTCGTCGGTCGGCCGGGTCGTCGCGGACGAGGCGACCAACACCCTCATCCTCACGGACGTCCCGCTGCGGTTGGCCGAGATGCGGGGGGTGTTGGGGACGTTGGACCGGCCGACGATCACCCGCGTGTACCACCTCAACTACGCGGAGGCGGAGAAGATCCGCGAGAAGACGCAGGAGCTCTTGTCGCCCGTGGGGACCTTCACGGTCGACGCCCGCACCAACACGGTGGTCCTCACGGACCTGGACGAGGTGGTGGCCAGGGCGGACCGGGTCATCCGGGCGTTCGACACGCCGGACGCGCAGGTGCTCATCGAGGCCAAGATCGTGAAGATCGACCTCAGCGACCAGATGGATCTCGGCGTCGACTGGACGACGGTCTTCAGCGGCGACCTGACCACCCGGACGAACTTCCGGATCCTGAGCGACATCGTGGGCGGCACCGCCAAGGGGGGAGGCCTGAAGCTCTTCACGGCGGACAACGACCGGATTCAGATCATCATCGACGCGCTGAAGAAGATCACGAAGACGGACACGCTCTCCAGCCCGCGCATCATGGTCTCGCACAACCAGGAGGCGAAGATTCTCGTCGGCACCAAGGAGGCCATCGTCACGGTGACGACGACCGTGCCCTCGACCGGCTCCACCGTCTCCTCGCCGGAGATCCAGTACGTCGATGTCGGGACCAAGCTGTACGTGACCCCGAACATCAAGCATGACGGCCACATCCAGTTGAAGATCCGGCCGGAGGTCAGCTCCTCCAGCGTGGTGGAGTTCGAGAAGAACCGGATCCCGATCGTCACGTCGACCGAAGCCGAGACCAACGTCCTCGTCAGGAGCGGGACGACGCTGATCATCGGCGGCCTGATTGAAACGAAGGACGACCGCACGGACAACCGCCTGCCGGTGTTGGGGGAGGTGCCGGTCATGGGCGCGCTGTTCCGCAGCAGCACCCACACGAAGAAGAAGTCGGAGCTCGTCGTCTTCCTGACGCCGCAGATCGTCCTGCCGGATGGCTCGGCGTATGTCGCGCCGGGCAGCGATCCGCGCGAGCGCGCGGTGGCGCAGGACGATGCCCTGCGGCAGGTGCTGCCGGACTCCTTCCGGCAGCGCGTGCGGCAGCACCTGCAGGAGCAGTTGGCGCGCGCCTTCGAGGACGCGGGCCTTCCGCCCGGCTCGGTGACGGTGATCGGGACGGTCAGCCGCGAGGGCGCGCTGGTGGGCGAGCCCTGGCTGTCCAGCCCGCAGGGCGAGCCCTTTGTGGGGGCGGCTCGGCACGCCCTGGCGCGGGCCCAACCGTTCCCGGCGTTCCCTGAGCAGTCCGCCGCGTCGGAGTTCCGGTTCCGGCTGACCGTGGAATACGCGCCGTAGGCGCCCAGCAAAATCCCGTTGCGCGGTTCGCCGGTCGATGCTACCCTGTCTCTTCGGCGAAAACAGGTGTCAGGCACTTTTCCCGCTTTGAAAGGTGTCTGACACCTTCTTGAGGGAGGGGTGATGACGACGTCAGGTCTCGAAGGGAAGTGGGCGCTGATCCTGGGCGCGTCCAGCGGCTTCGGCGCGGCCACCTCGCGCGAGCTGGCCAAGCACGGCATGCACATCATCGGCGTGCACCTGGACCGTCGCGCGGCGATGGCCGGCGTGGAGGAGCTCATCAAGGAGCTTCAAAGCCGCGGGGTGCAGGCGCACTTCTTCAACGTGAATGCCGCCGACCCGGTCAAGCGCCAGGAGGTGCTCGACCAGGTCCAGCCCCGGATGGGCGGGGCTGCCGTCTCCGTGTTCATGCACTCGCTCGCGTTCGGCACCCTGAAGCCCTACCTCGCGCAAGACCCCAAGGAGCAGCTCACGAAGGACCAGATGGAGATGACGCTGGACGTCATGGCCAACAGCCTGGTCTACTGGGTGCAGGATCTCCTCGGGCGCAAGCTCCTCGGCAAGGGCTCGCGGGTCTTCGCCATGACGAGCTCCGGCGGCGCCCGCGTGTGGCACACCTACGGCGCGGTCTCCGCGGCGAAGGCGGCGCTGGAGTCGCACGTGCGCCAGTTGGCCATGGAGCTCGCCCCATACGGCGCGACGGCCAACTGCATCCGGGCCGGCGTCACCGACACCCCGGCGCTGCGGAAGATCCCGGGCAACGAGCAGATGATGGAGTTCGCCAAGCTGCGCAACCCCTTCCACCGGCTGACGACGCCGGAGGATGTGGCCCAGGCGATCGCGGTGCTGTCCAACTGCGGCGCGGACTGGGTCACCGGCAACGTGATCGGCGCGGACGGCGGCGAGGACATCGTCGGCTAAACATGGTGCCGGGTCTCTTTTTCTATCGCTGCTCGAAGGAAAAAGAGACCCGGGACCATTTTTTGCTGGCCGGCTTGCGCCATGCGTGTTAAACAGCTCGCGCTTGTCGGCTTCAAGTCCTTCGCGAACAAGACCACCGTCCACTTCGAGCCCGGCGTCACCGCGATCGTCGGCCCAAACGGTTCAGGAAAATCAAATCTAGTAGACGCCATCCGGTGGGTGCTGGGCGAGCACAACCCCCGCGACGTCCGCGCGCCCCGCCTCGAGGACGTCATCTTCAACGGCACCGACACCAAGGCCCCGCTCTCGATGGCCGAAGTCACGCTGACCATCGAGAACGCGCAGGGGCTGTTGCCGATTGCCTTCACCGAGGTCATGATCACCCGCCGCGTCTACCGCTCCGGCGAAAGCGAATGCTTCATCAACCAGAGCCCCTGCCGGTTGAAGGACGTCCAGGAGCTCTTCCTGGGCACCGGCCTCGGCGGCGGCACCTACGCGATCATCGAGCAGGGCCACATCGACATGATCCTCTCCTCCAAACCTGAGGAGCGGCGCGTCGTGTTCGAAGAGGCCAGCGGCATCGCGAAGTACCTGGCGAAGAAGCACGAGACCATCCGCCGGCTCGAGGAGGTGGAGGAGCACCTCGTGCGCATCGCGGACATCATCGGCGAGGTGCGGCGGCAGGTCGGCGCGCTGGAGCGGGCGGCGAACAAGGCCCGCCAGTACAAGGCCCAGTGGGAGCAGCTCAAGCAGCTGGAGCTGCGGCTGGCCGTCGATGAGCTCGGCGCAGGGCAGGCGCGCCGCCAGCAGGTGGAAGCGCGGCTGGGCGAGCTGGCCGCGGAGCAGGACGCGCTGGAAGCGCAGCGAGCGACCCACGTGCAGGCGCTGGAAGCCGGCAACGCCGCGGTCTCCGCCGTCCAGCAGCGGCTGCAGGAGCTGCGCGCGGCGATCGTCTCCTGCGCCAGCCAGATCGAGCAGCACGAGGGCCAGCGCGGGTTGAAGGCGCGGTGGGTGGAGGAGCTGACGCAACAACGGCAGCAGCTCGAGCGCGAGGAACAGCAGCTTCGCGAGCGGCTGGCGCAGACCGACGAGCAGCGTGCCAGGGTCAGCGGCGGCGAGAACGAGCTGCGCCAGCAGTTGGCCGCGAGTGATGCGCAGGCCGGCGCGCACGGCGGCGAGCTGCGGGAGCTGACGGCCGCGATCCAGGCCGCGCTTGCCGTCGTCGCCCCGGCCAAGGCCGAGCTCTTCGAGGCGGCCACCGACGCCTCCCATCAACGCAACGAGCTGGCGCAGGTCAGCTCGCGGCTGCAGGTGCTGGACGCGCAGTTGGCGCGGCTGGAGGAGCGCGCGGCGCAGGCCGCCGCGCGGCGCGAGGAGCTGGTCAGCCGGCGGGACGCCGCCGCGCGGGAGCGCGAGGCGCTCGGAGCGCAACACGACGAGATGCACACGCGCCTGACCCGCACCCAGCACGCCTTGGACGATGCCGCGGCGAGGCGTCACGAGCTCACAGGCCGCCTGCATCAGCTGCGGGATCAAGTGGCCGCTCAGCGCGCGCAGGTCGCGCTCCAGGAAGATCTCTGGCGGCGCCACGAAGGCCTCTCGGATGCGGTGAAGGCGTTGACAGGCCAGGGGATTGAGGGGGTGATCGGCCCGCTGGCCGACCTGGTGCAGGCCGCCTCGGGTCATGAGGAGGTGGTGGAAGCCGCCCTCGGCCCCTTGGCGGAAGCCGTGGTGGTGACGGACCGCGCCGCGTTAGCCCGCTGCCGGGACGCGTTGACCGCCCACCAACTGGAGAGCTGCCGGTTTCTGGTGCTGGCCGACTGCCCTGCGGCCGTGGCGTTGGAGCCGGTGGCAGCGCTCGACGGCGTCTCGAAAGCGGTGCGCGAGGTCGTCACCGCCGAGCCGCAGTACCAGCCGCTGGTGAACTGGCTGCTCAACGATTCGTGGCTCGTCGACGACATCCAGCGGCTCTTGGGCGCGCGCGAGATGCCCAACGCGCGGCTCGTCAGCCCGCGCGGCGACCGGTGGGACCGGCGGTCGTGGCGGTTCGGCGCAAGCCGCCGCGCCGCGCACCCCCCTGCCTGCGCCGCGCGACATGGTGGAGAGCACCTCTGTACATGTGGGAGCGCGGCAGGCAGGCGCTTCGGCCGCAAGCAGCGCTGGGAGCAGGCGCGGATGGTGCTCCAAGCGATGGAGGAGGAGCTCGTCCGCCTGCAGGCGGAGGTCGCCGAGGCCGACCAGGCGTGGCAGACGCAGCTTGGCGAGCAGGAGTCGGCGAGGGGCGCTTTGGCGCAGGCGACGCCCGGGCTGCACAAGCTGGAGTCGCAGGCGGCGCAGCTCGCGCATGAGGTCAAGCGTCTCGACGAGGAGCGGCGCATGCGGGAGCTCGAGCTGGCCGAGCTGACGAGCCAGCGGAATGAGCTGCGCGAGCGCTCGGCGCGCCTGCACCAGGCCGCGGAGCACGCCCAACAGCGTCAGCAGACCCTGGAGGCGTCGCTTGCGCAGCACCAGGCGGCGCACGATGAGGCCTCCGCCCGGCGGCAAGAGCTGGCGATCGCCGGCGCCCAGATGGAAGCCACCCGGCAGTCGCTGGCGGACCGGCTGGGCGCGCTTGAGGCCAGGATGCGCGAGCTGGACGCCGACCGGACGCACCTGCGCCAACAGCATGACGCGAGAGCCGCCCAGCGCGAGGACGCCGCGGCGCGCTTGGCGCAGCTCGCCCAGCAGATTGAGGAGCACCAGCAGGCGGTCCAGCGCCTTCAGGACGAGCGCAGCCGCCTGGAGCCGGACGCTGAGACCGTCAGCCAGGCCGTGCGCGCAGAGGAAGCCAAACGCGACCAGGTGGTGCCGCACCTCTTGGCGGTCGAGCAGCAGCTCTCCGCTCTGATGCAGCAGCTCCAGGAGCAGCAACAGCAGCTTGCCGAGCGGACCTACCGACGCTCGCACCTCGTCGAACGGCTGCGCGAGCTGTATCAGATCGACGAGGCAACGATCGAGGCCGAGCAGCAGGCCAACCCGGCGCCGCTGTCCGACGAGCAGCGCACCGCGATGACCGAGCAGGTGCAGCAGCTGCGCGGCAAGTTGGAGGGCATCGGGCCGGTGAGCCTGGGGTCGGTGGAAGAGTACGACGAGCTGAAGCGGCGACTCGAGTTCCTCCAGAGCCAGCAGCAGGACTTGGTGGCCAGCCGCGACGACCTGAAGGCGTCGATCGCGCAGATCAACCGCACCGCCCGCGCGCAGTTCCGCGAGACCTTTGAGAAGATCCGCCAGGAGTTCCAGCACTACTTCGGCCGGCTGTTCAACGGCGGGGAAGCCACCCTCATCCTCATGGACGAGGAGGACGTCCTGGAGTCCGGCATCGACATTGTGGCCCGCCCGCCCGGTAAGCGGCTGCAGAGCATCAGTCTGCTCTCCGGCGGCGAGCGGGCGCTGACCGCGGTGGCGCTGCTCTTCGCGCTGTTCAAGGTGCGCCCCTCGCCGTTCTGCATCCTCGATGAGATCGACGCGCCGCTCGACGAGGCGAACGTCGACCGCTTCACCCGGGTACTGGAAGAGTTTCTCTCCCTGTCCCAGTTCATCCTGGTCACCCACAACAAGAAGACGATCACGAAGGCGGACTGCCTCTACGGAGTGACCATGGAGGAGCCGGGCATCTCCAAGATCCTCTCCGCCAAGCTCACCGCCGCCGAACCGCCCGCCCCCGTCCCCGCTTAACGAACAGGTGTCTGACACCTTTCAAAGCGGAAAAAGTGCCTGACACCTTTTGGGGAAGGCGCTATACTGTGTCGCTACGCATGAGCCGGCCCATGTTTCACCCCATCCAGGAAATCCTCCAGGAGATTCGTGACGGCCGCATGGTCATCGTGGTCGATGACGGCGACCGCGAGAACGAGGGCGATCTCGTCATGGCGGCGACGTTCGTGACGCCGCAGGCCGTCAATTTCATGGCCACCTACGGCCGCGGGATCATCTGCGTGCCGATGGAGGCCAAGCGGCTCGACGCGCTGGGGCTGCACCCGATGGTCAGCCCTTCCGAGGATCCGATGAAGACAGCCTGGACGATCTCGGTGGACGCGCGACACGGCGTGACGACCGGCATCTCGGCCCATGACCGCGCCCGCACGATCCGCGTGCTCACCGATCCCGCCAGCCGCGCGGAGGACCTCAGGCGCCCTGGGCATATCTTCCCGCTGCGGGCCAAGGAGGGCGGGGTGCTGCGGCGCGCCGGGCATACCGAGGCCGCGGTTGACCTCGCCAAGCTGGCGAACGTGACGCCGGGTGGCGTCATCTGCGAGATCATGCGCGAGGACGGCGCGATGGCGCGCGTGCCGGATCTGTTCGCGTTCGCCGAGCGGCACGGCCTGAAGATCTGCACGATCGCGAGCCTCATCGAGTACCGCCGGCGGTTCGAGAAACTCGTCCGGCGGGCCGTCACCGCCAAGCTGCCGACCGAGGCGGGTGAATTCGACCTGGTCCTCTATGAGACCAGCATCGATGACCTGCAGCATCTCGCGCTGGTCAAGGGCGCGGTCGACGACGGCGCGCCCGTGCTGGTGCGGGTGCATTCGCAATGCCTGACCAGCGATGTGTTCGGCAGCCTCCGGTGCGACTGCGGCCTGCAGCTGCGCCGCTCGATGGAGATGATCGCCGAGGCCGGCCGCGGGGTCCTCCTCTACATCAACCAGGAGGGCCGCGGCATCGGCCTGTCCAACAAGCTCAAGGCGTACGCGCTGCAGGAGCAGGGGCTGGACACCGTGGAGGCCAACCTGGCGTTAGGGTTTGCGCCAGATCTGCGCGACTACGGCATCGGGGCGCAGATCCTGGTCGACCTGGGGCTGAAAGACCTGCGCCTGCTGACCAACAACCCCCGGAAGATCGTCGGGCTCGAAGGCTACGGCCTGCGGGTCGTCGAGCGCGTGCCGATCGCCATGCCCCCCCGCCCGGAGAATGCCAAGTACCTCGAAACCAAGCGCGACAAGCTTGGCCACTGGCTCGACTCCACGAGCGCGGATCTCATCAGCTAGCCCGCGCTAGCCTCCCACCCCATGACGACAACCCTGGCTTCGAGGCGCGTGGTCATCCTCGCGTCCACGTTTCATCCGGGGATGGCGCAACGGCTCATCCGCGGCGCCACGGGACGGCTGCGGCGCTCCGGCGTCGCGCCGTCGCGCATCCGCGTGCTCTGGGTGCCGGGCGCCTTTGAGCTACCGGTCGTCGCCGCGCGCGTGGCGCGCGGCCGGCCCCGGCCTCAGGCGATCATCGCGCTCGGCGCGCTGATCCGTGGCGAGACCCCCCAGTACGATGTGTTGGCGCATGCGGTGGCGCAGGGGCTGGCGCAGGTGTCGGTGATGACCGGCATTCCGGTGACCTTCGGGGTGATTGTGGCGCAGACGCTGGCGCAGGCCAAGGCGCGCGCCGGAGGCGCGATGGGCAACCGCGGGGAGGAGGCCGCCTCCGCGGCGCTGGCCGTCCTGCGGTTATTCGATCGCCTGGACCACCATGCGTGACCGCTCGAAGGCCCGCGAGTACGCGTTGCAGATGCTCTACCAGGCGGACATCCGCCGCACCGAGCGCCAGCAGGTCGCCGAGGGGTTCTGGGAGGACAGCGAGGCCAGTCAGGAGGTCCGGGCGTTCGCCAACCAGCTCTTCACCGGCACGGCGGAGCACCTGCCGGAGATCGACCGCCTCATCGCCAGCCACGCCGACAACTGGGATCTGAAGCGGATGGCGGTCATTGACCGGAACATCCTGCGCCTGGGCGTCTTTGAGCTGCTGCACCTGGAGGAAGTGCCGCCTAAGGTCGCGATCAACGAAGCGATCGAGCTGGCCAAGCGCTTCGGCGACGAGGAGTCCGGCAAGTTCATCAACGGCATCCTCGACGCCATCCACAAAGCGACGCATGCCCGGCCCGACGGCTGACCTCCACCTCCACACGCGCTTCTCCGACGGCACCGACACCCCGGCGCGGGTGGTCGACCTGGCCCACGCCGCCGGCCTGTCGGCGATCGCCATCACCGACCACGATAATGTCGAGGCCTTGGCGGTCGCCGAGCCCATCGCCAGGCGCCAGGGGATCGAGCTCATCCCCGGCATCGAGATGTCGGCCAGCGCCGACGACACCGAGGTGCATCTGCTGGGTTTCTTGTTTGACCCCGCCCATCCCGGCCTGACGCGCCATCTGGCCGAGCAGCAGGCCCGGCGCGTGGCGCGGGTCCACGAGATGGTCAGGCGCCTGGCGCACGTCGGCGCGCGCATCCCGGCGGAGGAGGTATTGCAGCTCGCCGGCGAGGGTACCGTGGGCCGGCCGCACGTCGCGCGCGTGCTGCTGAAGCACGGCTACGTCTCGACGACGGCCGAAGCCTTTTCCCGCTACATCGGCCCGCACAATCCGGGGTTCGTCCCCGGCTCGCCGCTTCCGCCGTCGCAGATCATCCGCGTCATCCGCGAGGCGGGGGGCGTCCCCGTGCTGGCCCATCCGGTGTACTTGGAACAGGATGAGCTGATCGCCGCCTTCGTCCAGGACGGCCTGGCGGGGCTGGAGGTGTACCATTCCAGCCACACGCCGGATCTCGTGCGCCGCTACGAGCAGATCGCCGAGCAGCTCAAGCTGTTGAAGACCGGCGGCAGCGACTACCACGGCGAGACGAAGGAAGGCCTGCCGGTCGGCGCCTCCCGGGTGCCGTACGCGCTGGTTGAAGCGCTCAAGACATGGAAAGCCGCCACGGCTCGGTAATCGAATCCGCGCGACCCACCGCGGCTGCGCCGCGTGCACCGCGGCGCAATGGTGTCTCATCCCGCCCGCCCAGCCATGAGGACTGCATGGCGCTGGCCTTGCGCTTGGCGCGCAAGGGAATGGGGCGGACCTCGCCCAACCCCATGGTCGGGGCGGTCGTCGTCAACGACGGGCGCATCGTCGGGCAGGGCTCCCATCGCCGCGCGGGCGCGCCGCACGCCGAGGTCATGGCGCTGCGGCAGGCTGGTGCGGCCGCCAGAGGGGCGACGCTCTACTGCACGCTGGAGCCGTGCAACCACTTCGGGCGCACGCCGCCGTGCTGCGAGGCGATCGTCTCCTCCGGCGTCTCGGAGGTGGTGGTTGCCACGAGGGACCCGAATCCCATCACGAACGGGCGCGGCCTCGTCAGGCTGCGCCGGGCCGGCATCCGGGTGCTTGTCGGGGTGCTGGCCGAAGAAGCGAGAGACCTCAACGCGGCGTTCTTTAAAGTGATGCGCACCGGCCTGCCCTCTGCGATCGCGAAGGCCGGCCAAAGCCTGGACGGGAAGATCGCCACTGTGACCGGCGAGTCTCGTTGGATCACCTCGCCGGCATCCCGAGCCGTCGGCCATCAGTGGCGCAGCCGGGTCGATGCCATCCTGGTGGGACTCAACACGGTGATGCGCGATGACCCTGACTTGACGGTTCGGGCAGGGCCTCGCCGCGCCAGCCGGCCGGTCAAGGTCATTCTCGATAGCCGCCTGCGCACGCCGCTCACCGCGCGATGCCTTGCCTCGCCGCCTGCCACATTGATTGCCACCATCAGCCGCAACCACGCCAGACAGGCGGCCTTCGCCCGCCGGGGCGTGGAGGTCGTCAGTCTGCGCCCCGCCGGCCGGCGGGGCAGGCCGGACGGCCACAGCCGGGTGCCATTGCGGCCGCTGTTTCGCCTGCTGGCGCGCCGCGGCCTGCACTCGGTCCTCATCGAGGGAGGCGGGGAAGCGCTGGCCGGCGCCTTGGCCGAGCGGTTGGTGGATCGCGTCATCTTCTGCATCGCGCCCCTCCTCATCGGCGGTCGCGCGGCGCCAAGCTCGGTCGGCGGGGAAGGCATCCGCCGCCTCTCGCGCGCCGTTCGCTTGAGCGGGTTCTCCTGCTCTCGCGTGGGCGCTGACCTGTGCGTTGAGGCCAGAGTCGTGTATCCGGCCCGCTGATGTTTACCGGCATCATTCGTGAACTGGGCACTGTGGAGCAGGTCGCGCGCGCGAAGGGGCTGGTGCGCTTATCGGTGGCGGCTCCCTGCACCTGCGCGCGGGTGCAGCCGCTGGACAGCGTGGCGGTGAGTGGCGTCTGCCTCAGCGTCGGCGACGTCCGGCCGCCCACCATGTCCTTCGAGCTCATTCAGGAAACCCAGGGGCTCACCACCTTGGGGGCGCTTCGCGCGGGCGGACAAGTCAACGTAGAACCCAGCCTCTCGCTGGCCGATCCTATCGGCGGCCACCTGCTTCTCGGGCATGTCGACGGCCTCGGCTCGGTCGTCAGACGCCGCCAACTGGCCGGGGAGCTGGTGCTGGATGTGCGGGTCGCTCCCCCCCTCGCCCGGTTCATCGTGCCGAAGGGCGCAGTGGCGGTCGACGGGGTGAGCCTGACGGTCGGCGGCGCGGTCCGCCGCAACACCTTTTCGATCCACCTCATCCCGGAGACGTTGCGCCGGACCACCCTGCGGTCGCTGGCCGTCGGCGATCGCGTCAACGTGGAGGTCGACTACCTGGCCAAACTCGTCTTCCATCTGCTCCACGCCCGCAACGGGTCCCCTCGTTGAGCATCCCCTCCCACGCTGCTACAATGAGATCAGGAACCGCCAGCAGATTCTTATAGCGAGCGACTATATGTGTGAAGAAAACTGGCAGCGCAAACACGGTGAGTAAAAAATCTCCGAGTCTGTAGATCATTTGGCGCAACGGCAGGTCACATGGATTCCCACGAGTCGGCTTCTTCAGAAGAAAGGGAGAAAATCGTAACCCAGTCACCGACGGGGCGTGGCTCAGTTTGGTAGAGCGCTTGGTTCGGGACATAGAGGTCACGAGTCACGAGGATCAATGTTTGCAAGGAGTTACGATCACGCAAAACTCGCCAGTCTAACGATAGTCTAACAGAAGCAGCCAAACCAGCAGGCAACAGTGCCCATCAACAAGAAGAAATCTCCAAATCTCTACATCATTGCGGGGCCCAATGGCGCAGGGAAAACAACCTTTGCGAAGGAGTTTTTGCCACACTATGCGAAGTGCGAGAATTTCGTCAACGCTGACCTCATTGCGCAAGGGCTCTCGCCGTTTTCACCAGCAGCGGCTGGGCTCCAGGCTGGCAGATTGCTGCTCAAACAGATTCATGAGTTCGCGGAGCGGCGTGCAGACTTCGCGTTTGAGACGACCTTGGCCGGGAAGACCTACGTATCACTCTTTCGACGGCTGAGGCAACAAGGTTATACGATCCATCTGTTCTTTCTCTGGGTCCCGAGTGTTGAGTTAGCCGCGGCACGTATCAAAAACCGTGTTGCAGAAGGCGGCCATGATGTTCCCATGGTGGATGTCCGCCGCCGGTTTAGCAGGAGCATGGCGAATTTCTTCAAAGTGTACAGGCCTTTATTGGATTCATGGACGCTGTTCGATAATTCCACGACACAGCCTTCGTTGATCGCTGAAGAGAAGGGCGGTAAACTGACCGTCGTGGACGCTGCACTGTTTGCGAAGATCAGCCAAACGGCGGAGGATTGACATGCGAACCAAAAAAGTGAGCATTTCTTCATTGTCGTCCAAGGCTGAAAAGGCTTTGAAACGCGCTGTTCGCCAAGTTGTTGAAGAGCATAAGCGCACAGGGCAACCAGTCGTAGTCTGGCGGTCAGGCAAGGTTGTGAGAGTTTCTGCTGATCGCCTGTGACGTCAATAGACCGCAACATAATTGCGCATGGACCGGGATACGATTCTCAAGGCAATCAAGAGAGTTGCGCAGGAGAAGGGCGTAGAACAGTTAAGTCGTAAGCAATTTACGGCTGCAGCAGGAATCTCTGACTGGCACATTTATCAGCATTTTGATGGATGGCGAGAGGCATGTGAGGCAGCAGGCCTGAAGCCACATACGCAGAACGTCCGCCTGGAGGATGATGTGCTTTTTGAAGAGATGCACCGTGTCTTTGTAGTCTGTGGTGAGATTTGCACGGCAATGAAGTTCGATCGACTTGCACAATACGGTGTATCTACATACAAGAACCGTTTCGGTAAATGGCCGGATGTGCTCCTAAAGTTCAAACACTGGATCGAACAAAAGCATATCGATTTTCCATTTGTAGACAAGTTATCCTCCGCCGCCGTTGTTCAACTCGATAAAGATCAAACTGCTATAGCAGCTTCCGATAACCGAGATCGTGCACAGTGGAAATCTATCGGCGGGAGTGTCTATGGCCCGTTTTTGAACTTCCGCGGCCGACAACATGCACCGGTGAATGAACAAGGTGTAGTGTTAGGGCGCTCAACTTAACCGTCGATAGCGAATCCTAATGGCGTATACTGTGGAACTGTGGGAGCCAGGGCGGTCCTGGGAGGCTCAGAGGCCACCACGGAGGTGGACTGCCCATGCCCCGCAAGCCG
>Ga0114945_10001184_pt1 | contig 16339 bp, 14 predicted proteins | sample OV2TP3_FD_87194 | JGI IMG/M metagenome (GOLD analysis project Ga0114945, IMG submission 87194) | Hot spring microbial communities from Beatty, Nevada to study Microbial Dark Matter (Phase II) - OV2 TP3 | ecosystem: Environmental > Aquatic > Thermal springs > Hot (42-90C) | place: USA: Beatty... | reverse complement strand
CCCAGGCCGCTCCGCGTAGAATTCGCTCACCAGCCGCGCCAGAACCGCCAGACTCTCGGTCTCACTCAGATACACCAGATCCCCGTGAACCGATTCAAATGCCTGCCGCACCATCTGGGTCCGGTTGAGCGCCGCGGGGCCCAACACCGCGCCCTTCCCAGCCGCCGCCAGCCCCCAGTCCCTCGCGGATATCGTTGTCGGTAAAATGGTGAGTGTTCGCATTTTCGTCTCCTTCGACGATCCCCGCACTAGATGTCAATCACTTTTAGAGACTCGATCACCGAGAGGTTCTTTGTGGGAAGACAAATGACGCGATCTCGCCCGTAATCCTGCCTTAGTGCGCTCAACACCTCGTCGAGCCACGAAGGGCCTACGGAAACGACGCCGTCGAAATCAAGTTCGATTTTTTCGCCGCCGGCCGGCTTGACGTGAGTTTTCATGGCCAGAGCCGCCTCTCTGCCGGCCGGCCGCGACGTTAAGATGGCACCGTACTGTTTGAGATCTATCTTCATATCAATCCCCAGAGGACCAGTGTCATCGTGCCAACGGGGGGGTCGGGATACCGGGCAAGTTCGATCCGGCAATCCCGACCGAGCGGTCCGTATTCCACCAAGCCGGCTCCGGATCGACAGGCAATCCCTCGCTTTGCATCCGCGACGATGATATTCCTCACAAACTTCAATCCATTGCCCCTGTTCTCCGGTGATCGGCCGGATAGGGTCTTCTCAAAGGCGGTGATGAGGGCCGCCTGTTCGTCGGGGATCGATGGGTCCACTCGATTCAAGGATCGAAAGACCCCTTGTCCCCGGTCTGCGATGCAGATCCAAAGCCGTCCCGCCGTGGATTGTGTCTCGAACCAGCACCCCGGGACATCCCGCCAATTTCCCAGGTTGTGATCGAAGCAGTTGTTTCCGATCTCACCCGCCACCGATATAACGAGCGGCAACTCTTCCTCTTTGAGCCCCGTTTTCGTTAAGGCGCTAAGGTGGCTGAGTCTGGCCGTGAATACATCGCGCGTCTCGCAAAGGTTCTCCCTTGGGCTCTCTGCCGGATTGGCGACCGTAGCGCACCAGTGTAGCGCTTGATCGAGCTGGGGTGCTCCTGCAATGTAATAGCGAGTCTTCGGGCCACGGCCTCGATGTTCAATCTGGCCGGCCTCTACCATGTATCTCAAGTGCCGGTGGATTGCTTGAGGCGATATGCCCAGTTCCCTCGTCAACTCGCTCGGTCGCGTGCCCCCGCTCTTCTGGATGATTTGCAATATTTTGCTTCGAGTCTGCGTCTTCATAGTTTATGATTTATTATAAACTATAAATAATAAAAATCAAGACGTGAGACAGAATTGAATGGAACCGTCCCAGACGACGGACGGACGGAAATGTCCGGGCGTCCTTGGGCGATAAGTCTCTCGTGGTCCGAGCGCCGGGTCTGGATGTGGGCTGGACGATTCAATTTGATTTTCCGGCGGAAGAGAAGGCCTCCTTCAAAGCGGCCGTCGGTGATCGTAAAAGCTCCGTGAACTCCTCCCGCAGACGGAGCATGTCGTTTTTTTTGAATCCGTCGAAGTTCGACGATTCGGGTGTGTCGATCACTGAATACACCCTTGAATTTGGCTTGGGCTCGAAATCCCGGGAAGCTGTACAACTCCGCAAATGTGCGTTTGGTTTTCATGATGAAGTGGATTGTACAACTTTTCCAGCGTCATCGGCAGTCTCATCTCACTATGCTCCAGCGTATTATGATTCAAAACCTCGAAAATTCACCCACAGGAAAACCGGAAGAGGCCATTTTTGTTGGTGTTGACAGCACCGGTATGCGCCGTGCAGGCCTGTCAAATCGCGGAAAAGATAAACGTTCTGACTCGATATCTGGCCGATTACCAGCTTATCGACACCGGCTGCGCGGAATGGGAACTGGCTATTTTTGAAGACAGCATGCCTTTTGCGGAACGCGAGCCTCTTTTGAAAGAGGCGGTTCTATCCTCAATCGCCGCAACAAAAAATTTGAGGGAGGCCCAAAGACAGCAACAGGCCTATGACGTGGAAATCCGCAATCTGCGTGAGAAATCCGACCGGGACACCCGGCCGCTTTTGCCCCTCGCCCGGCAATTCGACGTTGAGGTGGCGTCCGCCAAAAGGCTGGAAAAACAGTGGTCCGAACGAATCCGCCGACTCGTCGGCGCGGCGCCCGCCGCCGGCGGCAGAGGCGGGAGCGCGTAGCTTGATTCTTCGCCTGCCCTATGGTCAATAGATTCCGGGGGGAATGATGATTTTGCCGTCTGACTGAAAGGTGGCGCGAATGGCGCGTTTGCTTGATTCGATTCACACGCCTCTGGAGCTGAGAAAACTTTCTAAAGAACAATTGCCGCTCCTTGCCCGGGAGGTCCGGGACTGGATCATTGAAACCGTGGCCGATAAAGGCGGCCACCTCGGCGGGGGACTGGGCGTGACCGACCTGGCCATCGCCCTGCACTACTGCCTCGACACGCCCAACGATTTCCTCGTCTGGGATGTCGGCCATCAGGTCCAGCCGCACAAAGTCCTCACCGGCCGAAAAGACGCGTTTCGGAAAACGTTCCGGGAATACAAGGGCATCAGCGGGCTCGTCAACGCATCCGAAAGCCCCTACGATCCCTTCACCACGGGCCATGGCGGCCCGTCCATATCCGCCGCTCTCGGCGTGGCGGTCGCCAGACGCCTGAAAAACAAAAAGTCCCGGGTCGTCGCCGTCATCGGCGACACTTCGATCGCCAGCGGCATGGCATTCGAGGCCCTCAACCACGCGGGTCACCTTCAGGACAACATCGTCGTCATCCTCAATGACAATAAAATGAGCATCTCGCCGTCCGTCGGCGCGCTCTCCAAGTATCTCAGCAGGGTCCTCTCCGATCCACGGTTCAATCACCTCCGGAATGAAATCGAAAAATTGGTCCGAAGCGTCCCGAAAATCGGCGAGGAGATGCTGAAGAAACTCAAACACGTCGAAGAAAGCGTCCGGCATCTGCTCGTGCCCGGCCGGCTCTTTGAGGACCTCGGCTTTCGGTATGTGGGGCCGCTCGATGGTCACAACGTCCTCGAATTGGTCGATATCCTCCCCAACATTTTTAAAATGCAGGGCCCGGTCTTGGTCCATGTCCTCACTCAGAAGGGCAAGGGTATGGACATGGCCGAAAAAGATCCCGTCCGCTGGCATGCATCCACTCCATTCGATGTCCGGACCGGCGAACTCAAAAAAAAGTCGGCGGAAACGTCATACACAAAGATTTTCGGCCAGACCATCTGCCGCTTGGCCGATTCCAATCCGCTCATCACCGCCGTTACCGGCGGCATGCCGGAAGGGACCGGTCTTTTGGCTTTCGGAGAAAAATTTCCGGCGAGGTTCTTCGATGTCGGCATATCGGAGGAACATGCGGTTACGGTATGCGCCGGCATGGCATTCGAAGGGATGCGGCCAGTCGCCGCCATCTATTCCACGTTCCTCCAGAGAGCCTTTGACCAGATCATTCACGATGTCGCCCTCCAGAACCTGCCGGTCATGTTCTGCATCGATCGCGCCGGTCTCGTGGGGGAGGATGGCCCAACCCATCATGGCGTGTTCGACCTGTCCTATCTGCGTAAAATCCCCAACTTGGTCCTCATGGCCCCGCGCGATGGAAAAGAATTGGAGGCCATGATCGCGTTCATGGTCGCCTGCACCGATCATCCAACCGCCGTCCGGTATCCCCGCGGCGCCGTCGCCGAATCGGTTTATCCCGCACTGGCTGACCTCCCGCGTTCGGCAATCGAACTCGGCAGGGGCGAGCGTCTCCGCGCGGGAGACGACATCTGCTTCGTCGCGGTCGGCAGCATGGTCGGCCCCGCTCTGGAGGCCGCGCGCCTTCTGGAATCGGACGGCATTTCCTCGTCCGTCATCAACGCCCGATTCGTCAAACCTCTCGATGAATCCTTGATCCTTCGCGAAGCCCGCAACGCCCGATTGGTAGTGACCGTGGAGGAAGGGTCCCTGCCCGGAGGATTTGGATCTGCTGTGCTCGAATTGCTGGCGAAAAACGGCGTCGACGTCGGACACGCCCTGACGCTTGGCATCCCGGACCGGTTTATCGAAGCCGGCAGCCTGAGTATCCTCCTCGATCTGATCGGCCTCACGCCAAATAAAATTGCGCAGTCCGCCAATTCCGCATTCCGCCGTCTTGCCTCATCGCCCGCCCAGGTCGATCCGCTCAATCCGGTTGCAATGGCATCGGAAAAAAGCTAAATATGCCCCTTATGAAGCTGGCTTCTGGAGTGCTCATCCTTTCTCTGGCAATCTCACCGGCCTGGGGCGCCGATAAGGCCGCTCCCGCCGAACCCGTTCAGCCGCCCGCGGCTAAAGCGCAGGCGGCCAAACCCAAATCGGCCGATTCCCTCACGGGCCGGCAGATAGTGGACAAAGCCAAGGAATTGCAGGAATCCCCGTCGGAATTCGAGGCCCAGACCATGACCCTCATCGATAAAGCCGGCAGCAAGGAGGTCCGGACCGTCCGGCGGTTCGCGCGCAAGGAAGCGGGCGACCGGTACAAGTATCTGGTCGTTTTTCTGACCCCGCCAGGTGTCAAGGGCGTCGCGCTTCTGACCTGGCAGAACCCGGGTGGCGAGGACGACCAGTGGCTGTATATGCCTGCTTTCAAGAATCTCAAACGGGTCGCCAAGGGCAGCAAGAAAAATTATTTCATGAGCACCGATTTCACCTATGAGGACCTCGTGTCGGAGGACCGTGACAAATTCCGCTACACGCGGCTCGCGGACGACGCCGGGGATGGTTCGGATGCTTACGTCGTCGAGGTCGTCCCGACCGATACCGTGGTCGCGGAGGAAAGCGGGTACAAGCGACGCGTCGTATGGATCCGCAAAGACACCTTTATGGCCGTCCGGACGGAATACTATGACAAGCATGACAGGCTGATCAAACGCCAGACCGTCGGCGATCTCGTCAATGTCTCAGGGTCGGTTTGGCGGGGAAAATCCACCATCATGGATAACTTCCAGGAAAAACATAAAACCGAAATCCTCATCGAAGACCGGTCACTCGATCCCAAAGACGTCCCGGAAGAAAATTTCCAGCACCGGTACATCACCTCCGGCAAACACACGCGCTGATCCGGCGGCTCTGAAGCTGAACTCGCGCATGGCCGCCGCCGGATCCCCCTGACACACATGGTCGAAAAAATCCTTACCTTCGGCGCCCGGCACCGCATCATCTCCGTCCTGCTTCTGGCCATCCTCAGTTTCATCGGCATGACCGGCGCCGAACGGCTCCAGATCGACACGAGCTACGACAGCCTGATGTCCGGCAGCGACCCTCAGCGCGACGCCTACCACCAGACCGTCCAGACATTCGGGTCCGACAATACCACCATCATCTATTTCCGGGATCCCGATCTCTTCACCAGGGATAAACTCCATAAAATCGAAAACCTTACACTCGCTCTCTCCGAACTAAAAGCGGTTGAACGGGTCGAAAGCGTCTTCAGCGTCATCCACGTCCGGAATATGGACGGCGCTATTGAGATCAAACCGCTCCTCGAGGTCGCGCCAAGAACGGATGCCGAGGCCAAGGCCGCCCTGGCGGCGGCTCTCACCAACCCCCTCCTCGTCGGCAATCTGGTGTCCCCGGACGGCACGGTTATCGCCGTAAACGTCACCATCCAGCGCGATTTCGAGGACAAACGCTTTAACACCGAATTCACCCATACCATCGAGTCCATGATCCATCCCTTAAGAGGCGCATTCCAGGAAATATTCCAGGTGGGTCCACCCAGGGTCAACTCCGAAATCCAGCGCGCCATGTTCCATGATCTGCAGACCGTCACGCCGCTTGCCGTCGCCGTCCTCATCACCGTTATCATCATCTCTCTCCAAAACGTCACCGCCGCCGTCATCCCGCTCGTCACGGCCGGGCTGACCATCCTCTGGACGCTCGGGTTCATGGGGTTCATGGGATATCCGCTCACACTCCTGACCTGCATCGTCCCTTCGCTGGTCATCGTGATCGGTTCGAATGAGGATACCCACATGATCGCGTCTTACCTTTCCGGCGTCCATGCGGAAAAGGGCGATCGCATGAAGGCCATCGAGTTTATGGCCAAGACGGTCGGCCTGCCGATTTTTATCACCACCCTCACCACGGTCCTCGGGTTCGCCGCCAATGCTTATTACGACATCATCCTCATCCGGCAATTCGCCATCGTCTCCACCTTCGCCATGTCCTCCAATCTCATCGCTACCCTCCTGGCTTTGCCGGCCATCCTCCGGATTCACGGACCCCGCAAGTCACGGGTCGTCGATTCGATCGAGGGTGAACCACGGGGATTTTTCGCGTGGATCATCCGGCTCTGCTGGGCCGTCACCAGCCGTCATCGCCGGGCGGTTACGGTGTCGGTCATCCTCTTTGCGATTGCCATGGGGTATTACTCCTTCAAGGTCCAGGTGAATAACGATCCGCTGTCCTATTTTCGCAAGGATTCCGCGCTCGTCAAACAGAGCCAGATCCTTCATCGCGACCTCTCCGGAATGCAGATTTTTTATATCACCCTCGAAGGCGCCCTGCCGGGAACATTCTGCGAAGCACCCAATGTCCTGGCTATCGAAAAGGTCCAGAAGTACTTAAATGGACTGGGTCTCTTTGATAAAACCATCTCGATTGCCGATCACATTTCTTTTGTCCACAGGGAAATGAATGACGGAAAACCCTCGTTTTACATGGTCCCCTCCGAGGAAGGATCCATCTGGCAGTATGTCATGCTCTTTCAGCGCTCGGACCTTGCACCCTACATCTCGGCCGATCACCGCCAGGCCAATATCATCGTCCGGCACAACATCTCATCGTCCCTCGATCTTAACCGCGTCACGCGCCTGCTGAATAAAGACATCCCGCCGATGCTGGGCGATGGAATCTCTTTTCGCGTCACCGGCGAAAATCTCCTCATTAACTCCGCCGCCGAATCCCTCTTCGTCGATCAGGTCCAGTCACTCTTCGTCCTCATCGCCGTCATCTTCGTCATCATGGCGCTCCTCTTTACCTCCACCCGCGCCGGCCTCATCTCGCTTATCCCGAACACCATCCCGGCATTCGCCACCTTCGGCATCATGGGTTTCCTCGGTATTCCGCTTAACCCCGGCACCGCAACCGTCGCCATGATCGCACTCGGTATCGCTGTCGATAACACCGTCCATTTCATGTCCGCTTTCAATCACAAAATGCGCGAGTGCGGCGTCGAAACCGAGGCTCAGTATAAAACTCTCCAGCATGAGACCCTCCCGGTCATTTCGAGTTCCCTGGCGCTGGCCGGCGGGTTTCTCATTTATCTGACCTCCGACTTTTCCATCCTCGTCGAGTTCGGGCTTCTGTCCGCCACGACCATGTTCATCGCCATGATCGGTGACCTCCTGGTGACACCGATGCTCCTGACCAAAATCCGGGTCATCGGCATCTGGGAAATTGTCGCGATCCAGCCCGGGCCGGAGGTTTTGACCAAAAGCCCGCTCTTTCGCGATATGAGCCCCTTTCAAATTAAAAAGGCCATTCTCCTCACTCGCATCGTCGATATCCCACAGGACACGGTGATTTTTGAGCAGGGTAAACTCGAGGCCGCCATGTATCTGGTCCTGAAAGGCAAGGTCTCGGTCGTGCGGCGGGATTCAAACGGAGAAAGCCACACGCTCGCCGAACTCGGGCCCGGAGAGGTTTTTGGAGAGGTCGGATTCACCCACGAATATGAGCGCACCGCTACGTGCAAGACGTTGGCCCCCTGTCAGCTCCTGCGGTTTGACTATGAAAGTTTGAACAAAGCCCTCGGGTCGCATCCAAAAATCTCAGCCAAAATGAATCTCAACATCAGCCGCATTCTCGCCCATCGGCTCGCGTCCACCTACAAACGAATTGCCTGACCGCCCTCCACGATCTCTGTCGCCACCGTGGCGCGCCGCGGCTCTGATCGGTTCCCTGTTCCTTGCCGTCGCCCCCGCAAGGGCCGGCAAGATCGCTTCTGTCTTCTCTGAATTCCGCCAGAACGCCGCCACTGAAATTCAGGGCTACCCCGCGATTTACCGGTGGGATCCCAAAGAGGCACCGGACACTCCGGCCGAGGGACCGATTGAAGACCAGTCCAACGGGATGTTTCTGGATATTGGGATCCAGTCGGAAGGATGGTTGTCCAAGGAGGAAGTCATCAAGTTCGACTTCTATTACCTGCCGACCACGTCCAATTCGGGAATGAAGGGGTACATTGGAAGTCTCGGAGACCATCGTCGGACCCTTCCCTATTTCGGGTTCCGGGAACTCTATTTCAAACAGTTCTCCAAATCGATGGAAATAACCATCGGCAAGGCGCCCATCTCCATGGCCTCGTCGACTCTGTATACCCCAGCCGACATGGTCCATGTCTTCGGATCGGGCGACCCGGTTGAAATACAGAAATTCGGGGTCTGGCAGTACAGCATCGACCTCTTCGTTAAAGACGACGCGCTCAAATTCGCGATTCTCCCCTTTAACGAAAGCCCCAAACTTCCGGGCAGACAATCGCGATGGCTGGGCGGAAGTGGTGATCCGGAATTCACGCAGTTGCCCGATACGGTCTCATCCGGCGGCCTTTCCGAACGATTCTACCCGACCCGGCCGCGCTACACCGGGTACTTGATGAAATACTCCGCCATCCGCGAATCCGGCGATTACCTTTTTTCGATTTACACAGGCGTTTCGCCGTACCCGGCGATCGCCCGCGCGACGGCGGACACGGCGTTGTTTAAAATTCCCATCAGATCCATGATCCTCACCGCCGGCCGGTCCTGGACTAAGGGCGCTTGGGAATATCACATGGAGGGCGCTTATCAGAATTCCTATGAATCCCGTGACCAGGATTTCGTCCGGTTCGTCTACGGCCTGACAGTTCGTGAATCCAAACTCGCCAACCGCATCGGCTTGGAGGAGATTCGGCCCACGTTCGAGTACGGCGGCGAGGCCATTCTCCGGGGACAGACCAACAGCGACATGGCGGCGACGTCCAAATACGCGCGCCCTTTCAGAAACACGCTCTTTTCCAGAATCGAACTGGTCCTGGACTCCACCTTTAAAATCGTTATCAACGACATCTACAATTTCACCGAAAATGACAAGTTCTTTTCTTTCGGCGTCGAGTCCGCTCCCAACGACAATCTCACCCTCAGCGCTGACTTCCATTACTTCGAAGGTCCGGCCCAGACCTATTTCGGCCGCTGGGACCGCAACGACCGGTTCCAGTTTCGGTTCAGTTACAAACTCTAGAGTCTGAGCCGTCGATCCCCTTCGCAGGGTGACAAACCTGTTACCACAGACTGAGGTCAATGGTTCCCGACACAACATCCACCCCTGGGCTTGACGATCGACGGTTGCTGGGTTACACAGGAATCAGGAATTCAAAATATATCTGGGGTGATCGTCAGGTCCTCGTTGTCATTGAGCCACAAATCACCGAACGGGATTTCGTCGTCGATCGCCGGCGGGCAGGCCCCCTCCTGTCACTCGACTGGAGCTTCGGCTTCTTCTAGAGATACAGGGGGTGAGGGAAGCCACACGCCGCCGACCGCGGAAAGCCCACTTGGCACACTTGGTTCAATACTCGATTTCCTACGACACCCCGGATTTACTTGATCGCGCAAGGGGGGTCACCGATTGGCTGAGGCGGATGATATTCCGGTTTTGACCACAAATGAATTTCGCGAACTGGTCATTGAATCCTCCCGACCGGTGCTGGTCTATTGCTATTTGAAGGATTCCGGGCTCTGCAGCATCAAATTCGAGGAATTCAAACGCATCGCGCATAAACTCGCCGAACGCGTCAAAGCCTTCCGGCTTGATATCGGCCGCAGCAAAGACCTGGCGTTTGAGTATCGCGTTCTCAACGTGCCGGCGGTGTTGTATTTTAATCAGGGTGAAGTCACCGAGCGATGGTCCAATATCAATCTCCAGGACAGCGTCGAGGCGCTGATTGAAAAAACCATGGGCGGCAAGTTCGATCGCCTGCCGGCCGGCATTGTCCATGTCACGGAATCCAACTTTAAACAGTGGAGTTCGGATCACCGCGTCGTCACCATCCTCAATTTCTGGAAAGGCGACCATGAACCCAGCTGGATGCTCCTCGCCGATTTTAAAGAACTCGCCGATAAATACAAAGATAAAATCCGGTTCGCCGTCTGTAATTTCGATGAGTCCCGGGACCTCGCCACTCAGTTCCGCGTCTCCAACGTCCCCACCATGATCTTCTTGAAACGCGGCGAACCCGCGGATCGGCTCATCGGAATCCAGAGCCGATACGCTGTCGAACGGATCATTCGGACTGTGACCGAGGAATAGATCCTGTTCCTAATCCTCATTCGTCCTGATTCGATCTGATCCGGTAGTCTCCCACATGGATGGGTTGTTCTCCAATCCGTGAAACCTCCTCTCCCGCGCCGACTACGGCCTCTGGTCTGGAATGACTTCGTCGGGCAAAAACCCCTCCTTGCGCCTCATACCTCCCTCATGCGGGCACTTGATCGCGGAAGGCTCCCACCGCTCATCCTCCACGGCCCTCCCGGATGCGGTAAAACGGCTCTCGCTTTCCTCCTCGCAGATCGGCTGAAGGCCGATCTCCGCGTCCTGTCCGGAACGTCCCTGTCGGTGGCGGATCTCCGGGATGCGCTGAAGGAAAGCGTTCCCGCGAACCGGGACAAACCCGCGGATTCACTCTTCGACTCCCCAATCCCGTCGCCCGCCAGGCCCATTTTTTTGTTCCTTGACGAAATCCACAGGCTGGCTAAAAATCAACAGGAAGTCCTTCTCCCGGCGCTCGAAGAAGGCGGCTTCTATTTCGCCGCCGCTACCACCGAAAATCCGAATTTCGTCCTCGCCAAGGGTCTCGTCTCCCGGTCGCTCCTTCTCCGATTCGAGCCTCTCGATATCGGCGACCTGTCCCTCATCCTTGATCGCGGCATGGATCAACTCAAACTCGAATCCCACATCATCATCGATCTGCCCACGGCCGTCCGCGCCCGCCTCCTGCGGCTCGCCGCGGGAGATGCTCGCCGGCTCCTCAACGCGCTCGAATTACTGTCGTTTCAGGGATCGACCCGCGTTGCCGTCACTGACGACATGATCGATGCTCTCCCGGCTCTCTCGGTCCGATACGACCGCGCGGGGGACGATCACTACGACGTCATCTCGGCTTTCATCAAAAGTATGCGCGGCGGCGCCTGCGACGCCACTCTCTACTGGCTTGCCAGGATGATCGCCGCCGGCGAGGACCCGCGATTTATCGCCCGGCGGATCGTGATCTGCGCCGCGGAAGACGTCGGCCTGGCCAATCCTCTCGCGCTCGTCGTGGCTCAGGCCGCTTTCGATTCGGTCGAAAAAATTGGTTTACCGGAAGCACGGATTCCTCTGGCGCAGGCCGCCCTCTACGTGGCCCGATCACCAAAATCCAACAGCGCTTACGAAGGCATCAACGCGGCTATGGAGCAGGTCGAAAAAGGCACGATACTCGAAGTCCCCATCCATCTCCGGGGAGATCCCTATACGGCCGAGGGATACCTTTATCCCCACACACATCCCGATGAGGCCAAATCCCAGTCGTATCTGCCGGCGCCGCTCAAATTGTTTAACCCCAAATCCACTGACAAATGACAACAGCGGGTTCCTCCCTGTTCCACCATCTGTGGCTGCAATCACGGAATCTGGCCCGCCGAATCCCTCTCCATTTTCCGGGCGCGCGTCTCGCAAAAGATCCGGAACACATCCACCAGATCAGGGTATCCAGCCGCAGGCTCCGCGTCGCGCTGGCTTTGCTCGATGATCTCGCTTCGCAATCCGATCGCCCGCTTCTCGCCCGATATGCGAACGCCGTCCGGCATCTGGCAAAATCACTCGGCCTTCCCAGGGAACTCGACATCGCACTCTGGTTTCTCTCGGACTCGGACAGTCCCCTGCCATCGGATATGCGGTCCCTCTGCCGGCCCGCTCTTTTTTGCATCCTGCGGTCTTGGATGCGCGCCGAACGCGGCCGCTTTCGCCGCCTTCTGGTCCCCCGGCAATTCGACTGGCCCCTGCATCGACTCCGCGATCGACCGGCACGCCGGCGGGATACCATTTCGGCCCTCCGTATGGTAAACAGGCGGCTTCGCCAGGCGGAAAAACGCCGGCGCCGGGTCTTGTTGAATGTTCCCAGCGTCCGGCGCTTGCACGATCTTCGCATCGCCTTGAAAAAAACCCGGTATGCCGCCGAACTGCTGCTGCCGTTTCTCAACCGGACATGGAATCGGCGGATCAAGCGCCTCAAATCGATTCAGGCGCGTCTGGGCAGGATCCACGATGACGATGTGACTGTGAAGCTCTTCCGCCGGGCCTGCCGCCGCGGGCGGCGCGAGCGGGCCATTTCGGCGCGGCAGCGCGGCGCGGTTTCGGCCGCGTGTCGAAAAATTAAGGCGGATTTGATCGAGCAGAAAGAGAAGTTGAGCCATGACATCCAGGACGCCCTCTCTTAAAAATCCCGACTCGCCCGTTCGCGCGGCGCTCCGGGAACGGCCTGTCGAAGGCAAATTGATCGCCGTCGAAGGACTGGACGGAAGCGGCAAATCGACTCAACTCTATCTGCTCAAACGCTGGCTCGAAATGCAGCACCTCAAGGTGTTTTTCACTGAATGGAATTCATCCATCATCGTTAAAAATATCACCAGCAAGGCTAAAAAATTGAAACTCCTCACTCCCACGACGTTCAGCCTCATTCACTGCACTGACTTCGCCGACCGATACGAACGCCAGATCCTGCCGCTTCTGCGCGCGGGATACTTGGTCCTCTGCGACCGGTATATCTATACGGCTTTCGCCCGCGACATCACTCGGGGCTGTGATCCGGGCTGGGTCACCCGGCTCTACCGGTTCGCCATTCCACCCGATATCACCTTCTTTTTCAAAACACCTCTCCAGGTCGCCCTCGCACGCATTCTCGACGGCCGCCCGAACCTGAAATATCACGAGGCCGGAATGGATCTGAGCCTCTCGGCCGATATCTACGAAAGTTTTAAAATCTTCCAGGGCCGCATCCTTGACCAGTATCTGCGGATGGTCAAACCCTATGCCTTCACGGCCATCGACGCGCGACGGAGTATCGAGGAACAGCAAAAAGAGGTCAGAAAAATCGTGTCGGAAAAAATCGATCTGCCCGCGTTCAAATGGAAGGTCAAACGATGAAACGCCGCGCCGCAGACTCCGCCAAACGCTTTTACGGCAAGGGCCTGCCTGACGTGAATCCGGAAAGCTTGAAGGGCAAGTTGATCGTCATCGAAGGTCCGGACGGTTCGGGCCGGTCGACCCAGGTTGAGTTCATCAAGGCATGGCTTGAGTCCCGCGGCCATGCCATCGTCGACGTCGGGCTGAAACGGTCCAATCTCGTCAGCAAACAGCTCAGCCAAATCCTCCAGGGAAATGTCCTCAATCCCGTCACTCTCTCACTCTTCTACGCCACCGATTTCGCTGACCAGCTTGAAAATATTATCGTCCCCGCCCTCAAAGCCGGGTTCATGGTTCTGGCCGACCGATATATCTACACCCTGATGGCCCGGGATATCGTCCGCGGCGCGGACCGGCCATGGGTCGAGTCCATTTACGGCATGGCGGTTGTGCCCGACGTCGTCTTTTATCTTAAAATCAATCCCAAACCCCTCGTCGAACGCAACTTCCTCAAAAACGCCACGCTCAATTACTGGGAATCCGGCATGGACCTCGGCCTCTCCCGCGACATGTTTGACAGTTTCATCCGGTATCAGAGACTGATTCAGGCCGAATTCATGCGTATGCATGCCATTTACGGTTTTAATATCGTCGACGCCAACCGGTCCGCACGGCGCGTCTCACTTGAGCTTCAAGCCAAAATCGAAAACTTGTTGCCTCAGTCCTGACACTGAAAGGAGTCCAACATGCTCGATAAAATCGATCTCGACCAGGAAATGGATAAACAAAAATTCCATGAGTCATTCCCCAAACTTCAGTTCGAACTTGGCACGCTCCAGCGCCAGGTCGTCGATAATAAAATTCCGGTCCTCATCGTCTTCGAAGGATGGGAAGCGGCCGGCAAGGGGACGACCATCGGCACGCTTGTCCGCAGACTCGATCCGCGCGGGGTGCAGGTTCATCATGTGAAAGCGCCCAACGAGGAAGAGGCGCTGCGGCCGTTTCTCTGGCGCTTCTGGCTCCGGCTGCCCGCGCGGGGGGACATCGCCATTTTCGATCGCAGCTGGTACGGCCGTGTTCTCGTCGAGCGGGTCGACAAGCTCGCCAAACGCAGGGAGTGGTCGGCCGCGTACGACGAAATCAATGAGTTTGAGCGCCAGCTCTCTGACGACGGCGCGGTCATCATCAAGTTCTGGCTTCACATCAGCAAAAAAGAACAAAAACAGCGTTTTAATCGCTTCCTCAAAGACCCTTTCCGCGGATGGAAAATCACCAAAACCGACTGGCGGCATCACAAGCGATATGGCGAGTTTCTGGAGGCCGCGGAGGACATGATGAAAAAAACAAGCACGCCCCACGCGCCGTGGACGATTGTCGAATCGCACGACAAGCGCTTTTCCGCCTGCAAAGTCGTCCGGACGGTCATTGACGCGATCAAATCGGCGGTGGCCAAACGCGCAAAAAAAGCGGCCAGACTGCAGGCCAAACCTCAGGCGGCCGCGCCGGACGGCGAAGGTTCCGGAAGCCAAAAACCGACGCTCCTGTCGAAAATTGAACTCAAGGGAAAAACCCTGACCAAGGAACAGTATTCGGCCAAAGTCGACGATCTTCAGGAGAAGTTGGTCGAATATGAGTATCGCATGTATCAAAAACGTCTCCCGGCCATCGTTCTCTACGAGGGCTGGGACGCGGCGGGCAAGGGAGGCAACATCAAGCGGTTGGTCGAAAAACTCGATCCGCGCGGATATTCGGTTATCCCGATCGCCGCGCCGAAGGGTGACGAGGCGGTGCGGCATTATCTCTGGCGGTTCTGGCGGCATCTGCCCAAGGCGGGGCATCTGACAATTTTTGACCGGACGTGGTATGGGCGGGTCATGGTGGAGAGGATTGAGGGATTCTGCGCCGAAGAGGACTGGCGGCGCGCCTATGACGAGATCAACGAGTTCGAGCGGCAGCTGGCTGGATTTGGCATGGTGATAGTCAAGTTCTGGATTCACATCGACGCCGATGAACAACTCCGGCGATTCAAGGAACGGGAGTCCACGGATTTCAAACGCTGGAAGTTGACCGACGAGGACTGGAGAAACCGCGAAAAGTGGCCTCTCTATGAACGGGCCGTGTCGGATCTGATCGAAAAAACCGGCACCCGGGATGCTCCCTGGACGGTCATCGAGGGCAACTGCAAGTACTGGGCGCGCATCAAGGCACTCGATACGTTGTGCAACGCACTCAAATCCAAATTGTGACTTCGGTTCCGGACCCGTGAATATTTGTCTGATCGGCGTTCGCGGCGTCGGCAAGACCAAAACCGCCCGACGGCTGGCCATTCTCCTTCGAAGACCGGTCCTCAGCACCGATGCCTTGGTTTCCTATGAATGTGACGGGAAATCGGTCGCGGCCATCATCCGCCAAAAAGGCGGCGGGCCGGCGGCGTGGCGGTTTTTCAGAAACATCGAATTTGTGGTCTTGAAAAAAATCTCCAAAATGAAGGATGTCATCCTTGATTGTGGCGGCGGAATCGTGGTCGATCTCGACTCCCGGGGCCGGGAAAAATTCAGCGCACGCAAGGTCCGGATCCTTAGAAAAAACGCCGTCGTGGTTTGGCTGAAAGCCGATCCGGCCCGGCTCCATAAAAAAATCATCGAAGACCCCCGCCGGCCCATGCTCAGCGCGTCCGATGATCCCGTTGCCATCATGCGCCGCCGGTCCCCCTTCTACGCCCGCGCCGCCCACGTGGTCATCCCCATCGCCGCCGGCCTTAGACCCCTCCGCCCCAAACCCCTGGCCAAACGCCTCCTGAGGATCCTTTCCCCCCGCCTGAATCATCAGAACTAGGATTTGTGATTGGTGAGTCATGATTTTTGATTTATGATTGTTTCAATAACAAATGGAAAATAACAAATCACCAATCACAAATTGATCTTTCTCCAACCCCCGTCCACCCCTATCATTCCTCCGCGTCAGCTCTGCGTCATCTCTGCGCCTCTGCGGTCAGGTTTTCTCAGGTTTACTCTTCTTCGTCACCTCTTTTTTTTCCGCATTCCCCGTCTTGCCTTTGTCCGCGCCCGCGCCCGGGCTCTCAGCCTTCGCCGCCTTCTTGTACGACTCCGACCGGTAATCGGTG
>Ga0114945_10001180_pt1 | contig 16365 bp, 8 predicted proteins | sample OV2TP3_FD_87194 | JGI IMG/M metagenome (GOLD analysis project Ga0114945, IMG submission 87194) | Hot spring microbial communities from Beatty, Nevada to study Microbial Dark Matter (Phase II) - OV2 TP3 | ecosystem: Environmental > Aquatic > Thermal springs > Hot (42-90C) | place: USA: Beatty... | reverse complement strand
ACCGGCAAGGATTTGAAATCCATGCCGAAGGATGACGGAGGGTTGAGACCCCGCATCCAATCCGACCAGTCGTCTGCGAACCGGCCGGCGCTTAAGAGCCTCGGCCCCCCAAAAATCCTGCCCGCTCGTGACCGCGAAAGCCAGACCGCAGTCACAGGGACTCACCGACTCGTCCATATCGGACCCATACAAATGAAGGCCCGCTTCGAGTCTCAGCACATCCCGCGCACCCAATCCGCAGGGCGACACGCTACCAAGATTCACCAGCCAATTCCAGACTTTTTCCGCGGCCGACACCGGCAGGACGATCTCAAACCCGTCCTCTCCGGTATACCCCGTTCTGGAAATCCATACCGGTCCCACATCCCGCCAATCCAGATCGGCGCCTTCAAAAGAGGATAGATCGCTGATCGCCCGCCCGCCACGGATGGGACTGGCGACGCCGGACAGGATCCGCTCGGCATCCGGCCCCTGAAGGGCCAGCATCGCGGTTGTTGCGGTCAGGTCGGTCAGATGGCCGCCGTGATCGATGATCCATTGGTTGATTTTCTGATGGTTTCCCGCGTTGACGACGAGGAGGTACTGTTGATCGGGCCTGCGGAACACGATGATATCGTCGAGGATTCCCGCGTTGTCGTTCAGGATGACCGCGTATTTTCCCTTCCCCGGATCCAGGGCAGCGACGTCGCAGGTCAGGAGTTTCTGAAGGAACGCCGACGCATCGGCGGGAAACAGGAGCCGGGCCATGTGGGAGACGTCAAAGACTCCGGCGGCCGATCGAACGGCGGCCGACTCCTCATAGATTCCGGAGTATCGGATGGGCATGTCGTATCCGGCAAACGCCGCCATGTGGGCTCCCAGGGAGACATGCCGGTCATACAGCGCCGTCCGGCGAGCGGTCATTGGAACGACCCGAGAAGCCGCCGAAGGGCCTTGCGGACGAGAATCCGGATTTCCTCGCGGCACCGGCGGTAGGTCTCGACATCGCCGCCGACAGGATCGCGCACGTCGGGTCCGGGCTTGCGCGTGGCGTACTCGCGGAGAGTGAAAATCCGTTCGCGTCTGGCCGGGAAGAGCGCGAGGAGCAGCATGCGCTGGCTGTGTTCCATGGTGAGGATGAGATCCGCCCGGGCCACGTCCTCGGCGGCCAGCGGCGCGCTGGCGTGGTGGCTGAGATCAATGGCGATTTCCTCGCAGACATCGCAAGCCGTCGTGGACGCGCAGGACCCCTCGCGGGCCATGATCCCGCGCGAAAAGGACCCGGCATATTCGGCAAACGATACGATTTCCTTCCGCGCGATCGCCTCCGCCATGGGGCTGCGGCAGGTGTTTCCGGTGCAGACAAAGAGGATGCGAAGGGGTTCTACCAGAACTTCCGGCGGGATGGCGCCCTGGCGGATCACGCGGACTTCATCGCCGTCGATGGCGACGACCGAGGAGGCCACCTTGCAGGATCGCCGGTCATCCCGAATGGCGACATCGACCCCCTGAAGGATTTTGGGATCGATCTCGTCGAACTTGCCCACGGCGCCCTTGCCGGACCGGTTGGCGCTGGTGGAGACGATGGGGCCGGATATGGCGAGGAGGTCTCGTAATCGTTTGTGCGCGGGAATTCGGACGGCGATGGTTCCGTCGTCCGCGCAGAGAGTCCGGGCCAATTCTTTTTTGGCCGGGAGCGCGACCGTGAGCGCGCCGGGCCAGAATCGGGCCATGAGGATGCGGGCGCGCCGGGGGATGTCGACGGCGATTTTTTCGACATGCATCCGGGTGCCGCAGAGGATGGGAAATTTCTTATCGGGGCTGCGGCCTTTGAGGGTCATCATGACCTCAACGATCTCATCCCGCGGGATGCCGCCGATGCCGTAGACCGTGTCGGTCGGGAAGAGGATGAGTTTACGTTTTCGGATGGCGGAAAAGATGGGTTTGGGATTCGGCACCTCGTCCGATTCCCAGTCGAGCAGGATCGGTTCGGTCAAGCGCGGTTCCAGATTTTCAAGGCCTGCGCATAGAGGCGGCGCCTCGGCAGCGAAGTTTGACGCGCGGCGACTTTGACGGAATCGGACAGGGACAGGTTATCCTTGTGGAATTGACGCAGAAGATCCTCACCCTGACTTTGCCGCTCCAATTCTTCCGGCAGACTCACCGGGCCGCGGACCGGCTCCAGGAGGACGACGATTTCGCCTTTGAGGGCCCTGCCCCGTAGAGCCGCGATCAGATCCGGCAGGGTGCCCGAGACGATTTCCTCATGGAGTTTGGTCAGTTCCCTGCCCATGACGGCCCGCAGGGGAATGCCGCGGTCGGCGAAGGCTTCGAGAGACCGGAAGATGCGCGCCGGGTGATCGAAAAAGATGACGGCGGCGCCCTGGGACAATTCCCGCGCGGCATCGTCGATGCGGTTTCTTTTGGAGAGGAATCCGAAAAAGGTGACGCGATCACAAAAGTGCCCGGCGACCGACAGGATGGCCGCGACCGCGGACGCGCCGGGCACCGGGATGACGCGGATGCCAGATTCGTGGCAGCGGCGAACGAGCAGCGCCCCAGGATCGGACACCGCGGGCGTGCCGGACTCGGACACAAGCGCGGCTTCAAGTCCCTCCTTCAATTTCGGAATGAGGTGGTCGACCCGGGCCGACTCATTGCCCTTATAGAGGGAAAAAACCGGTTTTGCGGGAATGTCCAGCCTGACGGCGAGTTTCCGGTAGGAGCGGGTATCCTCGGCGATCACCGCCTGGACGCGTTTTAGGGTCGATACGCCGCGAAGAGTGATATCCTCCATATTTCCGATGGGCGTGGCCACGACGTAAAGGGCCAAAGAGTCACCTCACTTTGAATTTTGGACCGGATTCTGATTACCTGCGTTGAAGAGGGGCGTCAAGACGACAGACCACCACAGGGAGGAACCAAGCGAGATGAAAGTGGAGCAGACGTTTGCGATTGCGGGGACGATTCTGGCCGGGCTGGGCGTCATCACGGGCGCGTTCGGCGCGCACGGATTGAAACGGCACTTCGCGCTCTATCCGGAGATGCATCCGATTTACCACACAGCGGTCGAGTATCATCTGATCCACGCGCTGGGGCTGATCGGCGCCGCATACCTGTGCGGCCGGTGGCCCGGCGGCTGGATGACGGCGGGCGGCGCGCTGTTGGTTATCGGGATTATGATTTTTTCCGGGAGCCTGTACACGCTCAGCCTGACGAGGCAGAAGTGGCTGGGCGCCGTGACGCCGCTGGGCGGCATGGCGTTGATTCTCGGGTGGCTGAGTCTGGCCGTCGGTGTCTGGCGCGGCGGCCGGTAAGGCGTTAGCGGTTGGCGCGGAGTTTGGTCATGTCAAACAGGTGGGCGGCCTGCGGGCCGAGGAATCCCTCAAACCGTTCTTTTTTTCCGGATGACGGATTGACGGTCCAGCCGCGTTCGGCGATTTCAAAATAGGCGTAACTCCATCGGATTTTTTCTCCGTGCCTGAGCGAAAATGGGATCACAACGGATTCCGTGGACGACTGCCGCAGAACGCTTCCGGGCGCGCCCTCGATTTCTTTTTTCATGGGAATGCGCGCCCGGCGCATGGCATCAATCGTTTTGTCGATGGAGTCAAGCCGCGCAACGCCGTGAGAGTTCACCAGAGCCGTGAAATGGTTCACATCGTACCCGTTCAGAATCACCCACGCGCCGAACTGGCTTTCCCGATCCAACTCCTCGACCTCGGCGCGGGAAGGCCGGCGCCAGGGCAATTTCTGAAAAAAGGCGATCAATTGTTTCAAGATGGGGCCGGCCGTTTTTGATCCAGACCGGTCGAGCCGGTAGAGCCGCGAGAGGACGCGGTCCGGCAGGGGCGACCGGTGGGACGAGAGGACGCGATCGAGGATGGAGGCGGCCTTGGCCGACAATTCCCATCCCTTGAGTTCGGAGATGAACAATTTGGGGAAGAGGGGATTGGGATGGGCCAGATGAACGGAGCTTAAGTGTTTATCCGGGAACTCATAGCAGGCTTTCCGGGCAAATCCGAGGGCCATGAAAATTCCGGCCAGTGTGGATATCCCCGTCCCGGCCTTCTGGTGGGCGATGGTTCGAAAGGCGATGTGGTCATTGACAAAGGTCGCGCCGACTTTGGCGATGAGCGACTCGTACATCCGCACATATCGGACGCGCGACCGGTATCGAATCCAGAGATTGTCGAACAGCCGGAGAGCGAATTGTTCCCTGGGATTTGTAACGGGTATGTGCCGGTGCGGCGCCTGGAGGCTCACCGGCCGAGGACATCCTTCAAGGCATTCAGGCAGGACTCGACATGACCCGCGGACGCGGACTGTCCCATGAGGCCGATGCGCCAGATTTTTCCGGCAAGAGGACCGAGACCCGCGCCGATTTCGAGAGAGAAATCGGAGAGGAGGCGCGACCGGGACGCCGCGTCATCAACGCCGGCGGGTATCCGGACGGAATTGAGCTGAGGCAGCCGGTCCGGTTCAGGGACGATCAATGAGAGACCCAGGTGATCCAAACCGGCGCGGAGAGACTCATGCGCGCGGGAATGCCGGGCCCATGAATTTTCGAGGCCTTCCTCCTGGAGCATGAGGAGCGATTCGTGGAGACCGTAGAGGGCGTTGATGGGCGCGGTGTGATGGTACGCGCGTTTGGACTGCCCGCCCCAATAGGCGGTGACCAGCGACAGGTCGAGGAACCAGCTCTGGATTTTGGAAGACCGCCGTTTGACGACGCCAAAGGCGGCCTCGCTGAAGCTGACCGGCGAAAGGCCGGGCGTGCAGGAGAGGCATTTCTGGCTGCCGGAATAGACGGCGTCGATGCCCCATGCATCGACGCGCACGGGAATGCCGCCCAGGGAGGTGACCGTATCAACGATGGACAGCGCGTGATGGCGATGGGCGATGGCCGCGAGGGATTTGGCGTCGGACCGGGCGCCGGTGGAGGTTTCCGCGTGGACAAACGCGAGGAATTTGGCGTCCGGATTTTTCCGAAAGGCGTCTTCGACCTTGTCCGGATCGACCGCGCGACCCCAGTCGTCTTCGATCAGGACCGGAACTCCGCCGCAGCGCTCCACATTTTCCCTCATGCGGCCGCCAAAGACCCCATTCTGGCAGACGATCACCTTATCGCCCTTTTCAACGAGGTTGACGAAACAGCATTCCATCCCGGCCGATCCGGGCCCGGACACGACGAGGGTGACATCATTTTTTGTCTGAAACGCGTACTGGAGGAGGGATTTGATTTCGTCCATCATGCGAATGAATTCGGGGTCGAGATGGCCGATGGTGGGTCTGGCCATGGCGGCGAGGACCCTCGCCGACACGTCGGAGGGTCCCGGTCCCATGAGGATGCGTTTGGGCGGCGCGAACGATCGGATCATGGGCGGATATAAACATGGCGGGAGTGCGCGGGTCAACGACGGGATGAGTCCGGCGATGCGGCCGGCGTACCCTTCCGCCGGCGGCGGCGAAAAAATTTGGTTTGCCGCGAGAGGTATGTTTTAGTGTCGCTCATGAAAAGCAGATCGGAAATCACGCGAGAAATCACGCGAGAAATCACGCGCAGGGCCGAGCGCGGCGGATTGATCATCCGTGGGGACATTGCCGGTCCCTATGAAGATCTGTTCGGAGACCAGCCGGTCAATGGCCGCTCGATCAATGTTTCCGACCTGATCGTTTCTTTCACGAGAAAATTCCTCGGCGACTTTGCCGGCCTTCTGGCCGCGCGCCGGAAGTTTCTCTTGCGTGTCGCGGCGGGAAAGGCGCGCTACGGATTCACGCCCCCGGGCTCGGTAGTGGAAGACGCGGACGGAACCCGTCGAACGGCGGCTCAGATTCGGCGGGGCATGATCGATCATTTTCTCGGAAGAAATACGCCGCACCGCTGGAGCCTCAATCCAGCCACGCCCGTTGCGCCCGAGATCGTGCGGCCGGGTTTACAGGGAACCGGGCCGTTTGACGATCTGGGGATGGCCATGGGCGCGGTCAACACGGGCGCGACCGGCGCGACGTCCTGGATGGCGGACTGGGAAGACGCGGGCAACGACAAGGCGGACAAGCTCTACCGCGCGTGGCGGAACTTGAAGGAACTGCTGGCCGGAACATGGGACGCACGCGTGTACCATCATCCGGACAAAAACAAGGACTATTCGATCCGGGTGGGCCGCCCGGAGTGGCCGGTGATTTTCCACCGCGTCCCGGGCATCCATTTGAGAAACCGCCAGATGGCGCTGGCGCGCGCGGATTCCGGCGACGCCGGCATTCCCGCCATGATCCCCGCCCTGATCATTCATACGCTGAACAATTTCGACGCTCAGAAAAATCGCGACTCCGGCATATATTTCTATGTGCCGAAGATCGAGACTCCCGCCGAGGCGCCGCTGGTCGCGCGGCTTCTGGCATCCCTCGAAGAGACGATCGGCGTTCCGCGCGGGACGATCAAAATCGAAATGCTCAACGAGCGCGCGCGATACGCGGCCAACCAGGAACTCATCATGTGGGTCCTCCGGGATTGGCTCGTCGGGCCGAACGTCGGCCGGTGGGATTACATCAACAGCCGGATCGAAATGCTCAAGGACCGGCCCGCGGGCGTCTTCCCGGATCCCCATACCGTCGGCATGACCGATCCGAGCATGACGGAATACACGCGCCGCAATGCCCTCCTCACGGCGCTCGTCGGCGGATTTCCCATCGGCGGCATGTCCGCCGTCATGAAAAGTCCGCGAGCGCCGCGCGACGTCAACGAAAAAGCGGTGCGGTCGATCTGGTTCGACAAGCTGCGCGAGCGTCTCACGGGTCTCATGGTCATCGACGGAAAATCCTGCGATCTATACCGGCAAAGCTGGGTGGCGACGACCGAAGAGGAATATGTCCGCGCCGGCTCGGAACCGCTGCAGGCGCCGCCGGACGGCCTTCAGGCGCTGGCCGACCGATTGACGGGCGAGGAACGATCGAAGCTCTCCGCGCTCGGCCTTCTGGATAGATCCGGCCGGCCCAGTCCGGCAATTGTTTCCGTGAAGGATCTTGATCCCGGTCGGCTCTATTCCAGGCAGTCCTGGGCCCGTCTCTTTCGCCGGCCGACAGGTCCGATCACGGAGCGGGGTCTGCGGTACGCGATCTACATGTCATCGGAGTACATGTTTCAGCAGCTCAACGGCAACAACGCGGCGGCGATCGACGATTATTTGAGCGGCACGCGGCTGATGAATGATTTTGCGACCTATGAAATATTCTGGCACTGGCTCTGGACCGCGCTGCATCATCAGTCGCGGCTGACCGAGCGTGGGGAGATCACGAAAAAGGGCGACCGGGTTACGCGCAAGCTCATCGAGTATTTGCTGGACGAGAGGGACGAGGCCGTTCGGTATTACTTCGCGAATCAGGACCGGGATGGGATCCGGAGCCGGTTTGACCGGCAACTGGCGCCGGTGACAATGGCGATTCTCCGGCGGCAGCTTCTGCATCCGCGGTGGATCATGTATGGTTCGCGGGTATTGTTGTCGATCATTGAATCGCCGGACTCGGAGCGCGACAGGATACTGGACGGGATTTTTTCCGTTTCGCGCACGGGGAATCGGGTTGGAAACGCCGCCGAATACGTATACGATATTTTCCCGGCGGGCCGGAAAACGAAAAAACGAAAGGGGACACGACCCCATGTCACGAGAGCTTAGCCGGGCGGCCCGGCGGGAGCGGGACGAATTCCGGAAGGAAGTCCAGAGCGTCAAGAAGTGGATATCGCAGCCGCGGTTCAAACACACGACCCGATACTGGACCGCGGAGGATCTCGTCCGCGTCCGGGCACGGATCCGCAACAAGTTCACGTTCACGGATGAGATGGCCGGAAAATTCTGGCGGCGACTCCAGAAACTCAAATCCAACTCGCGGGCGGGAAAACGCCCGAACCACATGGCCACCGGCGGCGTCATTGACGGCGCGCAGGCTTCCGTCCTCGCGATGCTCGGCTACGACGCGCTCTATGTCAGCGGCTGGCAGGCATCCCTCCTTCACTATTCCACCGGCCGCACCGGGCCGGACCTGGCGAAATATCCATACGACACGGTTCCGAAAGTGGTTGACCGGATCACGCGGGCCCAGCGGTGGTACGACGCGCGGCAGAGGGAGGAGCGCAGCCGCCTGACGGCCGACCAGATGGCCCGGACGCCGGCGGTGGATTATTTCCTGCCGATTTTTGCCGACGGGGACACAGGCCACGAGGCGGTGACGGAGCTGATGGATCTCTTCGTCGAATCCGGCGCGGCGGCCGTGCATATCGAGGATCAGGCGCACGGCAAAAAAAAATGCGGGCACATGGCCGGCAAAGTTCTCGTCCCCACTCAGGAGCACACCCTGCGGCTGCTCGAGGCGCGCGCCGCCGCGGACCTCTACGGATCCGAACTGTTGCTGGTGGCGCGAACGGATTCGGAAGCGGCGAAACTTCTGACGTCGGACGTCGACCCGCGGGACCACTGGTTCATTCTCGGCACGACAAAAGACGAAATCCCGGCGCTGGCAAAAATCGTCGGCATGGCCTGGGACCGGACCAACCGGAAAGAAAATGAATCGCGGGTTAAAAAACTGGAAAAAAACTGGCCTACCTTCGCCTTCGGTATCCGGCGGGTCTGGGCGCATTCCGACCGGGCCGACAACAAGGGGTCAAAGGACATGATCGAAGTTCTGACGACCGAATGGAACCGTCAGGCGGGGTTGAAAACGTACTACGACGCCGTCCGGGACGCGATCGATTCCTTGAGCGCCTCCCAGTCTCAAAAAGTCAGGATGAAAACCCGTTGGGCGGAGGAAAACCACCCCTACAAAGGGTTGTCTCTTCGCGAGCAGGTGGAGCTGGCGCAGAAATTGGGTATCCGGGTGGACTGGAACAAACACAAGCCAAAGGTTTTCGAGGGATATTTCCAGATCAAGGCCTGCGTGGAGGCGGCGATTTGCCGCGCGCGCGCATTTGCGCCGTTCGCGGATATTCTGTGGATGGAGCAGGAAAAGCCGAGCCTCCGCGAGGCCGCCGCATTCGCCGAGGGCGTTCTTCAAAAATTCCCGCACGCACTGCTCGCGGCCAACAACTCGCCCTCCTTCAACTGGGACAATCCGGACCTCCACAAAGGACTGTCCCGCGCGAAAATCGACGCGAAACACCGCGCGCACCAGGACAGGCAGGGCCGGATGGGATATGTGTTCCAGTTCGTCACGCTGATGGGCAGCCATCAGGAGCTGCTCGCGACCCACATTCTGGGCCGGTCGTTCCGTGAGGAGGGGATGCTGGCCTATGTTCGGGATGTGCAGCGCCGGGAAAAAGAGACGGGCGCGCCCTTCCTGAAGCACCAGTGGTTTGCCGGGTCGGGCCTGCGGGAATCGGTCGAACGGCTGATCTACGGTGGCGCGTCGGCCACGGGGATCGGCGGAAAAGGATTGACCGAGAAACAATTCGACCTCAAACGATAGAGACTATCAGCGGAACATGAATCGGGAGTTGGCCGGGCGCTGTGCCGCGCTGATTCACGAAGCCTTTGACGCGTACCATCGGATGTTTCAGCAGATCACGCTGGGCGCCAAATCACGGTTTGAAAAACGGGACTGGCCCGGCGCGCAGGAGGACGCGGTGCGGCGGCTGGATCTCTACAAGAATTCCGTGGACCGGGTAACGGCCGAAATGCGTCAGTCTCACGCAGAACTCGCGCATGACCGCGGGTTCTGGGTGGAGGTTCGGGACAGGTATTCGACTGTGATTCAATCCCGAAGCGACGTGGAGCTGTGCCACACCTTTTTCAACTCCGTATGCCGCCGGATGATGGACACGGTGGGCGTGGACCCGGAAGTGGAGTTCTTAGAGGAGCATTTTGAGGAGCGCAGGTCGGCGAACCCGGACAATCCGATCTATCAGACCTATGCCGGCATCCCGTCGAGCGAGGATTGGATACGCGGGATTTTGCGGCAAAAGGCATTTGACGTCGCCTATGAAGATATGGAGCGGGACGTCAAGCGGGTGGCGGACCGGATCGACGCCCATCTGGGCCGGCGGGACCGGGGCGATGGCGCGGCCATGCCGGCGGTGGACGTGATGCGGCCGGTATTTTACCGGAATCGCGGCGCCTATATCCTCGGCCGTATCCATGCCCCTTCCGGGCCGATCCCTCTGGTCCTTGCGATTCTGAATGCCGACCGGGGCGTGTTCGTGGACGCGGTTTTACTCACCCAGGACGAGGCGAGCATCGTCTTCAGTTTTACGCGGTCGTATTTCCAGGTCGACGCGCCAATCCCACACGAGGTGATTCAGTTCTTAAAGACGCTGATGCCGCTGAAGCCCGTTGCGGAGTTGTACACGGCGATCGGGTACAACAAATTCGGCAAGACCGAGCTGTATCGGGACCTGCTGCGGCATTTTGACGCATCGGATGACCGGTTCGAGCCGGCGCCGGGGGAAAAAGGGATGGTGATGGTGGTTTTCACTCTTCACGCCTACGACGTTGTCTTCAAAATCATCAAGGACCGATTCAGCTACGCGAAACGAACAACGAAGCAGCAGGTCAAAGAACGGTATGCGCTGGTATTCAAACACGACAGGGCCGGCCGGCTCATCGACGCGCAGGAATTCGAGAACCTGGTATTTCAGAGGGGGCTGTTCGCCCCTGAACTTCTGGCGGAGCTTCTCGACCTGGCTCCCGGCACCGTGAGGGCCGCGGGCCGGGAGGTTGTGATCGAGCACGCGTACGTGGAGCGGCGGGTGACGCCGCTGAACCTGTATCTTTGTCAGGCGGGCGAGAAGGACGCGCGGGATGCGGTGGTGGACCTGGGATTCGCGATCAAGGATTTAGCCGGCGCGAACATTTTTCCGGGTGACGTGCTGCTTAAAAATTTCGGTGTCACCCGGCACGGCCGGGTGGTTTTTTATGATTATGATGAATTATGCCTCTTGACCGACTGCCATTTTCGGGAGATTCCGGAGGCCGCGGACGAGATGGACGAGATGTCGGCGGAACCGTGGTTTTTCGTGAAGGAGCGGGACGTTTTTCCGGAGGAATTCGGTCGATTTCTCGGCCTTGACGGGCCTCTTCGGAGCGCATTCGATAGCTGGCACCGGGACCTGTTCACGCTGGAGTTTTGGCGGAAAATGCAGGACCGCATCCGATCGGGCTATGTCGCCGACTTTTTCCCCTACAAGCAGGTCAGACGACTGAAAAGGATTGACGAAAATCAGAATTTGAGGTGGTCTGTGGGGCTCGCGGGGCCGCCTGCCGCATGGCCGGCGCGGCCCGTTATCGTGGTAGGTCAGTCGGACCGAAGGAGGTACACCCATTTGCCGATCCAGAGCGATACGCCGGCGCCGGAACTCAAAGACGAATACCGGTCGATCCTTGACGGCATAGAAAAACTGCCCACCCTGCCCGCCGTGGTGAACCGTCTTCTGACGATGATCGAAAGTCCCAAGACCTCTGCGGAAGACGTCAACCGGATCATCCGGATGGATCAGGCCCTGACGGTGCGCGTGTTGAAGATCGTGAATTCGGCATTTTATGGATTTCCGCGGCAGGTATCGACCGTGACGCAGGCGGTGGTGATCCTGGGATTCAATGCCGTGAAGAGTCTGGCCCTTTCGGCGTCGGTGATCCGCATATTTGAAAACAAGTCTACCGAGGATTTTGACATTCGGGCTTTCTGGGATCATTCGATTTGCACCGGAGTGATGGCCGACATGGCGGGCCGGCGGGTGAATTATCCATTGCCGGAGGAGTGTCTGATCGCGGGGATTTTGCACGGGATGGGCAAGCTGGTATTTGACCAGTTTTTCCACGACGAATTCATCCAGGCGGTCAAGCGGGCGCGGAAGGAAAGAAAGGCGTTGCAGGTGATGGAGCGCGATATTTTCGGCGTGGATCACTGCCAGATCGGCGTTTATCTGGCAACCCGCTGGAAGCTGCCCGTCCATCTGGTCGAGGCGATCCGCTACTATCCGACGCCGGCCCTGGCGGTATTGAATGCGCCGCTGGTTTCGCTGGTGAATGTGGGCAATTTTCTGGCGCGAAAACAAAAATACGGCGACCCCGGCGACTCGGTCAACCCGTCGGTGAGTGAGGACGCGTGCAAGGCCCTGAGGTTGACCCGGACGGAGATCAACCAGATGCTGGCATCCGCGGACGAGGAGATGGACAAGGTCGACGATCTGCTGGATCATCTGCAGGACTAGCCGCAGGACTAGCCGCAGGACTAGCCGCAGGACTAGCCGCAGGACTAGCCGCAGGACTAGCCGTAGGACTAGCCATAGGACTAGCCGCGGGACTATAGCCGCCCCCCTTTTTTCTCGCCGGCCGACAGTACTCCGATGGGTTCCAGCACGCTTTTTCTCATGGACTCCGGAGGGTGGGAGGACGATATATATACATAGAGTGGGTGTGGGGAAATGATGGGAGGTCGATGACGGGTGTTGAGATGGATGAAGTCAAGGGCCGGGTGCGGCATGGTTGCGGTGTTACTGATCACGACCGTGGTCCATGCCGCCGGCCGGATCAGTCCCCGGGAGTTCAATTCAGGCGTATCGCTGTTTAAGCGGGGCGAATACGAGCTGGCGTCGGACATATTCAAGAAGATCTTGGATGAAAGTCCGGATGCCGAGCGAATCGACGAAGTCCAATACTGGTATGCGGAGACCCAGGAGCGGCTGAAGGCCTACGACCGCGCGCTGGAATACTACAAGAAAATCGTGAGCGACCACCCCCAATCCAAATTTCTGCCGAGGGCGCTGTTTGGCGCAGGGTTCGCCGCCTACCGGCAGGCGCGGTATCAAGAGGCGGCCGGGTTTTTCAGTGAGGCGGCGAAAAAAGGGGACGAGACGATTATCGGCGAGAGTCTGATCATGGCGGCGTACTCGTACACACAGCTTAAGCAATCGGCCCCCGCCGAGGAAGTTCTGAGGGACCTGCTGGGCCGGGCGAAAATAGAGGAGAAGTACAGGCTGGATGCCCGGTTTGAGCTGGGCCGGCTGCTCATCCAGCAAAGTCAGGACACTCCGGCATATGAGATGCTTAGTCCCGTCACCGAAAATCGGGATCACGCGCGCCAGGCGGACGCGATGCTGGCGATCGGGGACATGATGTATGAGCGGGGGCGGTTTCGGGAGAGTTTAAAGTGGTACGAGAAGGTATTGACGAACGAGAAGTCGACCGCGGACATGAAATCCCGGGCGATCTGGAACGCCGCATGGTCGGAACTCACGCTGGGCAACGACGACGGCGCCGAAAAAAAATTCAAGTCAGTGGTCGAAATGGAGAGCGTCTCGCCCGAGATCAAGGGTGACGCGTGGCTTCGGCTGGCCGTCCTCAGCCGCCGCGGCGGCAAGGAGGGCACGGCCGAATGGCGGGCCGCGAGGGCGGTGGAGATCGCGGAGACGGCGAATCTTCCGCGGCTTCTGGACGACGCGTACCTCTTCATGGCCGAGAGCGCCTATTTGAAGAGCCGGCATGACACGGCACTGGAGGTTCTCGGCCGGATTCGCCAGACAGCGTCGTACCCCTATCTTCAATTGAATGGGCAGGTTTACTTTGACAGCCGCCGATACGGGGACGCGCAGGGATTTTTTGAAAAGGCGGTCGATGCCGCGCCGGACGCATCCGCGCGGAACCTGTCGTTGTTTGATCTGTCGCAGACTCTCTTCAATCTGAAATCCTACGATCCCGCGATTGCGTCGGCCGGAAAAATTCAAAATCCGAATCCGGCCCTGGCCACGAAGCTGGACGAGCTCTACGCCAAAGTCTACATGGAGACCGGAAAATTCAAGGAAGCGGCGGAGAAATACGCGGCGGTGGGCCTGCGGCGCAGGGAGGACACCGTGGCGGCCACGGAAGCGGTCTATTTCACGGCGCTGGCTTACCACCGCGGGGGCATGAACGACGAGGCCAGAAAAACTCTGGAACGCATGTTCGCGTCGAACCCGCCGACCAGTTCGCATCGAGCGGGAGCGGCGGTGCTCCTGGGGGACATCCTCTCGAAGCTCGGCAGGCCGGAGGGACTCAAGTGGTATCGTCAGGCGGCGGACGAATCCCAGGAGGCGGATGTGGTGTATCTGGCGTACACACATTTCATCGAGCACCTGATCAAGACCGGCCGCAAGGATGCGGCCGATACCGAAGGCCGGCTGGAGGCGGTGACGGTGGCGGAGGAATTCGCCGGCCGATTGAGCGAGGGCCGGACCTATCTTTTCATTGTTGAATCCCTCTACGGCGCGAGACAGTACGCGGACGTGTTGCGATATGCGCGAAAGGCCGTATCGGCTCTGTCGAAAGACGACACGGCTCAGGCGAAGGCGATCTACTACGACATGGCGGTGAATTTCGAGTTGAAGAAATTCAAGGCGGCCGCGGAGTCGTTCGAGCGGCTGGCGAAATTCATGGAGGGCCGGGGGGCGTCGGACCCGATGGCGGAGGAAGTGGTGTTCTGGAACTGCCGGCTGGCCCCGCAGCTTGGCGCGGCCGCGGCCTCGCGATCGGCCTATTCGGGATATCTCGAAAAGTTCCCGGCCGGAAAATACGTGGCGGAGGCAAAATTCGCTCTGGGACTCCTCGCCTTTGACGCGGGCGAACTGGACCTCTCTGAAAAATCGTTCCTGGAAGTCTTGGGCGGCCGGTCGGCCGAAGCGGCGGTGGCCGAGAGCAACGAGATCTACGCGAACACCGTCTACAATCTGGCCTCGGTGAAGATCGCCAAAAAGGACTACGCCGGCGCCAAGGGCCTTTTGGCGGCCCTTGAAAAAAATCCCTCGATATCGGGCGAGGCTGGGTACCGGTACAAGCGGGGATACGTGGACATGCAGCAGGGCCAGGACAAGACGGCGGAGGCATGGTTTGGCGGAATTCTGCGGGACACGGACGCGTCGCGGACGCGCGCGACGGTGGACAAAACCCTCTTGACTCTGTCCGATCTCTATTACCGGTCCGATCGAGCCGCCGATCTTTTCCGGCTGATCGAAACGCAAATCCAGGATGTTCAGGATCCGGAAGCGCGGGCGCATGTCTATTTCCTGGGGGCGATGGTGCATTTCAACAAGGAGCAATTCGACAGCGCGGCCCCGATGTTCGGGCTGGTGAAAAATACGCCCGACAGCGCGCTTCAGGCCGAGGCGGGACTCAAATTCGCCGACTGCCACTACAATCTCAAAAATTTCCGAAAGGCGCTGAGCGGGTACGAGGCGGTCGAAAAAAAATATGGCGGGACGCGGTGGGCTCACGAAGCGGCGTTTGCGCGGGGTCTCTGCAAGATCAAGCTGAATCTGCAGGCTGAGGCGGCGGCGGACTATGAGGAATTTCTGAAGGCGAATCCGGCATCGGCCATGTCGCACTCCGTGGCGTTGGAGGCGGCGAAGGTCTACACGTCTCTTGGACAGAACGACAAGGCATTGGAGAAAATCTCCTTCGTCGAGAATTCCAAGGAAGGGGCGTTCAAGCAGGAGGCGTCGCTGTTGCGAGTGAAGCTGGCGGAGCGGAAAAACGACGTGGAGGAGATTTACCGGGAGGCGGCGCGGCATGTGAAGGATTTCGGAGCGGAGGGGGATGTTCTGCTGGTTGCGGTCCAGGCCGCGGTTGCGGGAGGAAAATATGATGAGACACTGAAGCTCATGGACGGAGTTCAGACGGACAAATTCAAACCGGAGATTTCCGCGCGGCTCGATTTTTACAAGGCCGAGAGCCTGCGTCTTCAGGGCAAGCCGGTCGCGGAGGAGATATACCAGCGGCTGGTCGGCGCGGCCGATTCCGAAGTTCGGCTGTCGGCGGGATACCGCTACGCGGGCGCGCTGGTTTCACGGGGCCAGGGCGCGCAGGGGATGGAGGTATTGAAACCGGTATTACAGGAGGCAACGACGTTCAAGTTCTACGAAGAATCAATTCTATTCGGCGTGACCGCGGCGAAAAACTCGAATCTGAACGCGCAGGCCGTGTGGATTTTCGAAACCTTCGGCGACCGGCTCACGGCCATTCGCGACCGGGCGATGGCGGCGGAGGCGTATTATTCCGCGTGTCTGGCGTTGAACGAGAGGGAGAAATCGATCAAGGCGATTGATCGGCTGATGAAGCTGGATCCGGCGCCGCGGCGCCGCGCGGAGCTGAGGCTGTCCACGGCCAGCCTTCTTGAGGATCTGGGCCGGTTGGACCAGGCGATTGCCCGGTACGATGCCCTGGGCACTGACGCCGATGCCGATACGGATCTGCGGGAGCAGGCCTTTGACCGGCGGATTCAGCTGGAGATCAACCGGGGCGCCGCCGGCCGGGCCTATCTGATGACGTATTTATCCGGCGAGCCGGACGCCAAGAGGGGATCGATCGTGTCGGAAAAACTTCTGGCGGACGCCGTAACGGATAAGCGGCACAGGGATGTCGTGCGGATTGT
>Ga0114945_10001179_pt1 | contig 16371 bp, 13 predicted proteins | sample OV2TP3_FD_87194 | JGI IMG/M metagenome (GOLD analysis project Ga0114945, IMG submission 87194) | Hot spring microbial communities from Beatty, Nevada to study Microbial Dark Matter (Phase II) - OV2 TP3 | ecosystem: Environmental > Aquatic > Thermal springs > Hot (42-90C) | place: USA: Beatty... | reverse complement strand
TGCTCCTGTGTCCCATACTGGTCATAGGTCGTCAGTCCCGTGATCCCCACCACTTCCGTCTCCCGCCGTTCCGTCCAGGCGGCTCTCCCTTGCCCGTGGCGGACGGTATGCACCCGGTGGCCCACCGTGACGCCCTCTTGCGCCACCGCCTGCGCGCGGGCATCCGCTGTCACAGCCATGTTGGCTTTCGCGGGCACCACACAGGTGAGGTCGTGCTCGTCCAGCCACCACAGATCGGTGCCATCCAAAAAGCCCTTATCAAAGACGACCTTGTGCAGGCGGGCGGCCCCGGCCAGATTGGCCCGGGCCTGGGTGACCAACGCCCGAGTCCAGTGGGTCTCATGCTCGTCAATCTTCCCGACCTTGACGGCCAACGGGATCTTGGTGACTGCGTCGATCAAGCGCAGCACCTTCCAGCCGTGGACGGTCACCTCAATCTCGTGTATCTGACCCCGCTTATCCTCAATGCGGACCTTGCGAGTCACCCGGCCACAGCCGGCATAGTGCTCGGTGGTCTCCAGATCGGTGCCATCCGCGATGCCAGTGACCCGCTTGCCAAAGGCTCCCGCCTTTGTCAAGGCCCGAATAGCCCTATTGAACACCGCCTCCAGGTCCCGCAAATTCAGCTGGACGATATGCTTGGCCAGGGTATCCGGGCAAATCGGCCCTGGAGCCCGCTCCCCCTGGCGTTTGGCCGTGCCGCGCTGGCACACCCCGTGGCGAACATGCTGGGCATTGAAGCCCACCAAGCGCATCAGGGCTTCATCGCTGAACAGCAAGGTCGGCAGCGCATTGATGCTCTCCATGCCAAACAACGTCTTCAGCCCGTAGAGCAGGACAGTCCTGCACGCAGGGGACCATCTCCCGGTGGATGGCCGTGCCGTCGACGTCCTGCAACAGGGGCATCACCCCAACCTCCCGCAGGAAGTGAAAAAAGTCATCCAGCACGGCCCCCGCGTCCAGCCGATACGCCCCATCCACGACCTGCTTGCGATACAGGCGGCGGGCCACCTCCCAACACATCTGTTCTGCCAAATTTTGCGTGATCTCATCCTGGCTTTGTCCCATCATCCACCTCCCTCTGCCCACTGTGTCTCCGCTAGAGAGGAAAGTGGAGCCCAGATCAAGGCCTCCCCTTATGTTGGAATCTCAGCGAGTGCGATTCCCGGCGATGTTGTCTTAAGTGGACACATATGATTCTGCGATTTACTCGATCCTACAACGAATCCTAATGGAAGGATTTGGGTGGCGGTATCATCTCATCATCCGTCGAAGTTGCGCGATAAAATGATGCACTGTCAACTGGAAGTAAGCCATGCTATTCTCCGCACCAACTCCATAGCGCCTCAGTTCCATCGCAGGGGTCATCTCATTATTAGGACCCGCAATAGCCGTCACGGATGCACGCATGCCACATGCCTCGAGAAGCGCAATGGTCTCCGCATCATAATCCTGCATGCCGCCATTGGGATAGGCGAAGAGCTCACAGGGACGCCCAGTCATCTCTTGGATCGCAGCGACCGATCGCTCGATCTCATCATGGCGTTCCTCCGGTGCAAGAAGACTTAGGATCGCGTGGGTGTGAGTGTGTGCTCCAAATTCAATTAGTCCTGACCCGGCCATTTTTGCAATCGCCTCACGGCTAAGCATACGGAAAGGGGAGCCAACTTCGATTGGACAATCTGGATCATCGTTCAACTCCAGAATGAGCCTTCGGAGTTCGACCAGGAGCCGAGGATGGGGGAATTCTTTCAGCCTGTCCTGAATTGCGGCCGCAGTGTCGGCCTTAGACCCGGGTCCAGAGAGATCGAACATACAGCCACCCCACTCGAGTGAAGTCCTGTTTGTCTCGGCCAGCGCATGATTCAGACGGCAGAACCAGACGGTGTCGCTCGTATTTATCAAACCTGTAGTCAGAAAAATTGTGGCAGGTAGTCCCGCTTCATTTAAGATCGGAAAGGCAACATCATAATTATTTTGATACCCGTCATCAAATGTAATCACCGCTGTAGGCCGACATACTCCTCCGGTCCTCATCCGCTCAATGGCCTCGGAAAGACAGATTACCTCAAAATGCTTTTTGAGATACTTCACTTGGTTATGGAACGAAGACTCATCCATAAAACATGAATTATAAAACTTGAGAGGCGATCGAATGACGCCATGATACATTACAATGGTCAGTTGATGCCGAAAGAATATTCTGTGCAATAGATGTGGCAGTCTCAGCTGAGCGATCGCCTGGTATCCCAAAGCTCTAATGGCTGATGTCATTGGAATATGATGAAATGCAAGAAGCCGGAGAACGGATGAGATCGGATAGAGCTGGTCCTAAGAGTAAATGCACATTAACACATCGATGATGCGTACTGCAGCCTTGCCATCCCAGAGTTCGGGGATATGGATCTTTTGCCTGTTTCCATTTAAAACAGAGCACACTGCAAATCGGATCCCTGCAGGATGGTTCCCAACGACCCGATTAGCCCCCGCCTCTATGGTAATCGGCCGTTCTGTATTCTGGCGGAGCGTGATACAAGGCACGCCAAGAACCGTTGCCTCTTCCTGCAGACCCCCCGAGTCCGTGATGATCATCCGTGCGCGCCGATTCAGGGTCAGCATGTCGAGAAACCCAATGGGATCGGTGAGTCTCAAACCCTTGCAACTCTCTATATGGCGCACTAGGCCAAGCCTTTGCAACATCTTACGAGACCGTGGATGGACCGGCCAGATAATCGGTAGCTCCCGCGATAGCTCGATCATAACGTTAACAATGCCGCTAAACACCTCGGGGTCATCAACGTTGCTCGGCCGATGCAGCGTTAAGATTGCGTAGTGGCCGGCATCCATACCGAATCGCCGCAGGGTGTCGCGGTTTTCGGTCTTCTGAAGCTGCGTGAGAAGACAATCAATCATCACGTTACCCACGAAGTGTATCCGCTCTGACGGGACACCTTCCCGAAGAAGATTCTCGTCTGCGTCACGGGAAGGTGTAAAGAGAAGGTCGGAGATGGCATCCGTCACCACCCGGTTGATTTCCTCCGGCATGGTCCAATCCCGGCTTCGAAGGCCTGCCTCTACGTGGGCGACAGGAATACAAAGCTTTTTGGCCGTAATGGCACAAGCCATTGTAGAGTTTACATCGCCCACGACCACGACGAGGTCCGGCCGTTCTTCGACGCATACTTGCTCGAAGGCTACCATCACCTTGGCCGTCTGCTCCGCATGGCTCCCGGATCCTACACCGAGGAATCGGTCCGGTCGGGGAAGCTCGAGGTCCTCGAAGAAAACAGCAGACATCTCGGCGTCGTAGTGCTGGCCGGTATGGATCAGCCGAGCCCGGAACACCTCGGCATGCCTTTCCATCTCCCGCAGCAGCGGTGCTACCTTCATAAAGTTGGGTCTTGCCCCTGCAACAAGGAGGATGTTTCTGGAATGAGTCACTGGAAAACCCCCCTGACTTGGTTGACGACATACCACTGCAGATCCCTGGTTAATTCCGAATAGACTGGCAGAGCCAACTACTCGCGGGCGTCCGCTTCTGACTGTGGGGAGTCCCCTTCTCGATAGTCAAGGCCCTGGAAACATTCTTGGAAGTACAAGATTGATACACTCAACTCCTCGACACCACAGACGTTATGTGGATCACTGGCAGCACCAGTATACCAATTTTGTCTGGACTACCTTGCATGTTGTTCACTAGCATTAGCTTCTCCATCTACTTTCTACTGCTTGTCTATTGAGCGATAAATTTTTCTCTTACCAAAGGACCAAACAACCTTTCCCTTAATTTCTATAATCTTCTCTAATAAATCTCCGCCGAAGAGAGAAATAGCTATCACGAGATAATGTTTTGTTGCAAAAGGGTATAGTTTTATAGCTCTCAAGTAAGTATTCATCGCTTTTTTTGTTTGACCGTTGATAGAGTAAAGCATTCCCAGCTCCAGGTAGCGGCGACCGTAAGTCTTCCTATCTAACATAAATAATTGACTATATTTTCTTAGTATTTTCTCCCGCCCAGCGATCACTAGTTCAAGTCGTGCGCTCATTTTGTCACCATGATGATAATATTTAAACAATGGCTCTTTGATATATTCAAAGTCAAATTTCTCCGCCATTCTAATCCACATATCATAATCAACACAATATGGCAAGTCTTCGTCAAACAAACCCACCTCTTCAAAACATTTCCTTCGCAAAAGGACAGCAGAGGGGCCAATATAATTGCCTATAAGTAACTCCCTAAAGAGGTTTCCTCTTACGTTTGGTTGGCCTATGTCTAATATCATACCATTGCTCTTGTCGATAATGAGATAAGCAGTATGCACACAGCCAACTTGTAATGGACTGTTTTCTAAGATACAAACCTGCATATCCAGCTTTTCTGGTAACCATTCATCGTCATCATCCAAGAACGCAATATATTCACCGCTTGAATTCTTCACTCCCGTATTCCTAGCCGCTGCTTCTCCTTTATTTAACTCATGGTATATATATTTTATTCTTTTGTCATTGACATCGCTTATAATCACTTGAGTATTATCCTTAGAAGCATCATCAACTATTATAATCTCAAAATCTTGAAAGGTCTGGTTTAATACGCTTTTGATTGCCAAGTGAAGGGTATCAGCACGATTATACGTAGGGATGATCACACTGACCTTACACATTGGAAGTCCACTCCATGACTTAACCAAATTTAAGTATTCCTTAAGCTAAAACTCATCTTATTAATTACTCAATGCCAGATACATCTTAGAGGAGTGATAATATTATCTTTCATTTTTTTCAGTTTCTTGAAGCTTTCCAAACCGAGTAAAGAGAGACAATAATAAAAATAGTGCCGAAACTCAAATGGATATAGTCTTATAGCCTTTAAACAGGTTTTTTGACCTTTTTTGACATTCCCATCGAGACAATAGCTCACTCCGACAGAAAGATAATAGTAACTCATTTTTTTTCTGAACGCCGGAGATTCACCATATTTTTTCAGCATCATGTCTACCCCCTGACTTATAGCATCGACGTTTGTCCAGATTTGATTGGAGTGGACATAATACTTAACTAATGGCTGTTCGACATAGTCAAAATGAAATGCTCTAGAAAGACGAATCCATACATCATAATCTTCAAAACCAGGTATCATTTCATCGAATAACCCTATTTTTTCAAAACACTCCTTCCTTAAAAAAATAGAGGAGGAATTACCAAGGCAGTTCTCCTTCAATAAGTCAGTAGAGAGATCGCCCCTTTTTGTAGGGTTTTTTTGAGCCAAAATTGTGCCGCTGGCTCTGTCCACGACCGTATAGCCTGTATAGACGACCCCGACTTCCGGTGGGCTAGCCGCTAATACTTCTATCTGCATCCCGAGTTTCTCGGGTAGCCACTCATCATCATCATCCAGGAATGCAATATACGCACAGTTTGAATTGATGATACCGGTATTTCTCGCTGCCGATCCTCCTGCCGATCCTCCTCGGTTAGTCTCATGGCGGAAATATTTTATCCTCTTGTCATGAAAGCTGTTGACTACCTCAGATGTTCTATCTTTAGAGGCGTCATCTACCACAATAATTTCAAAATCTTGAAATGTCTGGTTTAGTACGCTTGTAATCGCCACATGGAGAAAGTCAGCACGGTTATATGTGGGAATAATGACGCTTACCTTTGCCATTTTATAGACCCTTCCGTCGGCTCACAACATCACACTTGCTGGCCAATTAGCGCCTAAGGTTCGCCGCGAAACAGAGCCAATACTGGTGCCACAATTAGCCAGGAATGCACCGGGGCAGCCCTGACCGTGCGTAGAAGTCCCTGATCTGGGACACGACATACAGCTGCTGGGCCTCTGTCAATTCCGGGTAGACCGGCAGCGCCAATGACTCGTCAGCGGCGGTCTCCGCGTGGGGGAAGTCGCCGCGGCGATATCCGAGAGTCTGAAAGCATTCCTGTAGATGGAGGGGAAGGGGATAGTAGACCTCCGTCTCCACGCCTCCCTGCCGCAAGAACCCTTGCAGGCGGTCACGGTCGGGGAGCCGAACCACAAACTGGTTGTAGATGTGTCCGGGGGTATCCTCGGGGAGTATAGCCTTCCCCAGCAATCCCATCTCCCGAAACAACAGTCGGTAGCGCGCGGCATTCTCCCGCCGCGCCTGGGTCCAACACGGGAGATATGGCAGCTTCACGCGCAACACAGCCGCCTGGAGGGCATCCAAGCGGAAGTTCCCCCCGATTATCCGGTGGTAATATTTCGGATGGCTGCCATGGACGCGCAGCAACCGCAGTGTCCCGGCTAGCCCCTCGTCATCGGTGACCACCATACCTGCATCGCCGAAGGCACCCAGGTTTTTGCTCGGAAAAAAAGAGAAACACCCGATATGGCCGATTGTCCCCGCTTGCCTTCCCTGCGCATCTCGGGCCCCGATCGCCTGCGCCGCATCTTCGATCACATGGCTCCCCCGCCCCTCAGCGACCTTGAGCACCGGATCCATGTCGGCGCAGCGGCCAAACAGGTGGACCGGCAAAATCGCCTTGGTCCGGGAAGTCAGCTTAGCTTCCACAGCCCCGGCATCCAGGTTAAAGGTGTGCGGAACGATGTCGGCGAAGACGGGACGAGCGCCCACGCGCGCGATCACGCCGGCCGTGGCAAAGAAGGAATAAGGCGTTGTGATGACCTCGTCGCCCGGCCCCGTCCCGATGGCCATAAGCGCGGCCAGGAGCGCATCGGTCCCGGACGACACCCCGATGGCGAAGCGTACCCCGCAAAACGCCGCCACTGCTTCCTCCAGCGCCGCCACTTCCGGTCCCAAGATGAAATGCTGAGACTCGCACACGCGGTCGATCGCCTCCCGGATCTCCGACCGGATTGCGGCGTACTGAGCCTTCAGATCGAGCAACGGCACTCGGATCATTCGCGTAATACCTCCTGACCCGCCTTCCGATACGTCTGCCGACACACTCGGCACACGCCGCGGCCGTTCTCCCCATCACAATCGATGCGGTTCCCACACACGCACATCCATCCGACGATCCTGCCGGGGTTACCGACGACGAGGGCAAAATCGGGGACATCTCGCAGCACCACATCCCCGGCACCGATAAAGGCATACTGCCCGATCGTCACGCCACAGACGATCGTGCAGTTCGCGCCAAGGCTCGCACCGCGTCGAACCAGCGTGGGCCGCAGCTCATCCATGCGCCGGATCTGGCTGCGCGGGTTGAATACATTCGTGAAGACCATTGAGGGACCACAGAACACGTCGTCTTCGAGGGTCACCCCTTCGTAGACAGAGACATTGTTCTGGATCTTGACCCCGTTGCCGATGCTTGCATTCGGGCCGATCACCACATTCTGGCCGATCCGACAATGCTTTCCTATCCGCGAATGTTTCATGATATGGGACACATGCCAGATGGTTGTTCCCTCCCCGATCTCAACGTCATCGTCGATGAAGGCGGACTCATGGACGAAGTATGGCGGCCGTGGCCGGACCGTCGCGGGTCCAATCGTCGCGGCCTTGCCCTCTAAGCTTTCCTGGCAGCGCTGGAGCACCGTCAAGACACGGAGGCCTTCCTGTCCATCCGTGCGTGGAGTCTGCCGAGTCTGGATGCATTCGAGGAAGTGAAGGCATTCCGCCCGCAGTGGCTCGCCCGCGTCGAACGGAACCGGCTGGGCATCGGCCCTGCTGGCGATGGGCACATGGTTCTTCCAGTGAATGGAGTGCGGGTAAAGCAGCAGCTTGTGTTCCTTTTCCACATCGTCGAAGACCGCCATTTTGCGATCTCCGACCACGACCAATTTTTGTTCTTTAAAGGGATGGAGCCAGGAGACGAAGATATGGGCTTTCACTCCACTCGGGAAGGAGAGCAGGCTAACGGTCACATCGGCGATCCGGTTATGAAGGTAGTTGCCCCCTCTGGCGTCTACCGCGTCGGGCATCTCCCCCACAAGGCCGAGGATTACGGATACGTCGTGCGGCGCAAAGGACCATAAAATGTTCTCTTCCCGTCGAATTTTTCCCAGGTTGAGCCGGTTCGAATAAATGTACCGAATTCGGCCAAGCTCACCCTCGTCGACCAATGCTTTCAGTCTGAGCACCGCGGGATGGTACCAGAGGAGGTGCCCCACCATCAGCACGCGGTGCCTCTCACAAGCCAGGGCTACCAACTTCCGCCCCTCTTCGATGGACAGGCACAGGGGCTTTTCGACCAGCACATCCTTGCCGGCCAAAAGCGCCCGCCGCACCAGCTCCCCGTGCGTTTCGGCCGGGGTGGCGATGGCCACGCCGGCCACATCTGGATCGGCGAAGACGTCCTCCACCGCATCGGTGAACCGAACCTTGGGATGCGCGCCGGCAAGCTGGGCCCGCCCGTCTGGATCCACTTCGCAGACCCAGGCAAGGACGCCCAGATTGTCGAAGTTCCGAAGCAGGTTCTTTCCCCAGTATCCGGCGCCGATACAGGCGATATTGGCGGTGGGCATCATCTCCGTCCTGCTCCTCTGTCTCTTCGCGCTCCAGCATAATAAGAGGTATAGTACGCGCGGTAGTCCGAATAGTCCGGGTGGCGCATATCGACGCCATTGAGCACCACTCCTAGAATCCGGGCCCGTACTGCCTCAAGACGCTCCACCAGCCGGCGCGCCGTCTCTGCGGTCGTCTCCTGCCCCCGAAGGACCAGGAGTACGCCGTCACACAGATCGGAGAGCACTGCCGCGTCGCTCACCGCAATTGCCGGGGGAGAGTCGATCAGAACGAAATCAAAGTGGTCGCGCAGCACCCCCATCACTTCCCGCATCTTGGGCGAGCCCAGGAGATCGGGTGGGTTAGGCGGGATCGTGCCCCGGGAGAGCAGTGAGAGCCCCGTTACTGCAGCGCTCTGGATGCCCTCCTCCAGGGCTAGAGTGCCGGTGAGGACATTGGTTAGCCCGCGGCGGTTTGGCAGGTGCAGCAGTGTGTGACAATTCCCTCTGCGCAGGTCGCCGTCGACGACCACCACCCTATGCCCCATCTGCACCAGCGTGATCGCCAGGTTTAGCGTGGTCACAGTCTTTCCATCGCCCGACCGGGGGCTGGTCAGCAGGACCGCTTGGGGCGGCTTCTCGGCTTGCGAGAGCAGCAGGGAGGTGCGGATGGTGCGGTAAGCTTCGGAGATAAAGGAGAGTGGATGATATGCGACCATCAGCTCGCGAGAGAACGCTTGCTCTTCTGCCACCGTGGGGTGAGGGAGGGTGCGCATGGAGGCGTGCCTGGGCATCCGGCCGTATCCGTAAGCTTGGTCGCGCAGAGCACTCAAGTGGGGCACCACGCCCAGGGCGGGCACGGCAATAGCGCGCCAGACGTCTTCAGGAGTCCTGATGGCCGAGTCGATGTGCTCCCGGAAGAACGCCAGGCCCACGCTGAAGAGAAGGCCACCGACGGCCGCCAACAGCAGGTAGCGCTGCTTCTGTGGGAAAGACGGGAGCATAGGGCTCTCCGCTCGCTCAGTTATCTGCATATTTGAGACGGCAATCTCGTTCGAGACAATAGTCTCATTTAATCGTTTAAGCACGCTCTCATAGAGCGTACGGTTGGAGGTCACATCTTCCTGCAGCACGGTGTACTCTGCCCCCACCTCTTTGAGATCGAGCGCTGCCCCCTGCTGGCGTTTGGCCTCGGCCTGCAGTGCCCGCTCACTGGCCACGGCGGCGTTATAGTCCGACTTGATTCGGCGCACGATAGTGGCGATCTCGCGGTTGAGGAGTTGGCGCACTTCCTTGGCCTGCTCGTTCAGTTCCATGAGACGGGGATGGGGAGCCTTGAAGGTGGAGGAGAGCCGAGCCCGCTCGGCCTCCAGGGTAGCAAGACGGCCCTTGAGATCCTGGATCAGATTGTTCTCCATGACCTGAGAGAGGTCAGAGGAGTTCTTATTGCTGACCATCTGATTCAGCGACTCAAGCTCGATGCGCCGGGCCGTAGCCTCGGTGAGGCGCTTGTTGACGTCCACCATCCGCTCGACGACGATGTTCTCGTTGCCCTCCAGCGAGACCACGCCGCGCTTCTGCCGAAAACGATTGAGTGCCCCCTCGGCGCGGACCACCTTAGCTTTGAGCTCCGCGAGCTTTTTTTCCAGAAACTGCCGCGCGTCTTTGGTCAGCTCGAAGCGTGTCTCCAAGGTCATGCGGATAAAGGCGGCCGCGTGGGCATTGGCCAGCTCCTGAGAGAGGTCTGGTGCGGGGGTGGTGAATAGCACCTGGACGAGGCGAGTTTCACGCACCGGCGTGACGTTGAGCATCGACAGGTAGCGGTTAATAAGCCAAGGGTGCACACCTGATTCAAACGCGCTGACCGGTGGGGGTTTTTCTTCTTGCATGGGGGGAGATCCCAGGAGGTTGGAGACACGGGTCAGCGAATGCTCCAAAAGATCGAAGAGCCGGTCGCGCAGTCCATAGAGCCAACCCAGAGGGTCTGTAGGAACCGTGGTGAAGGCTTTGTTCCCTTCCAATCCCAGCTGCGTGATCACCTTCGCCGCCAGGGCACGGCTCTTCAGAAGAGCAAACTGCGTCTGGTAATAGTCGTACTGGCCACCCAGACTCACGTGGGGGGACAACACTTCCTCGATTTTCATGACCGCGGGGTTTTCTGGCTCGATCCTCAGCGCGGCGCCCGCCGTGTACAGCGGCGTGAGCGAGAACGTGTAATACGCCCCTAGCCCCAATATTGTCAGGAACACCAGAATCACCTGGCGGCGGCGTTTGACTAGTACCTTCCAGTAGTCACGTAGATGGGGCTCTTCACTCTCTGGGCTATAGATATAGGCTGGTTTAGTATCAGCAATTGGGGTCAGGCGCCGATCGCGCCAGGGAGAGATCTCTCGCATATCCCCCTCGCTTCTTCTGTGAACGTTGACATAGGATGTTAGGGAACCAGGACGCCTCCTAAGCCGATGCTGCCTAAGAAACGCGATCGAGCTTGGCCTAGAAGCGCTCAGTAACCGACCGGGACGCCTCCTAAGCCGATGCTGCCTAAGAAACGCCTGACCAGATACTTGGGGGTGCTCACCGGCACGACAATCACGTCATCGGCCTCGATCTCTGGGTCGGTCGCGTTTCCAGACCGAATCTCAACGAGATTGACAGGAATCCTATCGAATTCTGTAGCATCCCGACGGCGAAAGATGGTTATCTCGCTGGTTTTCCCCAGTTCGAAGTCAGCCCCGCCGGCCAGGGCCAGTGCCCGGGTGAGTGTGTAGGACCGTCCAAGAGGGTACGAACCGGGCTTATGCACAGCACCATCGACAAAGAACATTCCGCTTTGTGGAACATTGATCACATCTCCGCCATAGACGGCTTGGTTCATCAACTCGCCGTTTCTAGACAGGGCTAAGAGATCGATCACATACGTCTGGCGTCCCTCGGGTCCCTGGCGATACAGGTGGACCTGACTGCCCGCCTTGTCGCTGACTCCGCCAGCCATGGATAGCAGATCGACGAGCGTCTTGGGACCAGTCAGCTCAAACACGCCAGGGCGCTGGACCGCACCGGACACGGAGATCCGTTGGCCACGGTACTCCTTGACCAACACCCCCACCTGGGGATTATGCAGATATTTTTCGTACCCCTGGCCCAGCACCTGTTCGAGGGCAGACGTGGTCAACCCCATCACCGTCATCTCCCCCAACAACGGCAGGACGATCGCGCCCTGCTGGCTCACCCGCACCTCCATCCTTCGGGGTGTCACCCCCACCTCGGTTTCAGCGACGTTAAAGAGGGTGATCTGCAGCAGATCTTCGGGACTGAGACGATAGTCGGCTATAGACGCAGGAGCTTGCAGAGCCGCGGCCGCCAGACTGTTGTTGATCTCGCTGACAGTGGATGGGGAGGTTGCGCCCCCGGGTGGGGTCATCTGGCTCTGCATCCGGCCCCGCGCTCCTCCCCCACACCCAGCTCCCACAAGCGCGGCCAATGACAGCGCCAGCAGGCTTCTGACCAAAAAGCATGTGCGTATGGTTTCCGGCAGGTTCTTCATGGCATCTCCCCCTTCGCAGGGACCGTGGCGTCATTGCTCAGGACCTGCCCAACGGTTTCTGAGGGCAAACCGATTTGTTCCCACAATGGTTTGCTCCCGTTCACTCCCATGGGGTGGAAGGTCGGGACCACCTTGCACAGCAGCTCGATGATCCCCATGGCCTTACCTCCAGCCGCCAGCTGTTCCAATGCCGAAATCTTCTGCATGAGGGAGGCTGCGTCCGGAAGACAGGCCGATCGCACCCGGAGGATCTTATCCACCCCAGACGGCTCCAGCGTTTCGTCCGCCCCCACCACCTCCTCGTGCAGTTTTTCTCCAGGTCGAAGACCAATAAAGGTAATGGAAATCTCCTCCTCGGGCACAAAGCCGGACAGCCGGATCAGATTTCGGGCCATATCCACCAGATTCACCTGCTCCCCCATTTCCAAGACGAAGATCTCCCCTCCTTCGGCCAGAGCGGCCGCCCTGAGAACCAGCTGAACCGCCTCGGAAATGGTCATAAAGTAGCGGGTGACCTCCGGATGAGTGACCGTGACCGGTCCACCATGGTCGATCTGCCTTTGAAACAGGGGGACCACACTGCCGCTGCTGCCCAGCACATTGCCGAACCGGACGGCGGAAAACACCGTATGGCCATGCGCGGCGCTGTGCGCGAGGGCCTGAATATAAAGCTCCCCGACCCGCTTGGTGGCTCCCATGACATTGGTGGGGTTGACCGCCTTGTCAGTAGAGACCAGAACGAAAGCCTCTGCACGATGCCGGATCGCCAGTTCGCTCAGACGGCAGGTCCCGATGATGTTGTTCAAGACAGCCTCTTCCGGATAGAACTCCATCATCGGCACATGCTTGTAGGCCGCAGTGTGGAACACGATTTGTGGAGCATACCGAATGAACATCTCGCGCAGGGGCGTCAGGTGCTGGACATCGGCGAGGACCGCGGTCTGCCTCAGTGTTGGAAACTGCTGGCCGAGCTCCATATTGATTCCATAGAGGGCGCTTTCGCTCTTATCCAACAATACCAGCAGCGCGGGCTCGTAGCATGCGATCTGTCGGCTGAGCTCTGAGCCGATCGATCCTCCTGCACCGCTAATCAGTACACGCCTCCCCCTCACCAATCGTTCCACCGGCCCTCGATCCAGTCCCACCGGCGCTCGTGCGAGTAAGTCTTCGACCGAGAGGTCCCGAATTTGGCCGACAGCCACCTTGCCATTTTGGATGGCAAAGTTCGGCAGCCTTTTGATGGCCACTTTAAAAGGTTCCAAGGCCTTGACTACCGCACGGATTGCGGCCGGCTCTGCCCGAGGGAGGGCGAGTAATACCTCATGGGGTTGCTCGGCCGCTATAATCCGTGGAAGGTCTTCAGGCATTCCCAGTACCCTTACCCCATGAATCCGCTGGCCGACCTTGCCCGGCTCATCGTCTACAAAGCCGACCGGCTCGTAGTTATAGAAGGCAGCGTTGTTTTTCATGTCCCGAACGACGATTTCCCCCGCGTCCCCAGCTCCATAGATCAGTACCCGCCGCTCTCCTTTCAACCGCCAAAGCCCCGTATAAATCCGCCGCGCCAGACGAATCCCACCCATGAAAAAGATCAGTAGGAGTGCGTCAATGAAAAAGACGGATCGGGGGTAGTTCACCAAGCCGAAACCCCAGTGGATGAGGACATAAAACAGTAGCGCACTGGTGAGCACGCCTGCGATAATATTGCGCAAGTCCCAAATTCCGGTATAGCGCCAGAGGCCTTCATAGAGCCGAAACGGGATGAACATTAAGCCCCGGATGGCCACAAGCCAGGGGAGCATACGGACCATGAGAGCCATTTCCCCCTCTGGGATCGCCCCATCAAACCTGAGCCAGAAGGCCAGATAATGGGACAGCACAACCATAACCGCATGAAGGGTGACGATGAGGGGGCGTCGGAATTTGATGAGGCGCGTTGTTACCATTACCCCCAATACCCAAAGGGCTTGAGCAGCGTCCTTAGCATCCGAGTAGGAGGCAAGAAGCTCCGGATCCTCCTGAGGTGCTCCTTGGCTAATCCAATCCTGCCTGGCAGATTGCATCTGAAACCTTCGGCTGAATAAAGGGCCATGCTGGTGTCGGCCATCCCTCTCAGAATGCGTTTTTAAACGTTTGCTGTTTTTTACGCTTCCACACCAACGTGATAGAATTTCTCAGCGTCTCGACAGGGCACAGCAATACGTCCACTCCTTCAAAAATAAACCCTTTGAATAGCTTTATCGAACTGAGCGGATATCCCAGATTCTTCAACGAATTTCGGTGAAATTCCCAAAACTGCTTGTCTTGCATTTGAAAAACGCTTTTCCCTAAATATCTATAATAATTATCCATTTTCTGCTTTAGACACTGCCCATGCTCTGCAGGAGTAAGATAGATAGGGCCGTATTTTTTCAAAATCATGAGCGTTCCAACGGCGACACTATTGACTCTTTCTGAAAATGATGAGCTCACCGATTCACTATGTCTTCGGTTGTAAAAAAGTATCTGGTGCACGAAGCCAAAATCAGAGGTTTGGAGCACGTCGTAACATGATTCTGTATCAGCATGGATATGCGCTTCATTGTAAAATGCTTTTCGATTGCGGACGTGGTCAGAGCGAATCAAGAGCGATGTCGGGCTTCCGAATACGTAGGGGCCCCCAAGCAAGCTTTGCCGACAGATCTCCGGACCGGACACGACTGTCCTCGGGTAGGGCAATCCATCCCAAAGGACCTGGACATCACTAAGCCCATAGGACCCGACAATACCAACCGATGGGTTCGCTTCAGCCACTTTGACCATTTGCATGATGCATTCAGGGAATAATAAATCATCGGCATGCACTACCTTACAATATTTGCTCTCAACCGAAATTTGCCGAAATGCAATATTATGATTTTGTATCACACCCACAAATTCTTGGTTATTGTGGATGCGTATCCTGGCATCTTGTTGTGCATAACTATGTGCAATCGTTAGCGAGCGGTCGGTGCTGTAGTTATTGACAATAATATACTCCCAGTTCGCATAGGTTTGCGTCAATACGCTCTCAATGCACTCCGCCAGATACTTCTCGCCGTTATAGACCGGCGTCACCACACTGACGAGGGGCTGTGCCTGCAAATTCATCCTTTGACCTCAATCGTGCCGGTGTTTGAAACCTAAACCGGTTTGGTCACCGACAGATAAATGGCGGTTCGGGGCGAGAAAGCTGCAATCGACGATAACCGGTGGAATGCGGTCAGTATAGAACAGGTCGCCGATGATGCTGGCTTGGTGGCTGCCGCGTGCAACATGTAGTAATGGGAGTGGATGTGCTGTTTGCCACCACACCAGCCGGTATACGCCTTGGCGGCAGTTCCGAGGATGGATTCAAAATGTCGGCTGGATATCGAGCCAAATGAAGCCGGCTAAGATCTTAGTCGAACCAACTGCTCTATTGCTCTTATAGAAAACTGCAAAATTATGAACTAATCCTTAAGGCGGACAGCACCATCACTCTCTCTTAGATAAGGAGTGATAATATCTCTTAGCAATCTATATCCATTCCTATTCAGGTGTAAGCCGTCTTTGGCAAATAGGCTAACATGTGGGAGACCATTTGGTCCAATCATGGCAGTATGAATATCGATATAAGTCAATCGCCGCTTTTTAGCAATATAATGTCTGATAAATTCATTCGCTTCCCTCACATTATTTATTAGATGCCAGCGTGCGGGACTTGGCTTGATAGAGATAAAGGCAATACGGGTTTCCGGAAGCTGTTGATCAATTTTATTGACAAACTTTCTGAAATCTTCAAAGACCCTTAGCGGAGTTTTACCGCAGGCGATATCATTATCGCCTGCATAAACTATTATTAAGCAAGGTCGATGAAGGATAATGATACGATCTACAAAATATATAAGATCTTCGATCTGTGCCCCGCCAAATCCTCTATTAATAATTCTTGTATGTGGAAAAGATCTACCCACCCATTTCCACAGGCCGATAGTTGAGCTGCCGACGAATACAATACCCCCTTTCGTGGGGGGCATCATCTTATCGGTATTCTCAAAACGCCGTATCGTAGCTTCCCATTCATGAGCCTGCTTTGCTGATAACCAAGATTTTATCCACGCTAACATCTATGTCTCCGAAACAATAGCAGGAACCAAAGGGCAGCGGTCTACCAGCCTCACAGCATAGGTAATTGGCATCGGGCTTAATCCAGTTCATGGCATGGGTTATTCCAGATGCATTCTTCTCTGGCCTACCGGACGTTAAGGCCGGACGTCCGCAAGCTTCTCTCTCGTGTCGGTGATCTCTAATGTTTGAACTTTTGTGCCGTAGCTGGATTAACAATCCTCGATTTATCAGATGGCTATTT
>Ga0114945_10001177_pt1 | contig 16377 bp, 12 predicted proteins | sample OV2TP3_FD_87194 | JGI IMG/M metagenome (GOLD analysis project Ga0114945, IMG submission 87194) | Hot spring microbial communities from Beatty, Nevada to study Microbial Dark Matter (Phase II) - OV2 TP3 | ecosystem: Environmental > Aquatic > Thermal springs > Hot (42-90C) | place: USA: Beatty... | reverse complement strand
GCAACAAAACGGACACACGCAAGCCCCCACCTTCGCGGATTGCGGCTAGGAATGGCGTACAATGAGGTGGCTTTTCCGCTTGCGGGCCCGTAGCTCAACGGTTAGAGCAGCGGACTCATAATCCTTGAGGAGGCAATAGCCTTGTCGGTTTTTCAATGACATAGGCGGTAGTTTTTGGGCTGTCCGGAGATTTTGGGGCACATCAGACTGGTTTTGGGACTGGTTTCGGGATTGGATTTGGGGCACAACATCAATAGCAGCTCATAGGCCCCTGGTTGGCGTCACAGGCCGCGGCCCGATAAACCATAGCACCAACAAGCGCGTGTCGGCACAATTCATCTTAATCCTTGGGTACGCTGAAAACCGCTATGCGCCTGTGACCCAAATTGAAGGTAGTGAGCAAAGTTCCAGCAAAAGCGCGTTTCTTTCCCTTCTGGGCCACAAGCCTCCATTTAGAGCCCTTGGTCATCTTTCCGCCCTTGCGAACCCTTTGGCCCAAGACCTTCGTGTAACTTGCCATCCCGGACTTCCTCCAGTTGAAATGGCCGGGATTTTATCATGCCTAGACGTGGAAAGAGTGTGCGTCGGGGCCGTGTTAACATTCATCAAACAGGAGGAACAATGGCTATCGCGCGGTGCGAGAAATGTGGAAAGCCAGCCGGCGGCAATGTGAAACCACTCGGGTTCGAGTAAACCGTACCTTCCGGTGGGTCATCCGTCCAGCGGCGTTGTGTGTGGTAAACCGGGTTGCGAGAATGAAGCCGTTGTATGGCTCAAGGTTGACGAGGCTCAGGCGTATCAACAGGGCCAGCGGGATTTCGAGATTCATACGCAGACAGCGAAAGTTCGCGTGCAGTAATAAGTAGGCGGAAGCCCCACTATTTTCTAGGGAAAGCGATCCTATCGCCCAGCATTTCCTTGGATGAGTCTCAACTGGTCGTCAAGCCATTTCATGAGCTCAGAAGCAAGTCCTATCGGCGGCGGCACCTTGTAATTTTGACAGGCCGGATTCATCAAGAGACCGTCAACGAATATGCGAGGTTGGTCTTTGTCCCCTGGCCCCGTTAGCGCAAACAGCAGTGTAGTGTGATCCGTCCGACATATGTAAGGCTGGCGCTTTTCTCGATCTAGGAGCAAACGGTATGGCGGCTTAGGGTATCGGCCCTTGCTGTTGAGTCTGGTTCCCATAAGCTGCGCAACGGCTCGCTGCTGATTCCGGTCAAACACACCGTAAAGCGTGGAATATCGATTTTCGGGTAGATGAGCAGCAACAGCGGGATGGCGCAGGAAACGAAGCCACAAGTGTTCGTCCGATGGAATGTGGTCCCCACCATCGCAGTAGCCAAATTCATGCGTTCTTGCAGAGTATCCGAATTCTACAAAACGCAGGGTCCCTCGATAGCCCAGGGCTTCCTCCAACATAGGCGGCACTGGAATGCGGAGGGATTGGACACCGTCGATTGCGCTAGGCGAGATTGCCGCAACAGGGATCTCCCGTCCGAACTTTTCCAAGGCCCACTTCTGTAGCGCCGTTTTCATGCCCGCACCGAAGTGTCCGTAGGCCTTCGTTGCGCGCAGCCGTTCGCGGTGAACACCCATACCTAATCGCTCTCCACCTAACTAGAGTACCCTTTTTCGCAAAACCTCAATCGGTGGGCGTCCCGGCTCAATACCGGCGAAGAGATGTCGCAGACCTTCTGGTTCGCCAGCCTTCACATATGCCTTGTATGCGTCCTCGATAGCCGAGTGCGCCTCCTTCTCGCGTCCAACCGTTCCAAGCGCGAACGCATAGAGCAACCACAGGCTTGGGTCAGACCTGTCCGCATCTAGCGCCTGCAAACAACACCTGACCTCATCTTCGTACAAACCCATCTGATGATACGTCAATGCCTGGCCGATCCATGCCCTGATGTTCTTGCCCGCATTTTCAGGGTCTAATTGTAACGAACGCTCGAGACAGTCCAAGGCACCTTGCAAGCGCCGCTGGTTGAGCTGCTCAGCATCCTGAACCCGATAGAGCGCCATTCGGCGCAAAGCAAGTCCCAGGTTGAGCCAGGCAGCGCAGTTCTCAGGATTCTTTTGATGGTGGAGTAGGGTCAGTGCGAGGACCTCTGCCGGAGAAGCCGTGAGCACCGGGATGATCGCTTTATCTTCAATCATCCCGCCCAAGAACTTGCTCGCAAACTCGTTGAGCTTCGGTCCAGAATCCCCGCGCGCTGACCTTACCGCATACCAGTCGAGAACCTCTCGGATTTCGGGAGGGATGTCGGCCAGAAAGTTGCGCTCGCCGCTGCTGGGCGCGCTAGTCACAACGCCCCAAAACGGCGGCTGGAACCGGCACGGATTCCGATTCGATCTGAACCAATTGCGCGTCGGGCCTGCGGCCAGCCTGCCCAAGTTCTACTTCTTTACCGTTCGCGTAGATTTCGTGGCGGCCATGGGTTCTGTGCCATTCGGCCAGCTTCGCGGTTCGATGCTGGAATTCGACAATTTTCCGCCAACGGCCTCCGTTATACGCGGAAAAGCTAATCTCACCCTCTTGCGTTGCCACTGGTGTAGTCGAGTTCGAGATTGTCGAGAAATCGTAATTAGAAAGGTCCTGGAACCACATACCAGCACAGAACATAAGTTTCCAACGCCCGTCATAGGTGTAGGCTTTCTCGGACCAATGATCGTCGTTGCCGGCAACGCGGTAGAAACAGTCCCGAAGCAAACCAGGAAGCTCGCCGAGACCAAGCCCCGAAGGAGCTTTCTTCTGGTCGAAATTGCGGAGTAGAGACAACGCGACGAGAGCCTTTGTGACGGTCGGCCCTCTCCCAGAGTCCGTTATTTCCACAATGTCCCGCATGAATTGGTCCAAGTTGAAGAACTTGGTAAGCGGGATCGCGCGTTTCATGTCCGCGTCCACAAGCAAAGGGCTGAAAATTCCGTGATCGGGATGTACATCGTTGAAAAGGCTCCCCAGCTTCGCGTTCGGGTTGAGGATGTCGCACAAGTGGGCGAAGATCCCATACGCTGAAACGGGGAACCAATCACGCATCGGCTGCCAATCAATGGAGCTTTGGTCTTGCAAATCGTACGCGAGTTGAGAGAGGGGGTAGCGCCGAGCATATCGCTCATCGGCGGGTACGCCGTCATCTCTGCCAGAAAACATGATGGGCTGAAAAACTACGCCGTGGATTTTGTCGATGTTCTGTATGGCAAAGCGAACAAGGTCGCCTAGCCCGTGGTTATTGAGGTCGTTGACTACAGTCACTTGCAATGTGCTTCGCATTCCTGCGGCGGCGATGTTCTCCAATGCCCGCCGCTTCACTTCCATGTAATTTCCAATTCCGCGATGTTTGGTCTGTTTTTCCGAGACGCCATCGCACTGCAAGTACACGGCATGTAATCCGGCCGCTCTCGCCTCAAACGCAAAGTCTCTGCTCTCTGCGAAAAGGATGCCGTTGGTGGCAACGTGTAGCCTGTGGAAGCCCATGCTTTTCGCGTGCCGAACCGCCTCCAGAAAAATCGGCGAAAGTGTCGGCTCTCCCCCGGAGAAAAGAACATTGGTCTCGCGCTGAGGCTTGAAGGAAACCGCGTTGTTGAAGATGGTCTTCATGTCTCCCATATCCAATTCGTGGACGTAGCCGATTGCGTTCGCGTCCATGAAGCACGGCGAGCACACCATGTTGCAGCGATTCGTCAGATCAACGATGAGGTAACTTCCACGGCCGGTTCTGATGCTATTGGGACCATGATTGTGCACGCTCTGGTCGTCAGTGCATTCGAAGTCTGCCCCGAAGGCAAGGGCTTCCATTCTTTGAAAGAAGTCGGAATGATTGGACAGCACGTCTTCGAACGGCCCGTGCTTCTCGCAGACCTTTCGCATTAGGACGCGTCCACATTCCTCGACGATCTCAGCATCAATGATTCCTGGGCGGTCCCTAAATTCCGCAATCTCTGCCTGGCCTTTGACGACCGCGTCGACGGCTTCCCGATTGCAATCAGGGCAGAGCGAAAGGGTTCTCCGAGGGATCCCCGTTGCCATAGGCGTGCGTTCCCGCTGCTTGAGAAGTCGCCCAGGGGCCCAGCTTGGCCTGGGCAAATTCCCTTCAGGGAAGGCATCGTTAAAGCCCTTGGAAACGAGCCACGCTAAACTGGATGCTGCGCCGAAAGCACGAGCCGTAATCCGAGACATGAGCTTACCTCCAGTGCGAGATTTTCTGGAAGGGCGAAATGGCCTTAAAGCCGAACACCATCGGGACCCCTTTGAGAGGAAGGGACATTGTACCTTGCGTGTCAAACTGCTGGTCGAGTGCCTTCTACAAATGCCGACCTTCCGTTTTTCAAAATCCCATGCTGTGTCCCTGTTCCTGCTCGCGCTCCACTTGAGGACGCGCGGGCTCAAGCGGCGCTCGCTGCTCTTCGTTCGTATGTTCCTCGCTTCGGTTCGCGTCGGAACTCGTCTCGAGCTCCAGTGCGGACGCCTTCGAAACTTCCCTGCTGAATCCCTCAGCGAGCTTAGCTGCATCGTTTGTGAAGATTTGGGCATCATCACGGGCGCGTGAAACTGACACGTACGCAAGTCGGGTGTTGATCAGATTTTCGTGGGCAGCCTCGGTATCCACATGCACCAACACCCGGTCAGCGGTGAGTCCCTGGCTGCTGTGGCTTGTGACGGCATAACCGTAGTCCAAATGCGGATGCTCCCCTATGTCGAACTGAATTTCGCGCCCCGAGTCAAGGCGGATTTGAAGATTTCCGTCAGAGTCGATCTGCTCCACAGTCCCTAGTTCGCGGTTGGAGATTCGCTCCTCAGCGTAGGGAGCGGTGAACTGAACGCGATCGCCTTCCGAGAAGTCACGGGCGTCTTCCTTGTACACACTGACACCGTACAGCCGCCTCGGGTCGTAGGTAGATTGTTCGCCGTCTGACGTTTCGACCGTCAGGAGATTCTGATCCGCGTCAACCTCGCGAACGGTGGCATACTCTCCGGCCTCGACGCCTACAGCCTTGCTTCCCCGGCTGTAGCGTACGATATCGCCGATTTCGTACTGCCCGGCCCACTGCCGATCTGCTCCCGTGAGTTCTTGGCGCGAAACGAGCACCCGTAGACTGTGTTCTTCCTCTCCAACTCTACCGGCGGATTGCAGCTCACGATGAATCACCTCATTAATCTCGCGACGCGATTTGTTGTCCGGTGAGACGACCAGTGTTTCCTCGGACTGCTCGACGTAAGCCTTGGCCAGGGCAGCTATACGTTCCTTAGGGGCCGCGATCTCGTGGACGCGACCTTGCTGTTGCAGGTCAGCCAGGGCTTCTTGAACCTCGCCGCGTGCGAGCTGCTCCACCGCATGCTTGAGCAAAGGGTCTCTCTGACGTACGATTTCATCTAAATCAGCGGTTTGCATCCCGGCTTGCTGGAGTTGCTCGAAGGGCCGTCCTGCTTCGACGCCCTGGTGCTGGCGCTTGTCGCCTACGAGCAACACACGGTCATCTTCCTTCAGGCGATGGAAGAACTCGTGCATCTGCTTGGTGCTGGCGAGACTCGATTCGTCGAGCACATAGAGATGTCTTTGGCCTTCCCCTGACTGCTCGCCGCGAACAAGATAGCGTTGCAACGTGCTCGATTCGATCCCTGCTTCGCCGAGTTTCTGTGCGGCGCGAGAAGTCGGCGCGAAGCCGCGCACTTGGAAGCCTTCTCGCTCGGCGGCTTCGCGGATTGCGGCTAATGAAGTTGTTTTGCCCGCGCCGGCGACGCCGTCGAGCGCAGTGATTTGGTCGTGACTCAATAGGACCTGCTCAACCGCCTTCCGCTGGCTTTCGCTCAGGCGTAAATGGCTGTGCTCGACCTCCGAGCGGACCTCGATGCTAGCAATTGCCTCGTGCCGACCTTGCCCCTCGCGCATCGCGTGGATTACGTCGCGTTCGTAAGCCAACATCTGAGTTGTCGTGAATGCCCGGCCAGGCGTGCCCTTTCTTTGCTCCACTTCGATAAATTCACCCTCCGCGACGCGCTTCTCAAAATCGGCGTTGACCTCTGCTAAGGTCGTTTTTCCCATGGAGCGCTTTAGTGCGTCCCTAATTAGGTCGCGTTCGTCGGCGATTGCTTCGCGCTCTAAGTTGCGCTCCTTCGAGAACGCCATGGCCGACTGCGCCGCCGCGCGCATAGGTTCACGCTCAATTTGATGCTCTTTCCCTCTGGCGGCTTGGACTACGCGTTCCGGTTGGTTACCGAACTCTTCGGCCAAGGCACGATGCCGCTCAAACATTTCCTCAGCGCTCAGAGCGCTCTTTGCATCCCTCGTCCGATGGGCAGCGATTTGTGCTGCGCCGGCCCCTCTTACGCCTTCCTCGGCAAGATGCTCTGTAATTTGTTGGCGGCGAGGACTCGAAGCCTCGATGTATTCCTTTGAGTAGCCCTTGATTTCCGGCTGGCCGCTTCTCCCACGCTCGACTTCATAGCCGAGCTCTTGCAGGCGCGCAGCTAGCTCAGCCCGGTACACCGCGGTCGCGTATTGCTGTGTGCGGTAGAGCTCCTTTGGTTGCAGAGCGCGTGTCTCGCCGTTTTCCATTTCGGTGAGATTGAAGAAGACCACGTGCGTGTGAAGCTGTGGTGCCGCATATCCGTCTACAGGTCTGGCACTGTCGTGCTCGAACTTCGCCGCTACCCACTTGCCCGTTGTGTGCGCCGGATGATTACCACCGATGCGAGCCTGGACGTATTTCTCCAACTCGGTAAGCGCGGTCTCAACGCTGGCTTCGTGAGCTTCGCGTACTCTTTCGTCCCCGCCCACCAGAGCTGTAAGAGATACGGTCTTCGGTGCGCTGAACGTCGCATCCCATCCGGCACGATGTTCCATCGTCCTTATCTGCTCGCCGTGCTCGTTCGTGTACTCGCGAGGCGTTTGATAGCGGACCAATTGCTTGCCCGTAATCGGATGCTGGCCTTCGCTGAGTCGCTGGAACTGTTCTTCAGTGACATCACCGTGCAGGCCCCACTCCGCGGCAAGTCTCCCATGCCATTCGCCATGTATGTCGCCCTTCTGCGTGTAATATGCTTGCTCCGCGCTGGTGAATTCTTTGGAGTGATACGCTTGGGCTTGGCTGGCACTGAGCGGCTTGGAAATAGTTAGCACGGCCATTCACCCCTGCATTACTCAAAAATCTCCAGCTCGCGCTGCGGGCCTTGCTCGCGATCCTGTTGTTCGCTGTTTGTGCTCGGCAGTCCCGCGCTGGCGGCGGCAGCGGCAGTCTTCTTCGGCACCGATAATACCTCAAGCTCAGGAAGTGGTCGTGGAAGGAAACCGGGCTGGCGGGGAACTGGTCGGAAGTAAGGGAAGTTTATCGGCACAACGAAGTCCTGGGACTTCAAATATCCTGTTAGATTCCTCAGCCCCCCGATTGTTGAAGCCATCACGAGCGGCTCAGTCCGGCGCTGCCAAGACCATGTCCGACTGTTCTGGTTTGGCGTCAAGAGAAGGGGAAAGCCCTGCGTCTGACTTTGCTCAAGGCGCATGACTTCAACATCGCCGATGGATTTGCTAATCCATTCTGCGGCGTGTGGTTCGCTGGTTCGGAGAAAAATCTTGGTCATCGGCTGCGAGAGCATTGCCTCAGCTTGCCGGCCATACAGTGCCTCCAACTGGCTGCGCCCTTGAAAACCCAAGACGAGGCAGACGTTCGCTTTTCGGCTTTCGGTTATGACTGTCGGCAATTGGGGAAGCTGCTGAAGGCTCGCTAATTCGTCGAGAATAAACCAAACCGGCCGCGCTCCTTTTTGGCCGTGCTCCATCAACCGCAGAATGAGGGAATCTAGCCACATGCTGAGGAGTGGCCGCAGACTCTCGCGCTGCGTCGGCGTGCTAGGGAGAAAGAGCCATCCCTTGCGCTCCCTTGCCCATGCTGCTGCGCTCCATCTTCCCTTAGCCTCAGATTCTCGGGGCAAAAGTTGAAAGGCAGCTGCGGCCTGATTGAAAGTACCCTGAACTGCGGCTCGTTGACCCGCGGCACTGACCGGGACCATCGCCTCAAGTTCCGTCCCAGCAATTCGACGGTCAACCTCATTCATGTCCTTCATCCAAGCAGTAAGGTCTTGGGGCGTGGGACGGTAGCGAAGCAAGTGCGCGAAGATCTTCCTGGCAGACTCCGTGAAAAAGGTGTTTTCGTGGGGCTTGTCGGGGAAAAGAGAACCAGCGAGGGCGAGCGCTTCGGCGGGATACTGAACTTCGTCGCTCGGCGTCCAGAATGGCATGCGCTGATCGGTCGGGTTCAAGATCACATCGGTGGCGGGATCGAAGAACTGCGGCGTAAATTCGAGAGCCGGGTCATACACAACGGCAGTCTCCCCTCGCTCCCTCACCTGAGTGAGAATCTGGCGCATCAGAGAAGACTTGCCGGTACCCGAATCGCCAGCCAAAACGAAGTGGCTGTTTTCTTCGTGCCGGGGAACACGCACGATGCCCAATTTAGATTTCCTGTGCAAAAAGCTCCCGAAACCTGTGACCCACTCCAGCGTTTCAAACCCGATCCCGTCCGAACGTTTTGCGTGATTGAATTGAGACGGCGTGACGAGGCTTGGGCCACGGATTAGGCGTCCTTGTTTGCTCTCTTGCGCCAGTCTGCGATCGCGACGAATAATCCAAGCCATGAGCACACCCACGAAAATAAACGCCGCGATCAGGGGCCAGCGGATAAACTTCCACGGACTCTTGTCATCGTAGATTCCCTGGCGGAACCATTGAGCCGCTGTTGCATTGTCCAGTTCAGGAAAGAATTTCCACTGAACAGCATCGGCACCCGCTCGTCGGGCCTGGTCAGAAAGAGCGAATATGCCTACCCGTACCGCGTCTCGGCCCCGCGAAGCATTCACTACATCGTTGTTCACGGCCATTCGCCAGCCATTCGGGTAACGCACGAAGAGCAGCGAATAGCTTCCCTTGCCGTTGTACACGGTACTTGAGACATAGGCATGGAAGTAGTGATTCTGCAGGGGCGTCCACCGTAACGCCATGTATAGCAGGATTCCGAACATGGAGAACACCACACCAAAGACAAGCACCAGCAGCTTGCGCCCCATGGTTAGTGCGCCTCCTCAGCACTTTGAGTCTTATTCTCGGCGTCGGGTTTCCTGCCGTGGCCGATTTGAGAGAGGAGATCCATCGCCCGTTTGGACTTGGTAGCGTCAGCGCGCTGGACGAAGGCCCGCATCTGGTCGGCGGTGACCTTACCGTCGGTGGTGAAGGCGTAGATCAGATTCGCCACGATTGTGCGAAGCGCGATCACTTCCGCCAGGATTGCCTGGTCTCCCGCCGAGGCCCGGCCGAGATTGGCCGCAGCCAGGAGTGCCTGGCGGCTCCACTCACTGATCGACATCCGGCAATCACGGGCGCACGCTTCCAATTGCGCATACTCTGCTGCGGTAACCTTGGTTCCAATCGAGCGCGTTCGAGACGGTTTGCCCATGCAGACACCCCCGAAGACGTATTAACGCGGCCGCCGGAGCACCGCGGCTCTCCCTTACCTGTCAACAGGTTACGTAATCGTAACCGAAATTTGTTGCGCGCACCTCATGTTTCCGGCGCAAGCCTTAGCGAACAAGGAGGTTCGCGCCCGGTAACCTGCGGTTACCGTACAGCACCCTTTCAGGGGTGACGTGTCAAAACTTTCTGCCGGTGCCGAAGGCACCGTCCTGCAGTTGGCGTTGGCGGCAACGCCGATTGGGCTATTCAGGGCTCTGATTGACACGGCAGCGCCTCGCCCCCCAAGCGCCAGCCGAGAAGTCGGCATCTGCAATGCTGGGGCGTTTCATCGACAAGGAAACGGGCCGCACAAGCTAAGCTAATCTAATCTGTCCCGCCTCTTTGGTTGCTGGGCTCAAAGAAGTTCAGACATGCTAGAATCGATCGTCGATCCAGGAGCCCGCCGTGAAGTTCAAATCAGGGGATCACGTCAAGGTCGAGTTCAAGGATGACCGCTCAGGCGAGAGCGAGTGGATGTGGGTCGAGGTTGACACCTGCGACGAAGAGCGCCGCGTAGTTTTCGGACGTCTCGACAACCAGCCTGTGGTGCACACAGACCTCAGACTCGGGCAAGAGCTGGCAGTTAGTTACGACAGGATCAAGGAACACCAGGGAGTCCCGCCTCAGGAAACGAAGTAGCTGTCGTGTCCCGGCATGGGACATTCGTATGTGCCTCACTGTTTTGGGTCCCACCTGCGTGAGGAGCGCCTAGGTACGCACTGTTCATCTTTCGACGGACAGCCATCGAGAGTTCAGTCATGCGGCGGGTAGTGCGGGGGGCTGGACCTCGCCTCCGGGTTCTGGTAGCATCTTCCCCGCAAAGGAACCAACGGGACGGAGTGCCTCACGTGAACAAGGTGAACTCAGGAGCCATCATATCGCTGTTTTCGGGTGCCTTAGGGTTGGATCTAGGCCTAGAACGCGCAGGGTTCCGCCTGAGTTTGGCCCTGGAGATCAACGAGGCCGCCATCAACACAATCAAGCTGAATCGTCCCACGCTCCCGCTCATCACGCGCACGATCAAGAGAACCTCCACGAAGGAAATCCTCTCAAAGGCGGGACTGAAGCCTGGCGACGTCACTATCGTTTCTGCCGGGCCTTGCTGCCAATCCTTCAGCACTGCTGGGAAAAGGCTGTCCGTGTCGGACACAGAAGCGGGGGGTACGCTTTTCCGCAGCTTTTGTCGGATTGTGCTGGAGGCGCGGCCTCGGTTCTTCGTGATGGAGAATGTAAAAGGTGTGTTATCGGCAGCGGTAAAACACCGTCCTTTGGACAAACGAGGCGCGGGGTTCCCCCCTCTCACGAAGCAGGAACTATTAGGTTCAGCGCTGAAGCTGATCCTGCGGGAGCTCGCGAGGTTGGACTATTACGTGGTGTTCGGGCTGCTGAACGCTGCCGACTACGGTGTACCACAGAAACGTTGGCGCGTAATCTTCATCGGCAGTCGTGACGGTGAGGATATTTGGCTGCCGCCCCCCACGCACCGTGATCCCTCGTCCGACAAACCTGATAGATTGTCCCGGTGGGTTACCCTGCGGCAAGGTCTCGACGGTGTACGCCCAAAGGACTGGTATGAATTCAGCGAAGAGCGGCTCAAGTTCCTGCGCCGGCTGGAACCGGGCCAGAACTGGCGCGACTTGCCCCGCAAACTGCAGAGCCGTGCTCTGGGCGCAGCCTTCAGGTCGTGGGGTGGGCGCACTGGATTCTGCCGGCGGTTAAGCTGGGACGACCCTTGCCCCACGTTAACAACGGCCCCGGATGGCCGCGCAACAACGCTGTGTCACCCAACCGAAGACCGCCCCCTCTCAGTTGAGGAGTATGCAGAGCTGCAACAGTTCCCACGCAAATGGAGGTTCTCTGGAAGTGTACGACAAAAGTACATCCAGATTGGGAATGCAGTTCCGCTTGGCCTCGGCGACGCCATTGGGCAAATGCTGAGGAAGACGATGAAGTTAACGGCTCGGCGGGGCTTGAACCATGCCAACTACGCGAGGCGTGGAACCGTAGTTTGCGGCGACCCCGCCCTTGAGGAACGATTGAGGAAGAAAAAAAAGACACAACTCCATCCGCCACGCTTGCGAAAAAACCCGGATCCCAAAGCGACGAGGAAATGGCTGGAGGCGTCGGCATGAACGTCGTGTAGTTCCAAGCCCGGACTCTCTTCCATGTGTACCAGGCCATGCAGCGCAACACAGACCGAAAGGCAATCGCTCCACCGTATGTGGCTGCCGTAAAGATGAGATATTTCCGCCGCCGACTGATGGCCTGGGCCCGCAAAATGCGGAGAGCCTTCCCCTGGAGAGAGACTTCAGACCCCTACCGGATCATCGTGGCAGAGTTGCTCTTGCAGCAGACATTCGCGCGCAAGGTCGTGCCAATTTACGAAGAGTTTCTGCGGCGGTATCCCTCGGCCACAGAGTTGGCTCGCGCACACGCCTCAAAAATCCGCTCCCTCATCCTCCCTCTAGGGCTTCAGTACCGAGCGAAAACGCTCAAAGCGCTCGGGCGGATCCTGGTCGAAGAAAACGCCGGAAAAGTCCCGGACGACTTGCGCAGCCTCCTGAAGCTTCCTGGAGTAGGCGCGTATACTGCCAACGCTGTCCTCTGTTTTGCATACGGCAAGAGGCGGCCCGTGGTCGACACGAATGTTGTGCGAGTTCTCCAGCGTTTTTTTGGTTCAAAGAAACCGCTGCGGCCCGGTGAAACTGACAGAATGATATGGGAGTTCGCTGAGCGCGTGCTTCCACAACGCGACGCCCGCCGGTACAACATCGCCATTCTGGATTTTGCGGCCCTTGTCTGCACTCACTATAAGCCGCAGTGCTCAACCTGCCCGTTACGCAAACACTGCAAAGCCGCCCCCTCCTTCCTTGCCCACGAACGGGACAGCCTTCGAATCGTTGGGCATTGATCCTTCCAAGAAGTCCCACCGCGACAGAACAACGGCATTGCCCGCTATCGTGGTACCCGGACACAGCCAGTTTGAAACCGGGGGTTGGAAGGCCGGAATTTGTCGGTGCAACACTTGGAGTCTATCTGGTGGAGTAAACTCGCAGGGTCTTCCGGCTGCGCGCCCAGTTCCGCGTGCAACAGCGGCAGTCAATATGGTGCATGCCCAGCGCACCAGGGGGTGTGCACAATTGGAGTTAGAAGACGGACTCAACGAAGCATCCACCGTTGGAAGACCCACAGCAGCTAGCTCGGGCTCGCTCACAAGCGCTGAAGGTGCGCCTCGCAAAGCTCTGGATGGAGGGCAACTTTGCGGCGTTCTACGCGCTTGTAGACAGCGATGTATCCCCAAAAGTTAAGAAATATATTACCCGGGTCTTTCCGAGCCTCTCGGATGACGATGCTGATGACTGTTTCCAAGATGCTTTATGGGGGCTGGTCGAGCGCCAGGGTGAAGGCCGTATGCAAGTCAGCGATCCGCGTGCGTACATCTGGCAAAGTGCAAAGAACGCTGCGCTCGACCTGCTAAAAGAAAGAGGCTGGCTAATCTCGGAGGAGGAATACCAACGCTGGCGTATGGCCACGGAAAGGAAGCGAGGTCGCCGCGCGCTTGAAAATGAGCCGGCTGACGTGCCTGACGGAGAAGGCGGAACCACGGGTGAGTCGGTCGTCGAGGGGATTGAAGGGCCCTCCGACGACCCGCCTGAAATCTCCGGCGAGGTTGCCTGTGTCCTGGTTGAGGCCGCCGTAGAAGACACGGAGGCCGAGCCGTCCTGGGCCAAGGAAGTCGTGCAAGCATCTCTCCAGCGGTTGAGGCCTGCGCTTCGAAAGCCTGTGGAGCACCTGATCAGCAGGGGTCTCGATTTCAAGTCCTGCGACGCACCGACCGATCTAAACGTAAAGGCAAGAACGTTCAGGGCAAACAAGTCCAAAGCCTATACGGAGTTACGCAGGGTAATCCCTGCGGTCATGCGTGAGATGGGCATCGATCCGCTGCGGCACAGAATTCCGGAATTCGAGGTCATCGCCCAAGAACAGCCCTTGGGTGAGGAAACTGACGAGGGCGACGAGGACAGTGCAACACCCCAGGTCTAATCATCGAGCAACCAATGGAGGTAACGCCGCATGACAACCGTACCGAGCTCCCAAGCGACGCATAGGCCGGAGTGGCCCTCTATCTTGCAGCGCTTTGTGAATGAAGTGGGGCCTGTGACCACCGAGTATCTGCCGCGGCGCGTTCGGCGGCGCTTCCACGGTAAAGAGGTCACCGTTTGGCAAGGGTTCGTTCATATCTCTGATATCGAGGGTTATGTCGAAAACCTCAGATTGAAGTTTTACCTGAACCGCTGGCGAGCCGAGCGTGACCACAATACCCTCCGCCCCACAACGGAACAGATCTACAAGATCATGATCCGTGCCGACGACGAAGAGCCCGGCGAGAGGAAGAAACCGTTCCATGTACGTCGTCTCGCGGAGAGCATCGCCCGCAATGGCATACAGGAGCCGGTCGTTGTGTTTTTCGACGGCAACGGTCGCGCAGAGCTTTGGGACGGCAACCGCCGATTCTTTGCTGCAATGCACATCATGAACGAGCCAGACCTGGAGCAGTACAAAGACCAAGCGCGGTGGATCCCCACCTTTGTTGTAACGCCAACAGGAAGCGCAGAAGAAGACCAGAGGACCAAACACAGCATTCTCACGGAACTGAACTTTGTGGAGAAGGACCATATCCCTTGGCCAGCCTACGTCAAGGCCGAACAGCTGGCACACGCCTTCGAAAAGCTGACCCAAGATGACCCAGGTGATCCCACTGTCAGCCGCATGGCCAAAGAGCATCTTGCACGAGAGTACGGTCTAAAGGGATGGAGGCAGGCTGACCGCTGGATCAAGATGTACAACCTAGCGATGGACTTCAAGGAATATCACGAAGAAGAACACAGCAGAGATCCCGTGACCGTGGATCTCAATATCCAGGAGAGATTTGAATACTTCGATGAGCTGAGCAAGCCCGGTGTGTGGGGTGCACTAAAGAACGATCCTGAAGCGCGAGATGAAGTGTTTTGCTGGCTGTGGGATGAGAAATTCAAAGCGTTTGCGGATGTTCGGTCAGTGCCCAAAATTCTGGCTGACCCAGTTGCCCGTCGCCAGGCCAATGCGGAAGACTCTGAGGCTGTGAAGCGCGCCATCGCCACGGTCATTGCAAATGATCCTACCCGTGTCAAAGACAAAGAAGCGGCCAATGAGAAGATCAAGCAGTTCGGGGAGTGGCTTGACTCGTTCAAGCGCGAGGACTTCAAACAACTGAGCGGCGAATCGCTAGCAAGGTTGAAAACCATTCTGGAGGACGTGACCAAGATGCTTGAGGGCTTGGTCGCGGAAGTACCAGAGGCGCGGGCAACTGATGGCGAAGGCGAGTCCTAGCGCGGTTGTAACATTGGGGCCGGGAGGCTACACAGTGACGCTCAGCCCGGAAAACGGCACAACACTGCGCGCGGTAGAGCGGGCATTCGCAACGGCCGGCGTCCACGGAATTGTGGCACCTGGTTCACGGCGCGTCCACGTCGCCCTACCCGATTTTGCAAGAGCAGAACGCGCCTTTAGCGAATGGCAACTCCAAGTGGATGAGCGGGTCGTGCGAGCGGTGGCCGAGATAAAAGAGAGAGAGCAGCGGGTCGCAAGAGCTAAAGCAGTTATCGACCATTACAGTTCGACTGATCCGGACGTGCTTCTTCCCGACTTCCCCTCGCGCGGGGTGCTCGACCCACACCAAATCCAAGCCGTCGCGATTGCCAGTCACAAAGATGTGGGAGGCCTTTGCCTTTTTGACGAGCAGGGGCTGGGGAAGACCGCAATGGCCCTTTTCGCTTTCCATCGGCTCCGTTCGGAAGGCCTCGTTACACGTATGCTCGTGGTTACTCCCAAGAACGTGATTTCGGAGTGGGTGCGTGATGCGGGGAATTTCTTCACCGACACCTACCGGCTCCGAGCCGTTGTCGGTACATCCGCGCAGAAAAGGGCCTGCCTGAACGAGCGTGCGGACATTTACGTCACCAATTTCGAAACTGCTGTGACCCTCCGTTTGCGGCTGGAGGATTGGCTCGAAGCGGAACAGGGCAGAGCCCTCCTTGTGGTTGACGAGGGGTACTTCGTGAAGAATCGAATGGCCCGGCGCACCAAGGCGATCCGAGTCCTCCGATCCAAAGTCGAGCGCTGTTTGATCCTGTGCGGCACACCGGCCCCCAACAGAGCGCAGGATCTCGTCGAACAGTTTAATATCGCGGATAAGGGGCTAACTTTCCAAAGCTTACGCGTCCCCAAGGACGACGAGGGAGCTCGGGCAGCGATTCAGCGCGTCATTGCTGAGCGCGGTCCGTACTTGCGACGGCTGAAAGACGACGTGTTCCCCCATCTACCTGGAAAGACTTTTCACCGTGTCCTTGTGAGCCTCGGCCCGGCGCAGCAGAGAATTTATGAAAGCCTCTTGGGTGAACTAATTCACGATCTAGAGATCGTTGATGACCTCACCTTCAAGAAAAACGTTGCTTCATTCATGGCGAGGCGGATGGGCCTCTTGCAGGTGTGCTCTAACCCGGCAGCGGTTGTGGACGGGTATGAAGAGACACCTGCCAAGGTTGCCGCGTTAGATACGCTACTTGAAGAGCTAATTGCTAATCGCAACGAAAAAGTAGTGCTCTGGTCGTTCTTCACACATTCGCTGGAGGTCCTACTTCATAGGTACGAACGCTTCCACCCTGTACGGCTCGATGGGAAAGTCACCAGCCTGGCAGAACGGGGCGAAGCAATCCGTCGTTTTCAGGAAGACGGGCAGACAATGTTGTTCGTCGCGAACCCCGCTGCCGCCGGAGCAGGGATCACGCTGCACCGCGCTCGCTATGCGGTCTACGAGTCGATGTCGAACCAGGGG
>Ga0114945_10001176_pt1 | contig 16388 bp, 14 predicted proteins | sample OV2TP3_FD_87194 | JGI IMG/M metagenome (GOLD analysis project Ga0114945, IMG submission 87194) | Hot spring microbial communities from Beatty, Nevada to study Microbial Dark Matter (Phase II) - OV2 TP3 | ecosystem: Environmental > Aquatic > Thermal springs > Hot (42-90C) | place: USA: Beatty... | reverse complement strand
GTGCAGTACTAAGAGCTCTCAAGGAATGGCGCACACCGAACGGGTGATCATTATCGGTTCAGGGCCCGCCGGGCATACGGCGGCCATCTACACGGCGCGGGCCAATCTGCATCCGGTCATGTTCGAGGGCTTCGTCGCGGGGGGGATTCCTGGCGGGCAGCTCATGACGACGACCGAGGTAGAAAATTACCCGGGCTTCCCTGAGGGCATCCAAGGGCCGGCGCTGATGGAGGCGTTTCGCAAGCAGTCGCTGCGCTTTGACGCGCGGCTCCTCACCGAAGATGTCACCAAGGTGGACCTTTCCCGCCGGCCGTTGACGGTCGCTTCCGCATCACGCGAGCTGAAGGCCCACGCCCTCATCATCGCCACCGGGGCCACGGCCAAACGACTCAACCTGCCCGGCGAGCCGCGGCTGTGGAATAAAGGCATCTCGGCATGCGCGGTCTGCGATGGGGCGCTGCCGGTCTTCCGAGGCAAGGCGCTGGCCGTCGTCGGCGGAGGCGATTCGGCGGCCGAGGAATCCCTCTTCTTGACCAAGTTCGCCTCGAAGGTCCATCTCATCCATCGCCGAGATACGTTGCGGGCTTCGCAGATCATGCAGCAGCGCGTCTTGAAGCATCCGAAGATTCAAGCGCTCTGGAACACGATCGTCCTCGATGTGCTGGGCGATGACGTCGTCTCGGGGCTTCGGCTTCAGGATGTGATCACGAAGCAAGAACGCGAGTTGCCGTGCGGCGGCTTGTTCTACGCGATCGGCTTTACGCCGAATACCTCGCTGTTTGCGGGGCAACTGGACACTGATCCTGAGGGCTACCTCGTCACGCAACCTGGATCTACGCGCACGTCCGTCTCGGGGGTTTTTGCCTGCGGGGATGTGCAAGACAAACGATACCGCCAAGCCATCACCGCCGCGGGCAGCGGATGCATGGCCGCGCTGGAATGTGAGCGCTATTTGGCGGACCTTGATCCCCCTGCCTAAGAGCTCCTAACACAATACCCCGCGGCCGCGCTGGGCCGAGGCGCACGCCGCGCAAGGCGCGAGGAGGAAGACATACTGATGGGCAGAAGTATGGCGACGACGAGCAACGCCGCGCGGCGAAGCGGATCGGCCCAGCCCCCCGCGAACGACGACTGGGTTGCGGCGGCAGCCGGCCATCTCCGGCGTCGCTCCTCCTCGACGTACCGCCATGGCTGGTACGCCGTCGTCGTCGCTCCTGGGACCTGGCCGGCTGGCGCGCGCAACGCGGCTCGCGCGGTATTGTGTTAGGAGCTCTGAGCGTCCTTCCACGATCCGTATCGGCTTCTTTCTAGAAGTCGTCCCTTCACCTCACGAGCGGGTCCTGCTGCCGCAGGCCAGCCTCCAACCTCAGTCCACGCGGGGCGCTCGCCTGCCTGCCGGACAGGCAGGCCGGAGCGCTCGGCACGCCCCACCGAGCCTGCCTGCCGCGCCGTACGCGGCGCAGGCAGGGCGTCTCGTGGCTCGGGGAAATTTGTCGCTCGTCGCTTCGCACATCCGCCGGCGACACCGTGGCCGCTCCAAATGTCCAACGTCCGGCTCGCACCCCGGCGCGGCCTGACGCGGCGCCCCGGTCCGCGTCACCCGCTTCTGAGGTTTTTGGACGAGCTCTGGCGTTTGCTCACCCCCGCCCCTCTCCCCATTTGGCATTCCCGCGGAAGGTCAGGTACTCTTGTATACGTATGTGTAGACCGGCCATGAAGGCGCCGGGGCACCGGGAGGATGGATGTCGGACGCAAAAAAACCGCGCATTCTCGTCGTTGATGATGAGCCGCTCATCGTGAAAATGCTGGCACGGCATCTGGAAGAAGAGGGGTTCGCCGTGCTGACCGCGGCCGATGGGCGCGAAGGACTCTTGAAAGCCCGCGCCGAAACGCCGGATCTCATTCTCCTTGACCTCATCCTGCCGAAACTCAACGGCTATGAGGTCTGCACGATGCTCAAGCAGGACAGCCGGTATCAGCACATCCCCATCGTCATGCTCACGGCCAAGGCTCACGACAAAGACGAGCAGTTGGGAAAAGCGTGCGGCGCGAATTTGTATCTACGCAAGCCCTTTCAGATGCCCCCGTTGTTGGAACACCTGCGCGCGATGATGAGAGCGTCTCCCCAGGACTCCCCCGCGCCATTGCAGGATACCCCATGACCACGACGCGACACGTCAAATCGCTGTACGACGTGCTCTTGGAGCGCGGGCGCATCGCCCCCGAGCGCCTCCATGCCGCTCAAGAACAAGCCGAACAATCCGGGCAACCGCTGCGACGGATCCTCGTGCAGCACGGGCTGATGAGCGAAGAGGAGGTCGTGGAACTCGTCGCCGAGCAGTCCGGCCTGGCCACCATCGATCTGTCAACCTACCTCGTGAAACCGGATGTCATCCAACTCATCCCTGAAGCCTTGGCTCGACGCCATCTCTTCCTGCCCCTGTTTAAAATTGCCGAGACGCTGACGATCGCCATCGCCGACCCGATGCAGTTCTTCATCTTGGATGCCGTTCGCCTGCAGACGAAGTGCGATGTGAAAGCCGTCCTCGCCAGCGAGACGAGCATTCGCCGCGCACTGGATCAATATTACGGGTCCGCCAGCCTCGTCCAAGAAGTCTCCCAGGCCATCAAGGCGGCCGCGCAGCCGCGCACCGAAGAGGCGATCGCCAACGAAGGACCGGTCATCCGACTTGTCGAGCTCTTGGTGACGCAAGCCGTGAAGGAACATGCCAGTGATATTCATCTCGAACCTGGCGACGGGGCGTTGCGGACTCGCTTTCGCATCGACGGCGTGCTTCATCAGGTCCATGGCCCGCCCAAAGTGCTCCATGCCGCGGTGGTCTCCCGGATCAAGGTCCTCTCCGATTTGGATATCGCGGAGAAACGCCGAGCGCAAGACGGGCGATTTCGATTGCCGCTGGATGATGGCGCGATTGACGTCCGGGTCTCGACGATCCCAACCCCCTTCGGCGAAAAAGTGGTGCTGCGGCTGCTAGGCCGCGCGGAAGGCACCCGGGATCTGTCCCAGGTCGGCCTGGCGACGGATGTCCTCGCGCAATGCCAGCAACTCATCCGCTCGCCGCACGGCATCTTCCTCGTCACCGGCCCCACCGGTTCAGGCAAGACGACGACCCTGTACGCCGCGCTGCAGATGAGCAATGATCTGCAGAAAAACATCGTCACGATTGAAGACCCCATCGAATGTCAACTGCCCGGAGTCACGCAGGTGCAATACAATCCGAAGACCGACATGACATTTGCCTCGGCGCTGCGGGCGTTTCTCCGCCAGGATCCGGACATCATCATGGTGGGAGAAATCCGGGATCGCGACACCGCCCAGATCGCCGTGCAAGCCGCCCTTACCGGACACCTCGTCTTCTCCACGCTCCACACCAACGATGCGCCGACGGCCCTCGCCCGCCTGATCGACATGGACATCGACGCCTTCCTCGTGGCCTCATCGGTCATCGGCATCCTGGCGCAGCGGTTGGTCCGCGTGATCTGCCCCAAGTGCAAGGAATCGTATCAGTGGACCGCCCCGGCACTGAGCGAGTTGCCGTTCCCAAAGGAGACGCCGCTCTTTCGCGGTCGAGGGTGTCCCGCGTGCAAACACAGCGGGTATAAAAGGCGCCTGGGGATTTTTGAATTGTTGCCGGTCACGCAGTCGATCAAGGATCTCGTCACGGCGAAGGCCCCGGCTCATGAGATTCGCGAGGCGGCTCGGCAGGCGGGCATGCGCACCCTCCGAGAAGACGGCTTCGCGAAGGTGCTCGCCGGTTTGACCACCCTGGAAGAGGTCTTGCGTGTCACGCAATTGGAAGAAGCGGCCGGTCGGGATCCCGCACATGGCTAGCTCCCCGCCTCCTACGGCTGACGCGGCCCTCGAGCGCCCGCACGCGACGCGGCGTCGAAGCGCTCGACTCCCCTTGCGCGCGCGCGCGACCGCGCCCATCATCGGCTCGGCGCCGCTCGACGTGCAGCAGGCCGTCCGCGATCCGCTCTCGCAGTTCAACCTCGGCTTCGCGCTCATGAGCGTCATCCCGCTGCTGCTCTGCTGCTACCTCATCACGGTGAAATTCTATTCCCTCAGCATCCTCATCGGACTCAATGCCTATTACTTTGCGCTCGCGGTGATCGCGGCCCTCTTGGGGATTCTCCTCGGGCGTCGGGCGATTTCTCAGATGATCCAACAGCTCGTCGAGGCCAACCTCCTGGCGCAACAGACCCTGGAAGAACTCTCCAGCGTGAATGCGCAGCTGCGCCGCACCAATACCGAACTGGAACAATCTCAGGCCGCCCTGCGGACCGCCCAATTGCATCTGATCCAAGCGGAAAAACTCGAAGCCGTCGGCCAGCTCGCCGCCGGCGTGGCGCATGAAGTGAAAAATCCGCTCATGGTGATTCTGCTCGGCATCCAACTGCTCTCCAAACGCCTGGGCAGCGCGCCGCTCCCTGAGGCGCTGCAATCACCCCAAGGCCAAGCGGAGATCAACGGTATTCTGCGCGATCTCGAAGACGCGGTGAAGCGCGCGGATACGGTCATTCGCGGATTGCTGGATTTCTCGACGCCGCAGCAACTCGACTTGACCGCCGCCCCGCTGCCCCCCGTCATTGAACAATCCCTCCTCTTGGTGAAACACGCCCTCGACGCGTCCCACATCACGGTCATGAAAGACGTCCCTGGCGACCTGCCGCTGATGTCGATGGATCACAACAAGCTCCAGCAGGTGTTCGTGAATCTCTTCATGAACTCCATCCATGCGATGCCCACCGGCGGCGTCCTCACGGTCAAAGCGTCCACGCGAGTTCTTTCCGAAGTGGAAGGACCCACGGGGCGTCGGGGGTCGGACCGTTTCCGACTCGGAGAAATCGTCCTCGTGGTGAAAGTCATCGACACGGGCATGGGCATTCCGCATGAGGCGCTGGCGAAGATCTTCAGCCCATTTTTTACCACGAAGCAACCCGGCAAAGGCACGGGGCTCGGGCTCACCGTGACGAAGAAAATCATCGAACTCCACGGCGGGGCCCTCGAGATCCACAACCGAAGAGACGGCGGAGTCGAGGCCACCCTGATGTTTCATACCTGCTCCGGCTCCTCCCCGACCACCGGCTAGCGTTCACGTACGCAGACTGTCGCGCGGGCGCCTCGCGGCACCGCGCCGCCGGCCCCAGCGCGGCCGTCCGGCGCTCGACGGAATTCCTCGCTCGTCCCACCTGGCGGCGGGACACCCTGCCCGCTGCTCGGAATTCCGCACGTGCCGCTCATCGCCCGCTCGCCACCCCGACACGCACGAGAACACCAGCGACTGCTCGTGAGTGACCCTTTCATTTCGCTCCCTTGCCTGCTGTGCTAGAATTGCGCCATGGAGTGCCCCCCGGGCGGGAAGCTCACGTGGCCTCGAAGACGCGCTGCCACCCTGGGCGTCGCGGTAGTGATCGGGGGATTGCTGTGCGGCGTGGTGCTGCTCCTGCGCCCATTTAGCGGCCCGTTGATTTTAGCGGCAGTCTTCGTCAGCGTCTTCTACCCGCTCTATCAGCGATTGTCCCTTTGGCTGAGAAACCGCCCGGTCGCCTCCCTGCTATCCTGCCTGTTCATTTGCCTGATCATTATCGCCCCGCTGTTGCTGCTGGCGGTGTTCCTCGCCAAGGAATCGGTCGAAGCCTTCGCGCTGTTTCAAGCCATGCTGCAATCACCGGACTTCGAATCATCCCTGCGCGCCAGGCAACTCCAGCTCTTTTCGGACGTCTCAAACGCCGGGCGCTTCATCAACCTCGATGTCGTCAATCTCAGAGGCATGCTGCTGGATGTCGTGAAGCGCCTCAGCGAATGGGCCGTGTCCGCCAGCGCCGCGTTGGTCACCGGGTTGACGGGATTCCTGTTTCACAGCTTCATCATGGTGGTGACGATGTATTTCTTTTTTCTGGATGGGGAATACATGCTGGGGTTGTTGAAGCGGCTGAATCCTGTGCCGGAGCCTTACACCGAGCTGATCCTGCGTCGTTTTCGCGAGGTCAGCACCGCCATGTTTTACGGCAGCCTCTTGACGGCCATCGCGCAGGGCGGTCTCGGCACCCTGATCTTTTTCCTGCTCGATCTGCCGTCGCCAACGCTGTGGGGAGCCGCGATGACCATCGCCTCCTTCATCCCCTTAGTGGGAACTGGATTGATCTGGATCCCCATGGCGATCTACCTGTGTTGCGCGGGACGGGCGACGCAGGGCATTGTCCTCTTCGTCCTCGGCGCCGGAGTCATCAGCACGGTGGACAACATCATTCGTTTGTTGGTCGTCAAGGAACGCACCAAGATTCCCACCCTGCTCGTGTTCCTCAGCATCCTGGGCGGTCTTCGCGCGTTCGGGTTTATCGGCGTGGTGGTCGGGCCGCTGATCGCCGCCATGGTGCAGACACTGCTGACGAGCGCACCTATTGAGCGGCGCAGGGTGGTACAATAGCGCCTGCAGGAGGAACGGATGGAGCACACGCTTGAAACCATTGCCGAGCGCCTCAACGGGCGAGTGATCGGCGACGGCACCACGCGCATCCGAGGCATCAGCAGCCTGGATCTCGTGAAAGAAGGCGAACTGACATTCGCCGAAGATGCCCGGCATCTCATCCAAGCCCTGGCCACGGCCGCTTCGGCGGTGATCGTCGGATCCGAGGTCAAGCACGTAGGCAAAAAATCCGGCATCAGCGTCGAGAATCCTCGGCTGGCCTTTGCGCTGGCGCTGGAATTGTTTCACCCGGCGATCGTCGACACCCCCGGGATTCATCCGACCGCCGTGTTGGGAAAACGGGTGCGGCTTGGCGAGCAGGTCCGCATTCACCCTCATGCGGTGGTGGGCGATGAAACCTCCATTGGCCGAGGCACCGTCATCGAGTCGGGCGTCCACCTGGGGAACCGCGTGACGATCGGAGACTCCTGCTTCATCGGCCCCAACGTGGTGATCTATCGCGGAACCTGCGTGGGGGATCGCGTGCGCATCCACGGCGGCTCGGTCATCGGCGGCGACGGCTTCGGCTACGTATTCCATCAGGGGCGCCATGTGAAGGTGCCGCAGGTCGGCAACGTGGTGATCGAAGATGACGTGGAGATTGGCTGCAATGTCTGCGTGGACCGCGCCACCGTCGGCTCAACGCTGATCCGACGCGGCACCAAGATCGATAACTTGGTGCAAGTCGCCCATAACAACATGATCGGCGAGCACGTCATCCTCGCCGGCCAGGTCGGCTTCTCCGGAAGCGTCACGGTCGGCAACTACGCCGTCTTTGGCGGCAAATCCGGGGTCGTGGATCATGTCACGATCGGCGAGCGAGCACAAGTCGGGGCCGCGAGCGTCGTGACGAAATCCGTCCCGCCGGGAGGAATCGTCTGGGGATTCCCCGCCCGTTCCATCCGCCAAGTCAAACGCGAGCTGGCGTCCCTGGCGCGCCTTCCGGAGTTGCTGAAACAGTGGCGGCAAACCCGGGGGCAGCCGCGGTAATTCGCTGACGAGCGTCACGAATCTCGTGCGTGGATTGCACCCCGTCGAGATCGTCGACGGGGTGCGCGTCTTTCTCCACACGCAACGGCTGCGAGAAGCGGTTGTCTTGCAGATCGTGAGAGGATCAGGTATGGTTGAACAGATTGTCAATCGCCTGTGCTCGACAGGCAGGAAGGAGGGAGCTCAATGCTACGAAAGCGGAATCATCTGCGGCGTAAAGTCGCGAAGAGACGTCATCGCAGATCGCGGGCTCGCTGATCGCCCTGAGCGACAGCAGAGCCCCCTGAGCTCCCGACCCCGCATCCACTCGCTTGGATGCGGGGTTGTGTTTCTGGGAGTATACTCTCTCGTATGCATCCACCTCCGCTGAGCGCCCAAGCGCCTGACGGCCGGCAGCCCGGCATGAGCCTGGCGGATCACCTGGAAGAGCTGCGCCGTCGTCTCGGCATCTGCCTCGCCGCGTTCCTCATCGCCGTCGGAGTGAGCTGGACGCAGGTGGACCGCGTCATGGCGTGGCTTCGGCGTCCCTCGGAACTATGGCTGCCGCGCTTGGTCTTCGTCAGCCCCACCGAACCTGTGATGGCCTACCTGACGGTCACCATGCTCGCGGGACTGATTCTGGCCATGCCGATGGTGCTCTGGCAGGTGTGGGGGTTTGTTCGACGAGGGTTGACCCCGCGAGAACAAACCTTGGGCGGAATGTTCGTGGGATGGGGGAGTGCCTTGTTCCTCGTGGGAGCCGCGCTGGCGTACTACGGCGTGTTGCCGATTTCGCTGAAATATTTGTTGGGGGCGGGTCGAGACACGTTGGAGCCGATGGTGTCCATTCAGACGTATCTATCGTTCGTGACGACCATCATGTTCTGGTGCGGGCTCATCTGCGAGCTGCCGCTGGTGCTGTGGGTGCTTGCGGCGGTCGGCGTCGTCACCAGCGAATGGCTCCGTCAGCAGCGCTCCTATGCGATCCTCGTGCTGGTCATCCTCGCGGCCCTGGTGACGCCGACCACCGACCCGGTGAATCTCATGCTGATGACGCTCCCCATGGTGCTGCTGTATGAAATCTCCATCGTGGTGACGCGCCTCGCCATGCGACGTCGAGCATGATGCAAGCGCCGCAGCACATAGAGCTCTTAGGTAGGTTGCGCGGGGGCGTTCTTTCGGGCTTTCCGTTGAGACGCTGTCGGCTTCACCACGATCATGCCATGTGCTTGTCGAACCTGCTTGATGCCTTTTCCCGAGCGATCCAGAGCCAGCACCCCTTTTAAGGTAAGCGGCAGGCGGCCTTTCTTGGCCTGCGGCTGAATCGTAAAGGTGAAGCTGGCCAGTTCCCCGCTGGCCAGTCCTTGGATGGGCTCGGCTGGCTTGGCCATATCCGTGACGGCGATCTTGATCATTCCCGGCGTGGTCGTTTCCACGAGGACGAGCTGATTCGGCCCGATGGCGCGGCCATTGCGGTAGGTTTTCACGGCGAGCTGCCGGGGATCATAGTGTAGATCAAGACTGAGGACGCTCATCAATCGTTCCGGCTGGCCCTTGGCGGTGAGGCTCAGGGTCACTTCCTCGCCGGGCCGGCCGGCGACACGGTTGAGCGAGACGGAAAGCTTCGAAGCGTGCGCGGCCTCAGCTGATCCAAGGATCAGCGTGAGGGTGCCGAGCGTTAAGAGCCCGATCCCCTGCCAACGGTATGCCTGCCGCATCTGCGTCATCACAACCTCCTCCTCTTCCTGTCTTCCTGCTACGTCTCATGTCGCGTCGCTGCGCCGGCGAATCCTGAGACAGGATAACTGACGCGATGTCCGCTCAATCGCCGGCGAAGCACGCTCGCCAACACCACGGCCCACGCCGCCACGGCGCTGGCGCATAGCCACCACCCGTGGCGCGCCGCGCCCACCATCACCTGCAGCGGTCCGATCGTCGTGGCCAGCAACGCCCACGTTCCGAGGAGCCACTGCAGCAGCGATCCCGCCCATGCGGATGGCTCGTCGGACGGCGCGCGAAACGCTCCCCACCATCCCGGCGGTCGCACCCTGGCGTAGAATCGCTCCAACGTCGGCGATTCAACCGGAGCGGTCCACAACGTGACGGGCAGCCACGCCATCGCCGTGCCGAAGACCATGACCAGCAGTTCCGTCAGGGGATTCGCAGACCATCCCATCGCCCGGAACAGATGCGGGCGCATCAGCAGAATCGGAAGGCTGGCCACCATCGCGGCGATTTCGCTCCACGGATTGATGCGCCACCAGAGCCATCGCAGCAAATACACCGGACCGATGCCGGCCGTCAGATTGAGCACCCAGGTAAAGGAGGCCCCGATGCTCTGATTGAAAAAGGCGATGCCCATCGCCACGCACGCAAGGAGAAACGGCAGCGCCTTGGCGACCACGAGATAGTGGCGCTCCGGCGCGTCCCGCCGGATGAAGCGACGGTAGCCGTCATTGAGCAGATACGACGCTCCCCAGTTCAGTTGGGTGCTGAGCGTCGAGAGAAACGCCGCGAAGAAGGATGCGACGAGCATCCCGCGCATCCCGATCGGCAGCAGCATCGTGATGAGCCGCGGATACGCCCGCTCATGATCCACGAACGAGGTGCCGGCGACCTCACCGACGAGCTGCGCATCGGGGATCAAGATGAGCGACGCCAGGGCGGTCAGAATCCACGGCCAGGAGCGCAAACAATAGTGCGCGACATTAAACCAGAGCACGGAGAGCATCGCGTGACGCTCATTCTTGCAGGACACAAGCCGCTGGACGACCACGCCGCCTCCGTCGGTATTTTTCCACGCCCACCACTGCACGAGGACAAGCCCCAGCCACCACCCAAACGGCGAGCTCAGCAGCGGCTGGCTTGGATCCGCGGGCCCGGGCGGAAGGGCGCCGAGGAAACGCGCCGGCACGTGGTGGGAGAGCGCCTCCAAGCCGCCGACCGCGTGCACCGCATAGACCGCCAAGATGACCGCGCCGATCATCGCCCAAATGAATTGAAACGCGTCGGTCAAGACGACTCCCCACAACCCCGCGATCGACGTGTAACAGGTCCCGAGCAGCACGCACCCGATGATCGCTCCCTCGCGACCGAGCCCCGTGGTCTCCTGGAGCACCTTGGCCATGCCGGTCACCGGCCATACCCCGATGATGTAACAGTTGTAGAACAATCCCCAATAGAGGGCTTTAAACCCTCGCAGAAACGCGGCCGCCTTGCCGCTGTAACGGAGCTCCACCAATTCCACTTCGGTCACCACGTCGGCTCGCTTCCACAATTTGGCGAAGAGAAACACGGTGAGCATCGTGCTGATCCCCAGCGCCCACACCTCCCACACGCCCCACAGACCTCGGCGGCGCACCATGCCGGTCACCAACAGCGGCGTGTCGGAAGAGAACGCCGTCGCGACGATGGACGTCCCCGCCAGCCACCAGCCCAGCGCGCGATTCGAGACGAAGTACGCTTCCAAGCTCTGGCTCGCCATGCGGCGACACGCCGTCCCGATGAGCACGCTGATCAGACAGAACATGCCGACGATGGACCAATCAATCCAATGCATCATCGTGGAGCGCGTCCCGGCGTGATGGCGCCCAGAATGCATGCCTCGCGAGCGCCCGTCGTGGCGGGCAAATGATTCGTTTTCCCATGAAACGCGCGCAGGGCCAAATAGGCAAAGGCGGCGCACTCTTTCGCCTGGGCGGGGATGCCATACGAGGCGATGGAGCGCACGGGCAGAGGAGCCAGCAGCGTCGAAAGATGACGCCGCAGGGTCCGGTTGCGCACACCCCCTCCGCTGAGGATGACTTCCTGAGGCCGACGCGGCACCAACCGCCGCAGGCTCTGCGCGATGCTGTAGGCGGTGAAATACGTCACCGTGGCGAGGACATCAAGAGGACGCTGGGTGAGGGCGCGTCCAAACACGCGGCGCAGCCATCGCTCATTGAAGACTTCGCGCCCGGTAGATTTCGGAGGAGGCCGACGGAAATACGGATGTTGCCACAGCCGCTCGATGGCGCGATCATCGACGCGCCCTTGCGCCGCCAAGCGCCCACCGACGTCATAGCGCCACCGTCCGCGGGTCGCCTGCCGGGCCATGAAATCGATGAGACAGTTGCCGGGCCCTGTGTCGAACGCGAGCGGGGAGTGGCCGCGCCCCACGAGCGTCACATTGGCCATCCCTCCCAGATTTTGCAAGGCTCGCAGCGGGCCATGACCGAAGAAGGCGTGATCAAAGTACGGCACCAGCGGCGCGCCTTCCCCGCCCGCCGCGATATCCCGGGGGCGAAAATCCGCCACGATGGGAAGTCCTGTGCGCGCGGCAATCACCGAGGGAGCGCCGAGTTGCAGCGTCGATGGCATGTCATCGGTGGGCCCATGATAGACCGTATGGCCATGCGATCCGATGACCGCGATGCGCCGGGGAGCAACCTTCGCGCGCGCCAAGAGACGGCGCGCGGCATGCGCGAAGCGCTCGCCTAATTCCATATTGAGCATCGACAGCTCCGGAGCGGTCAGCGTCGCGGCTCGACGCAATCGTGCTGAGAAAGGCGCCGGGTACGGGAGGGTGCAAGAGGCCACGACGCGCAGGCGGTCATCGCCAAAGCGCACCAACGCCGCCGAGACGCCATCGCACGACGTCCCCGACATGAGACCCAGTGCCAGCTGCGGCATGCTACACCTCTCCGGCGACCCGGCGCGGCAGAGGCCGAACGCGGTGGGCGAGGGCGCGCCGGAGCGAGCCGTTGACGGATTGCAGCCGACGCCACGCGGCCGCATAAGAGAGACCGTCATGCGCCATGAGGATCGCGAGCTTCACGCGGCCATGGGCGGCGCGCAACGCCGTCGCCGCCGCGCGGTCGGACTGATGCGTCACGGCTCGGATGATGCCAATGGCGCGCGCGGTAAGTTTGCGCGAGGTGGGCCGCACGTCCACCATGAGCTGGCCATACGTCTTGCCCAATTGCGCCATGGCACCCAGCGTGAGCATGTTGAGCACGAGCTTCGTGGCGGTGCCGGCCTTCAACCGCGTGGAGCCCGTTAAGATTTCCGGTCCAACGCGCAGGACAATCCGCAGGCGGGCGGATATGGGGGCTCGCGGATGACAGGTGATCAGGATGGGAGTCGCTCCGCGTCGAGTCGAGGCGCGCAGCGCTTCGTCGACGAACGGCGTCACTCCGCTGGCTGAGATGCCGACGACGACGTCCGCGGCTTTAACCTTCGAGCGGATGATTCGCCGAGCGCTGGGCCGGTCATCCTCCGCGCCTTCGCGCGAGCGAAACACCGCCCCGCGTCCGCCAGCCATGATGGCCTGCACCAGCATTGCAGACGTATGGAAGGTGGGCGGACACTCCGCCGCCTCGAGCACGCCGAGGCGCCCGCTCGTGCCGGCGCCGACGAAGAAGAGGCGCCCGCCTTCTCGAAGGGATTGCGTGATCAGCTCGATGGCGCGCGCGATTTGCGCGTGCTGCTTCCTCACTGCCTGCAGCACGTGCGCGTCTTGCGCCTGCATCAGTCGCAGGAGCGCTGGGAGCGAGAGACGATCCAACGACCGACTCCGCGGATGCGATTGCTCGGTCGGAAGGCGATGATAGCGAACCTTCGGCAGCATCGTCCGCGCCAGCATAGCATGCGCTCCTTGGCCTAGCAACCCTTGGCCTAGCAACTTGCAGAACCCGACATCGTATGTTATCCTAGCGCCCGTCGATGCGCATGACGCTGGATGCCATGATCGGCACGAGGCTCGCCGTCGGATTCCAAGGGACACACGCCACTCCTGACCTCGTTGAGCAGCTTCGCGCCACGCACGCCCAAAACCTCGTCATCTTTAGCCGTAATTTCACCTCGCCGGAACAGTTTACGATGCTGCTCCGTGAGCTCGAGGAGGCTTTGGAGCGTCGCTTCCTCGTGCTGATCGACCACGAGGGCGGGCGCGTCGTGCGGTTTTCCAAAGGCCTCACGCATTTTCCCGATGCCCAGACCCAAGGACGCACGCAGGATGCCGAGGCGATCGAGCGCCAAGGCGAAGTTGAAGCGCAGGAACTGCGGCGGCTCGGCGTGCAGGTGAACCTGGCCCCGTGCGTCGATGTCCTCACCAACGGATGCGATCCGGTGATCGGCGATCGCTCGTATGGCGAGGATCCGGATCGGGTCGCCGCGCTGGCCGTCGCACGAATTCGCGGACTGCAATCTCACGGCGTCGCCGCCTGCGCCAAACATTTCCCCGGGCTGGGGGCCGTGCCCCGCGATCCCCACCACCTGCTCCCAACCATCATGTTGGATTGGGACGCCATGGAGCGCGTGCACTTCGTGCCGTTTCGGGCCGCCATCGAAGCCGACGTCGCCACCATCATGTCGTCTCATGTGTGCTATCCGGGGCTCGAAGAATCGAACGGGCGGCCAGCGACGTTTTCTCCTCATCTCATCCAAGGACTCTTGCGAGAGAACATGAGCTTCCGGGGAGCGATCCTCACCGATGATCTGGAGATGGGCGCACTGCGCACCTTCGGGGCCGTCAGCGAAGCCGCCATTCGAGCCACCGAGGCGGGCCACGATCTGTTGCTCATTTGCTCGGATCTTCAGGCGGCCGGCACTGCCTTCACGGCGCTGCAAGACGCCTACCGCGCCGGACGCCTCCCTGCAGCGGAATTGGAAGCCAGCGTCGAGCGGCTTCAGCGCCTCCGGCACCAAGTGTTTGCTCCTTCCCAGAAAGTTCCTTCCCCTTGAATAATCCCTGCGCCATATGGTAGGGTTGAGCGCTGGGAGCCGATAATGGCACACCCATCGAAAGGTGGGGTCGCAAAGCTCAAGGCCTACATCGCCGGCGCAGCGGGCGAGCGCTGGAGAAGCGCGTGGGGCGCGAGTCCTTGCTCCACATAGGCGCCTCACGGTCTGCGACGCGCGATAGGGCGGCTTGGCTGCCGAAGCTTCTGAGGGCGCTTTGGCCCTTATCGCGCTCCCACGGCTTCATTGACGAGCACATTCGTACAATCGACGCACATGGAGCGGAAAAGCCATGTGCGTTTTTTCTACGCAGCGCTACAATGGAGCCATCCAGTGGAATGTCCTCCATGCCTCAGCCTGCTCGATGCCTCTTCGCCGTTATCGAAGATCTGCTGTTCCGCTCGAAAGTCGAGGCGGCCGCCGCATCCCGTGGCATCGCCGCGCGCGTCGTGACGGCGAAGGACGCCCTCAGCGCCGCGACTGAACGCTCCTGGCCGCTCGTCCTCATCGACCTTCAGAGCTCCACGAGCGACCCGCTGCAGGTGATCGCCGAGCTGCGTGGCCTGCATCCGACGATGCCCATCGTCGGCTACTGCGCCCACGGACAGCTTCAGTTGCGACGGCGGGCCGCGGCTGCCGGCTGCACCGCCGTGCTCCCTCGCTCAACCCTCGTCCAATCGCTCCCTCGACTCCTCGCTGATGTCGGCGCACAGATTGCACGCTAGCCGCCGGATCGTCATCCTCGGACTTGTCTGGTTGAGCGCCGCGATGGCTGTGGGTGGGTTTTTCCTGCCGTGGGCAGAGCTGAATGTGCGGAAGCTCTCCGTTGTCAAACAGCTTCAGCAGGCGATGCCGCTGCGCGATACCGTTGGCGGGCTCGCGCAGGATGTGAGCCGCATCACCGTGAAGATTCGCCGAGGCACGGAAGTGGTCACCGGACGCCTCCCGTCGTTCTCCGACATCCCACAGCACGTCAGCGGATTCCGCATCCCCCAGATCGCCAATCAAGAAGAAGCCAAAATGGCGCTGGCCCTCATGGAGCTGATCACGAATCAACGGCAGCACCTCGGAGCCCGCAGCTACGCGGTATATCTGCTGCCGGGGGTTGCCGTGCTCTGCGCGGTCGCGCTGACCGTTGTGGCTCAGTCGGTGGCAGTTGCCGTGGCCATCGCCATCCTCTGCGCCGCCCTGGCCGGCGTTGGATGCTGGAAACTGCTGACCGTCGACATGCAGACCGGCGGGATGGCCGTGACGATCGGATCGGGATTATGGCTCTCGCTCTGGGCCTATGCGGGGCTGGCCATCGCCGCGGGGATCGACGCGATCCGTCGCCGAAGTCTCGCTCGTCATTGACGCCGATTCCTCCCACCCCCTATAATGCGTGCTCTAAAAGGAGCGAGGCCGAAAGGCCGAGCGACGACGCCGGGATAGCTCAGGTAGTAGAGCGGCGGACTGAAAATCCGCGCGTCCCCAGTGCAAGTCTGGGTCCCGGCGCCATTTTTTGTCCAATCACTGGTACGCCATGACACAGCGCCTGACCGGCTATAAGCTGAAACCCGTTTCCATCACGGTGATCGCGGTGCTCTTTCTGCTCGTGCCTCTCATCGTGCTGTGCGAGGCTCTGGTTCGCTCAGGCGCGTCGCTGGAGACGTTGCTCGCCCTGCTCGGTTCGCGCTATTTTCTGCAAGAATTGGGGCTGTCGTGGAGCGCGGCCGCCGCGATCTATTTCGTTTCGCGATGGAGCTTCGCGTACTTCCTCGCATTAAGCGGCTATGTCATGGCCACCCGCCTGACCCATCTGATCAGCCATCCGCAGCTCGAAACGCCGCTGAGCGTCTTCATCACGGGCGTGTGGCTGGTCATCGCGGCTCTTCTTGCGGGGTCTTCACTGCGAGTGCCTTACCTGAATCCCAAGCTGCGCTGGTGGACCCGGCCGCCCCGTACCCCGCTGTGCCGTGAGGTCGCGCTCCTCTATCAGGGCGCGTCTTTCCCGGCGGCTCTCTTCAATCTCTCTCGAGGGGGAGCCTTTGTGAAATTGGATGAGCGAATAGCGGCACGCCAGGCGTTTCCCCAGCAGCTGGGGGCGGCGTGTGAGTTGACGATGCGACTCGGCTACGGCATAACCCTCAAGGACCCCGCCCCGCGACTGACCCTCGCGGCAAAGGTCGTGTGGATAGCCGAGCCGGGCAGCCCGTATCATTACGGCGT
>Ga0114945_10001174_pt1 | contig 16395 bp, 19 predicted proteins | sample OV2TP3_FD_87194 | JGI IMG/M metagenome (GOLD analysis project Ga0114945, IMG submission 87194) | Hot spring microbial communities from Beatty, Nevada to study Microbial Dark Matter (Phase II) - OV2 TP3 | ecosystem: Environmental > Aquatic > Thermal springs > Hot (42-90C) | place: USA: Beatty... | reverse complement strand
CTCCGCCGGAGTCGCCGTCTTGCGCGATGGGAAGATTGATGTCCGTCGCAGCGTCGGGAAACTGGCCAACCTACAGAAGGCCCTGGCCGGTGAGGATTTCAGCGGATCCGTCGGCATCGGTCATACCCGCTGGGCGACGCACGGCAAGCCGTCTGAGCAGAATGCTCACCCGCACCGGTCGGGCGCGCTGGCGCTCGTCCACAACGGGATCATCGAGAACTATGCGGCCTTAAAGGAGCAGTTGCTGAAGGAGGGTTATCGGTTCGAGTCCGAGACCGACACCGAAGTCGTGGCGCACCTCATCGCGCATCGGATGAAGGCCGGCCTCAACTTGGAAGAGGCGGTCCGCGCGGCGACTTGCGAGATCCACGGCAGCTACGCGATCGCCGTGTTGAGCGAGCGCGACGCGTCCTCGCTTGTGGCCGCGCGTTCTGGCTGCCCGCTCGTGGTCGGTATGGGTGGACACGGCGCCTTCGTCGCCTCGGACGTTACGGCCATCCTTGCGCACACGCGTGACGTGGTCTTTCTGGAAGACGGCGAGCTGGCGGTCCTCTCGGGGAACGGGCTGATCGTGAAGGATGCGGAAGCCAAGCCGGTGACGCGCGCGGCGACCCGGATCACCTGGGATGCGGCCGCGGCGGAGCGGGGTGGCTACCCGCACTTCATGCTGAAGGAGATCCACGAGCAGCCCCAGACCATCCTGGACACGATGCGCGGCCGCTATACCTACGAGCGCGGGGAGGCGGACCTGCCCGACATCGGGCTCACGGCGGCCCAGCTCGCCGAGACCGGCCGGATTTGGATCGTGGCCTGCGGGACCTCGTGGCACGCCGGCTTGGTCGGAAAGTATCTCCTCGAAGAGATGGTACGGGCGCCGGTTCAGGTGGACATCGGATCGGAATTCCGCTATCGGGACCCGTTGCTCCAAGCGGGCGACCTCTTTATCGCGATCTCGCAGTCGGGGGAAACCGCCGACACGCTGGCGGCCGTCCGCGAGGCCAAGCGGCAGGGCGCCCGGGTGGTGTCCATCTGCAACGTCGTGGGGAGCAGCCTGGCTCGCGAGTCGGACGGTGTCCTGTACACACACGCCGGACCCGAAATCGGTGTGGCTTCCACAAAGGCCTTTACCGCTCAACTCACGGCGCTCTACCTGCTGGCATTGCACTTGGGCAGGGTGCGGGGGGTGGTCTCTGAAGCCGACGGAAAAGCGTGGCTCGATCGGTTCGTCACGCTGCCGACGCATGTGAAGCACCTCCTTGGGCGCGAGGCCGAACTGGTGACGATAGCCAAGCGGTACCACACCAAGCGCAACTTCCTATACTTGGGGCGGGGGATCAACTACCCCATCGCGCTGGAAGGCGCGCTGAAGCTGAAAGAGATTTCGTACATCCATGCCGAAGGCTATGCGGCGGGCGAGATGAAACACGGGCCGATCGCGCTCATTGACAAGGACATGCCGGTGGTGGTGCTGGCGCCGCGGGACCGCCTGTATGAGAAGACCGTGAGCAACCTCATGGAGGTCAAGGCGCGGGGGGCGCCGGTGATCGTCTTCGTGACCGAGGGCGAGCGGGAGCTGGGCCGGACGGCCGACGCGGTCTTTACGGTGCCGAACGTGCACCCGCTGCTCTCGCCGATCCTGTTTGCCGTGCCGCTGCAACTGCTGGCGTACCATATTGCCGTGTTGCGGGGGACCGACGTGGATCAGCCCCGGAATCTGGCCAAGAGCGTCACAGTAGAATGAAGACACCCCTGCCCATCCATCCCCCCTCGAGGGGGAGGGTGAGGGTGGGGGGGAGTTAAGAGGTCATGGAGATCGGCAAAGAAGAAGTCGCCCACGTGGCGAAGCTGGCGCGGCTGGATGTAAGCGAAGCCGAGCAGGACACCTTCGCCCGGCAACTAAGCGTCATTCTGACGTATATGGATCAGCTTACGAAGCTGGACACCAGCGGGGTGGAGCCGACCGCTACCGTGCTGCCGACCGACAATGTCTTTCGTGACGACGAGGTCCGCTCCTCATTGCCTCGCGAGCAGGCCCTGGCCGACGCGCCGGATGAGGCGGAGGGGTTTTTTCGGGTGCCGAGGATCCTGGAAGATAGGTAAACCGGAGTACCAACCATGTTTCGTCAAATGCTGCGATCGAAGATTCACCGGGCGACGGTCACCGACGCCTGTTTGGAATATGAAGGGAGCCTGACCGTGGACGAAAATTTATTGGAAGCGGCCGGGATCCTGCCGTATGAAGCCGTGGTGATCTCCAATCTGCACAACGGGGAGCGGTTCACGACCTATGTGATTCCCGGCGCGCGCGGCTCCGGCACGATCTCGCTGAACGGCCCCACAGCCCGCAAGGGCGCCGTCGGGGACCAGATCATCATCTTCTGCTACGAGTTCTACAACGAGGATGAGATCAAGCGGCACACTCCCCGCATCATCAAAGTGGATGACAAGAACCGGATGGTCAACTAGATGTCGTTGCGGAAGCTGACGCTCTTCGAGCTGCAAGAGAAGTTCACCAAGGGGGAGATTTCGGCCGCCGAGATCGCCAAGGCCTATAGCCAGCGGCTCGCCCTGGTTGAGCCGAAGGTCAGGGCTTATATCACGCCGACGAAGAAAGAGGCGCTGCTGGCCCAGGCCGAGGCCATTGACCGCAAGCTGCGCGGCTGGCGGAAGACGCTGCCGCTGATGGCCATGCCGATCGCGGTCAAGGACAATATCTGCACCGAGGGTGTCAAGACAACCTGCGGCTCCCGCATGCTGGAGAACTTTGTGCCGCCGTTCGATGCTACGGTCGTCACCCGCTTGCGGAGCCAGGAATGCTTCCTGATCGGAAAGACGAATCTGGATGAGTTCGCCATGGGATCCTCGACCGAGAACTCGGCGTTCGGGCCGACGCGGAATCCCTGGAATCCGGCCTGCATCCCGGGCGGGTCCAGCGGTGGGTCGGCCGCGGCCGTGGCCGCCGACCTCTGCGTGGCGGCGTTGGGCTCGGACACCGGTGGATCAATCCGTCAGCCGGCCGCCTGCTGCGGGGTGGTGGGGTTGAAACCCACGTATGGCCGGGTGTCGCGTTATGGGCTGGTGGCCTTCGCTTCATCGCTGGACCAGATCGGGCCGATCACGAAGGACGTGCGCGATGCGGCGGTGCTGCTCAAAGTGATTGCGGGTCACGATCCTCTGGACTCGACCTCCGCCGACGTGACCGTGCCCGATTACATGAAGGCGCTGAAGGAGAACATGCGCGGGATGAAGGTCGGCGTGCCGGTGGAATTCTTCGCCGAGGGACTCGACCCTGAGGTGGAACTGGCGGTGCGGACGGCGATCATCCAGATGCAGGCGCTCAAGGCCGAGGTGAAGGCAATCTCCCTGCCGACGACGGGGTATGCCATCGCGACGTACTATCTGATCGCCACCGCGGAGGCTTCTTCCAACCTGGCCCGCTACGACGGCGTGCGATACGGGTTCCGCGCGGCGAAGGAAAAGGGTCTCCTGGAGATGTACATGAAAACCCGGCAGGAGGGCTTCGGGGCCGAGGTGAAGCGCCGCATCATGCTCGGGACCTACGCGCTCTCGGCCGGCTACTACGACGCTTATTACGGCAAGGCGCAATCCGTCCGTACCCTGATCAAGCGGGACTTTGATGAGGCTTTCAAAGAGGTGGACGTGATCGTCACGCCGACGATGCCGACGCCCCCCTTCAAGCTGGGCGAGAAGATTCAGGATCCCTTGCAGATGTATCTCTCGGACATCTTCACGATCTCGGTAAATCTGGCCGGAGTGCCGGCTATCGTGGTCCCCTGCGGCCTGAGCAGCGGGAAGCTGCCGATCGGCCTGCAGATCATCGGCCGGCCGTTCGAGGAGGACAAGACCATCCGTGCGGCCTATGCCTACGAGCAGGCGACGGAGTGGCACAAGAAGCGGCCAGCTTTGTAGCACACTGGAGGTATTGAATTTCCGGCACGTTTGATCGTTTCACCCGTTGCAAGGAAAAGAAGCAACGGGTACCCGGGTACGAGCAAGCTTGGTTTGGAGGCGCACATGCTGATTGAAATTGCGGTGGGGATCGTGGCGCTGGCGGCGGTCGTGCTGTTGGCGTTTCTTGTGCCGATGTTGATCCAGTTGCGCAAAACGGCGGAAGAGACGGAGCGCCTGCTCCGACGGTTGAACGAGGATCTGCCCGTCCTGTTCCGTGAGGCGATGCAGGCGGCCCAGAACATGAACCGGGTGTCCAGCGATATGCGGGAGGGCGCGGCGAACGCGCGTGTTCTGGGAGAAGCGATGGGGGAGATCGGGCAGACGATCAATCATGTCCACGGCTTGGTCCGTGGCAAAGCAGGTACCATGCTGATGAACCTGGGAGGGGTACTGGCCGGGGTTCGGGCGGCATTCGAAGTACTCAAGCAGAAACCACAATCTCATCATCAAGGAGGTCATCCTAATGGCGGCTGAAGATAACGGGTATTCCGCAGGGGCAGTGGCGTTCGCGTTTTTGGCCGGGGCCATCATCGGCGCCGGTGCGGCATTACTTCTTGCGCCCCAGTCGGGGGCTGAGACTCGGAAGCTGCTCAAAGGCTATGCCGAAAAGGCCGAGGAGGAAGTGTTGGAGAAGGCTAAGGAGGCCAAGGCCACGCTCGATACGGCGATCGAGCAGGGGAAGGAATTCATCAAAGAAAAGAAGACGGTCCTGACGGCGGCTTTCGAGGCCGGCAAGGAGGCCATGCGAAAGGAGCGCGCCTAGCGCTGACCCATGGCGTATGAAGTCGTCATCGGGCTGGAGGTACACGCGCAGCTCCTGACCCGGTCCAAGATGTTCTGCGGCTGCAGCACCGCGTTCGGCGCGGCGCCGAACACGCAGACCTGCCCGGTGTGCCTCGGCATGCCGGGTGTCTGCCGGTGATCAACCGGAAGGCCGTGGAGTTCGCCGTTCGGGCCGGGCTTGCGCTCAACTGCACGATCGCGCCGATGAATCGGTTCGCCCGGAAGCACTACTTCTACCCGGACCTGCCGAAGAACTATCAGATCTCGCAGTATGAGCTGCCGATCTGCGAGCACGGCTGGGTGGAAATCGGCCAAAACGGGACCCGCAAGCGCATCGGCATCCGGCGGGCCCATCTGGAGGAGGACGCGGGGAAGAACCTCCATACGGGGATCGCCGGAGCCTCCCACGTGGACCTGAATCGCGCCGGGACCCCGCTGTTGGAGATCGTGACCGAGCCGGATATGCGGACGCCGGACGAGGCGATCGCCTACCTCAAGCTGCTGCGCGACATCCTGGTGTACGTGGAGGTCTGCGACGGCAACATGGAAGAGGGAAGCCTGCGGTGCGAGCCGAACCTCTCGCTCCGTCCGGTCGGGGCCAAGGAGCTCGGCACCAAGGTGGAGCTCAAGAACATCAACTCCTTCAAGTTCGTGAAGGCGGCGATGGAATACGAGATCAAGCGCCAGGAGAAGGTCTTGAACGAGGGCGGGAAGATCGTGCAGGAGACGCGCCTCTGGGATCCGGACAAGGGCGAGACCGCCACGATGCGGAGGAAGGAAGAGGCGCACGACTACCGCTACTTTTCGGATCCGGATCTTGTGCCGCTGAGGATTACGACGGATATGGTCGAGGAGGTCCGCAAGACCCTGCCGGAACTGCCGGAGTCCATGCGCAAGAGTTTCGTCAATGAATTCGGTCTGACTGAGTATACAGCTACCGTTTTAACGGCAAATCGAGAGGTAGCGACGTATTTCGTGGCGTCAGCGAACATAGCATGTGAGGGTGGGGCGTCGAAGATCGAAGTAAGCAAAGACATTGCCAATTGGATTACCGTTGACTTGCCGGGTTTGGCAAAGGAATTCTGGAAAAGCGTCCCCGCCAGTGAGATTGGAGAGCTCTGGAGGTTGAAGCGAAAAGGCGAGATCAGTGGACCGATCGTCAAAACTGTGCTGGAGGAGAGGCTCAAGACGGGGCAGAGCGCTGTCGAGATTGTCAAGGCAAAGGGATTGACGCAGGTCTCGGACGAGGGCGCGCTGGAGAAGATCATTGACGAGGTGATGGCCAAGAATCCGCAGCAGGTGGCGCAGTATCGAGGCGGCAAGGAACAGGTCTTCGGGTTCTTCGTGGGGCAGGTGATGAAGGCGTCGGGCGGGAAGGCGAACCCTGGGAAAGTAAATGAACTCTTGAAGAGGAAACTGGCGGGATGAGGACTGGTCCAGCCCTGCAGAGAGAAGGAAGGAAATGCTCGGCGTGACGCGTCGCACAAGGAGACCTACTGGATGGCTACCAACAAGTGGCGCCCGATTCCAAAAGGTTTGTTGGCTGTCTTGGCGTGGAATCCGAACGAACCGAAGAAGCTAGATACATTGCGACTTCATTGTCCTAAGTGCGGTTCAACGGTTTTCCAGGTGATAAAGGAAAAAAGACCGTTCAAGATTCATAGACGGGCAGCCAATCGGAAGCGCCACACTATGGTATGTGCTTCTTGTTTGGGTAACGCTGCCTTCTTCGAAGCATAGTGAAGGATGTTGGGATGAGCGCGATTGCAGAGTTCAAGGCGCGGGAAATCCTGGATTCGCGGGGAAACCCCACGGTCGAGGTGGACGTCGTGTTGGAGTCCGGGGCACGGGGGCGCGCGGCGGTCCCGTCCGGAGCCTCGACCGGCGAGCGCGAGGCCCTCGAACTGCGCGACGACGACAAGCGGCGCTATCACGGCAAGGGCGTCCGCAAGGCGGTCGCCAACGTACAGCGCATACTGGCGCCAAAGCTCCTCGGGATGGAGGCGACGAACCAGGTCGCGATTGATCGGGCGATGATCACGCTCGACGGCACGCCCAACAAGCGCAAGCTGGGCGCCAACGCCATTCTGGGTGTGTCGCTCGCCGTGGCCCACGCTGCGGCTGCCGAGGCGGGGATGCCCTTGTATCGCCATCTCGGCGGCGCGAACGCCCGCGATCTGCCGGTCCCGCTCATGAACGTCGTCAACGGCGGCGCGCACGCGGACAACAATCTGGATCTTCAGGAGTTCATGATCGTCCCGGTCGGTGCGCCCACCTTCGCGGAGGGCTTGCGGATGGCTGCCGAGGTTTTCCAGGCCCTCAAAGACCTGCTGAAGAAGAAGGGCCTCAGCACCGCCGTAGGAGATGAAGGAGGTTTCGCTCCGAACCTGGGCTCGAACGAGGAGGCGTTGGCCTTCATCGTCCAGGCCATCGAAGCGGCGGGGTACAAGCCGGGTCAGGATTTGGCCTTGGCTCTGGACCCCGCGGCCAGCGAGTTCTACAAGCAGGGACGCTACATAATGAAAGGCGAGAAGCAGGCGGAGCGCTCAAGCGAGGACATGATCAGGTACTATGAGAACCTGGTCCGTCGCTACCCGATCGTGTCCATAGAAGACGGCCTGAGCGAGAAGGATTGGAAGGGCTGGCGGATGATGACCGAGCGGCTGGGCCATCGGGTGCAGCTCGTGGGGGACGACATCTTCGTGACCAACCCGGAAATCTTTGCGAAGGGGATTGCGGAGGGCCTTGGCAACTCGATCCTCATCAAGCTGAACCAGATCGGTACGCTGACCGAGACCTTGGAGACGATCGAGATGGCCAAACGGGCCGGCTACACGGCCATTGTGTCTCACCGATCCGGCGAGACCGAGGATGTGACGATCGCCGACCTGGCGGTGGGATTGAATACCGGCCAGATCAAGACCGGATCGCTGTCTCGCACCGACCGGACGGCCAAGTATAACCGGTTGCTGCGGATCGAGGAGGAATTAGGGGAGACCGCCGTGTATCGAGGCTGCATCGTGTTCGAGAGGAAATTGTAGCGGTGCGGGTGCGACCCAATCAGCGCCGCGAGACGGTCAAAGCCAAGCAAAAACGCCGGTGGACGCTGTATGTGGTGGGGGGATGTGCCTTGCTCGGCTACTTCACCTTTTCGTTCTTCTTCGACACGATGGGGTTCATGAAGTACCTGAATATGAAGCGGACCCAGACGCGGATCGCCGAAGAGATTAAGGCGATAGAAGAAAAGAACGCTCGGTTGGCAAAAGAGATTGAGGCGGTCAAGCACGACCCCAAAACGCTTGAAAGCCTTGCGCGGGAGCGTCTGGGCATGGTGCAGAAGAGCGAGAAAGTCTTCCTGTTTGTACCGACTCCGGAGGAGCAGCCGTGACCGTAGCCGAGGCCTATCGTTCCGGGTTCGTCGCGCTCGTGGGCCGCCCGAACGTCGGGAAATCAACGCTCCTGAACCGGCTGCTCGGGGAGAAGATCGCCATCATCTCGGACAGGCCGCAGACGACCCGAACTCGGATTCTCGGCGTCAAGCATCTCCCCGGCGCCCAATTGGTCTTTCTCGACACGCCCGGCATTCACAAGCCGAAATTCCGGCTCAACGAGCGGATGGTCCGTGTCGCAATGGACGTCCTTGACGAGGCAGACCTGGTGCTTTTCCTGGTGGAGGCTACGGGGGCACCAGGCCCCGGCGACCGGTTCGTCGTCGAACGGTTGAAGGACCGTGCGGTCCCGGTCATCCTTCTCATCAATAAGGTGGATCTGGTCAAGAAGCCAAAGCTCCTCCCGCTGATTGATGAGTACAGCCGCATGCACACCTTCGACGAGATCGTGCCCGTCTCGGCCAAGACCGGCGAAGGCGTGGACGACGTTGTCGAATCGGCTCTTGCCCGCATGCCGGAGGGTCCCGTCTATTTCAAAGACGACGTGGTGACGGACCAGCCGATGCGGGTGCTTGCGGCGGAGATCATCCGGGAGAAGATCATCCAGAAGATGCGCGACGAGCTGCCGTTTTCCGTGGCGGTCGGCATCGAGTCCTTCAAGGAGGAAGGGCGGCTCGCCCGCATTGCCGCGGTCGTGTATGTCGAAAAGGAATCGCAGAAGGCTATCGTGATCGGTAAGGGGGGCGAGATCCTGAAAGCAGTCGGCACCTATGCCCGCATCGACATGGAGCACCTGTTCGGCATGAAGGTCTTTCTCCAGCTGTGGGTCAAGGTCAAGGAAGGCTGGCGCGAGGACGAGCAGATGCTCGCGGAACTGGGATACTAGTGTTGATGGATCGAATGGAAACCAAGACCGACCGGCTGGACAAGTCAGCAGGCGATGGGCGGACGGGGAGCAAGTTCGACCTGATCCTGGATACGGTCCGCCGCCTGCTGCGTCGAGGCGCCATCGGCAACCTCGAGCGGATGGTCGCCAAGATGCATTCGGCCGACGTCGCCAAGGTCCTGCATCACCTGCACAACCCGCAGGAGAAGCGCACCGTTTTCGAGCTGATGAAGGCCGAGGGCAGCAAGGCCCTGGCGCTGAGCGAAATGGATCAAGTGGACATCGGGGAGACTCTGGCCGACGTCCCCTCCGCCGATATCGCCATGCTGATCAAGGACCTTCCCGACGACGACCAGGCCTACATCCTCACCAGCTTCTCGGATGAGCGTTCGCAGGAAATCCTGAAACTGATGAAGCCGGAGGACTCGGCAGAGGTCCAGGACCTCCTCCAATACGAGCCCAAGACGGCCGGCGCCATCATGACGACGGACTACTTTGCGCTGCCCTCGGATACGACGGCGCAAGAGGCGATCCGAAAGCTCCAGAAGGCCACCGATACCGGCAACGTGTTCTACGTGTACGTGACCGATAAGGAGGAGAAGCTCGTAGGGGTGCTGTCGCTTCGCCAGCTCCTCTTAGTTCCCCCGGACAAAAACCTCGGCAGCATGATCGCGCAAGCTCAAGATGTCATCAGCGTCACGACCGATACCGACCAGGAGGAGGTGGCCAAGCTGGTGGCCCGGTATAACTTGCTCGCGATCCCGGTCGTGGAAAAGGATAACACCCTCGTCGGCATCATCACCGTAGACGATGTCGTGGACGTCATGCGGGAGGAGGCCACCGAGGACATGCTGAAGATGTCCGGGACGAAGATCGAGGAGGAGGACATCATCATGCACTCCTCGATATTCAACTCGGTCCGGCTCCGGATCCCGTGGCTCGCGATCAATCTGGCCGGTAGTCTGGTGTCGGGGTCGATCCTCTGGTTCTTCCGGTTCACGATCCAAGAAGTCGTGGCGTTGGTGACGTTCATCCCGGTGATCGCGGCCATGGGGGGCAACGTCGGCCTGCAATCGTCCACGCTGGTGATCCGCGGCCTCGCCACGGGGCGCATCGAATTGTCGGACGTAAAGACGGTCTTCCTTCGCGAGCTTTCCATCGGTGTGATCATCGGTCTGCTGTGCGGGATTGCGGCGTTATCGGTGGCGGCGGTGATGCACATCAACTTGACCCTGGGGTTCGTGGTGGGCGTTGCCATGGTCTGCGCGCTGGTCGTGTCCACGACCATGGCCACGATCATGCCGGTCGTCTTGAAGCGATACGGGGTGGACCCGGCTGTTGCTGCCGGGCCGTTCGTGACCACCGCCAACGACATCACCGGCTGCGCGATTTACCTGAGCTTGGCGACGGCCTTCATCACGTACCTGAAATAGCGAAGGAGGCGACATGGCCCTGCTCAAGACTCAGGCCGTCGTGCTCAAGAGCCGCAGGTGGGGCGACGCGGATCGGATTGTCACCTTTTTCACACTAAAACACGGCAAGGTCCGTGGAGTCGCCCGTGGGGCACGGCGGATGGCAAGCCGCTTCGGGAGCGCCCTCGAGCCTTTCGTCCACTGCGACCTGGATCTGTTCGAGAAGCACGGGGACACGCTCTACCGTGTCTCCCAGGCCGATATTCGGCACTCCTTCCACGCGCTCCGGGATTCCCTCGAAACGATTGCCGCCGCGGCACGTCTGGCCAACTTGGCGGGCGCCGTCACGGCCGATGGGGACGCCGTCCCGCGGGTGTTCCACGCGCTGCTCGAGGGATTTCGGGCGATCGAGGACGGCGGCGATCCGGGCCTCACGACGGCCCTGTACGAGTTGGAGATCCTGCGCTTCACAGGGTACCTGCCGCGCCTTGACCGCTGCAATTCCTGCCAGTCACGGGAAAACGGCGGGGCCTGGTTCTTCTCGCCGCGAGCGGGTGGAACGGTCTGTACGACCTGCATTCGGCGCGAGCCTACGCGTTGCCCGGCCGTCTCACCGGCCTGCCTGGCTTTCTTTCGTCAAGCTCTCCGGATGGACCCGGTGCTGTTGCCACGTCTCAAGCCTTCGATGGCCGTCCGCAACGAGTTGCGCGAGGTCATCGAACTGTATGTGGACTACGTGGCCGGTCGGCGTATGCCGCGGACGCACGCGCTGTTGGCCGCGGAACCGGCGGCGAGGTATCAACGGGTCGTGACCTCGTAGGGGCGCGATTTATTGCGCCCAGGTCGTGCGTGATGAATCACGCCACTACACAAGGATGAAATGCCTGAGCACGTAGATTACAGGGGCGTGATCGCCAGGTTTGCCGGCAAGGCTTTTGTCGCTCTCGGGTTTATTCTGGGGATCTATGGACTGACGGAAGGCAATGAGACGATCATGCGTGCCGGGCTCGGTCTGCTGTTGGCCGGCGTGCTGGCGTCCGCGTACGGCCTCTACCATTGGGCCAGGCGCCGATCAGGAACGCGCACATAGGCCATGAGCGACACGGTCATCGAACCCAAGGACATGGACTGGATCGAGAACGGGGTCCTCGGCATCGAGTGGACCGACGGCCACAAGGGCGTCTATCCGATCCGCTATCTCCGCCAGCACTGCCCCTGCGCGGCCTGCACCGACGAGTGGACGGGCGAGCTCCGAATCAAGCCGGACAGCATCCCGATGCTGATCGCGGTCAAGGATATCGAGCCGGTCGGACGGTATGGGCTGAGGTTCCGTTGGAACGACGGGCACGACACCGGGATCTACTCCTTCTCGATCCTGCGCAATAAGTTCTGCCGGTGCCCTCTCTGCAAAGCCGAGCCAAAGAAATAAATCAGGAGGGCCCTCTGCATGGCTGCACAATCCGCCGCGTCCAATCACATCGAGGTTACCGAGACCCTCGTGCGACTGTATGTCTTTCTCTCGCAATCACTCGATCGGTGCCTTGACCAGACACAGCGAGACTCCTTTCCGGAAAGAGAGCACCGAACCTTCCTGGCCGACACCCGCTCCAGGCTCATGGAGATCCTCGTGGTAAACCCCGTGGTCAAGGGCAAAGTCGAGGAGGAATGCGGGCGGGTACTGAGGCTTGCGGAATCCTACCTCAAGGGTGGCGCGGACAAGGCTGACGCCCTCGAACAGATCACACACGAGCGCGCGATCCTCAAAACGAAGTTGGTGGCCCTCAGCGACCTCCTGGCTGTCTTCCGCGCGCTGTGAGTGTTCCCTGCCTGCTGTGATCCATCACGGAGACTCCATTATGAGCCGCTTTTCGCAGACATGGCTGTTCATGGCTTCTGCGTGCGTAAGTCTTGCGCTCTTCGGGGCGAGCGCCTTGGCCGAACAGAGGGTGGGCGGGGTAATCTCTCTGAGCGGAAAAGCAACTGTGCGTCACAGCAAGAATGCCAAGTCGGAGGCCCTGGCAACGCACGACCCGATTTATGAGAAGGACGTGATCCTTACCGAACCGGCTGCCAAGGTAAAGATCGGGTTTGACGATGGGACGACTGTAACGGTTGCGGAACTCAGCAGCCTTGAGATCAGGGAGTTTGTTCTGACGCCAATGCAAAAGATGCCAAGCGCTTTCTTCACGCTGGCCTCCGGCGCCTTTCGAGCAATCGTGAACAACGTGTCCCAACGAGACGCCTTCGTCGTGCAAACACCCACTGCGGTCGCCGCGGTGAGAGGGACGGACTGGATGGCGGAAATCAAGGCGGACTCAACCGGTGTGGTCGTCTTGCAGGGGAAAGTCGCCGTCTTCAATGTCAACCCGGATGTTTCAGGCGAGGTGATCTTGACCGACCGCATGGGAACCGATGTAAGAGTCAATCAGCCGCCCACGCCGCCGAAAGAGTGGAGCGAGACACGACGGAACGCCCTGCTCAAGGCGACGGATCTTCCATAACGCGAATCACGTTGAAGCTTCCTATTTTGTCATGCGCTATTTGCGCTTTCCTTGCGGCGATCCAGTTGGTCTGTGTCGTGGCGGGGAGAGCCTCAGCCGCATCCGTGACGGAGTTGCTGGATCGGGGGGATCGGGCGGCGCAGGCCGACGAAAAATTTCCGGAGTCTTTCCAGCGGGCGGTCTCATTTTACAGAGATGCATCGGTACTCGATCTGCAAAACCCTCTTCCGTACCTCCGGATGGCTAAGGCTTACTTGGCGCTAGGGGATGGCCTCAAGGAGGACCAACTACCCTGGTACGAACGGGGAGAGCTGGCAGCCGAACGTGCGCTGGCACTCAAGGAGGGCAGCGCCGACGCCCATTTTTATCTCGCTGCGAACCGTGGAAAGGTCGTGAAGCTAAAACCTTTCTGGAAAGTTTCGCCCACTATCGTTGCAGACCTGGAGAAGCATCTTCTCCGTGCGATAGAGCTCGATCCGCGCCATGCCCGTGCCCTTCATATGATGGGCATCCTCCTCGACCGGACGCCTGGCCCGCTCCGCTTGCTCCTCACCGGGAAGAAAGAACAGGTGGAGGACTATCTGAAACGAGCCGTGGATGCGGACGCCCATAGTTACGCCTATATCCGATGGAGTCTGGCCGAATTCTATCGGGATGCGGGGCAACTCACCAAGGCCCGTGCCCACGCGCAGGCCCTCCTGGGCATGTCCGATCCGACGGATCGTCGGGCTTGGGTGGAGACATACCGCCCCGCAGCGGAAGCCCTCCTGAAGTAACTTGCCGCTCCATAACAAGTCGTCTAGAATCAGCTCATGGCTTCTCCCGACCTCCCGTCGCTGATCCGGGCCGAGCTGTCGGGGCACGCCTGGTGGATCATCTATCTCCGGTACGTCTGCGCGACCGCCGTCATCCTGTGCACCATTTTCCTCACCCAGAACATGGGCGCCAAGCTGGATCCGGCCCCGCTTTATGCGATTGCGGCGGTTCTGGTGGGAACGAACGGTCTTTATACCCTCCATCTCTCTCGGGCTGCGCGCGGGACAGGCATGGTCTCCCCGGAGGCTGCTTTTCGGTCTGTGACGCTTCAAGCGGGGGCGGACCTTTTTCTCCTGACCTTGCTCCTGCATTTCTCCGGCGGAGTTGCCAATCCGTTGATGGCGCTCTACGCAGGACCCATTCTCATTGCAGGGTTTCTACTTAGCACGAGGGTCACCTATGCTCTGACCGGTCTCGCGGCCGTTCTGTACGGCGGGATGGCCGTTCTGGAGTACCGCGGGGCGATCCCGCACGTGTCGGTGCCCGGCCTGTTTCCCCCGACGTTGCACCGCAGCGAGTCGTATCTCATGGTGGTCTTCGTCGCCTTTGTGTTGGTCGTCGGACTTGCGGCTGTGGTCAGCCTGATGGTCAGCGGCCGATTGCGTACGGGACAGGCACCCGACGGCATGGAGGAGGAATGGACGGCATGATGGTCGGGGCTTTGCTGTGGGGTGTCGTCCTTGTGGCCTCGACCGGCGCAGCGGAGTTTCCTGTAGAGGAGAAGATCGAAGCGGTCCGCAAAGCGCCGACTGATCCCCGCGCCCGTCTCGATCTCGGCATCGCCTACGCCGATGTGGAGGAGTACGAGTTCGCGATGGCCGAACTGGTCGAAGCGATCAGGCTCAACCCTGAGAACAAAGACAACCTGTCCGCCCGCGCCAATTTCCACCTCGGCAACGTGCTCCTCGCGCTCGATCGGGCCGCCTTGGCGGCCAATGCCTATCGGGAAGCCCTCAGGCTCGGCTGGAAGGAGGCCGGTGTGTACATGTCGCTGGGCCAGGCGCTGACCGGCTTGGGGAAGTTTGATGAAGCCATCGCCCAATTTCGGGAAGCCCTTCGGTTGTCGCCCAAGACGTTCGAGGCCCACGCCGGCATCGGTCTGGCCCTGGAGGCGATCGGCCGGTTGGACGAAGCGGCTGCCCACTACGAGCTCTATCTTCAGTCCGCGCCCGCGATCGAGGACCACGGCGTCGAAGCCATCAAGCAGAAACTGGCCAAACTAAAAGACCGACGAAAGATGTAGGGGTTGGGCCATATGCCGATTCCAGACGACCCGCTGCAATCCAGGAAACGTCACCGCGGCGTGATCGGCATCGAGAGCAAGGTCCCGATCCGTGACCGGTCGGTCCTGAGCCTCATCTATACCCCGGGCGTGGCCGAGCCCTGCCTGGCCATTCACAAAGATCCCCCCAAGTCGTTCGAGTACACCTGCCGGGGCAATACCATCGCCATCGTCACGGACGGCTCGAAGGTTCTGAGTCTCGGCAGCCGGGGCCCATATGCCGCCTTGCCGATCATGGAAGGGAACTCCGTGCTCTTCAAGACCTTCGCCGGAGTGGACGCGTTCCCGATCTGTCTCAGCACGCAGGACACCGATGAGATCGTCCATACCGTGTCCCTGCTGGCCCCGACGTTCGGCGCGATCTGCCTGGAGGACATCGCGGCCCCGCGCTGCTTTCCCGTCGAAGAGCGGCTGGAGCGCGCCACCGACATTCCCGTTTTTCATGCCGATCAGCACGCGGCCGCGATCGAAGTGCTGGCCGCCCTCATGAACGCCGACAAGCTGGTCGGCAAGCCGCTCTCGTCCATGCGCGTCGTCATCAACGGGGCCGGCGCGGCCGGCATCGGGACCGCGCGGCTCCTGCTCAAGGTCGGCGTCAAAGACGTGATCCTCTGCGACCGAGCCGGCGCGATCTACAAGTACAGGCCGACCAGGATGAACTGGATGAAAGCCGAGATGGCGCTGTGCACCAATCGGGAGGAACGGCAGGGTCCGCTCCCGGCGGCGCTGGCCGGCGCCGATGTCTTCGTGGGATTTTCGTCCGGCGGCGCGCTGAGCGGCGAGGCGGTTGCCGGCATGGCCCGCGATGCCATCGTGCTGGCCCTGGCGCTGCCGGAACCGGAGATCCTGCCCGACCTTGCGAAGCAAAACGGCACGCGGATCGTGGCGACCGGCCGGGCCGACCTGCCGAACGGCGTCAACACGGCGATGGTCATCCCGGGCGTGTTCCGGGGGCTCCTGGACGTGGCCGCCCGAGGGGTGAACGATGAGATGAAAATCGCGGCCGCCGAAGCGCTTGCCGCCTGCTTGCCGGAAGGCGAGCTGCGGCCCGACCGGATCCTGCCGGGCTTGATGGACTTTCGCGTGGCGCCGGCCCTCGCGGCGGCCGTGGCGCGGGCGGCCGTCAAGACCGGCGTGGCGAGGAAACAGGTGGATCCCGAGCGGATTCGGGAGCGCACACTGCAGTACGTATACGACGGCCGGTTTCCTTTGCCGCCCGATCGGTCTGGCTCCGGCGCGTCGGTGGCGCAGCGATCGCTGGAATTGCACGCCCGCTATGGCGGGATCCTCGAAGTCAAACCCAAGATTCCGGTCAAGGACCTGACCGTGCTGAGCCGGTTTTACGTGTCGCCCG
>Ga0114945_10001173_pt1 | contig 16402 bp, 12 predicted proteins | sample OV2TP3_FD_87194 | JGI IMG/M metagenome (GOLD analysis project Ga0114945, IMG submission 87194) | Hot spring microbial communities from Beatty, Nevada to study Microbial Dark Matter (Phase II) - OV2 TP3 | ecosystem: Environmental > Aquatic > Thermal springs > Hot (42-90C) | place: USA: Beatty... | reverse complement strand
TGGATCAACACCCAGCTTTGCCGCGATCTCGCCTACGGGCTGGTCTATCCGCAGATCTTCCCGACGCACAAGCGGCCGACCGAGCAGGAGCAGGCCGGGACGCTCGCCTGGGCGAAGGAGCGCGCCCGGGGATGGATGAAGATCCTCGACGAGAACCTCATCGGCCCGAAAAAGCAGTACCTGTGCGGCGGCGAGATCACCATCGCCGACTACTTCGCCTCCTCGTTCGTCAGCCTGGCGGAGTTCATCCGCTCGGACTTCGGCGCCTACCCCAATCTCAACCGCTGGTACCAGCGCATGAAGTCGCTCAAGAGCTGGAGCAAGGTGCACGAGGTGTTCTACGGCTTCGCCGGCTCGATGAAGGACGCGAAGTTCGAGGTGGTCTGAGTGAGCGCCGGGATCCCTCGCGAATACAACGCCGCCGTCGACCTCGTCGGCCGCAACCTTTCTGCCGGGCGCGGCGCCAAGACCGCCTTCATCGACGACGGCGGCGCCTGCACCTACGCCGAGCTCGCCGAGCGCGTCGACCGCGCCGCGAACGTGCTTCGTTCGCTGGATATCCGTCGGGAAGAGCGCATCGGCATCGCCATGCTCGATTCCTGCGACTGGCCGGCGGTCTTCCTCGGCGCCATCAAGGCCGGGATCGTCCCGGTGGCGATGAACACGCTTCTCACGCCCGCGGACTACGAGTACCAGCTGCGCGACAGCCGCGCGAAAGCCTTGTTCGTGTCGGAGCCGCTGCTGAAGAATTTCTCCGGGCTGAAATGCCCCGATCTGCAGCACGTCATCCCGCAGGAGAAGCTGAGGGATCTCCTGGCTTCCGCTGTCCCGAAGGCCGAGGCGGCCCCCACCACGCGCGACGACATCTGCTTCTGGCTCTACTCGTCGGGCTCGACCGGCGCGCCCAAGGGCACGGTGCACCTGCACTCGCACCTCATCGCCACCGCCGAGCTCTATGCCAGGCCGGTGCTCGGCATCCGCGAGACCGACGTGGTGTTTTCGGCTGCGAAGCTGTTCTTCGCCTACGGCCTGGGCAACGCGCTCACTTTCCCGCTCGCCGTGGGCGCAACCGCCATCCTCATGGCCGAGCGCCCGACGCCGGATGCTGTTTTTAGGAGATTGATTGAAGGAAAACCGACGATCTTCTACGGCGTGCCGACGTTATACGCGGCGCTCCTGGCAAGTCAGAATTTTCCGGACAGAAAGAGTCTGAATCTTCGCGTCTGCGTCTCCGCAGGCGAAGCGCTTCCCGCCGACCTCGGCAAGCGCTTCACCGAGCGCACCGGCGTCGAGATCCTCGACGGCATCGGCTCGACCGAGATGCTGCACATCTTCCTCTCCAACCGGCCCGGCGACGTGCGCTACGGCACCACCGGCAAGCCGGTCCCCGGCTACCAGATGCGCCTGGTCGACGACCAGGGCAACGTCATCGCCAAGCCGGGCGAGCTCGGCGAGCTGCAGATCAGCGGCCCGACCGCCGCCATCATGTACTGGAGCCAGCGCGAGAAGACCAAGAGCACCTTCCAGGGCCCCTGGACCCGCAGCGGCGACAAGTACACGGTGGACGGGGAGGGCTACTACCTCTACGGCGGCCGCGCCGACGACATGCTCAAGGTGAGCGGCATCTACGTCTCGCCGGTCGAGGTCGAATCCGCCCTCATCACCCACGAAGCCGTCCTCGAGGCGGCTGTCGTCGGCGCCGAGGACGAGAACAGGCTCATCAAGCCGAAGGCTTTTGTCGTCCTCAAGCAAAACCAAACCGGGGATGAAAAGCTGAAGGCCGCTCTTCAGCAGCACGTCAAGGACAAGCTCGCGCCGTACAAATACCCGCGCTGGATCGAATTCAGGACCGAGCTGCCGAAGACGGCAACAGGCAAGATTCAGCGGTTCAAATTACGGACGTAGCCGGGGCGCCGCCGCTCAGTCGGCCGCGGCGGCGAGCAGCAGCGCGAGCAGGGTGCCGAGGCCGGCGGGGATGCCGTAGCGCTCCCAGGGCGACACGGCGTCGCCCGCGATGACCTCGACCGGCACGGACGTCAGCTCGAGCACCCGGTTGGTGGTCGAGTTCTCGACCAGGCGCGTCAGGGAGTTCTTGCGCGCCGCGCTCATGACGATATGGTCGCAGCGCAGGCGGTGCGCCGTTGCCGTGATGCATTCCGCCCGGTCGCCGACTTCGATGTGGACGGCGAATGGAATACCGAAGCTGTCGAGCAGAAGCCGGACCGGACGCAGCGCCTTATCGGCCTCATCATGGTGGTACTCCTGCACGTTCTTCCTGCTCACGAACCGCGTGATGTAGCTGCTGAACGGCGCCTGCACGTTGAGCAGGTGAATCTCCATGGCCGTATTGTTCATGAACTCCTTGATGACGTGCCTTACCGCGAACTCGCAATTGCGCGAGCCGTCCACGGGAATGAGTATCTTGAGCATGTTGCCTCCTTGCGCGGATGCGGATGTGGATGCGAGGCTTGAAAGCGCGGCGGCCTGCGGCGTCTCGAGCCCTTTTGCGGAGCGGCGGCGGAAGTAGACCTTGACCAGCTCCATCGCGATCGCCGAGGCAAAGAAGAACGGCAGCATCATCAGCCAGTCGTCCAGCGTGAGCGGCACCGTGTCGAAGAAGGGCTGGAGGAACGGCACGTACACCACCATCAGCACGAGAAGGAGCGAAGCGCCGACCGCCCACACCATCCAGCGGTTCGAGAACACGCCGATGAAGAACACCGAGTGGTACTCCGAGCGCGCGGTGAAGGCCCGCACCAGCTCCGAAGTGCACAGGGTCACGAAGGCGATCGTCTGGGCGGCCTCGAGGCTGCCGGGATAGCGCTGCAGGCCCAGGTAGAACACCGCCAGGATGGCGATCGCGTCGACCAGCGCGACCACGCCGATGCCGATCGCCATGTCGCGATTGATCACCGGCTCCTTCGGCGGGCGCGGGGCGTGCTTCATGATGTCCGGGTCGCCCTTTTCCATGCCCAGGGCGAGCGCCGGCGCGCCGTCGCTGACCAGGTTCAGCCAGAGCAGGTGGACCGGGCGCAGCGGGATGGGCATGCCGACCAGCATGGCGCCGAAAATGATGAGGATCTCGCCGACGTTGCAGGCGAGCAGGAAGTAGACGAACTTGCGGATGTTCGAGTAGATGATCCGCCCCTGCTCGATGGCGGCGACGATGCTCGCGAAATTGTCGTCCGTGAGCACCATGTCGGCGGTCTGCTTCGACACATCGGTGCCGGTGATGCCCATCGCGACCCCGATGTTCGCGCGCTTCAGGGCCGGCGCGTCGTTCACGCCGTCGCCGGTCATCGCCACGACGTGGCCGCGCGCTTTCATCGCGTCGACAATCCGTGTCTTGTGTTGCGGGGAAACGCGGCAGCAGACCTGGAGGTTCTCGGCCTTCGACGCCAGCTCCGCGTCGCTCAGCTTCTCGATCTGCGGACCGGTCAGCACCACGCCTCCCGGCCGGAGGATGCCGATCTCGCGCGCGATTGCCTCGGCGGTCTCCTTATGATCGCCGGTGACCATGACGCTTTTCAGCCCGGCCCCGCTCGCGACTCGAACCGCCTCGACCACCTCCGGCCGTGCCGGGTCGATCATCCCGAGCAATCCGACGAAGGTGAGGTCCTTCTCGACAGTCTCGGGGACGGGGCTGTCGGGGACGGCATCGAGCGGCCGGTAGGCGACGCCAAGCACACGCAGCGCATGGCTGGCGAGATCGCGGTTCTGGTCGAGCACTTCGCGGCGCTTTTCCTCGCCGAGAGGAACGGCCTGGCCGTTCTCGCGGATGTGCGTACACAGGTCGAGCACCACGTCGGGCGCCCCTTTCACGAAGGCGAAGGTCGGCGGATAGCCGGCAACTCCGCCCGCGCTGTGAATCGTCGTCATCCGCTTGCGGTCCGAATCGAACGGAATTTCCTGGACCCTGGGCAGCGCCTTTTCCAGCTCGCTGCGCTGGAACCCGGCTTTCATCGCCACGACCGCCATGGCGCCCTCGGTGGGGTCGCCGATGACGTGCCAGGACGGCGCGCCCCCTTCGTTCTCTTTCTGGTCGAGCAGCGCATCGTTGCAAAGCAATGCGCCGTGCAGCAGCACTTTTGCGTCCGGATCGGCGCTCGTATCGAAGGACTGCTCGTCGCGCAGGAATTTTCCGCTCGGGTTATATCCCTCCCCGGTCACCTTGAATCTCTTGCCGCCGGTCCATCCCTGGACCACCGTCATCTCGTTCTGGGTCAGGGTGCCGGTCTTGTCCGAGCAGATGACCGTCGCGCACCCCAGCGTCTCCACGGCGGGGAGCTTGCGGATCAGCGCATGGCGCTTGATCATCTGCTGCATTCCCAGGGCGAGGCAGATGGTGACGATCGCCGGCAGCCCCTCGGGAACCGCGGCGATCGCCAGGCTCACCGCGGTCATGAAGAGATTGATGATGTCCTTCTGCTCGGCCTCGAGATAGTTGAGGAAGCCGATTTCGAAAACGTCCGTGAGGTGCGTATCGCGGAACAGGCCGTAGACGAGCACCACCGCGCAAATCACCAGAACGCCGCTGCCGAGGACCTTGCCGAGCTGCTGCAGCTTCTGCTGCAGCGGCGTGTCCTCGTCCACGTAGGACTGGATCATCTCGGCGATCATGCCGATCTGGGTGTTCATCCCGGTACCCGTCACGAGCCCCTTGCCGCGCCCGTACGTCACCATCGTGCTCATGAACGCGGAGTTCTTGCGGTCGCCGAGCGGGATCTCCTTGTCCAGCATGACCGCGGCGTTCTTGTCGACAGGGACGGATTCGCCCGTCAGCGAGGCCTCTTCCACCTTCAGATTGACGGTGGAGACGAGGCGCAGGTCGGCAGGAACATAGTTGCCGGCCTCCAGCGCGACGAGGTCACCCGGGACGAGCTCGCGGCCGGGCACGGTCATCTGATGGCCGTCGCGGATGACTTGCGCGTTGGGCGCCGCCATTTTCTTGAGCGCCGCGAGCGCCTGCTCCGCTTTGGACTCCTGGATCACGCCCACGACGGCGTTCAGCACGACGATGCACATGATCGCGATCGAATCGACCCACTCTCCGAGGGCGAGCGAGATGACCGCCGCGATGATCAGGATGATCACCAGGTAGTTGTTGAACTGATCCCACAGCAGGGCGAGGAACCCCGGCCGCGGGCGCTCGGTCAGCTCGTTGGCGCCGAATTTCTGCAGGCGCTCCTGCGCTTCGTTCTGGCCCAGGCCTCGCTCGAGGTGCGCCTGCAGCCCGGCGAGCACCTCCTCAATCGGCTTGGCATGCGCTTCCTTGACCTGCATGGCAACCTCCGCGTCTTGATGCGGAACTATGAGGCGGCCCGGCCGCAAAGAAAATTTGAAGTTTCTGATGCCTTCCATTACGAAAAAGCGCAGCTTGCACGGATCTTGAAGGCTCACATTACGATTCGTAATGACCGGCCGCCTTGAAAGACCGCTATGAAGGTGGTATTAATGTTTCGCTGCCTGGCGAAAGCCAGGGGCCCCTCCAAAGGGGAGTAGCTTCGGCGGCCGGCGGGCCGCTGTGGCGCGATCGTCAAAACGGGCTTCCTGCCCCGGTCGCGCCGGCATCACTCCAACGACGATGCGAGCGAGACCTTTGCCGATGAGCGAAGGTTCGCCTTTCCGCGCGCCTTCGCTTCGAGGTGAAGACCGACTCGATCGAGGAGCGATGCCATGCCGCAATCGGACATCCGACGCTACCTGAAGCACGGAATGCTGCCGCAATTGCGCGCCTTCGAGGCGAGCGCAAGATTAGGAAGCTTCACTCGCGCGGCCGAGGAGCTGCACATGGCTCAGGCGACGGCTTCGGTGCAGATCAAGAAACTGAGCGAGACGGTAGGCCTTCCGCTCTTCGAGCAGGTGGGCAAGCGCATCCACCTGACGGAAGCCGGCCAGCGGGTCTACGCCGGCTGCAGCGAGCTGTTTCGCGCCCTGTCCAACATGGAACAGGCGCTGACCGGGATGCGCGGCGTGGCGTCGGGGCGTCTTCGATTGGCCGTGCCTTCGACCGCCAAGCACTTCGCTTCTCGGCTGCTCGGCGCCTTCGTGCAGCACAATCCCGGCATCCAGGCATCGCTGCAGATCCAAGACCGCCTCGCCCTCGTCGAACGGCTGGAGAACGATGAGGACGACCTTTACATGTTCGTTGAACCGCCCGGCGGGCGGGAAGTCGTCGCGCAGGCCGTCGTGCCGAACCCCCTGGTCGTCCTTGCCTGCGGCGATCACCCGCTGGCGGGCGAGAAGGAGATTCCGTTCGCGCGCCTGGCCAACGAGCCGTTCCTGATGCGCGAGCCCGGGTCGGGCACGCGAATGATCACCCTGAGGCTTTTCGCGCGACACGGGATCGTCCCGAAAATCCGCATGGAACTGAGCTCCGACGAGGCGATCCGGGAGGCCATTCTTGCCGGGCTCGGCGTGTCGATCCTGCCGCGCTATACGCTCGGACTGGACCCGGTGCTGACGAAGCTCGTCTGCCTGGACGTCGAAGGATTTCCCCTGGAAAGCCACTGGCATTTCGTCTATCCCGTCGGCAAGCGCCTTTCCGTGGCTGCGCGCGCTTTCATGGACTTCGCACGGGTCGAGGCGAAGAGCCTGTTTCGTGACTGCCTGCGCGGCGCCCATGCTGACGCGGCCGCGGACGCGGCAGAAGTGATTCAGCCCCCCGGAGCGGGCGGCGACTTCGCTTGCCTTGGGCCTGCGCTTGACGGAATTCATTGCCGCGGTCACGCTGTGCGAGCTCGTGTGGGTGCTCGCCTAAGCCTACGGCGCCGACCGTAAGCGCATTCGCGAGGTCATCGAGAAGCTGCTGACCACCAAGCAGCTCGTGATGGAGGGCGCGGACCTCGTCTGGCAGGCGTTGAAGGCCTGGGATGCCTTCGAGCTGCTGGACTAGTCTCGAAGAAGGCGACAGATCGCTGCTCCGGCCGGCTAAGATGAAGGCTATGACTGCGCCGCTCGCCCCGGCGGCTGCCCGGGTCGGGGAAGACGTCGACCTCGTCGAGCACTATTACGAGCGCGGCTTTACCGACGGCCTGCCGGTCGTTCCGCCGACGCCGGAAAAGATGGCGGCGATGATTGCGGCGCTCGGCGGTGAGCCCGACAAGCTGGAGTGCCGTGTTCCGCCGCGCTGGGGTGGCCTGACGCGCGAAGTGCTGGCCGTCAACATGGTGATGGCCGGGTGCCTGCCCGGGTACGCCCGCATCGTGCGTGCGGCGATCCTGGCGCTGTGCGAGCCGGCGTTCAACCTGAACGGCGTGCAGGCGACCACCCACATGGCGGCGCCGCTTCTGGTGGTCAACGGCCCTGCAGCGAAGGCGGCCGGCATGAACGGCGGCTGCAATGCGTTCGGCTCCGGCAATCGGGCGAATGCGACCATCGGACGGGCGATTCGTCTCGTGCTGCTCAACGTGGGAGGAGGATGGCCGGGGGACCTGGACAAGAGCACGCTCGGTCATCCGGGCAAGTACACCTACGCGGTCTGCGAGAACGAGGACATCAGCCCTTTCGCTCCCTACCACGTCGAAAAGGGCTTCACGGCCGACGACTCGACGGTATTCGTGATCGCCGCGGAGGCGCCGCACAGCGTCACCAACCACGTAGCGAACGATCCCGAGGGGATACTCGACAGCATTTGCTCGGCGATGAGCACCTATGCGCATAATACGGCGGTCGCCCAGGGCCACTGCGCGGTGGTCATCGGGCCGGAGCATGCGGCGTCGATCGCCTCGCATGGCTGGAAGCGAAGCGATATCCGCCACTATCTGTGGATGTATTCCGGCAACAAGTTCCGCAGCCTCGCGTTCGACCACCGCTACGGCAAGGTGTACAACCGCAGCCTGCCCGTATGGTACAAGCGCGATCCCGAGTCGCGGATTCCCATCGTGCCGAGCCCGGACAACATCCATCTCTTCGTGATCGGCGGGGACGCCGGCCGTTTTTCAGCCTTCATTCCCGGCTGGGGCAACATGACCAGCCCCGTATTGCGGGAGATCGAGCGCGAGGGCGCGGCGGCTGCCGGCGAGCGGGCGCCGCGCTGCGTCGACGGAACCTGTCAACTCTAGAGGAGAGCAACATGAGTGAAACCTATGACCCGCGCGGCGTCGTCGGCGCGCAGGCAAGACCGATCGCGCCGCGGATCGCCGCGCCGGACGGACTGCGGCTCGGCATCCTGGACAACACGAAGTGGAACGCCAACAAGCTGCTGCGCAGGCTGCGCGACGAGCTCGAGCTCGGCCACAGCTTCGAGGCGGTGAACTACTACCGCAAGGAAAGCTTCTCCCGGTTCGCCGACCCGAAGCTGCTCGGGCAGATCCGCGCCGAGAACGACATCGTCGTCACCGCCATCGGCGATTGAGGGTCTTGCACGTCGTGCTGTATGCACGATGCCATCAGCCTCGAATCGCTCGGTGTTCCGACTGCGGTGATCGTAACGACGCAGTTCGTCCACGAGGCGAAACTCCAGTGCGCGGCGCTGGGCATGGAAGGCCTCGTCCCGGTGGTCATCCAGCACCCGCTGAGCTCGCTTAGCGAGGACGAGATTCGCGCTCGCGCAGCCGCGGCGCTGCCCCAGGTGATCGCCGCATGGGAAGGACGGCTCCTGGCGACCCAGGGGTAAAATCCACCTATGGCTACCAAACCTGAAGGCACGGCCGACCTCAAGGTCGATCCGGGCTCGCTTTATCTGGAAGAGGTCTTCACCGACCGCCGCGTCGGCACGATCCGGCGCCTGACGCCGGTCAAGAAGGACGGCGTGCGGGACAGCGCGCGCGCGGTGCTCTATATCGGCGAGACGCAGGTGCTGACGCCCGCGGGCGCGCTGCCGATCGGCTTCGAGATCGGCGCCGGATCGCTCGAGGAGGCGGCGGAGAAGTTCGGCCAGCTCGCCAAGGAGGCGATCGAGCGCACGGTGAAGGAGCTGCAGGAGCTGCGCCGCCAGGCGCAATCGTCGATCGTCATTCCGCAGGGCGGCCTGCCGCCGGGCGCCCTGGGCGGCGGCGGCAAGATCCAGATGCCGTGATGCGCTAGGCGACGAGCCTGGCGAGCTCGAAGTCGAATTCCAGCGGGCGGATCTCGCCGCGGTAGATCGCCAGCACGCGCTCTTCGGAGAGCGGCAGGCTGAACTGGGCGTTGCGCATGCGGATGCGCTGCCTGAGCTGCTCGACGAGCAGGCTTTCGAGCAGCTGCCAGTCGTTTTCCCCGAGGCCTTCGCCGGCGATACCGGCGATGCCGCCGAGCATGTGCTCGAACTCGTCGTCGTACACCTTGGCGCAGGCCTCGGCGATCATGCCGTCCGCGCCGGGCCTGCCCTTGAGGGCCATGCCTTCCGAAAACAGCGTGCAGTAGCCGCCTTCGGTCAGCTTGCAGGCGCGCATGCCGAGCGCGCCGTGCTCCTGCTGGTGCCTGAAACGCAGCGCGGTCAGAGCCTGTTCCTCCGGCCATTCCTCGAGCATCGCGGGATTGAGCGCCGGAGTGCCGGCCGGGCGGATCGCGTCGTAGAGGTCGGCGAAGGCGCAGTAGTGGCTGAATTCGGCCCGAATTCCTTCGAACACGCCGAGGACCTCATGCCGACCGAGCGTCGTGTCGACCTCGAGGATTCTTTCGGCGATTTTCTTCAATTGCCCGGGAACCACGCCGCCGCGGTCGTACTTGCCGACACCCGAGCCCCAGAATTCCTTGAAGCACTGCCGCGCGAGCCACAGCAGGTCGCTCTCGCGGCTGCGCTGCGGCGAAGCAAAATAGGTGCGCACGACTTCCGCCTCGCCCGCCCAAAGCGGCGCGGCGGCGGCGATCACGCGTCTTAGGTTCGAGATCATGAGAACGAAATTGTCTCGCCGGAGGCAGCTACCAGAGAATCTGAACCGGGTACTGCGTGATGAGAGGATCGGGCGTGACGATCGTCAGGCCGTGCGCGATCGCCTGGCAGACGAGCATGCGGTCGAAGGGGTCCTTGTGCGCTCTCGGCAGGCGCGCGACCTGGAGCGCCGACGCTTCGTCCAGGGGCAGCTCGAGAAAGCCGTGGGCGGCGCGGAAATGCGGAACGAAACGCGCCGCGGGCTGCGGCAGCCTGAGGGTGCCGCGCGCCTGTTTGACCGCGATCTCCCAGGCGGAAATCGCGCTCAGATAGACCTCGTTGCCCGGTTCGACGATCTGCGCGCGCGCGTCCGCGGACAGCCGCGCGTGCTCGTCAGCCGCCCAGAGAAAGGTGCAGGTGTCGAGCAGCAGCCTCAGGCTTCCTCGCCCTCGAACGCCGCCAACTCATCGGCGGGCAGAGGCTCGAAAAACCCCGGCAGGATCTCGATCGTGCCTTTCGCCAGTCCCAGCGGCCGCGGCTTGCCGGGCGGCGCGGGCAGCGGCCGGATCTCGGCGATCGGCGTGTTGCGCTTGCACAGCACGATGACCTCGCCCTTCTTGAGCCGCGACAGGTACTTGGAAAGGTGGGTCTTGGCTTCGTGGATGTTCAGCTTGATCATGGCCGATTCTAGACCATGAAGTGAACTAACTCAAGCGCGCGCGGCGCGTGCGCCCGCTCTCAGCGCAGGTGCTCCTCGGTGTAGAGCGAGAGCTCGATGAACCGGTCGAGCAGCTCCTCGCCGCGCAGGCCCGGGAAATTCCTGCGCACCATCTCCTTGGCGTACAGGCGTACGAGGTAGCGCAGCTTGAGCGCCTTGGCGCGCGCGGCGAAGGCGTAGTCGCGATGGCCGCTGTTGACCACGATGACGTTCTGCTCGACGTCGTAGCGCGAGCGCCAGAGCTTGCCCGGCGCGTGCTCGAGCGTGTAACCGGGCAGGCCGTGTCCGCCCGGGGTGCGCTCTTTTGCCTCGGGCAGCAGGCTGTCGGTCACGGTAACGAGCGCTTCGGCTTCGCACTCGATTTCGCCCTGGCGCGCGGCGACGGCCAGGCGCACGAGCGCGGGCTCCTCAGGGGCGTGAAAGGTCGCGTACTCCGCGGCCTCGCGCTCGATGCGCCCCGCGCCTTCCGCGATGCGCCAGGCGTACTCGACGCCCCCGGCCACGTGGCGCCGGCTCGCGTCACGCGCGAGCGCGCGCAGCGTGCGCGAGGCGCCGACCGGCAAGGTGCAGGCCGAGGGCGCGATGCGCACGCTGTGCAGCGGCCCGGCGAACTCGAAGAACTCGCGCTGCGGCGCCGCCGCCTCACCGGGCACCGCGATGCCGTTCTCGCCCGCCTCGCCCGCGGTTTGCGCGTCGACCTCGGCACCCGCAGCCGCCTTGCGGCGCGCATCGACGTCGAACCAGTCGTAGTCCTCGGCGGGAAGCGCGAGCATCGCTTCGCGGAACGCGCGCTGGATGGCGCGCAGCGTGTCGCGCGAGCTGCGCTCCTCCTCGGCGCGCTTGCGCTCCTCGATCAGCCCGCAGAGCCGCGCCTCGAGCGGCGCCATCGCCCCGGCGAGCGCTTCGAGCGCCGCGTCGTGGATCACGCCCGTGCGCGTGGCGGGCGTGAGGCTGAGAAACGGCGCATCGACGATGCCCTGCAGGAGGCCGGCGTTCCAGGGCGGCCGCTGGAACGCTTCGAGCTCCGCGATCGAGCGCAGGATGCGCGTGCCCGAGCGGTACAGCCCCACCTCGTTCGAAGCATCGGGCGCGTTGAGATAGAGCTCCGCGTAGATCTCGCCCTGCGGCGCGGCGGGCGCAGGCAGGTGATGAAGCAGCTCGCCCGCGAACTGGCGCGGCTCGACCGCGAGCTCCTTTCTCGCCTGGCGATCGAGCACGCTTATAGTCGCGCCCGAATGGCGGATGCGCTCGCGAAGCTCCGAGGCGAGGTAGCGCTGGATCTTCTCGCCCGAGAGCTGGCGCACGCCGGGCAGGAGCGGCTTCACCTTGAGCCGCGTGCCCGGCTCGGAAACGAGCGCCCGATGGCGCACCACGCTGTAGCCCGGATCGCCCTTTCGCATGCGCATCTCGTGCAGGTGCCCGTCCGCGCCCGCCGAGCTCATCGCGAGCTCCTCGCCCACGGTCCAGAAGGAGAGCAGCCCGATGCCGAACTCGCCCTGGACGCCGCGCGCTCCGTCGGCCTTCAGGCGCCGCTTGACCGAGTCGCAAATGTGCGTCGCCACGTAGCGGAAGTCGGGCGCGCCCTCGCCGTCGCGCGGCACGCCGCGGCCGTCGTCGGCGACCTCGAGGTAGTGCTCGCCGCGCTCGCGCCCGCGCGTGATCGTGATTCGCCGCGCGCCCGCGTCGATCGAGTTCTCCACGAGCTCGGCGACCGCCTTCAGCGGGTTGTCCTGCGAGAGCGCGATGATCGTGATGGCGTTCCAGTCGTCGCCGATGCGCAGTTTCCCGCTCGCTGCGGGCGGCGCGGCGCGGGCGCGGCGGCGCGTGCCGGAGGGTTGTGGTGCGTGGTGGTTCATGGATCGTTATGCCGGGGAATGCGGCTGTGCGAGACACGATCATAGCAGGGCGCCGAACGCCGGCGCGCCAGGCCGATGCAGCGGAGCAGGGTCTGTAGAATCGCCGCCGGCATGACGATCGGCACGCTCGCTTTGCTTCTCACTCCGTAGGCTATCTGCTCCTCGAGCCGGCGCACGGTGCGCCCGAGATCTCCGGCGCGCAGGCCGCGCGGCCTTTCGCCGCGGATAACGCGCGCTTCAAAGAGGATGACGTCCTCGACGAGCGGCTTCAATGAGGCCGCGGCCTTTCGCCGCGGATAACGGTAGTGCTCAGGGTTCACCGAAAGGAAGTAGTTTCTGCTTCAATGAGGCCGCGGCCTTTCGCCGCGGATAACGCTCGAAGCCGAAGAGCTGGATCGGGCCTACCAGCGGCTTCAATGAGGCCGCGGCCTTTCGCCGCGGATAACGTGGAGATCCGAGAAGTCGGCGTCGTCAATCTTGTCGCTTCAATGAGGCCGCGGCCTTTCGCCGCGGATAACGCCCAAGCGGGCCTTGTTCGCATGGCGGCCAGCCCGCTTCAATGAGGCCGCGGCCTTTCGCCGCGGATAACCTCGGGAGCGACGATCTCACGAACCTCGACCTGATCGCTTCAATGAGGCCGCGGCCTTTCGCCGCGGATAACCGCTCGTCGGTTTCGGCATCGCGTTGTGGCAGTACTTGCTTCAATGAGGCCGCGGCCTTTCGCCGCGGATAACCAGCATCAGTCGCTGCTCAGGGACACGGTGACTACCGCTTCAATGAGGCCGCGGCCTTTCGCCGCGGATAACGTCTCGACATCAACAAAGCCATTGCTTTGCGCTACGCTTCAATGAGGCCGCGGCCTTTCGCCGCGGATAACCATCAACACCGAGCGGCGCATCGCCCGCGGCATCTTGCTTCAATGAGGCCGCGGCCTTTCGCCGCGGATAACGCCGGTGATGCGCACGTTCGCCACCGTGCCGAAGTCGCTTCAATGAGGCCGCGGCCTTTCGCCGCGGATAACTCCCCATCCGTGCCGGTACTGCGGCGGGCATACCCGGCTTCAATGAGGCCGCGGCCTTTCGCCGCGGATAACCGACGCGCGCGAGCTCTACAAGCTGTCCGATGTGGAGCTTCAATGAGGCCGCGGCCTTTCGCCGCGGATAACATCAGTGATGTTCCACGGCTCGATCGTCGGAATATAGCTTCAATGAGGCCGCGGCCTTTCGCCGCGGATAACGCTGACCCGATCGCGCGTGCCTACCATCTCTGCAAAGCTTCAATGAGGCCGCGGCCTTTCGCCGCGGATAACCTCGAGGCGCTGCTCGCCGACGCCGCGCGGCCGTGGCTTCAATGAGGCCGCGGCCTTTCGCCGCGGATAACGGCCTTGAGCACAAGGCTTACCAGCGGCACTGGTTGGCTTCAATGAGGCCGCGGCCTTTCGCCGCGGATAACGACGAGGAAGCCGCGAAAGCCGCCGAGGCCGAACAGGCTTCAATGAGGCCGCGGCCTTTCGCCGCGGATAACGAGGCCAAGCCATGATCACCGCGGAGTCGGCGATGAGCGGGCGGAAAGGCTCCATCAGGTCGAGCGCGAGCGCGGGCCGGCCGTAGCGGGGCTGATGGTAGTAACCGCGATACGGGTCGAACCCGACCGCCGCGAGCGTCACCGTGAACGCGCGCACGAGCAGCGAATACGCGAACGAGAGCAGCGCATTGACCGGATCGGTCGGAGGCCGCCGATTGCGCGCGGCGAAATCGAAGTCGAGCTCGCCCGACGCGGTGTCGCCGGGCTTGATGAGGTTGGCGAAGGCGCCGAAGTAGCGCGCCGCGGCGTTGCCCTCGACCCCCAGCAGCTCGGCGAGCGATTTCGCGCGCCGCGTCGCCTGCGCGTCTTCCTTCAGCGCGTCGAGCAAAGCCTCCGGCTTGTCGTCCTGGCGCCAGTTGCGCCGGAGCAGCGTTCTTGCGTTCAGGATCTTCGCTTCGACGAGACCTTTTGCGACGCGCAGGCAGTGCGCCTCGTCGAAGCTTGCGCGGTACTGCGCGGTACGCAGCTCGACGTTCTTGTGCCCGGTGCCGACGGTGTGCCCCATGAACCAGCCGCCGTAGCTCATCCAGGTGATCGGGATTCCCCGGCTCATCAGCTCCTGAAGACACGGCGTTGTCACGTAGACGTTCCCCAGCAGCACGAGCTGAGACACCTCGTTGACGCGCGCATGATTGACGACCTTGCCCTCGATGCTCACCTCGAGCGTCTCGCCGTTCCGCGACACCTTGGCGCGGTTCGCCTGCACGTACATCGGCATCGCCTCGTCGCGCCCGACCGCGAGCGGGCGCGGGGGCTCCTGCTCCCTGCGGAAGAAGTTCACTTCGTCGGGGAGGCAGATGCCGACGAGCGAGCAGCGTGGGCACTTGGGGCTGTTCTCGAGCGGCGGTGGGATCTGGCCGCCGGTGGCGATGAGGCGCAGTCCGTCCACTGCGTTGCGCGTGAGGGCGCGCAGCTCGTCGTCGAACGGCACCTGCACGCGCTCCTTGCTCTCGACGAAGTAGAGGATGCCTTCGGAAACCTCGTAGCCGTGCTCTTCGAGCAGCATCCCCTGGATGCAGAGCTGCACCCGCTCCGGGTCGTAGGCGCCCTTCGCGACGTGCGGTCGCTTGCCTCGCTTGTAGTCGACCGGCGTGACAGCGGTACCGGTGCCCTCGACGAGGTCGATCTTCGCGATCAGGCCGAGCCGCGCCGAGGAGATCGTCACCGAGCGGGCGTGGATGCGCTCTTCGGATTCTTCCGCGCCCGGCTCGGGCAGCTCGCCGGCTGCGGCGTCCACGCGCTTGTGCTTGTGCCGCCCCTCGACCGTGTCGGCCGAGTCTGCCCACTCGCCCTGCACCCATTCGAGGTATGCGAGCCGCGGGCAATACTGGTACTCGTTCACCATGCGCGCGGGCAGCAGCGGCATGTCCCCGGTGAACTCGGGAAAGGGCAGCGGGAGATCCGCTTGAGCGGGCTGATCGGGCGGCAGTTGATCGCGGTCCGGCATGCGCGCTCGCTAGATGGCCGGGCTATCGGGTGGGCCGGGCTTGCACAAGCCCGGGCATCGCCTGCTAGGGGAAAAGGGCCGACAGCCCGACGCGCACCTCGGGCAGGGCGAGCGGAGCGACGCTTTCGTCGCGCGCTGCGGTGAAGCTCGACTTGTAGCCGCTTGCGCTCGGCTCACGGTAGACGCGCACCGCCTGCTCCTGCAGATCGATTACCCAGACCTCCGGAACGCGGGCGTAGAGCGGAACCTTCGTCCCGACGTCGAAATCGAGCGTGGTGTCGGCGACTTCGACGACGAGAAGCACGTCTGCCGCTGTGGGATGCGACCGCATGTAGCTGTCCGCGCGCGGCTTGAGAAGCGCGAGGTCGGGTTGAGGCACCGACCGGTCTCCAACGATGAGCGGATTCTGCACCGAAACGACGGCCAGGTTTGCCGCCGCGCGGCTGAAGAGACCAAGCAAGATGTTCACCATGCCTGCGTGCCGGCTCCCGATCGGCGCCATCTCGACGATCTCCCCCTCGATCAGCTCCAGGCGCGCGTCCGGTGCGAAAACACCCGCCTCGCCCATGCGCAGATACTCCTGCGCACTGACGGCGTGACGTTGCGGATATTCGAGGATCGCGCTCAACCTGGCTCGCCTCCTGGCGCTTTCTGTGCGAACCATGTTACCGCGCCCGGATGGCCCAGGCCAGCGGCGAGCGGCGGGCGCCTCGGCGACGCAGCTTCTCCGTGGACCGGAGCAGGGTCTGTAGAATCGCCGCCGGCATGACGATCGGCGCGCTCGCTTTGCTTCTCACTCCGCACGGCCATCTGCTCCTCGAGCCGGCGCACGGTGCGCCCGAGATCTCCGGCGCGCTCGCGCGCAGGCTGACTGAATCCTTCGCGCGCGGCGCGGGCCACGGTCTTCTGCGGCTCGGAGCGGACGAGGTGGGAACGGCGCTGCCCCCGCTGTTCGGCTACTGGCGCGAGCTCGGCGCGCGCTTCGTCACGGCAGTGTGCACCTC
>Ga0114945_10001171_pt1 | contig 16417 bp, 23 predicted proteins | sample OV2TP3_FD_87194 | JGI IMG/M metagenome (GOLD analysis project Ga0114945, IMG submission 87194) | Hot spring microbial communities from Beatty, Nevada to study Microbial Dark Matter (Phase II) - OV2 TP3 | ecosystem: Environmental > Aquatic > Thermal springs > Hot (42-90C) | place: USA: Beatty... | reverse complement strand
TCGTTCGTCGCGCGGATCTCGGCCAGCCGCGCGGCCGTGGCCGACAGGTCCGGGACCAGCGCGGCGAGCCTGGCCGACTCCTCGGCCGCCGCGCGCCCTTCGGCGTCCGCTTCCTGGACCTGGACGCGCGCGGTCTCGGTCTCGGTCGCGATCTTCGACAGCTCGGACGCGATTCGCTCGGCCTCGCGCGCGATCCTGTCCTTCTCCGCCATGAGCGCGGAAGCCCTATCGAGCTTCGCCGCCAGCGCGGACGACGCCTCGCGCCAGCGCGACCGCAGGTCGGCCACCGCGCGCTCCGCCGCGGCGTGCGCGGACTTCGCCGCATCGGCCGCCCGGAGCTCGGCCGCGACCGCGTCCTCGCCGATCTCGGCGTCCGGCGCGTCGACCGCCGGCGCGCGCTCCACCATCCCGCGCAGGTGGTCCGCGTCGCGCCCGGCCGCCAGCCTCTTCCCCTCCGCCTCCCTCTCCCGCGCCTCGAACCCCGTCGCGTCGAACCGGAGCGCGGCCTTGAGCCGGTCGGCCTGCTCGCGCTCGGGCAGGTCGACGAAGAACGTCGACGGATCGAACGCGATCGGCGTCGCCAACCGGTCGAGGAAGCTCTGCGGCGCCTTCTCGCCGATCTTCTTGCCCGTCTCGTCCTCGCGCCAAACCTTCAGGCGCTCGTCGCCGGCCGCGGAGAACGCGCGCTCGACGACGAGGCCTTCGCGGAACCGGAGCGTGACCGAGCCCGACTCCGCGCCGCGGCGGACGACCTCGGGCGGCTCGAACTTCTTGCCGCCGATCCCGTACATCAGCGCGTCGAGAGCCGAGCTTTTCCCCGCGCCGTTCGGCCCCTCGATCTTGACGATCCCCGGCGCGGCGCCCGGATTGACGACCAGCACCTCGATCGCCTTGACGTTTTCCACCTTCAACTCCAACAAGTGCAGCCGGCCGTCCGGCGCGTTCTCGATCGCCATCTTCCTTCCTCCGAAAAATCGAGCCTCGATCTTCTCTTCCTCTTTTCTCCTCGACGTCCCGCGGCGGACTCGAACCGCCAGGTCGGCACCCGATCCCTCTCCCGCCGACCGCTCCAGCAGGGACCGCCGTCTAGAACGGCAAGACCTCCTTCCCTGCGACGACCGGGGGCGCGGCCGGCGAGGACGGGGCGTTCGGCGTCCCGCCCGGGCCCGGAGCGGACGCCTGCGCGAGCTCCTGCGCCGTCGCCGCGCGGACGTTGATCGGCTTGGACGTGCGGACCTGGCCGTTCCGCCCCTGGAAATAGTCGTCCTGGCACTCGGCCCACAACAGCCGGCCTTCCAGGACCTTCGGATTCACGCCGGCGAGGTTGGTGATCCCGACCGCCTGGAGGAGCGCGACGCAGAGGCCCTTGCCCACGTCGTTGTTGAGGGTGTAGTTCTCGCGCACGCCGCAGCCCGCGCCCGCGCCCCCGACGACGCGGAACTGTACCTTGAGCTGCGGGTTGCCGTTCTGGTTTCTCGGGATCCACTCGACATCGTGGATCCGCAGGAGGTGCCCGCCCGGCGGCGCCGCCGGCGCCATGTCGTTGATCGCGTTCACGCCGGTCAGGTCGGGAAGCAATTCGTCGCTCATGATATTCTCTCCTCTGCTCCGTTTATCTCGCGCCCCGCACAGGCGTGCGCGCACGCGCCCTTGCCCGCGCGGGATCGGATTTCTTCTTCGCGCTCGTTCGCGTCCGGGCTATTTCGTCGACGAGGTGGAAAGCCACGCCGGGACGGCCTCGCGCTGCGCGGGACCGCCCTCGACCTGCTCCGGCGTGGAGGCCGCGACGGGAGCCGTCGGAAGATCCGGCGAGACCGGCGGCCGGAGCGCATCGGGATCGACTTGGCCGACGGTCGGCGCGCCCGAGCCCTCCGCCTTCTGCATGCGCTCGACATGGACGCGCGCGAAGACGTCGCGCAAATACGAGCTTCTCCCGTTCGGGACCAGCTCGTGCCGCATGAGGCAATCGTACCGGGACTTCGCCATGACGTCGGGCGATTTCTGCCATTGCACGATGCGCTGGCCGATCTGGTCGACGAACATGTACCCGACGGCGTCGGCGATCCCGACCAGGTGGAGCGATGCCCGGCCCTGGAGCATCGGCCACGCGCATCCGGTGAGGCCCTTGAGATTCCGCGACGTGTGAGCCAGGAGGACTACGTTGACGCCGTTCCGGCGCGCGTCGACCATCGCCTGCGCGATCTCCATTTCCTTCTCGCCGACGTCGCCGTGTTCGCGGATGTCGGCGAACTCCTTGCCGCGGACGTTCTTCGTCACGGCGAGCATCCGCTTTTCCAGGTTCGAGAGCTGGTCGACGAAGAGAAACCGGCGCTCGTCGGACTTCATGACCGCGATGTAGGCCAGGATGTCGCGCAGGTTCGACAGATCGTCGGCGAGGTCGTGGACGGCGTCGCACTTCCAGCCGGCTAGCGGATCCTGTCCGCCCTCGATGTTGACGTAGGCGGTCTTGGCCGGGTCGAGCCCGGAAGCGAGGAACGTCTTGCCGACGCCGGCCTCGCCGTGGATCACGATGCATACGCCGACCGAGCTTCTGCCGCGGACGATCTGGTCCATCGTCTTGACGGCGCGGCGCGCCGCGTCGGCGTCGCCCGAGAGCCGGCGGTTCGGGGGCTGCTGCTGCGGGGCCGCCTGCGCGGGGACGGCCGCGGGCGCGGCCGGAACCGGTTGGTTCGCCATGGTCGGTCTCCTCCGATCGGATTCGCCGTCGCCCTCCGCCGCGCGGGAACGCCCCGCGCGATTCGGGCGACGAAATCGAGCGCGCTACTGTACGACGACGCACAAATCCTTGGCGATCGTAGTCAAGATGTCTTTTGCCTCCTCCTCCGGGAGGTTCGCCAGGATCTTGGCGATCTTGCGTAGGGCCGATTGTCTGCGTTTCATGGCGATCCTCCTAGAACGGGAACGATTCCTCGGCGCGCGCGGACGCGACGATGCCGGGAGCGGCTTCGCGCCTCGGCGCCTCGCCCGTTGCCTTCCTGTGCTCGGCTTCGAACCACCGCTCCCAAACTTCCGTCACGTCGGCCTGGCCCGCGCTCCGGTACCATTCGGCGAGCGCGGCGTGGATTCCCCGGCCGAACCGGAAATACCGCGCCTCGGACTTCGGACGCAGCCGCTCGTGGTACTGGAACCAATGCGCGCGCGGGCAGTCCTGCCAAGCGCGCATCCGCGAGACCGTCACCACGTCCTTCCCCTCGGCGCGGGCCGCGGCGAACAGGTCCTCGGGGAGCGCGTCGGATTCCCAGTTCGGATTGTCCGCTAGGTCGAAGAGCGATCGCGCCTCCGGCGTGTCGGCCATGCACGGCAGCCGGAACGGACAGCGCGGGCACTTGCGCTCGCCGCTGGCGGTCCAGTTGGCCGACCGGTCGGCCAGGAGCGGGAGCCGGGCGGAGAGTGAGAGCGCGTGCGCGCAGAGCGCCTCGGGCGTCCGAGTCGCGAGGAACCGCGAGTAGCGCGGGCGCCGGCGCTCGGCTAAGGCGATCGCGTCGAGCGTCTCGACGTATTCGGCTTCGGGGAGCCCATGCTCGACGATCGCCGCCCGGTAGAGCGCGGCGGTCGTGTCCTGGTCCTTGGCGCGCGATAGCGCGTGGGGCTCGCCGCGCCCGCACATGCACGCGTCTTTCTTCGTCTTGGGCTTGACGAGGCGCGGCGGCTTCGGCGCGCCGCGCTTCCACAGGACGTTGACGCCGAACCAGTCGATCTTGACTCCGGCGTAGAGCCGCTCCAGCATGTAGCCGGAAATCTGGTCGTCGGCGAAGAGCGCGTTGGCACCGTCCTCGGAGATCGAGCCCGGGGCGAGCGCCTTGTGGTCGACGATTCCGAGCGAGCCATCGCGGCGGTCGCGGATGAGCAAGTCGCGGATGCCGCCGTGGACTGCGGTCGGGTGTGCCGTCAACGTGCCGTCCGGGAATTCGTCGGATCGGTCGAGGACTGCTACCGGCGCGACGAACGCGCGCTCGACTTCGAGGATCTCCCAGCGTTCGAGGTCCTCGCGCCCCGGCCCGCCCGGACCGACGTAGCCGGCAAGCATGTCGCGTCCGAGCAGACGGTCGGCCTCCAGCTCGGCCAAGCGCTCCTCGCCGGCCGGCGCGACGGAGAGGAGATCGGGGAGGAAATCGTCCGAGCCCGAGCCCGAGAATTGCTTCCGTTCGTCTTCCATTCTTGGCTCCGTTCGGGGTTGCGCCGCCGTGCGCCGGCGACATTACCCGTCTCACCGTTTCGTTCCCAGCGCATCCGGATCGTCAGGATGCGGTGCGCTTCTTTTTCGGTTCGGGCGTCGGCCACGTCGTCCGCGGCCGGCCGGCCTTCTCGTCGTCCTCGGCCGGCACGTCCCACTTCAGGCTGCGGCAGCGCGGGCACGCCTTGGGCCTGCGCGTCGAGCGCGGGAACCACTCGTTCCCGCAGCGCAGGCAGGAGAGGGCGCGCAGGATCTTCGCGACTTTCGGCATCGATCCTCCCCGATCCTCGCTTTCTTTCGTTGATAGAATATCATATTTCATTTACGCGCCCTGAAGTCAAGAGTTTTCTCCGTCGCTTTCGGGTTCCGGAATCCTATGCTCGCAGACGGAAGAAGGCGTTCCCGTCCAGGCCCACGAGGTCGAGGTTGACCGTCTTCATGGTCGTCACTCCGTCAGCTACGCGCCGATGACCGGCGCGAGGAGCAGGGATCGGAGCATCAGCGCGAACAGCGCCGCCACCAGTCCGATCCGGTACGGCCGGCCGTCGAAATTTTTCTCCTCCGCGGCGACGATCGCGGCCGTGGCGGACGGGTGGACGGTCACGTCCACCGCGCCGAGTACACGGTCGCGATCGAGCGCGGCGCGCGCGCCGGTGGAATCGGCTACGGGGATGGCTGCGGACACGGGATGCCTGGAGGCGTCCCACGTCACGGCATAGAGCGTCTGCGTCATAGTCCCATCCTCCGATCGCGCCGGAGCTCGAAGGCGTCGTCCGCGGCCCGCTCGCGCGCGGCGTCCTCGACATCTCTAGCTGCCTCCCAAGCAACCTCCTCGATCCGCGCGCGGCAGGCGTCGAGAACTGCCTCGGGCACGTCCTCGCCGGAGGCGAACTTGGCCTCGACGATTTCGCACTCCGCCGGATCGCCGGGATACCCCGGGTCGCCGTTGCGAAGATAGCGCACGTCGGGAGTGCCTGGCGTGAGCGCGCAGCGGATCTTCGCGGGCATCTCCTCATCGTCGGGTCCGTGGAAGGTCCAGGGAATTTCAATTTCGAGATTTCTCACCGCGATTCTCCTCTTATCCTATTCGTCGCATTCGGCTTCCATCGCAGTTCGCGCGCGATCAGGTTGCGCGCCCAATCCGACATCGTCCGCTGTTCGGCATTCGCCGCAGCCCATGCGCAATCGAACAGTTCCGGCTCCAACCGGAGGTGAAAGTCCGCCGAGCGGGCGATTCGGTACGGCATCTTTCGATCTCTGGCCATGCTCTCATCACTCCAAGAGGATGCCCCGGCACGCCGGCCGGAGCGGACGGTTATCGCGTCACATGGAGCGGGAACGTCGGTCGCGGTGTCGGCGTTAGGCCGAGCGCCGCAGCCGCGTCCTCCCAGGAATCGAATTCAGTCGTTCGGCTCGGGGCGAACGGGATGGTCGCCTCGACGGCGATCTCACCATTCACCCGCTCGATGCGCGCGCGGGTCCATCCGCTGAAATAATAGGTTTCCATGTTCAATCCTCTCTCCTCTCATGCGCCCGGTCCGGGGCGCTCGGGCGGGGCCGTCTACTCCGCTCTCCGCGCCCCGCAGGCGGAGAGGGGAGCCCCGGACGCGGCCGAAGCGCCGATTGGCTTAGAGAGCGCGCGCGACCGCGCGCAATCGATCAATCACGGCTTGGTATCCGTCGCGCGACAGCCGCCCGCTGTCGCGGGCGGCCTTCGCAAGGAAAAACTCTGCCCGAACCGCGAGGAATTCATCGCTTCCGGCACGGCCCGGATAGCGACTGGCGGTGAGCAGGCCGTCTAGCCCGCCGTCAGCCGCCGCGCGCACGCGCGCGCGATAGGTCGCGCGGTTCGCGGCCAGCATGGCCGCGCGCTGTGCGCGCTGACTGGCATTCGCGCGGTCCGCGCGCAGGATGGCGACCGCCAAGCGCAGGATCTTGAGCCGCGCCTCGCGCGGGGTTCGGACCGCGCGTAGCGCGCGATCCGACGCCGCGCGCTCCGCGTGCCGACTGGCAAGGGTGGCGTAGCGCGCCGCCGTGCGCGGGTCGGCCAGGCGTAGATGCCTCACCGCCTCGGCGACCTCGTAATATGCGCACTCTGCGGCGTACTTTCCGACGTGGTGCCACTCGCCTCCCCACGTCGCGCGCAGGGCCTCGCGCGCCTGCGCGACCGTGATCTTGCGCCCGCGCGCCGCCATCTCCGCGCGCACCGCTGCGGTCGCGCGGGTGAGGGGCATGCGGTCATTCGCCTCCGCATCCCTGGCGTTAAGCGAGCGTCCATCTCCATGGCGGTAGTAGGTCGCGTGTCCCATTTGCGTCTCCTCCTGGACGCCCCGGTCGCGGCCGGGGCCTATTCCTCTTCGTGATCCCAGGCCCGCGCGGCCTGGGGGTCGAGGCGGCGCTCGCGCGCCTCATCCGCGAGGCGCTGTTGCGCGAGCGCCTCGCCCTCGATGGCGCGCGGCACTCCGCCGATGCGCTCGATGGCCGCATCGACCTGCGCCGGGTCGATGCCGAACCGCCGGGCGAGCGCCCGGCGGAAGTCCCTGGGATCTCCTCCGTCGCGAAGGAGAGTTTTGATTCCCTCGTCCAGCGTCATGGCTCTCTCCTCTCTGCGCCCTCCGGGGGCGCGCGGGCGGGGCTGTCGATCACCCTGGTCTGCGCCCCACGGTAGGCCAGGATGCCCCGCGCACGGCTAGCTCGCTGCTGCGACGATAGCCTTGACAACCATGAAACCGACACGTGTCGTCGGCACCCAGTCGATCAGGAGCACGCCAGGTTGCGCGGAGGCGCGAATTGCTCGCTCCGCGTCTGCGGCCGTTGGCCACGCTTGTTTACCGTCGTCTGTGCGCCATGAATCGTCGCACTCGACGACCGTCACTCTCGTCATGATGTTCCTCCTCTCTGCGCCCGTCCGGGGCGCTCGGCGCGGGGCTGTTGATTATCCGCTGATGACTTCCCAGTTCTTCTTCGACTTCGCGTCGATCGCCCGTCTGACCCCAGTTGGACATTCCCATACCGACCACCCGTTGTGCGTTTGGTCGACGATTTCCTCGCCATCTTCGTCGACGGCCAGAACCACCTCCGTTCCCCTCCATCCGCTCCTTACTTCCACGACCGTTCCCTCCATCCCGGGTCCGAATAGCGGCACCCGGCCCTCCGAATCGCGGTACGACCGCATTGTTCCGACGTACCGCAGCACCGTCCCGACTGGGAACGGCGGCGGCAACGGATCACGATCCATCGTTGTTCTCCTGCGCCCGTCCGGGGCGCGGTTCGGTGCGGGCTGTCGATCCCTCATCGATCTACCATATATTATACTCGCACGAGCGAGTATTGTCAAGGAAAATTCCGATTTTTCGATGCGATTTATTTCATTAGTGTAAATAGAATTTACATTCCGCGTTTGCGCCAGCGGACTTGGACGGCGTGTCTTGCGGCGGCGCTCCTCTGCTCGGGGGTCATTGATGCATTTCGCGCGGCAGCGCCTTTTTGCGCGCCGAGCTTCGCCAAGGCGACGGCGTGTTCGTTCTTTTTTTTGATCTTCATACGTCGAGCTCCTTCGTTTTTGATCGATGTAGCCGTGCGTGACAGGATCCGCATAGCCAAATCACATCGAGAGGGCGAAAATAATTTTCGTGGTGGGCTTCGATGTTTGGCAACACCTTTTTGCAGGATTGACATTGTTTCGGACGTTCTAATCGACCCTTCCTAAGAGCATAAGACAAGGCACCTCTAGCCCGACACTTGATTCGTTTGACTACGATCATTTGAGGATCCGCGCGTCTCCGATTCGTCTCATCTCTTCCATGCGAATGTGGCGATCCGCAACGGGAACAAATCGAGTACTTGCTGGTTCCACCCTTGTAACCGCACCACCGGCAAGTAAGCGTAGACATGGATTCAATCTCCCAATTCGATCCATGGGAGATTATACTTGCGCGTGCGAGTATTTCAATAGGAAAATAAATCGAAAATCAAAATAGGCGAGATCGTCACCGCGCCCGGCAATCATACCCGCTCCGCCGGCCCATCCAGACTACCGCGCGCTCGATCCAGAGCAGCCCGGCCTCGACCCACCCGGCCTCCGGCCCGTCGCACCGCGCCCAAGGCCACGGCAGCGATCGGATCTCGCGTTCGTCCTTGACGACGACGATTCCGCAGCGCGCGCATTTCCACCGCGTTCGCGGGGCGCAGTCGGGGTGCCGGATCCAGCCGCAGAAAAAAAAGGCGTGTTTGGCTCGCACGGCTACCGCCCCTCCGTCCGCTCCATCCGCTCCATCGCCGAGAGCGCGAGCAATCCGGTGGCAAGCGCGGCACCCTCGCAAATGAAACCCGACTCGGCCAGCAGGCGCCAATCGGCGACGGAAATTCGAAACGCGCGAAGGTCCTCGCCGAGGTCCAAGCGCTGGGATCCTTCATCGCGGAGTCCGCGCGCGAGAAATGGGAAAAACCTGGACGTGCTATTGCGCGCGCTGAAGGCGATCCCCTTCTCGGGGTCCGCGAGCGCGATCAACCGCTCCGCAACCAGACCGGTCTCCTCCAGGAGTTCGCGCTTCGCCGCCTCTTCCGTCGTTTCACCCCGCTCGATGGACCCGCCGGGCAGGCCGATCACGATCTCCTCCGTCCCGTGTTTCCACTCCGCGACGGCGACGACGAACGGCTCCGCGCCCACGATGGAAAAGACTTGGACCACGTCGGCCGTCCGCGTCCGCCAGCCGTCGAGGGGCGGAGCCCGCGGATCGTCGGCGAGGACGCACGCGATCGATTCCATGACCGGGCAGTGTGGGAATGACGGCAGCCGCGGATCGGGAATGCCGATCCGATCCCACAGGGAACGGGGTTCGCCGTTCCTCCGCCACGCCCTCGCGCCCGCGCCGAGCGCGACTTGGTCGCGCGACAGGATCGGCGGCATCACGTCTTGGTTCTCCGAATCTTCGAGAGCAGGCGGGTCGTAGACTTAGCATCGAGGTCGCGGACCCTTGGAATCTCCCTCACCGCGACTCCGCAGGCGGTCGCGGCTTTGATTTTTGCTTCCAGGTTCGGATCCCGTTCGGGAACGACTAGGACGTTCGGCTTCGTCATCGCCATCAGTCGGCGGAAGTTCACGGCTCTCGTCCGCATCCTCTCATCGGCGACGACGGCGCAGTCCACGCACCGCAGCGCCGCCACCATCGCGACGCGGGACGCGGCCGAGAGCACGGGCCTACCCGGCCCCTTGAGGGACCTGACGTGCGCATCGGAACCGACGCTGACGATGAGCCGGTTCCCCTGCCGCGCGGCTTCCTCGAGGAATCGGACCTGGCCGACGTGCAGCAGGTCGAAGCAGCCGGTGACGAGGACGATCTCGTCGCGACATTCTCGCCAACAGCGAGCGACGTCCGCCACCTCGCGGTACGTGAACGGTCCGCTCCCCAATCGCACGACGTATCCCATGCTTCCATAAGCCATCATTAGTCTCCCTCATCATGCGATCGAACGACCGCTTTTCGGCCTCGGAATTCCATGCTCGTCCAGAAATTCGAGCGCCGACAAGTTCCAAACGCCCCTCGTGACCGCGGTATTCATCGTCTCGAGCGGCCACGGCTGCGGAGCCTCGCGCAGGACCGAGTAGACTTCGTCCATCCAGGTCGCCGCCGGACCGTCGCCTGCCGGATTCTCGAAGCTCCAGGCTTCGCCTCGTCCGGTCACGAGTCCGAGTAGCCGTCGAAGAAACCCGATGCGCCAGAGCGCGGGCTGCGTCGAAACTCGGTAAGGCTCGCCTCGATGGATGACGCCGTACGGCACGCGCCCGCATAAATCCCCATTGGCGATCCCGTGCGCGGGACCTGGACAAGGCTGAAGGCGGAAGCAGCCGACTTCGCGCCGCCTCTGCATCAGCCTCGTCGCCGCCTTGATCGCCTCGGTGTCCACGGGGTTCGAGGGCCAGAAGTCGTCCAAGACCATCAGCACCAGGTCGTCTCCGTCCATGCCGCGCAGCCCGTGCATGATGTTCCGCGCCCATCCCAGGTCGCGTTCGGCCGCGCGGACCTCGTCGAAGCCCGCCGATTCCGGCATCGACGCCATGTCGCCGAAGCCGATGAGGACGACGGGCCACGGGCGGTCCGGCCAGAACTTCCGGCAACAGGCGATCCACGGTTGCCACGTGTCGCGAAAACTTTCGCACGTCGGAATCACGACTTCCACCTCAGGCCCTCCCCATCGCCGCGAACGCCTTTTCCACCGCCTCGATCCCCTCGTCGGTCGCGTCCGGGGGGCAGCCGACCATGAACGCGCGCTCCATCAGCGAGTCGGCCACCGGCAGCGGCACGCGGTCGGAGACGATCCTGCCTTTCGCGGCGGGATGTCGGCCCAAGTTGCCCGCGATCAGCGGGCGCGTCTCGATTCCGTGCTCGTGCAGGACGGAGCGGACCTCGTCCCGCGTCAAGGGCGCGTCTCGATCCAAGACGAACGGGAGGAACATCGGCGCGCATCTCACGCGCGGCCTCGCGGGGACGTCGGCCCCGAGGTGCGGGCGGAACGGAGAAGAAAGCCACGTCAGCGGCTCGGCGATGTCGAGGACGGTCCGCGCGATTCTCCGCCTGGCGGCGACGGCGATGTCGAGCCTCGACATCTGCGACAGGCCGATCGCCGCCTGCGGTTCCGTCGTGCGGAGATTGAATCCGTCCGCGACGAAGCGCCAGCCGATCCTCTCCTGCCCGCCCGGAACGTCCCGATCCCAGCCGTGCGCGCGGGCGATCCTGATGCCGTTCGCCTCCGCTCCCGGCGCGGCGAGGACGGCTCCGCCTTCGAGCGTCGAGAGCGTGTGCGAGTGGTAGAACGAGAACGCCGCGAAGTCGCATTCGCTTCCGACGTGCGCGCGGGATTCGAGGAATGCTCCGAGGGACTCGCAGCAGTCGGCGACCGCCCACAAGTCCCGATCGCGCGTCCACGACCGGAACTCCGACTCGTCCGCGGCGATCCCCATCACGTGGACGAGGACCGCGCCGACCGTCTCGCGTGCGCGCCGCGCTTCGTCGGCGGACTCCAGGTCGAGCGCGAGCGTGTCCGGCCGAACGTCCGCCAGGACGACGCGGAACCCCATCTGCCGGAACGGCCAGGCGGTGGTCGACCAGCAGAGCGCGGGGACGATCACCTCCCCGAGGCACCGGGGCTCCGTCCACTCGGTCCGCCGCGCCAGCGCGTGCGCGATCAGGAGGAGCGCCGACGAGCCCGAGTTGACCGCCGCGAACTCGCGCGCCCCCGTCCAATCCTCCAGCGCGCGCTCGAAGGCACGCACGCGCGGGCCTTGCGTGTACCAGCCCCCCCGGAGGCACTCCGTCGCCGCCTCCACGTCGGCGTCCGCGAGGGCGCGGACGGACAACGGCAGCCTCCAGGTCTTCGCCTCCGCGCTCATCGCAAGGTGCCCTCCCGCTTGCCCTCGCGGTACGCCTGCGCCAGACGCCGGAGGCCGAGCTCCAGGTCGTCCTCCGGCTCCCACGCGATCAGGTCCCACGCTCGCGCGCTGTCGAGCATCTTCCGCGGCATCCCGTCCGGCTTCGCCTCGTCCCACTCGATGCGGCCCTTGAAGCCGCAGGCCTTCGCGACCAGCCGCGCCCAGTCCTTGATCGTCCTGTCCGAAGTCGTTCCGAGATTCACGACGCCGGCGTCCGGGCAAGCCCGGAGCAGCCGCGCGATTCCGTCCGCGTAGACGCGGGCGTGCATCGCCTCCCGGCGCGGCTTGCCCGTGCCCCATAGCACGACGTGGTCCGATTGTGAATCGGCCGCGTCGCAGAACGCTCCGACCATGCCCGGAAGGAAGTGGCACCTCTGGCGGTCGAAGCGGTCGCGCTCTCCGAAGAGGTTGGGCGCGACCGGGATGACCACGGCGATCCCGTGCTGTCGCCCGTAGGCGAGCGCCGTCTCGGTCGCCGCCAGCTTTGCGGCCGCGTACGCGCTGTTCGTCGGCTCCAGGATGCCGGACCACAGCATCGATTCCCGCATCGGCTGCGGGCAGTCGCGCGGGTACATGCACGACGATCCGACCACGCAGAGGCACTTCGCCCCGGCCGCTGCTGCGGCGTGGATCGCGTTGACGTGGATCAGAAGGTTGTCGCGGGCGTATACCGCCGGACGCGCCAAGTTGTCCGCGATGCCCCCGACGACCGCCGCCGCCAGGACGAGCGCCTCCGGCCGTGCCTCCTCGGCGAACGCGAGTGCTGCGTCTGGGTCGCGCAGGTCGAGCTCGGACCTCGGGGCGTCCACGACATCGGCTCCGTCGAGTCGCAGGCGCTCCGCCAGGGCGGATCCCACGAGCCCGCGCGAGCCTGCGACCCAGACGCGCGCGCCCCGTTCGAACCTCCAGCCGTTGTCGGCCATGCCGTCAGCCCCCTGCCGCGATCGGAAGCGCGCTCTCGCGCCTCGCGGCCTCCATGTCCGCATCGACCATCGCGCGCAGGATCTCCGCGAAGCTCTTGGTCGGCTTCCAGCCCAGCTCCGCGCGGATGCGGGACGAGTCACCGCGCAGGTGCGGTACTTCGACGGGCCGCATGTGCCGGGGATCGCGCCAGACGACGTGCCTCCGGTGGTCAAGCCCGGCCATCGCGAACGCCGCGACGACGAGCTCCTCGACCGTGCGCTCGTCGCCCGTCGCCACGACCCAATCGCCGGCCTCATCCGCCGCCGCTACCCGCAGGACGGCGTCGGCGGTATCGTTCGCCCATCCCCAGTCTCGGATCGCCTCCGGGTTCCCGAGATAGAGCGTCGACTGGAGTCCGTGCGCGATGCGGCCCACGGCCTGCGTGACCTTGCGCGTGACGAACGTCTGACCGCGCGTCGGTCCTTCGTAGTTGAACGCCATGACGCAGCGCACGTCGAGGCCGCGGCGGATGCGGATCTCGCGCGCCGCGTGGTGGGCGAAGACCTTGGCGCGGCCGTAGGGCGAAACGGGACGAAACGGAGTATCCTCCCACTGAGGGGGAGGCGACGTTCCGAACATCTCGGAAGAGTTGTGCGCCAGTAGCGGGACGTTCCCGCAGAAGAACCGCTCCGAACCGGGAACGGCAAGATCGTACACGGGCTGATCGATCGTCCGTTCAATCGAAACGATTTCAGCGGATCCCAGTCCAGGATCGGCAGGTACGGACGCTTCACCATAGAGATCCATCGCGCGTCGCACCCCGATCAACTTCTTGCGGATGCCGCATCCGCGCACCGCGAACGTCGGAACGCAAAAGGAAGACGGTGTCTTTCTGCCCGGAGTTGCTTCTCCATGGAGATAGCCGGCGGGAACGTGGACATCGTAAACGGTGCATGGGCGAATGAAAGTACCTTGCGGAGAGAGATGGCCTCGTATCTTTCTGGAGTATGGTCTCGCAGGAATCCCGTTCAATCTGCACAGATAGACGACTTCACGCTGCAACCGCAGGGAGATCGTCGTGAAGATCGTATAGCCGGCGTCCTCGACTTTGGCATCCCCTAAGTATCCTCGGAGGAACTCGATGATCAACGCTCTCGGCCACGTCCAAACGAACGGGGGGATCCGCTTCTCATGCGCGCAAGATCCGAAAGCGGAGAAGAATGCGACGGCTTCCTTCCTGGTGATATGGATCGTGGCCGACGTCGGCCGAAGGGACGTGGAAGTATGCCATCCGAGGCCCGCAGCGATCTTTTCGCATTCGCCGACGCGCGGAGCATCAAAAGGATCCAGCCCGAACGTCAGCGACGCTCGGCTTGCTCCACAACATCCTTCGGCGAGATAGAATCCGCACAGTCGCGCCACGTCCGGCGTGACCGGAATCGTTCGCCGGTATTTTGCAACGCGTACTTCCTCACTCCGTCCGCGCCCGACCTTGTGCGATTTCTGGTAGTCGATGACGATGCTCGGATTAGCGGTTCTCCATTCCCCATCCGCATTGCCGCAGTAAGTCACCAAGACGTCGCCGACCTTTAGGGACGAGGCTTCCACTGCGATCGGACCTTCGGCCGACCAGACGAACAACGAATGGTCCTCCGTGACGCCAATCTCTCCTCGGCCAGTCGTGCGAATCTTCAAGCATGCGCGCATGCCGTGAGCTAGAACGGATGAGACGGGGGAAAAACGTCCACACCTCGATAGAGGATCATGGGTGAAGACCTCGAAGTTTTGCCATCCTACGAGATCCTCAATAGCTACCAACTGAATGCCGGAACCTGGCGTCTTGACGAGGACCGGCGTATCTCCCGTCACTGAAGACATCTGCACGATCCTCGCTCCGGGACACACCTCGGCCGCGGCCTCGAACACGCGCTGCGCGCCGAGACCCGTCACGTCGGCGGTGTACTCCGGCAGTTCGAACGAAACTCCGACGTGCGACTGCGCGCCGCAGTTCAGGATCAGATCCGGCATGACGCGGCGAAGGCAGGCGTGGATCGAGTGCGCGTCCGCCAGGTCTCCGTAGTGCAGGAAGAACCGGCAGCCGTCCTCGTGCGGGTGACGGTACAAATGCGACACCCGCCCGTTGTCGACGAGCGAATGCCGGCGCAGCATGCCGTGGACTTCCCAACCCTCCGCGAGGAGGCGCTCGGCGAGGATCGCCCCGAGCTGTCCGGTAACTCCGGTCACGAACGCGCGTCGCGGTCGCTCGGTCAACGCTCCTCCTTGAGCAATCCGAATCTCTTTGCCTTGCACTCATCGCAATCGCAGGGCTTCCCGAGCGGAACGCTCCAGTAGCAGCCTCCGCCGATGTCGTACAGGATGAAGACTCCCCCGAGGATCGATCGTCCCCGCTCCGGGTTTAGCGCGTGCTTGCGGCAGAAGTAGTACTTCGCGGTCCAGAAGCGGTCATGCTTCGTGCGCCTCGACCGCCTGCGATAGCGCATGTAGCTCGCGTGACGACCGCAGCCGCGCGTCTCGCAACGGCATGCCGTGGCCAACTTGTGCGGATACTTTACGGCTTGAGCACTCCTCTTCCGCGCAGGGCGATTTCGACGATCTCCCTGTGGATCTTCGGCCAGTGCCGGTCGTCGAGCCAGCGCATGAACCATTTGCGTCCGTTCTCTCCCATCCTGCCCAATTTCCAGTCGGGGAATCCGTAGAGGATCTCGTGGACGATGTCCGTCGCGCGCGATGCCTCTTCCGCAGGTCGGACGAACGCGATGTCGGACCACGGGATCGGACCGCCCGGCAGGTCGAGCCCGTCGAGCGGGAACACGCCGTCCGACCAGAACAGGAGCGGCACGCGCGCGGCGCAGAGCGTTTCGAGAAATCGGTAAGGAAGAACTCCGTGGATCGACTGCGGGCAGAGCTGGATCCGGCAGCGCGCCATCGAGCGCAAGAAATTGGCGCGCATCAGCGCGGCTTCGGACGGTCTGTCGCGGTGGACGTAGCCGTAGAACTCGTCGCGCGCGACCACGTCGGCGCGAAATATGCCCGCACGATCTCCGAATACGATCGCGGCAACACTGTCAATCCTGGCTTGGCTCGACGTGTTCCAGCCGTGGAAGCCCACGTCGTGCGTCGGATCGAACGGCCCTTCGGCGATCGCGTCGAGGTCGGCCTTCCCGACCGGCCAGCCCAAGCAGACCGTGTTCGACGCAGCTTCGCGCATCCACGTTCGCACATTGCAGCGGAGGAACGTCGCCGGCTCGCCCTCGTACACGAATCGCCCGGCCTCTCGTTCCGTCGCGTCCGGGCAGTCGGACACGTCGAGGAAGACGTGGCGCTGGCGCAGCTCGCCCGAGTACCAGCGCAGCCGATGGAGGTCTTTCGCCTCGGGCATCGCCGTCAGCGGGACCGGGCAAAGGATCGCGTCGGCCGCCTCCGGGTCCGAGACGGGCTCGTACGACCCGGGCGGGAAGCGGAGCCCCGAGATCCCGGATGCGATCCGCCGACACTCGTTCTCGGGATAGATGAAGACCTTCATGGGTCTCATCCTCTTGTGTCCGCAAGGATCTTCCGAAGCGCATCCTCGTGCGCCTTCATCTTTTCCATGATGTCCTGCGGCGCATGGCCGCGCGCGAGCGCGATCATGTCTAGGACTGCCTCGTATAGCAGGATCTCCTGCGCGGACAGCACGATGTTGCGTCGAGGAATTGCCTCATTCATCATCTCTTCCCCCCCCCCTCGTACGGCCTCGCGTGCCCGGCCTCGACCATCGCCTGGTTGACCGACCTGCCCGCGATCTTGTCCTCGACGGTGAGGAAGAACGTCCCCAGCAGACGACCGTACTTCTCCGCTTTGTCCTTCCGCGTCGCGACGAAGACGGTCTT